>Ga0207691_10003319_pt1 | contig 15674 bp, 13 predicted proteins | sample KBSM13metaG_FD_184327 | JGI IMG/M metagenome (GOLD analysis project Ga0207691, IMG submission 184327) | Miscanthus rhizosphere microbial communities from Kellogg Biological Station, Michigan, USA - KBS M1-3 metaG (SPAdes) (version 2) | ecosystem: Host-associated > Plants > Roots > Rhizosphere >... | reverse complement strand
ATAACGTGATCTACAAGATCGCGGCCGACAAGGCCGTGTCGGTGTTCATCGAGAATGCGGGCTACACGGGCACCGACGTCAATCACACGGGCACGCAGACGCGCAGCGGCCGCTCGCACGTCTTGCTCATCGGCCCCAGCTGCACCAGCCTCGACTCGCAGGGTCGCCTGATCTGGTGTGCCGACAACGATCGCACCGTGATGCGCCTCGAGAAGGACGGCACCACCCGCACCGTGCTGTCTTCAGGGTCGAATGACGGCAAGCGCTTCAGCGGACCGAATGACATCGTCGTCGCGAAAGACGATGCGGTGTATCTCACTGACAATGATTTCGGCTTGCGAGACGGGGGCAGCAATCCAGACAAGCAGATGCCGAATGGCATCTGGCGGATCAAGGACGGCAAGTCAACGATGGTGCTCGATGCCACCGTGCTTGGCGGCATCCCGAATGGCATCGTGCTCTCGCCCGACGAGAAGTATCTCTACGCAAACGCGGGACAGCGGATGATGCGCTATGAGGTGAAGGCCGACGGTTCGCTTGGGCCGGGCAGCCTGTTCACTCAGGGGCCGGGCATCGGCGACGGAATGAAGGTGGACACGCTCGGTAATGTGTACTCCACGAGTGGTGCGGGCCCAGGCATCGTCCGTATCACGTCACCGACTGGAACGCTCCTCGGCTATCTCAATCTGCCGATTGCCGGCGGGGAACCGAAGCGTCAGATCTGCGCGACCAACGTCGCGTTCGGCGATCCAGACGGCAAGAGCCTTTACGTCACTGCCTGCGACCACGTCTATCGCATCCGGATGAAAGTGGCGGGTGTGATGCCGGGACCGCCCACACGCTGACGGTAATGGCGTCCACTGCTTCTGCTCGCGGGCTCGGTCTGTATCGTGGTGAGTCACGACATGCCGTGACGCCAGACAAACATTCTCGATAGATCCCTGCACCCCCCGAACTCCTGTGCGGCGCCATCGACACCGCCACCGGACGACCTTCGACGCTGTGACCCAGCATTCGGATCGGCATTCGGATGGGGGATCTATTCCTCCAAACTGAAGCGGGGCGGCGTGAACGGTCGCCCGCGAAATGACGTGGCAACCGATGGAGCTGAGCGATCACGTCAACAGAAGCGGACCCACCGAGGCCCTGCACTGCCATGGCACAAGACCTGCACAAACACGCGGAGTCCTGAAGAAACTATCGAGAAGCAGCCGACAGGCGCATAATCCACGCGCGTGTCGATACTCACCGCCAGATCCAGATTGGCTAGGGAGGAGGCCCCCATGCCACGTTCGTGTCTAATGCTCGCCAGCGTGTTGGTAGTTCTGACCGCCGGCGTTTCGTCGGCTCAAACCACTGCGGCCACTGAGGTCAAGAAGTTCGAAGTCATCGCTGTGGACGGGAACGATCTCGTCGTCAGACTGCCCGAGGGTACGAGGCAGATCAACGTGCCGCCGGGTTTCGTGTTCACCGTCAACGGGAAGCCGCTGTCGGTCACTGATCTGAAGCCCGGGATGTCCGGGACGGCGACGATCACGACAACAACGACGGTTACGCCCGTCACTGTCACGGAGGTGAAGAGCGGCACTGTGGCGCTCGTGTCGGGGACGGCCGTGTATGTCCGAACTCCCGAGGGAGTGCGCCTGTTTACTCAGAGCGAACTCGACAAGCGCGGAATAAAGATCTTCGTGGATGGCAAGCCAAGAGCGGTGAACGAACTCCATGAAGGCAACAAGTTGACAGCCACGATCATCACGACCAAACCGCCCTCGATCGTTACGGAGAAGGAAGTGCAGGCGACGCTCGCCAAGACTGGCGCGGCACCTGCCGCAGCAGCAGCTGCTGCGCCCGCGCCTGCGCCAGCACCTGCGCCGCGACCCGCGCCGGCCCCGAGCGCAGCAGCTCAGGCCGCACCACCCGCCGCCGCCCCCGCGCAAAAGCCTGTCGCCACAACCGCGAGGAAACTGCCCAGCACGGCGGGACCGTTACCGACGGTTGCGCTGGCCGGTCTGATTTCGTTGGCGATTGGGGCCTTCGCGACACGGCGTCGCCGCGCGCGTTAGTATGTCCTGTGCACGGGCCGCAGCGCATGCGGCCCGCGCCCGGTCAATTCGCTAGAGTGATCGGGCGGCGCGGCACAAGGAGATTACGCGTGGGATTTGTTCAAAATCCTCCCAGGGCCCACCGGTTCTTGTTGATGGTGGAAATCCTTGGGTGGGCAGCCGGCCTTGTGTGCCTGGTCTACGTCGGTGCGCAATACATCGATGGAAGGCGCGGCAGCCAGGAGGCGCTCGAGCGTTTCGCTGAACTGCAGGCCACCGACAAGCGGACAGAGTCGCCCGATCTCACCCTGTGGTCACCACAGCGCATCGCAGCGTGGCAGAGTACGCTGACCCTGCCGCGTGAGCTCCCTCTCGGTGTCCTTCGCATTCCGCGCATTCATCTGGAAGTACCGGTGCTGGAGGGAACGAGCGACGTCACGTTGAATCGGGGCGTTGGCCACATCGAAGAGACCGCGGTGCCAGGCACGAGCGGCAACACCGGCATTGCCGGACATCGCGACGGCTTCTTCCGCAGCCTGAAGGACGTCGGCCTCGGGGACGAGATCGAACTGGAAACACTTCAGGAGAAACAACTCTACCGCATCGAACGAGTCTGGATTGTCAACCCCGAGGACGTATCGGTGCTCGACTCGACACCCGCACAATCGATCACGTTGGTGACGTGCTATCCGTTCTATTTCGTCGGCTCTGCTCCGCAGCGCTACATCGTTCGCGCGGTGCGTGCCGACTCACGTGACGTTCCTTCTCCGGAGTTGGTCAGCATCAGGCGTCCACGCTGACGCGCTATCGCGTCGACTGCTTCTCCTGCTCGCGCGCCCCGCGGAGGATAGCCTCCAGCCCGTAATTCCCCTCGTGACACGCGTACTCGAATATCCGCTCACCAGTCATCTTGAGCGGAATCATCAGCGTCCACGGGCGCGACCACACAGTCGGATCGTCGAAGGTGACGTAGTACTCGAGCGTGTCCTCCGCCACCCGCCGGAACTTCTCGATGGTGTGCAGCTTGTCGGTGGCACCCACCCGCGTGGCGTTGGCCACGTAGTTGGTCGTCTCCACGACCAGCGTGTCGCCGTCCCATCGCGCGCGCGAGTCACCGTGGTATTGCCTGAGCACTGGAGAGACGTGCGTCGTCTTGTCTGTCGAAAAGATGCGCGCGTCGTGAATCATCTCGCTGCGCAGCGCGACGACGCCCGGGCCTTGCGTGATGTCGAAGTAGCTCTGATAACCAGCGCGTATGTTCGGTGTCCCATAGCTGATGCAGCGCGTGCCTAGAGAGAGGTCACTGGCCTTATCCGCCGGTCCTCTGCCCTGCTGGGTTACGGCTTGTGCGCGTGCGCGCTCCGCCGCACCCGGTGCAGGAGCCGGGATCCGGCCGTCAGGTGGATCGACGATCAACGATGTGCGGTTGTCCCACACGCGGTCCGACAACCACGTCTGGTCGTAGTTGCCGACCTGCGTATCAGTGGAGCTGAATTTCGTCTTGCCGTCGATCGCGGCGTTAATGAGCTCGTCGGCAAAGAACGCGTCGCCGCCGTCGATCAACGTCGTCGCGCGCCTCTTCAGGTCCGCGAGCTCGGCGTCGGTCATCGTGGCGCGCAGGCCGAACTGCTTCGGCCGCTCGAGCGGCGTCATGCCGTTGTTTGCCCACACGCCCTGGAGATCGGGATGGCCATCCGGTGTCCGCGGCACAGACCACTTGTCCGCCGAAGCTTTAGCGGAGGCGGAAGCCTTCTCCGCCGCAGCTTTAGCAGGGGTGGACGACTGGCCGAACACGACAGTGCCCAAGAGAGCGATGCCCGCCAGCACGCACGTCACAGTTTGTCTAGCCATGGGCACAGTGTGCCAGAAGGTGGCCGGGTACGAATACCCATTCAGAGGTAGAGCACCGCGACGCGCCAGCGCTTGCAACGACGGCACGGCCGGCGCTTCGCTCCGGTTCGCACCGCGGAAAAACGACCTCTCCGGCGCTGACCTGACGCTCGCGGCGGCGGCTGGGGCAATCCGCACATCGGTGACAATCGCGTCGATAACGAGCCGGTCCGTGCGACAGTGGCGACACCGTGCCGCCGCCGGTTCGCCAGCGAGGCCGTTTTAGCACTAGCCTGATCGCGATGCTCACAGTCGCTGCGCACCAGCCATGCCGTCGTTGCCGTCTTGCACACATCGGATCAGCGGGCGACCCTGGACGCGAGCGACCTGTGAGCGGCGTGATCGAGATCCAGTAAATCGGCCCGCAGGCGTTCGAAGCGCCGGCGCCGCCGCTATCGCCGCCGTCGTTCGGACTAGCTCGTTATCGACACGATTTCTCACAGGCGCACGGTTCGCGCGAAGCGACGGCGAAATCGTAAGCACCAGCGGGCGTCCGCTGAGCCGATGGTAACCGCCGGAGCGATTGATACAATCCAGCTGCTCAGCGACGGGTGGAGGGAATCGAGGAGATGCGCATCAGACGCGAAGTGATCGTGGCGGTGATACTCGGCGCGTTCATCACGCAGATCGATAGCGCACAGCAAATTGGCGCGCGCAATCCGGCTTCAGACTGGCCAACCTACAATCGCGATCTTGCCGGCACCCGCTACTCGCCTCTGACGCAGATCAACACGACGAACGTTTCGACGCTCACACAAGCGTGGTCGTATCGACTGCGTCCCGAGCCGGGCAAGTCCGTTCCCGCGATCGACAAGCCGGCAAGCTCGTTCGAAATCTTTCAGGAGGTCACGCCGATCGTCGTAAACGGCGTGATGTATCTGCCGTCTGGTGATCGAGTCGTTGCGCTCGAACCAGAGACCGGGAAAGAAATCTGGCGCTACGAGTTACCCGAAGGGCTCGCCTCGTTTCGAGGTGTCACCTACTGGCCGGGCGACCCCGGCCTGCCTGCGCGCATCTTCTTCACGAGCCTGAGAAAACTAATCGCGCTTCGCGCAGACACCGGCGCGCTCGACCCGACGTTCGGCGATGGCGGTGAGCTCGATCTCGAAATTCCGTACAGCGGCGTGCCCGTGATCTATCGGAATGTGATCCTCATGGGATCGAATTTCTTCGGCCCCGGCGAACGTCACATCGGACCGCACCTGACGACGAGCCGGGGTGAGAAGGGTGATGTGCACGCGTACGACGCGCGTACGGGCAAGAAGGTGTGGGACTTTCACACCATCCCGCTGCCGGGCGAGACCGGCAACAACACGTGGGGCAACGACAGCTGGAAGAACCGGACCGGCAACAATGTCTGGTCGTTCACGCTGACCGTCGATGAACAGCGCGGCATCGTCTACATGCCTGTCAGCGGTCCTGGCATGAACTACTACGGCGGCGATCGGCCGGGAGACAACCTGTTCAGTAACTCAACGATCGCGCTTGACGCATTGACTGGCAAACTGAAGTGGCACTTCCAGAACATCCGCCACGAGATCTGGGATTACAACCTTCCACCTGCGCCTGGCCTGATCGACATTCGGAAAGACGGCAAGACGATTCCTGCGCTCGCGCAAGTCGGCAAATCCGGCTTCATGTTCATCCTCAACCGCGAGAACGGCACGCCGGTTCACGGCGTCGATGAACGCCCGCAGGCGAAGGCAGACGTGCCGGGCGAGGTGTATCCGGCGACGCAGCCGATCCCGAAGAAGCCCGGCCCGCTCGCAAGAGTGAGCATGACGAGGAACGATCTCGTCACGGCTGAAGACACGACGCCCGCACACGCGGAGGCGTGTCGAGCGTTGTGGGACAAGGCGCAGTTCCGCAACGACGGTCCGTACACGCCGTGGAACTATCGGCCCAACGGCGGTCCGGCCTCACTCGCCTTTCCGGGCATGACTGGCGGAGTGAACTGGGGCGGCACCGCCACCGACCCCGAGCTCGGATACATCTTCGTGAACTCGAAGGACGAGCCCTCCTCTGGCTGGATCGCCCCGAATCCGCGCTACAACGAGAAGACGAAGGACACAGAGTTTCCGTATGTGCACCAGAGCGGCGGCACGCTCAGCGCCGAAGCGCGCGATGCGGACGGACGATCGCTCGGCAACCTGCCGTGCTTCCGTCCTCCGTGGGCGAGCCTGATGGCGGTGAATGCCGCAACCGGCGAGTTCGCTTGGCGCGTGCCGCTGGGCGTGAACGACAACATGCCCGATGGCAAGAAGAACGTCGGCTCGCCCGGGTACGGCGGACCGATCGTGACGGCAGGTGGACTGGTATTCATCGGCGCGACGCGCGACCGCCGCTTCCGAGCGTTCGACTCGAGGACCGGCAAGGAACTCTGGTCCACGAGTTTCGACGACAACGTCACCGCGATTCCGATCACCTACATGGGCAAGAACGGCAAGCAATACGTTGCTGTCGTGGCCGCAACGAACGGTCAGGGCAACAACGAATCGCTGCACGTGTTCGCGCTGCCGTAGACCCGACGCGTTCAGTCGCTCATGCGGTGAGCTCGCCCGTCGCCACCCAGCGTGCGCAGTCCGGCGTCAGGCTCGCCTGCACCACTTCGTCGTACTTGCGAAGATCGGCAGCCGTCAGTACGTCCTTCCAGCGGCCGTTGGTGCCCTTGTTGAAGAATGTCGTGCTGCCGTTCTTGAAGATCATGTCGAGCACCGGCGCCTCGGATGCCGCCCTTCGCATGTAATCGATTCCGCAGTGCTCGATCATCGCCTGGAAGCGTGACTCGTCGATCTCGATTCCGAGGAAGGCCGCGATCCGGCGCATCTGTCCGGGCAGGTCGGCCTTGAGGTCGTTGAAGTGAACGAGCAGCATGTTTGGCAGATGGCGCGCGTTGTACCAGCCCTGCACGTGCTCCCAGAAAGACACGCCCATCGGCAGACCGCCCCCGTTCAGCCATTCACGGAAGTACTGCACGACGTCGCCGGTCGGGGGCTCGAGCGGCGGACCCTCTCGGCCGAACACGTTGTTGAACATCGGGTAGGCCTGATCGGTGAACCCGGCGTGGTGGTTGTAGAGGCTCCACGCGGTGTCCCGGCCGTCGCGGACGATGTAGAGGTACTTGGCCCTGGGAGAGAACACCAGCGCGTCGATCGGCAGGTGCGTCTTGAGAAACCGGCGATGCTTCTGCGCTTCAATCGTCTCGAGGACGATCTCGAGCGGCACCGGACGCATATCGACCCACGGCGAACTGTCCCAGAGCGGCGCGTCATCGCCCCGGAATATCAACTGCCCCACGATCTGCTGCATCCAGGTCGTGCCGGTCTTGCCATAGGTCGCCACCACGATGTCATCGTCGCGGAAACGCACGTATTTCCATCGAGTGGAGTCGCAGATGGCGTTCTTGATGTCGCGCGTCTTCACGGGAAGATCCATCGTCTGCATCACCATTCCATGAGCCTTTCAACCGAGACTATAGCTCAACAATTGGCGGTCCTGTGGTTCGTCCGCGGGAGCGATGATGTCAAGCGGCAACATGGCGAGAACGCCTAACATGCCCAAGGCTGAACGAGAGGATTGGACCAATGAGAATCGCTTTCCGTCTGCTGATCGGCATCGTCGGAGTGATCGTGGTCGGCGTCGTGGCGAGTCAACTCGTCTCGGGACAGAACGCCCGGCCGACGATCGCGACTGAAGAGGATTTTCGTCGAGCGATGAAGGAGCTCTCGAACTGGGGCCGCTGGGGAGAGATGGATGAACTGGGCGCCGCCAACCTGATCACTCCCGCGAAACGGAAACAGGCTTTGGCGCTTGCACGAGAAGGGCGGGCAGTCTCGCTGTCGCACGACGTGCCGCAGGAGAAGGCGGCGGACACGCCCACGTTCCTGGACCGCGCGCTCGTTACCGTTGCGCCGAATGTCTCGCTGGACCGCTATCAGTACACGGGCACCTACCATGGCGTCGTTCACAGCCATCTCGACGCAGTGGACTGTCACATCATGGTGGACGGCAAGGGTTACAACGGCGTGTCGGTGGAGGAGATCAAGGCGGCCGGAGGCTGCCCGCGCGGCAGCATCAACGCGTTGAAAGACGGCGTCGTGACGAGAGCCATCCTGTTCGACGCCACGCGACTGCCCGGCAAAGCCGCACCGCAAGGCTGGTTGGAACCGGGAACCGCGATTCACGCGGCGGATCTCGAGACCCTGGAACGGATGCAGCGCGTGAAGGTGTCGCCCGGCGATGTCATCCTGCTCTACACCGGTCGATGGAAGCGTCGCGCGGCGCTGGGTCCCTGGCCCACCGGGTTCGCGGGCTACCACATTGACGTCGCGTATTTCCTCAAGGAGCGCGGCGTCTCGTTCATCGGCGGTGATGGACCAAACGATGTCTCACCTTCCGGTCTGCCACAGGGCGTGGGACTCCACCAGCTTGCGCTCGTGGCCATGGGCGTCAGCATCTTCGACAACCTCGACTTCGAACGAGCTGTTGAAGAGGCGCGACGATTGAATCGCTACGAGTTCCTGTTCATGGCGGCGCCTCTGCGCGTCGAGAAAGGCACGGGTTCGCCGCTCAACCCGCTGGCGGTGTTCTAGACGCGGTCAACGCCATGCGTCGATGGAGACAGTCGCCCGCAGCGAGCCGCTGATCATCTTCCACGCCCCTTGCGTCTCGCCGCCGGCCACGACGATGTTGATCTCCGACGGCTCGAAGATCTTGATCACCTCGTCCGGTTTGGCTGTGAAACGTGACGCGTACGGCTCGACGCCGGCCACCGCGCGCGGCCGCATGAGGTACTGAATCCATTGATTGTCCCAGTACTCGCGCGCCGTCATGAGCGCATTGTCGGCGCACCAGGCGATCAGCTTTTCCTTCGTGTCGAAGCCGAGGTCGACGAATCCGCGCGCCACGATCGGATCCATCACGAACAGCGGCGGGCTGTACTGCTCGACCGCGGCGAGAGAGCGCCGCATCTTCTCCTGCCACGTGGCCCGCGGACCGTAGCCGGCATGCGTGTACCACCCACCGAAGAAGATGCTGGCCACGCTGTCGGTCGGCTTGAACCCCTTCTGCACGTGCAGCGGCTGCCAGGGACTGCGCTCCTCCGCTTCGGGAAGGACCGCGGTGTACGCATACCAGTTGCCCAGCGATCCCATGTAGGTGTCGTCGGGAACCGACCCGCCCTGGAGATTCTGCGACAGGAGACCGAACGCCCGCCCGATCGTCGCATTGGCATGGTTGTACGGCCCCATCACGCCGATCCCCGAGCTCATTGCGATCTCGTTGCGGATGGGGCCGTTAACCAGGGTGATCGTGGCGAACGAATTGGTGCTGCTCGATCTCGCAGAGATGCCGCTCGAGGCGAGCGCAAGAATCACCGGGAAGTACTCGGGCCGCGCACCCGCCATCACCGCGTTGACCGCGACCTTCTCCACGGTGAACTCCCAGAACTCGCGGAACGCGGTCGGGCGGAGCCGTCCGACGATCGTGTCCGCCGCGTGGCTCGTCCCCTTGAGCATCGCCTCCACGCGCGCCTCCGTCGGCAGCACGATCGGGAGCATATCGGTCCAGTGGTTCTCCTCGAACAGCCGCTGAAGGTTGTCCTCGCTATCGGGCTCCACCAGCCGCGGCGTCGTCCGCTCGAACGTCAAACCCTGTAGATCGGCCTCGTCCAGCGGAGACAGCAGACCGTTGAGCACCTCCTGCATGAACGGCTGTTTTGATACCGGATCCTGCCCCTCGATGTAGCCGCGCAGGTCTGCGGCCGAACGGTCCACGACCGGCTGTGGCACATACGCCTGACGGAGGCGCGGCATGCCCATCGACAGCGCCGTCGCCTTGCACAGCCGCTGGAAGACGTGGGTGTGCACGGCAACCGATGGGACGCCGTCCTGCTCGAGCGCCGCGGCGAGCCCGACGACCGTCGGGCTGCAGGTGCTTCAAAGACCGACGCCGAGAATCGCGCCGTCGCCATCGGCGGCGATCGCCGCTCGCATCTCGGCATCGTCGGACCACGTTTCCTTCGGGCGGATCGTGCGGACGCTCACGGCTGGCAGCCGTTCGACGAACCATTGCCGCAGCTGTTCCATGAACACGTCCGTGTTGTCGAACAGGCAGTCGACGAGATATATCGTCTTGCCGTCGAGCGTCGAGAGCCGCGGGGCCAGACGCTTGCCGACGACCTTCGGCGGATAACCACGAGGATCGTGGACCGTTGTCTGCTGACTCATTTCCTGCTCCGCTCCTCGGCCATCACCGCCACGCGTCGATCGACACGGTCGCCCTGAGCGCGCCGCTGATCATCTTCCACGCGCCCTGCGTCTCGCCGCCGGCCACGACGATGTTGATGTCCGAAGGTTCGTAGATCTTGATCACCTCGTCGGGATGAGCCTTGAGGCGCGCCGCATACGGCTCCACGCCAGCGACGGCCTTCGGGCGCAACAGCTGAATCGATTGATTGTCCCAGTACTCACGCGCGGTCAGCAGCGCGTTGTCGGCACACCAGGCAATCAGCTTTTCCTTGCTGTCGAAGCCGAGATCGACGAATCCGCGCGCCACGATCGGATCCATCACGAAGAGCGGCGGGCTGTACTGCTCGACCGCGGCCAGGGCGTGGCGCATCTTCTCCCTCCACGTGGCGCGCGGACCGTAGCCGGCATGTGTGTACCATCCGCCGAAGAAGATGCTGGCGACGCTGTCAGTGGGCCTGAAGCCGTGCTGCACGTGCAACGGCTGCCAGGGGCTGCGCTCCTCCGCTTCTGGAATCACAGCGGTGTACGCATACCAATTGCCCTGCGAGCCCATGTAGCTCTCGTTTGGAACCGACCCGCCCTGAAGGTTCTGCGACAGGAGGCCGTACGCGCGTCCGATCGTCGCGTTCGCATGGTTGTACGGACCCATCACACCGATCCCGGAGTTCATCGCGATCTCGTTGCGGATCGGGCCGTTGATGATCGAGATCGTGGCGAATGACGTCGTGCTGCTCGAGCGCGCGGTCATTCCGCTGGCGGCCAACGCGAGGATAACCGGGAGGTATTCGGGCCGCGCACCCGCCATCACGGCATTGACCGCCACTTTCTCCACGGTGAATTCCCAGGCCTCGCGAAACACGGTCGGGCGAAGTCGTCCGACGATCTCGTCCGGCCGATGGCTGGTGCCCTCGAGCATCGCCGCGACGCGCGCCTCCGTCGGCAGGATGATCGGAAGCATGTCCGTCCAGCGGTTCTCCTCGAACAGCCGCTGGAGATCGTCCTCGCTATGGGGCTCCACCAGCCGCGGTGTCGTCCGCTCGAACGACAGGCCCTGAAGATCCGCATCCTCGAGCGGGGACGTGAGGCCCTCGAACACCTCCTGCATGAAGGGACGCCCCGAGACCGCGTCGTTGCCCTCGATGTACGCCCGCAGATGCGCGGCCGACTGATCGACGACCGGGTGCGGCGTGTACGCCTGACGCAGGCGCGGCATCCCCATGGACAGCGCCGTTGCCTTGCAGAGCCGTGCGAATCGTTGTGTATGCAGGGCGACTGAGGGAACGCCACCCTCTTCGAGCGCCGCGGCGAGCCCGACGACCGTCGGGCTGCAGGTGCTTCAAAGACCAATGCCGAGGATTGCGGCGTCGCCGTCGGCCGCGATGGCTGCGCGCATCTCCGGATCATCGGCCCAGGTCTCCTTCGGTCTGATGATCCGTGCGTCGACCGCGGGCAGGTGTTCACCGAACCACAGCTGCAGTTGGTCCATGAACACGGCCGAATTGTCGAACAGACAATCGACCAGATAGATCGTCTTGCCGTCGAGCGCCGGCAGCCGCGGCGCCAGACGCTTGCCGACGACCTTCGGAGGATAGCCGCGAGGATCGTGCACCGCGATCTGCTGTGTCATAGGGCCATCATCCCCAGTCGATTCACGCGCGCCATCGACCATCCCTCACATACTGGTCAGCGCTAACTGCTGCGATCGCTCCGTCGCCTGCGGCCGCCGCCGCGCGGCCGGCCGACCCAGCGCGGACCGTCCCTGCCGCGAACAGACCGGGCAGGCTGCTGCGCATTTCGCCATCGACCGGGATCCGTCCAGCAGCATCGAGCGCGAGCACACCATTGAGCCACGTCGTTGCGGGCGCCAGTCCCACATAGACGAAGAGACCAGCCAGCTCGAGATCGGCGCTCTTCCCGTCACCGACGGTTCGCGTTCGAACGCCTGTGAGTCCGCCGTTGCCACTCGCTTCTTCCACGATGGTGCCGAAGCGCACTTCGATCTTGGGATTCTCCCGCACCTGCTGGACGTACGCCGCCTGCGCGGAGAACGCATTGCCGCGATGCAGGACGATCACACGTGCGACGTGCTGCGCCAGCGTCAGCGATTCCTGCAAGGCCGAATCTCCCCCGCCGACGACGCCAACGATGCGGCCGCGGACAAGAGGCGCGTCGCAGCTCGCACAGTGGCTCACGCCCTTGCCGCGCAGCGACTCTTCGCCAGGGACTCCGAGTGTCTTCAAGGTCGTGCCCGTGGCGATCACGACCGCGCGCGCCCACAGATCGCCCTGAGCGGTGGTCACGCGCCAGCGTCCGTCATCGCCGTGCAGCGCAGTCGCCTCCGCGGCGTCGAACTCCGCGCCGACGCCGGCAGCCTGTTCCTGAATGATCGGACACAGGTCGTAGCCCGGAACGCCATCGGGAAAGCCGGGATAGCCGTCGATCCGCTCGATGCTCACCAGGTGTCCGCCGAGTGACGGGCCGGTCAAGACCCGCGTCTTCCGCCCGGCACGCGCCGACGTCAGGCCTGCGGTCAAGCCCGCCACGCCGCCGCCAGCAATCACGACATCGTATTCGTGGCTCGACGACACTCGAATCATCCTAGCGCTCTTTTAGGAACCAGTCGGACCGAGGACCAAGCTACGCCGTTGCGAGCTTCTCCGTCGCCTCCAGGTCCTGCCGGACGGTCCGGCTGCTGAGCACATAGTGCAGCGCGGCCCAGATGTTGACGACACCGATGATGACCAGGGCATAGCGAAGCGAGTTCTGCTGGAACGAGGGGGCGAGGCGATCGCTGATGAACCCGGTCACCGACGGCCCGAGGCCGTTGCCGATGAGCGTCTGGACGAACAGCAGCAACGATGTCGCAACGGAGCGCATGCGCAGCGTGGCCAGCGCCTGGGTCATGGCAAACGACGGACCGAAGAACACGGCCGCCATGAACATGAGCGCCACGAACGACGGCAGCATCACCGCGCGATCGGCCGACAGAAAGGTGAGGAATTGAAACGGCACGCACAGCAGCGTGGCGATGCCCGGCACCCACAGGTACCAGCGCCGGTCATTGAATCGAACGCTCAGTCGATCCGACGCGAAGCCTCCGAGGAAGGTGCCGAAGCCAGCAATGGCCGAGAGCATCGCGATCCAGTAGCCCGCTTCGGCAACTGACATCTGATGCGAGCGCTGGAGAAATGCGTTGTTGAACGCGCTGCTCGCATACCAGACCACCGAGTGGAGGGCCGCGGCGAGCGTCAGATGGCGAAACGACCTCTTCTGCCAGAGCGTGCGCAGCACCTCGAGCATACCCGGCACGGGCTCGCGCCCGGCTTCGCGCAAGACACCGTCGGACAGTCCGCGCGGCGGCTCCTTCACTGTCAGCCACACGAAGAGGGCAATCACGATCCCGGGTACGCCAGCAAGGATGAACGTCATTCGCCACCCGAGCGTCTGGTTGCCCCAGCCGCCCAGGGCGGCGCCCAGTGAGCTGCCGATCGGAACGCCCAGGGCGTAGATCGAAAAGGCTGTGCCCCGCCGGCGCTTCGAGAAGTAGTCCGAGATGAGCGAGTGCGACGGCGGGCTTCCTCCCGCTTCGCCGACCGCCGTGCCGACACGCGCGGCGAACAGCATGGCGTAGTTCACCGACATGCCGAAGATCGCGGTCATCGCGCTCCAGGCCGCGACGGCAAGAGCCAGGACGTTGCGTCGGCTCGACCGGTCGGCCCAGGCGGCGATCGGGATGCCCACGATCGAATAGAACAGGGCGAACGGGATGCCGGTCAGCACCCCCATCTGGAAGTCGCTGGCGCCGAACTCCTTCTTGATCGCCTGCAGCGACGCCGCCAGGATCTGCGAGCGATCCACGGTGTTGATCACGTAGCACAGCGTCAACGCGACGAGCACGTAGTTCGCGTACCACGCCTTCGTGAGAAGTGGCGACTGGGCGGCAGGCGGTGGTTGGGTGGTCTGCTGCAACACGTCCTCGTTGGGCGAACGACGGTCCGAGCGTGACGGCCTGCGGTCGGCTACCTGCTGCCGCCCGCGATTGGCGTCGTCGCCAGACCTTCCGTGAGTTCGATCTCGGTGCCCCACGGATCCGTGATGAACGCGATGCGCAGACCCGACGCATTGGTGCTATTGCGAATTGCCGCGTCGGTCTTGATCCCCGCAGCCTGCAATTTGGCGACGAACGCGTCGATGTTCTTCACTTCGAAGCCGATGTGATCGACCGACCGTCCCTTGGTCGGCACCAGCGCAGCATCGGCCTTGCTCAGCGCCAGCTCAGCTCCGGGAACGTTACCAGTGTCGAAGGTGAGGCGCTTCCCCGGCGTCGCACCGAAGTGTTCGCCGTACCACGTCTGCGCGGCTGCAGGATCAGCGACCATCAGGTGGATATGATGCATCTGCACCGGTGTCGCGAGCGCCTCGTTTCCGTAGACCTCGATGCGGACGCCGTCAGGTCCCGTCAGGAATCCCTGCGTGACCTTCGGATCCTTGTTGGGCTCCCAGCTCAAGCCGGCCGCCTTCCACTTCGCGGACGACGCGGCGAAGTCTTTGACATAGATCCCGAAGTGATTGAGCACCGACCCGTTGGTGCCACCGGTCGGATCCTGTTTGCGCAGCAGGATGTAGACACCCGGAATCTGCACCATCGTGATCTTCTCTCGCTGCACGATCTGACCGCCGACGCCGGTCCAGAAACGCGCCTGCGCATCGACGTCCACGGCATTGATGTGGATGTGGCCGAGCGCAGCGCCCGTCGCGTTGGGACTGGCAAGCTGCGCGAACGATGAAGTGGCGATCGCGAGCGCGGCAAGAACGAGCAGGAATCGTGTTTTCATGGAGGCACACTCTATCAGGGTCGCGGCCGGCAAGATACGCCGCGGAGAGCAACGATGCGAACCAAACGATCGATCGACGTCCTGCGTGACAAGTCGCTGTACAGGTCCATCGCGTTCACGCGTAAGGAGCGCGTACGCCTGGGCCTGCAAGGCCTCCTGCCCCACGCAGTCGCGACCGAGCCACAGCTCGTGGATCGCGTGATACACACCCTCAGACAGCTGCCTCGCGACATCGATCGGTACATGGCGCTCTCGTCGATGCAGGAGCGCAATGAGCGTCTGTTCTACCGGACGGTCATCGACCACGTGGAAGAAATCATGCCGTGGATCTACACGCCGACCGTTGGCGAGGCGTGCCGGGAGTTCTCGCACATCGTGCGCGAGCCCAAGGGCTTCTTCATCACCCCCGCCGACAAGGGGCGCATCGCGCACATTCTGAACAACTGGCCCGAGAAGGACATCCGGGTCATCGTCGTCACAGACGGTCAGCGCATCCTCGGTCTCGGCGATTTGGGCGCAAACGGGATGGGAATTCCCGTCGGCAAGCTCGCGCTCTACACGGCGTGCGCCGGCATTCCGCCGAAACACTGCCTGCCAGTGCTGATCGATGTCGGCACGAACAATGAGGCGCTGCTCGGGGACGCTCTGTACATCGGGTA
>Ga0207691_10003316_pt1 | contig 15686 bp, 10 predicted proteins | sample KBSM13metaG_FD_184327 | JGI IMG/M metagenome (GOLD analysis project Ga0207691, IMG submission 184327) | Miscanthus rhizosphere microbial communities from Kellogg Biological Station, Michigan, USA - KBS M1-3 metaG (SPAdes) (version 2) | ecosystem: Host-associated > Plants > Roots > Rhizosphere >... | reverse complement strand
TCTTCCCCTCGTGCGTGGAGTAGTAGCTCACCCACAGCAGGTTGTCGTGCCAGACCATTCCCGCGTAGCTCGTGTCGCCGCCGGAGGGCAACGCTAAGCACTCGGTCAGCTTCCCGGCCTTTTCGTCGACCCAGCACAGTGACGTTCGCGTGGCCTTGTCGTACAGGCGGACCGCGGCGATCAGGCGGCCGTCGGGGAGGCGCATCATGGCGGGGCCGCCGATCTGCTTGCCGGTGTCTTTCCACGTCCACTGCTTGTAGGGCGGGCGCGACGTGCCCAGCAGGCCGGTCTTTGATCCTTCGTCGCGGCGGAGCAGGCACAGGGCGGTGTGGTCCTTGTCGTCGAACGCCAGGGCCGATTCGTTGGGGTAGCCTTCGGCGGCGAGCTTGTCTACAGCTGTGTTGAAGTTCACGCCGTCGGGGCTGGAGTAGAGGCGGACGAATTGGTTGTCCTCGCGCGTGCCGTAGCCGACGCCGTAGGCGGCGTCGTTGTGCCAGACTACGCGCCAGAGCCAGAAGTCGGCCTCGCCGATCGGCTTGCCCTCGCCCCACTGCCAGCCGTCCTGGGATTGCCAGACCATGGTCTGGTGGGTCTTGGCGCCGCCGGGCTTGGTGGTGACGGCGGCGCCGTAGAGCATGAGCCGGCCGCGGGGGGATATGACGAGCTTGGGGTCGCGCAGGTCGGTCTCGGGGATGCCGATCAGGCCGACGTTGTCCCATTTCAGGCCCGAGTCGGACTTGATGACGCGCAGCTTCCCCTCCGGCGACAGGTGGCTGCCGCCGACGCGGAAGCAGCAGTAGAACTCGCCGTTGAAGCGGACGAGGTCGGTGAAGGCGTTGTGGCCGGAGTCGTCGTAGATCATCCGGACGTCGCTGAGGCGCGGCGGGTAGAGCGGGGCGGCCGCCGTTGATTTGCCGGCCGGCGCCGATTTACCAGCCGGTGCCGATTTGTTAGCCGGCGCGGGCGGCGCGGGCTTGTCAGCGGCGCCTGCGGCCGCAGTGACGGCGAGGAGTCCGAGGATGAACGCCGTCGCGGCGGCGGCGGCGCGGGCGAGGGGGTGGGCGTGGTGGTGGTGGTGGGTCACGGTTTGCCTCCGGGTGAGGCTGTGTCTCATGAATGCATCTCTCCCTCTCCCCGTATTCCGGGGGAGGGTTGGGGTGGGGGACTTACGCCTTCAATCGCAAATCAGAAATTGCAATCAAAAATCCAAAGAGCCCCCACCCCTGCCCTCCCCCGGGGTACCGGGAGAGGGAGTGGGTCGCGCCGACACCTGATTCGTAAGACAGAGCCTACGGTGCGAATGACATGATACCCGCACTCTGAATCTAGAAGGAGACCCGTCGTGGGGACGAGCACTGGACCAGAGAAATCGCGCGTCCGCGGCATTGCGCAGTGAGCCGGCGAGGCGGCGGCTGGAGACGCCTGTCATACCGCGGATCTTGTGAAGCTTACGCCACCGCGTCGTCGAAGCGGAACGCGGGGGTGTGGCCTTGGCCGTCGGGGAGGGCGGTCGGGGCGAGGGTGCCGCGGTCGACGAACTCGCCCGCGAGCCAGAGCGTCGTCGGGCGGGGCGGGGGGTCGCGCAGCAGGCCGATGACGGCGTCGGCGAGGGGGACGCAGTCGACGTAGTAGCCGCTGGACGGGCACTGCTCGGGCCCGCCGCACATGCAACCCACCGCCGCCAGGGAGATCCCGTCGGGCACGCCCATCCGGAAGCGGTCCAGGCCGGCCTTGCACTGAGTGGCGGAGGCGACGCAGTCGCAGACGATGGCGGTGATCCCCGCGTCGCGCAGGGCGGCGACGCCCGGGCCGCGCTCGATGTCGGCGGGCGAAAACGTGTCGATGACCGCGCCGCTCGCGTAGCGCGTGGCGGCTTGGCGCACGGCGTGGCTCACGGTCGCGGGGCCGCTCGGCTCCACCACCGCCAGGTGACGGTGGCCGGCGAGCAGCAGGTCGCGGGTGATGCGCGCCGCGCCCAGGGCCGCGTCGACCAGCACCGCGTGCGTGGAATAGGTCTTGGGCTCCCGGTTGACCGCGACGACCGGCAGGTTGCGGACCACCAGGTCGCGCAGGAAGGATTCGGGCGTGTCGCTGGCGACGTCGATCACGGCGCCGAAGCCGTTGAGGAAGCTCGGCCGCATCTCGGCGGCGCTGGCGCCGGTGGCGAGTTGGAGGTCGGGGTTTCCCCGGCGGAGCTGCTCGATCAGGCAGCCGATGACGTGGTGCTCGGGGCCGGAGGGGCTGTCGCACAGCACCAGCCAGCGGCCGGGCGTCGCGACCGCGGGTGCGCTGCCCTTGACGTAAGTGCCGCGGCCGATGCTCCGGTCGAGGACGCCCTCGGCGGCGAGGTCGGTGAGGGCCTTGCTCAGGGTCTTGGCGTTGACGTGGAAGCGCTTGGCCAGCGCGCGCTCGCCGGGGAGCTTGCCGGTGAGTTCGCCCGTGACTACCGCCTGGCGGAGTTTCTCCCGGAGGCGCTGGAACTTGTAGCTCATCCGGGCCTGCGAGCGGGACGCCGAGGTGGCCGCGTCCAGAAGGCCGGGGCCGGAAGAATCCTGGCCGGCGTCATCGATTGTCTGGGTTTGGGTCGTTTCGAGGGGCTGCGGGCCGGAAGCCCCAGTCCCCGGGTGTGGCGGCGGATTCTGCGTGCTCATGGTGCTCGTCCCCCGGTGGGAACCCCCCTACCCTGATGTCGATCCGGACCCCGCGAGGCGACCCCGGCCCCGCACCTGACGTTATCCTTTTACGCCCTTCGTAAGGTGTCGTAAACAGCGTGGTCCACCTTACTCCGGAGTTTATTGAAGGCAATCGGGCTTATCCATTAGCCTTTAGTCTTACACCGCTACGTTTTCCTCGCCACAAAGTGGCGCGTCATCCGCCTATGATTCCACTCAGCCATGCTCGAATGGGCCGACGACCTTAAGCTTTGCGGCACCGAGCTTTATCTCGACAGCCGCCAGCCCCGCGCGCGGTGCTTCGTCTCGCATGCGCACAGCGATCACCTCGGCACCCACGAACAAGCGATCGCGACGGGTCCGACGCGGGCGCTGGCGGAATACCGCATCGGGCTGCGCGGTGTCACCGAGCTAACGTACTGCGACGATTATTCGTACTGTCCACAAACCCGCGTTCGCCTGCTTCCCGCCGGCCATGTCTTGGGCAGCGCCATGCTGCACGTCACCCGGCCGGAAGGGACGCTGCTCTACACCGGGGATTTCAAGCTTCGGGAGTGCCTGACGGTCGAACGGGCGCAGTCCCTTCCCGCCGACGTGCTGGTCATGGAAAGCACCTTCGGCCAGCCGTTTTTCCGCTTTCCGCCCTGGCGGGAAGTGGTGGAGCAGTTGGTGGACCTCGTGGGCGGCGCCATGAAGGCCGGGCGGCAGCCGGTCGTCATGGGCTATAGCCTGGGCAAGGCGCAGGAGATCACCCGCATCCTCACCGACGCCGGCTTTCCCGTGACCGTTCACGGCGCGGTGTTCCACACCAACCGGATCTACGAAGAGCACGGCGTGAAGCTCGGCCCCTACCGCCGGTATAACGCCTGGGACTTCCACGGCCCCCGCGCGCTGCCGCTGGAAGAGCGCGGCATCCTGGTCGCCCCGCCCAACGTCGCCCGCAACGGCTTCGTTACCCGCTTCGACAACCCCCTGCGCGTCGTCCTCACCGGCTGGGGCATGATGAAGAACGCCCCCTACCGCTACGGCGTCGATCACGTCCTGCCGCTGAGCGACCACGCCGACTTTGATGAGCTGCTGGAACTGATCGAGCGCGTGAACCCGAAAAAGATCTACAGCCACCACGGGTATAAGGAATTCGCCGACATCCTGAGGTCGCGCGGGCACGACGCGGAACTTGCGCGGCCGGACGGGCAGTTGCGGTTGTTTGGGTGAAGCATCATCCGCGAAGGGCAAGCGGCCGCCGGAACGCGTGCGAACGTCCGGCCGCCGCTTGCCCTTCGCGGAGGAATTACGACGTTGGTCCCACCGGCGCACCCGTACGCTCCGCTGCGGGGCTCCCCGCGGTCGCTTCCGCCTGCGGCCAAGGTAAACTGGGGCGCATGCCCTCCGACATCAAAACCCTCGCGCGCCGGTGGTTTGAAGAGGTATGGAACCAGGCCCGCGATACAACGATTGACGAGCTGATCGCGCCGGACTGCATCGCGCACGGCTTGGAGGACAGCGGAAAGGACATGCCGGGCCCCCAATTCCGGCGGTTCTACCGGCAGTTCGTTTCCGGATTTCCCGACGTGAAGATCTCGGTGGACCAGGTCATCGCCGAGGGCGACACGACCGCCGTCCGAATTACCGCACGGGCCACGCACGCCGGCGACGGCCTGGGGATCAAGGCGACGCGGCGGAAAGTCACCGTCAGCGGCATCTGCATGATGCGCTGGCGGGATGGGAAGATTATCGAGGCGTGGAACGAGTTCGACGAATCGGGGCTGCTGCGGCAGATCGGTGTGGGCAAGGGCGCACCCGGCAGTGCGGCTCCGATGGCAAAAGTCAAAGCTTAAGCAGCGATTATCCCGACATCCCAAGGGGCACGGGAGCCGGCTAGAAGCTGGCTCCGGAATTCTACCCGAAGGCGCAATCTTTCGATCCGCGCGCTACGTACTATTAGCTATGGAGAACCACGACACCGGGAATAAGGGCAGCACGGACGTTCTGATGGTGGAGAAGGTCTCAACCAAGTCCCTCGTTACGCCCGACCTGTCGGCGGAGATCGCGCTGACGGTCGAGCGGCTCAAGGGCGAGCGCGTAAAGTGCCGCCGGATCTTCGGCGACAACTACCGCTGCAACTGGCTCACGGTCGACGACGGCGCGGCCCAGCGCGGGCGCTCCCTGGCACTGGACACCTACCGCATCCGCACGAGTAAGTTCCTGCGGGTCAAAAAGGTGGGCGAGCAACTGGTCATCGAAGACATGACCCTGCAAGCGGCGGCGAACTAGCCGTCGCAGGCACTGAGATCACGAAAACACGGCGGGCGGCCCGATCGGGCCGCCCGCCGTTTTCATTTGATGGAAGACTCGGCCTGACTACTCGCCGGCGGCGACCTGTTTCGCCGGCGTTTCCGGCGCGAGCAGCCGGAGGGTGTCCAGCGACTGCTTCATCGTGCGGGCCGCCTCGGCGAACGTCTCGGGGCGGGAGATCACGCGAACCTTCAGCGCCCGGCCGTCGCCCAGGGGGACGAAGTAGACCACGGTGTTCACCCGGGCGGCGGTTTCGCCCGCCGCGCCCGAGGCGCCGGGGGCCGGCACGCTGAGCTTGTGCCACATGCTCTTGTGCCCGGCCAGCGTGCCGAAGCCCGAGGCCTGGATGATCGTGTCGGGGCGCGCCTGGTACGACTTGGCCAGCGCGTCGAGGTTCGCCGCGTCGGCGACGCCATGTCCGCCGTCGGGCGAGATGCCGATCGCCATGCTCGACGACTTGCCGTCGCTGGCGTCGGCGAGCCACCCGCCGCGGCCGGCGAGGTTGCGCTGGGTCCAGCCGGCGGGGAACTTGACCGAGTAGCCGGCGGACTTGTCGACGTGCTCGGCGCCGGCGGGCGACGCGACGGCGGGCGAACCCTTCGGGCCCGTCGCCGTCTTGCCGCCGAACTTCTTTCCGCCCTTGCCGTCGGTCGCCGCTGTGCGCGGCTTGGGAGTTGTTGTCCCGGGGGTTGCGCTGGGGATCGGCTTGGCGTTGGAACCCTTCGCGTCGGCCGTCAGCACCGTCTTCGGTTTCACGGGCTTCGTCGTGGGCGGCGTGTCGGGAGTCGGGGTCGGCGCGACGACCGGTTCGGAGCCCGCGGCGGTGGCGACCTTGGGCGTGCCCGAAGACACCATCAGCTTCACGGCCCCGGCGACCAGGCCGATGCCCAGCACCACCATGATCCCGTTGCGCAGCCGGCTGCCGTGGCTCTTGCCCTTGTACTTCATGAGCCGGCTCAGGCTGACCATCCCGGCGTTGCGCCCGGGCAGTTGGGCGGAGCCGGGCCCGCCGACCGGCGCGATGACCGGCGAGATCGCCGGCATCACCGTGGGCATGGGTTCCGGGTTAGAAGAAGGGGCTGCCGCCGGGGCGGGTGCAACTTCCGGCACGGCCGAATCCGTCTGCCACATAAGTCCTCCAACCGTCCCGGTTTTCTTCAGGGGCCTGACGCGCGTCGCGTACGTCTGGTTCGCGAACGCCTGCTTCTTGCGGTCGGGGGCCCGCGCGGGACCAGCGGAACCCTCCGCTTATCATCGGCGAGCCGACTGGCGAGGCTGAGTCGTGCCCGGGGGGAAGCGAAACCCTGCCGACTTTGCGGGGGCTGTCGGACGCATCGTCAGGCGGACGTCGCAGACGTCCTCCCACTAGTCGCGGTGTCCCATCGATAATCGGACCGTCACGCGCCGGTGAGTCGCCGTACGACCGTTCCCCCCTCTCCCGGTATTCCGGAGGAGGGCAGGGGGAGGGCAGGGGTGGGGGTCTTCAGCCTTCAATCCCAAATCAAGAATCTCAAAGCAAAAGCCAAAGCGCCCCCACCCCTACCCTCCCCCGGAGTACCGGGAGAGGGGGCAAGGCACACGGAACCCCGCCGAGTATTTTTCCTTGACGACATCTGTCGTCATGGGTACGCTGACGACACTTGTCGTCAGAGAGAGTTAATCCTCCCATGCCCCGACCCCGCACCATCGGCCGCGCCGAGCTCGAGATCCTGAACTACATCCACGACCACCACCCCGCCTCCGTGCGCCAGGTCGCGGAACACGTCTCGGCCACCAAGGGCCACACGCGCACCACCGTGCTTAATGTCATGGCCCGGCTGAGCCGCAAGGGGTACCTGTCGCGCAGGCGCATCGACGGGGTTTACCAGTACTCGCCGCGGGTCCCCAAGGCCGACCTGCTCCGCCGGCTCGTGGGCGAGTTCGTGGACAAGGCGCTGGGCGGGTCGCTGTCGCCGTTCGTCGCGTACCTGGGCCAGGGCGCGAAGCTCTCGGACGACGACCTGCGTGAGCTGAAGCGGCTCGTGGCGGAACTCGAGCGGCAGCAACCGGGGGCCAAGCCATGAACATTGCGATGGTGGTGATCGGCGCGGGCTGGACGGATGCCTGGTCGGCGGCCATGGGGCGCGCCTCGGTGCAAGGTGGCATCGCCCTCGCGCTCGCCTGGGTGATCACGCGCGCCTTCGCGCGGATTCCCCCGGCCTTCAAGTGCTGGGTGTGGCGAGTGGCCTACCTGAAACTGCTCGTCGCCCTCTGGTGGGCGGCCCCGATTCCGCTGCGCGTGCTGCCCGCCGCGCGGGCCGCGGCGCCGGTCGTTGCTGCGACGCCGGTTGAAGTCCCAACGACGGTCGAACCGGCCGACGTGCAGCCGCGCGCCACGCCCGCGGCCCCTGCGCCGGCGCGGGCGATTCACCGCGATGACGCGCTCTTCGCCGCCTGGGGCGCGGGCGTGTTGCTGTTGACCCTGCGGCTCGCCTTCGGCTGGCGCGCGGCCCGCGCGATCCGCCGCGGGTCGGTGGCGGTCGATGACGTCGCACTCCTTCGCACGTGCGCGGAGTTGGCCACCGCCTACGGCCTGAGCCGCGCGCCGCCTCTCGCGCACAACAGTGCCCTCCGCTCGCCCCTGCTGCTCGGCCCGATCCGCCCGCTGATCGTGCTCCCGGCCGACGCCGCGGCGCGCCACCCGCCCGACGCGCTACGGCTGATGCTCGCCCACGAGCTGGCGCACCTGAAGCGCCGCGACCTCTGGTGGAACTGGCTGCCCGCCCTCGCGCAGGGCCTTTTCTTCTTCCACCCGCTCGTCTGGCTCGCCGCCCGCGAGTGGCGGCTGGCGCAGGAGATCGCCTGCGACGAGGCCGCCGTCGCCGCGACGGGTGCCTCGCCCGCGCGGTACGGCGACATGCTGCTCGACCTGATCGCCGGGCCGCGGCTCCCCCGCCGTCCCGTTTTCTCCGTCCCGCCCGCGACCGCGGCCGCCGGTGTCGCCGAGTCGCGGGGGTCCGTTCGCAGGAGACTCACCGCCATGAAGCACTTCAACCTCCAGCCCCCCCGCGGCCGCTCGGCGCTGCGCCGCGGGATCGCGCTCTTCACCGTTTCCGTCGCCGCGGCGTTGTCGCTCGTCCCGCTGCGCCTGGCGGCGAAGGAGCCGGCGCCGCCGGACAATACCGACGCTCCGAACGTCGTCCCCGATCCGTTTCCCCAGCGCGCCGCGGCGGAAGCGCGCTTGCGCGCGGAGCGTGCGCCGGAGGAGGAGACGCTGCTTGAGCTTGCAGAACTGTCGTTCCTGAAATCCCCCGAGGCGGAACTGGCCGCGGGGGCGGACGGCGTCGTCCGGGGCGTGCACGTGGAAGTGGGCCAGCCCGTCAAAAAGGGCGACGCCCTGGTCGAGCTGGACCCGGCCCGCGCGGCGGCGGAACTGAACCTGGCCAAGGCCGACCTGGAATTGAAGAAGCTGGAGTTCCAGCGCAAGCAGCAGTTGCTCCAGCAGAAGAAAGCGATTAACGAGCTGGAAGTCACCGAGGCCCAAGTGGGCCTCAAACGAGCCGAGAACCTGCTGGCCATCAAGGAGCACGAGCTGGAGCAGACGCGCGTCGTCGCCCCGTTCGACGGCGTGGTCGCGAAAGTGTCCGTCAGGCCCGGCGTGTTCCTCGCGCGCGGCGGCGCGGCGGTCACCGTGGTCCAGACCGACACGATGTGGTCGGAGGTGGAACTGCACCCCGCGGCCCTTGCGATTCTGAAAAAGGGGACGCGTGCGGAAATGACGCCGTCCGGCGTCCCGCCCGCGCAGGAGAAGACGTACCTCGGCCGCGTGACGTCGATCAGCCCGGTCGTCAAGCCCGGTTCACAGACCGGCACCGTCCGGGTGCAGTTCGACAGCCCGCCCGCGGACCTGCGGCCCGGGAATTACGTGAAGGTGCGCTTCCTGCGGGACAAGCCGAAGGAGTGAATCTCGTCCGCGCGCGGTCAGGCGTGGCGCCGGTGGGCATTTGCTCCCTTTGCTCCCTCTCCCGGTACTCCGGGGGAGGGTTGGGGTGGGGGCTGCCTTGGATTTTTGGTTTTTGATTTGCTACTGAACGGCTTCAAGCCCCCACCCCTTCCCTCCCCCGGAGTACCGGGAGAGGGGGTACGTCTTTGGACTACTGGGTCACACTTACCGACGAATGGGTTGCGTCGTCCGATGCCCCGAGCAAGTGGCGGGCGAGGAAGTCGGTCGTGCGGCGCCAGCCGTAGCGGGTGCTGCCGGCGCCGTGGTTGGCGCCGGGGACGACGAGCAGGTCGAAGTCCTTGTCGGCTTTGACGAGCGCGTTGACGACCTGCATGGTGCTGGCCGGGTCGACGTTGCGGTCCAGCTCGCCGACGATCAGCATCAGCTTGCCTTTTAGATTCGGCGCGAGCGTGACGTTGGATTGTTCGGCGTAGTGGGGGCCTACGGGATAGCCCATCCACTGCTCATTCCACCAGATCTTGTCCATCCGGTTGTCGTGGCAGCCGCAGTCGGCGACGGCGACCTTGTAGAAGTCGCCGTGGAGCAGCAGCGCGCCGAGCGCGTTCTGCCCGCCGGCCGAGCCGCCGTAGATGCCGACGCGCGACAGGTCCATCTGCGGGTACTTCGCCGCGGCGGCGCGGATCCACGGGATGCGGTCGGGGAAGCCGGCGTCGGCCAAGTTCTTCCAGCAGACGTCGTGGAACTTTTTCGAACGCTGGCTCGTGCCCATGCCGTCGATCTGCACGACGACGTAGCCGCGGTCGGCCAGCTCCTGCTGGCGCGACGAGGGGCGGAAGGACTTGGGGACGTAGGCGTCCTGCGGGCCGGCGTAGATGCTCTCGACGACGGGGTAGCGGCGTGACGGGTCGAAGTTTCGCGGGCGGATGATGACGCCGTAGATGTCGGTGGTCCCGTCGCGCCCCTTGGCGACGAAGCGCTCGGGGAAGGACTGGCCGGCGCTGGCCAGGTCGGCGGCGTCGGCTTCTTCCAGCTTGCAGACGAGCGCGCCGTCTTCGCTGCGGCGCAGCTCGCTCCGGGGCGGCAGGTCGACCCGCGACCAGGTGTCGATGAAGAACCGCCGGTCCGGCGAGAACTGCACGGCGTGCGTGCCGTCGCCCTCAGTCAGAATCACCAGTCCGGTGCCGTCGAGGTTTACCCGGCAGAACTGGACCTGGTAAGGGTCCTGGCCCGGGCGCACGCCGCCGGCCCGGAACCAGACCTGGCGCTTTTCCTTGTCCACCTTGTCGACGCCGCGGACGACCCACTCGCCTTTTGTGATTTGGTTCTTCACCGCGCCCGTGTTGGCGTCGTAGAGGTAGAGGTGGTTCCAGCCGTCGCGCTCGGACATCCAGACGATCTCGCCGGTGTCGTCGAGGTACTCGCAGAACATCTTGCCGGAGTAGTCGATGAAGGTGTCGCTCTTCTCGTCGACGATGGGCCTGGCTTCGCCGGACGTCGCGTCGACGGCGACGACGCGGAGCGCCTGGTGGCCGCGCTGGTTGTAGAGGAAGGTGAAGCGCGACGAGTCGGCCTTCCAGCGGAACTCGCCGACGGACCAGGGGCTGGGGAACAGACCGTCCTTGACCGCGATTTCCTTGCGGTTCTCGACGTCGAACAGGTGCGGCTTCTGCACCGGGATCTCGTCGCCGGGCTTGAGGTACTGCATCGAGTGGAGCTTGGGCTGCACCTGGTCCTTCGGCGACGATTCGATCAGGTAGACCGTGTGGCCGGGCGCGCGGCGGGTGCGGATGGCGACGAGCTTCTTCGAGTCCGGCGACCAGTACGCCTCGGGGACTTCCGACGGCGACTCCGCCGGCAGGTCGTTGCGGTCGCCGCCGCCCTCGGCGCGGTCGCGGTAGACGTCGCGGCTGTAGGTGTCGTTGCCGTTTGCGTTGCCGTCGGTGCAGAGCTGGGTTTCCTTGCCCGACTCGACGTCCCGCACCCACAGGTTGTCGCCGCGCACGAAGGCCTCGTGCTTGCCGTCGGGCGAGCGCGCCGGGCGGTTGCGCCAACCGCCGTCGCGCCGGCGGCGGACGGAATCAACGACGCGGCGGGCGATCTCGCCGACTTCACCCCTGGGGGCCTTGCCGTCGATGACCGCCTGCGCGGGCTTGTCGGCCGCCTCGAAGACGGCCAGCACTTCGCCGTCGGCGGTCGTCGCGACCCAGACGTGGCCGGCGAAGGTGTGCTGGCTGCGCCGCTCGCGCGGCTCGAGCACGCCGTAGGGCTGGCGGTCGCCGTCGGGGTTGGACCAGAACAGGTGGACGGGCTTGTCGGTCTCGTTGGCGAACGTGACCTCGGTCTCACTGCGACCCTCGCGCGAGGGGCGGGGCGTGCGCGTGGCGGTGAGAGTGCCGGGGGTTTTGCTTTCCGCGTCCGCGGCGCCGCCTGCCTTCAGCGTCGCCGGGTCGAACCCGGGAGTTCGGGTGCCCTTCTCCGCGTCAATAAGGACGGTCTCGCTGCCGCCCCCGCGCAGGTCGTTGCGGTACCAGAACTGGGTGTTGCCGGGCAACCAGTGGGGGTCGATCTTGTCGCGATAGACGCGCGGTCTTCCGACCGCGGCTGCCACGGGGGCGTCCGATTGTTTCGAGGCGCCTGCGTCGGCCGCTTGCCTCTTCGCGGGGGCGATGTCCCCGTAGAAGCGCCAGTCCGGTTTGAGGTCCTTCGTGAGCTTCTGCCCGGTCAGGCTCGCGCGGATCATCGCGACCGGGATCGCGTTCTCGCGCAGGATCGCGTCGTGGAACTGCCGGTCGGTCATCTTTTTCGAATCGACCAGCTCCTTGCGCATCGCCCGAATCTGCAACCCCCCGAGCAGATACGCCGCCTGGTACAGCGGCTCGTACTCCCCGGCGACGCTGCGGCGCACCTCGGCGGTGGCATTGCGGCGCTCGTGGCCGACGCGGTCGACGAGCAGGTCGATCGCCTGCTGGGCCGTCATCTGCCCCAGGTGGAACTTGAGCGAGAAAATGATCCGCGCGCAGCGGTGCGCCCGCCAGAACAGCATGCCGACGCGGTCCTCGGCCGAGCGGGGGAAATTCTGGTCCCACAGCAGCATCTCCCAGTACAGCGCCCACCCCTCGACGAGGAACGGCGTGCCGAACGCCTTGCGGTGGGTGTTGAACCGGTCGCCCATGAACCCCTGGAGGTGGTGGCCGGGGATCAGCTCGTGGTGGACGGTGGCGCGGCAGAAGGAGGGGTTGTTGCCGCGCATGCTCATCTGCTTGTCTTCGTAGGTCATCGCGTCAGTCGGGAACGAGACGCTGATGACCGAGCCGCCGGTGAAATACGGGTTCACCTTCTGCCGCTCCACAGGCATCATCTCGATCCGCCAGCTCTGCTTGCACAGCTCGGGCACGGTGACGAGCTGGCGGTCTTCGACGAACTTGGTCGCCTCCTCGGCGAGTTGCTTGATCAGTCTTGGCTGCTCGCCGGGGCGGACGTGCTTGTTGCTGACGAGGTCGAGCGCCTTGTGCCAGTCGCCGGCGCAGCCCAAGTCGTCGGCGGCCCGTTTCATCTCCGCCTCGCACCATTCGAATTCGGCGTTGGCGATTTCGATGAGCTCTTCGGGGGTGTAGGGGATGAACTCGTTTTCCAGCGCGTCGAGCAGCGCCTGGCGGCCGATGGGGTCGCCGATGACCGGCTCGTCGCCGCCGTCTTTCTCCGGGAAGCCCGCGAGCTTTTTGCGGAGGAAGCCGGCGTACTCTTCGAGGGCCTTGTCGGCCTTGGGGTAGGGCTCGCGCACCCACCAGGTGAACTCGGGGTCGTATCCGGAATAGAAGCCGTGCCAGCGCTTCAGCGTGTCGCGCAGCTCGTCGGCCAGCCTGGCGGCTCGATTGGCGAGGACGGGGCTGGGCAGGTCCTTCTTCCCGGCGTCGCCGGACTTCAGCTTCTGCTCGAGCACCTCGCGCGTCGATGTGATCTGGCGTGTGAGGTCGGTCAGCGTCCTGGCGGCCTGCGCGGCGTCGATCTCGGGCACGGCGCGCCTGGCCTCTTCCAGCGTCGTGACCAGGTTGGCGAACGGCAGGAGGGCCGCGGCCTGGTCGATGTCCTTTTGCTCGTGGACGAGTTGCTTCGGGCGGTAGGCGAGGTCGTTGCGGAGCAGGAGGTAGTCGACTTTGCCGGCCTGGTCGAGGCCGTCGAAGTTGACGGCCTCCAGCTCGCGCCGCCGCTCCTCGTAAAGCCGGCGCATGCGCTCGCGGTAGGCGGGCAGCACTTCGGCCGCGTAGTAGCGCGAGACGGACCTGCGGTCGGTCTGGTAGCGGTCGATGAGCGACCGCATCGCGCTGACGGACGGGTCGGCGTCGCCCGCCGCCCGGGCTCGCGGCGCCAGGGCGGCGACAACGAGCACGAACGAACAGAATGCGGCGCGGGGGAGAACGGTTCGGGTTGTAGATGGCATGGTGCGCTCGTCGTCCCGGCCGACTAAACGACCGGGACGCCTTCGGTGCGGGTTAACTGCGCGTACAACTCGCTCAGCCGCCGGGTGACGGGGCCGGGCAGTTCGGGTGCGGGCAGCTCGGGCCCGCCGATGGTCCGGCCGTCGATCGAGCGGACGGGGACCAGTTCGCCCATCGTCCCCGTGCAGAACACTTCGCGGGCCCGGTAAAACTCCGCCAAACTCGCGTCGCGCTCGACGGCGGGAATGCCGTTCGCCCGGCACAGGTCCAGCACCGTCGCGCGCGTAATCCCCTCCGGACACGCTTTCGTCGTCGGCGTGACGACCGCTCCGGAGGCATCCACGAAGAACAGGTGCGTCGCGTTGGTCTCCGCGACGAACCCGTCCCGATCGAACATCACCGCGTCGTCGGCGCCGGCGCGGTTGGCCTCGATCTTGGCGAGGATGGACTGGATCAAATTGTTGTGGTGGATCTTGGGGTCCAGGCAGTCCGGCGGGAACCGCCGGATGCTGCTGGTGATCAGGCTGATGCCGCTGCCCGTGCCGTATACCGGCGGCTTATGTTCGGCAAGGACGATCAGCGTCGGGCCGGAGCGGTTGAGGCGCGGGTCCATCCCGGAGGTGACCTTCACGCCCCGCGTGAGCGTCAGGCGGATGTGCACGCCGTCGCGCATGTGGTTGGCGGCGAGGGTGCGGCGGATCTGCTCGGTGATCTGCTCGTGCGACGGGATCTGCTCGAACGCCAGCGCAAGCGCCGAGCCGCGCAGGCGGTCGAGGTGCTCGGTCAGCTTGAACACCCGCCCGTCATAGACACGGAGCCCCTCCCACACGGCGTCGCCCCCCTGCACGGCCGAGTCGAACGGGCTGACGCCGGCCGTGTTGCGGTGGGTGAGTTGGCCGTTGATGTTGATCAGCAGGTCGCGGTTGCGCTCGTCGAACTTCTGGAGCATCAATTCACGTGGCACGGCCGGCCCGGCCGTGTCTTGGAGCAAAAACCACGGGCGGGCCGCCCGTGCCACTGTCAGGCAGTAAGGCGGTGGGCGTAGAGTCGCCGGTAGCACTCCTCGCACTTCTCCAGCACCCCCAGCATCCGCTCGGGCACCGGCTCGTCCTTGGGCTTGTACGGGCGGAACGAGGTCGTCGTCTCCACTTCCTTGTACCAGTACTTCGCCCACACGCCGTCCGTTTCGCGCAGGCCCGGCGGCCAGGAGAGCATGCGGTCGGTGAACGCCACCCCCACCGCCTCACAAAGCCGCCCCAGCACGCCCCGCGGGTCGTTCAGCACGTCGCGCGCGTCCACCACCGACGGCACCTTGCCCGTCCACTCGATGACGCGCTCGAAGATCTCCGCCTGCTGTGGAAAGCCCGTGTCCGGCAGCGTCGCGTCCGGCACGTGCTTGATCAGCGACGTGATCACCTCGCGCGGCTCGCGGATCAGAAAGCAGTTGGTCACCCGCCGCAGCCAGCCGCGGTCCATGTCCGGCAGCAGGTGGTGGGACATGTGCTTCTGGTAAAAGACGTGCTTGCCGCCGGGGACGGGGCCGAGGAGCCAGTCGACGACCTTCTGCACGTCCGTCTCCCCCGCCGCAATGACTTCCGCCGTCCCCGGGTGCTGCCGGCCGGTCTTTGCGAGGTAGTGCGCATATAGCGGCTCGTCGCAGACGAACGCGTCGCCGCGGTTGTCCCACGCGCGCATCATCGCGGTAGAAATGTTCCGCGGCCCCGACCACATCGCAACCCGAATCGGTTGTTGCTGCATCATCGTGGCACGGGCGGCCCGCCCGTGGCTTAGGTTCAAAACGACGGGGGAACACGGGCGGGCCGCCCGTGCCACAACGCTAGAGCTCCCATCCCTTGCGGTACGGCCGGCGGATTAGGACGTCGGCTTCTGGGGCGTTGGTCGCCTTCATCTTCTCCGCGTCCCACTCCAGCTTCTTGCCGACGCGGAACGCAACGTTGCCGAGGTGGTTCGCCTCGGTCAGCCAGCCGGAGTATTCGAAGTTCGCCGACGCCTGCCGGCCGGTCTTGCAGCACTCGATCCACTCGGCGTGGTGCTCGCTCACGCGCGGGATCGTCCGCGGGGGCGGCTTGTAGCCCTTGAAGTCCTTCTCGGGCAGCAGCGTGTACTTCTCGTAGTTGCTCAGCAGCATCCCCTTGTCGCCGATGAACAGGTGCCCGTCGCCCCACTTGGGGATGCCGCCCTGCTTCCAGATGTCAGGCTTGTTCTCGCCCTGGTGCCAGTACACCTTCACCGCCGGCATCGCCTGCGCGCCTTCGCCGCGGGGGCCGTACTCGTACACGGCCGTCATCGACGCCGGGGCGATTTCTGGGTGAACCGGGG
>Ga0207691_10003315_pt1 | contig 15686 bp, 11 predicted proteins | sample KBSM13metaG_FD_184327 | JGI IMG/M metagenome (GOLD analysis project Ga0207691, IMG submission 184327) | Miscanthus rhizosphere microbial communities from Kellogg Biological Station, Michigan, USA - KBS M1-3 metaG (SPAdes) (version 2) | ecosystem: Host-associated > Plants > Roots > Rhizosphere >... | reverse complement strand
ATCGACGAATTTCCGAACACGACCGAAGCCGATTTGCGCGAAGCGATGCCCGTATTGCGCGACGCGGGCTTGCCGCTCCTGGCCCACGCCGAGCTGGATTTGGGCGCCGAAATCTCGATCCTCGATCGGCGCTCGTACCGTCGCTATTTGGAGTCGCGCCCCAAATTTTGGGAGGACGAAGCGATTCGCTTGTTGGTCAAGCTATGTCGCGAGACACGCTGTCCGGTGCACATCGTGCACTTGTCATCGGCGGCTTCGGTGCCCATTTTGCGCGCGGCCAAGGCCGAAGGCTTGCCGATCACCGTCGAGACTTGCCCGCACTACTTGTGTCTGGAAGCGGAGAGCATTCCGGACGGCGCCACGCTCTACAAGTGCGCGCCGCCGATCCGCGAGCACGAGAACCGCGAAGGCTTGTGGCGCGCCCTGCTCGAAGGCGTGATCGACTTCGTGATCACCGATCACAGCCCCTGTACGCCCGCACTCAAGCTGGCTGAACGCGGTGACTTCGAGGACGCCTGGGGTGGCATCGCCTCGCTCCAATTGGGCCTGCCCGCGGTCTGGACCGAGGCCCGTCGGCGCGGCGCCGATCTGGCGGCGTTGTTTCGCTGGATGAGCGCTGCACCCGCCAAGTTTGCCGGTCTTTCCGGGAGAAAAGGCCGAATTGCTGCCGGTTTCGAGGCAGATTTGTTGGTCTGGGATCCCGACGCTGCGATCACGGTCGAAGCCGAGCGCTTGTTCTTTCGGCACAAAGTTTCACCGTACCTCGGACAACGGCTAGAGGGGCGCGTGCAGCACACCGTCCTGCGCGGCAAATGCGTGTACGATGGTCAGCAGCACCCGGAGGGACCCGTGGGTCGACACCTCCTCCACCGCAGGACGGCATCTTGAGTGACGTGAACACAGCAGGTGCGGGCTTCAATGGCTTGGTCGATTTGGCATCTTCACTGGTCGGCGGTAAAGCGCTCGCGACCAGCGACGACTTCTTCGCGGGCATGGAGAACCTGCTCTTGCCCGGACGCGCGCAGTTCATCGCTGGCAAGTTCACCGAGCGCGGGAAGTGGATGGACGGTTGGGAGAGCCGGCGCAAGCGCGGCCCGGGCCACGACTTTTGCTTGCTCGAATTGGGCGTGCCGGGCTCCGTGCTCGCGTTCGACATCGACACGCAGCACTTCGTTGGCAATCACCCGGCATTCGCCTCCGTGGAAGGCCTTTTCGCGCCGCGCGGCACCGCCTTGGCGGAGCTGCTGAAGGGGGATTTCCAAGAGCTGTTGCCGCAAGTGCCGCTCTTGCCCAACGCGCAGAACTTGTTCGTGGCTAGCCTTGGTCCCGTCGTCAGCCATCTGCGACTGAACATCTTTCCGGACGGCGGCGTGGCGCGCTTCCGTGCCTTCGGCAAAGTGTCCCCCAGCTGGGGCGCGCCCGAGCTGGACTCGCTGGCCGCGGCACACGTGCCGCCCGGCAGCTTCAACCTGGCTGCGCTCGAGAATGGCGCGCTCGCGCTGGCCTGCTCGGACGCGCACTTCGGCGGCATGAACAATCTGCTCTTGCCCGGACGCGCGGAGAACATGGGCTCCGGTTGGGAAACGCGGCGTCGCCGCGGCCCGGGCAGTGATTGGATCGTGATTCGCCTCGGCGCACGCGGGACTCCCAGTGTGCTCGAAGTCGACACCAGGCATTTCAAAGGCAATTTCCCGGATCGCTGCGCGGTCGACGTGATCGACGCGCCCGGCGCGCGGCCCACGGATCTGATCGAGAGCAGCGCCTGGCTCCCGCTCCTGGCCGAAACCAAGCTCGCGGCCGATACACGGCACTTCTTCGAAAGCGAGCTGCTCGCGAGTGTACCGGCCACGCACCTGCGCTTGCGTATCTTCCCCGACGGCGGCGTGAGTCGCCTGCGCGTGTGGGGTGCCCCCCATGGCTGAATCCGCTGAGCCCGAGCCGACCCTGAACGCGCTCTCGCGCCAGGCCGCGAGCGAGGCACTGACGCGCTGTTGCGGCGCGACGCGCTGGGTGCAGGGCATGCTCGCCCGTCGGCCCTTTGCGTCGCACACGGCCATGTTCGCTGCGGCCGTCGAAATTTGGGCGCAACTCGGCCCGGAGGACTACCGCGAAGCCTTCAGCCATCACCCGGAAATTGGCTCGGATCTCGGGGAATTGCGTAAAAAGTTTACCAAAACGGCGGACTGGTCGCAGGCCGAGCAGAGCGCCGCCATCGGCGCGAGCGAAGCCACGTTGCGCGCCTTGCGCGACGGCAATCAGGCGTATCGCGCGCGCTTCGGCCACTCGTTCATCGTCTGCGCCACCGGCAAGAGCGCGCAGGAAATGCTGGCGTTGCTGCAGGCGCGGCTCAAACACGAGCCGGATCTAGAGCTCGGCATCGCCGCTGCCGAGCAAGCCAAGATCACGCACCTGCGTTTGGAGAAGCTGGAATCATGAGCGCCATCACCTCCCACGTGCTCGACACCTCGCTGGGTAAACCGGCCGCGGCCGTGAGCGTCAGCCTGGCGCTACTCGAAGACGGCGCGTTCGTGGAGCTCGGCCGGGGCGTCACCGATCAGGACGGCCGCGTCAAACAACTGCTCGGCGGCAGCGCGCTCAGCGTCGGCCTGTACCGCTTGCGCTTCGAAACCGGCGCCCACTACCGCGCCACCGGCCGCGACTCATTCTACGAGCGCGTCGAGCTGCAATTTCACGTCACCGATGCGAGCCAGCACTACCATGTGCCGTTGCTCTTGAGCCCGTTCGGATACTCCACCTATCGCGGAAGCTGAGCCATGAGTCTGAGCACGTTAGCCGCCTCGCAGTTCGAGGCCTTGAGCCGCGCCAACCGCGCCTTTTCTGGGATTTATCCGGGAGATCGTCCCGCACGTCAGCCGGTGCACACGGTCTATGGCGGCGCGCAACTGTACAAGGCCGAGACCACGCAACGCTTGGGTGAGCTAGCCCTCGGGAGCTTCGAGGCCTACGCCTCGAACGCGATCGAACTGGCGACCGGCGTGGGCTTCCTCTCGCCCTCCGCTTTGGTCGGGCTCGACTCGGTCACCCTCGCGGAAAGGTACCAGGCAGATCCGGCGGAGCTCCGCCGAGTCAGCCCGAAGGGCTGGCTGGCTCAAACCGTGTACGAGCGCGTCAAGGCCAAGCTCGCCCGCGAAGCCGTGGAGGACTTTCGCATCGACTTCGAAGACGGCTTCGGCGCCCGTCCCGACGCAGAAGAGGACGAAACCGCGCAGCGCGCCGCGGTCGAGCTGGCGCGCGCCATGAAGGAAGCGCGCACGCCGCCCTTCATCGGCATCCGCATCAAGTCCTTCGGTGAAGAATGGAAGTTGCGCGGCGCGCGCACGCTCGAAATATTCCTCGATACGTTGCTCCGCGAGAGCGGCGGCGCACTGCCCGAAAATTTCGTGGTCACGCTGCCCAAGGTCAACATCCCCGAACAGCCGCGCACCTTGGTCCGGCTGCTCGAAATCCTGGAAACTCGCCACCATTTGCCGGTGGGCACGCTGCGTTTCGAGCTGATGGTCGAGACCACGCAAGCCCTGATTGGCCCCGACGGCTATTGCCCTCTCCCCAGTCTATTGGCGGCGGGCGAAGGGCGCTGCATCGGCGCGCATCTCGGCACCTATGACTTCACCGCCTCGTGCAACATCACCGCCGCTTATCAGATGATGGATCATCCGATGTGCGATCTGGCCAAGGGCCTGATGCTGCTGTCCTATGCAGGGACGGGCGTGTTCCTCTCCGACGGTGCCACCAACGTGATGCCCGTCGCACCACACCGTGGCAAACAGCTCTCGCCCGAGCAACTGCAAGAAAATCGCGCCGCGGTGTACGGCGCTTGGCAGCTCGCCCATCGCCACATCCGCCACTCACTGGAAGGCGGCTACTACCAAGGTTGGGATCTGCACCCCGCCCAGCTCCCGGTGCGCTACGCGACCTGCTACGCGTTCTTCCTCGAAGGCCTGGCCAGCGCGGGCGAACGCCTGAAAAACTTCATCGAAAAAGCCGCCCAAGCCACGCTCGTGGGCGAAGTCTTCGACGACGCGGCAACCGGCCAAGGCTTGCTCAATTACTTTCTGCGTGCCTTGAATTGCGGCGCGATCGACCTGAGCGATCTCGCGCAAACGGGCCTGACTCCGGGTGAAGTCGAGCTGCGTTCGTTCGCGAAGATCTTGTCCGCGCGTCGTGAGCGATTGACGACGGGCTAGGCTCGAGCCTGTCCCCGAACGGCGCACAACCGGAAACAGCCGGCGCTCGAGGGGCGCCCTTTGCCGTTGAAATAATACTGTGCACGCACAGTATTCCTTCAGCGGCGAGGGCTACCTTCGTCGCAACGCTGATCCCCGAACGGTAGCGAAGCGAAAAGAGCATCCCTCAGCCGAAGTCGCACAAACCTTCGACGTAATCCTTCGACCCGTCGCGTAGCCAGCCGTCGAGTTGCGCCACGTCTTTCAGCTGCTGGCCGCGCGGGCGCGGCACGCAGAAAAATTCGACGGAAACGTCGGGCAAGGTGCTCATGTCACCCCACAACTTCTCGAACTGGGTGACCGGAAACACGTCTTCCTGGGCGTTGCCCCAGCGGCGCTTGACCTCTTTGAGCGTGATGTACGTCGGCAAGCGCTGCGCGAGGGCGCGCACGCCACGTCGCACGGCGCGCTGATCCTGGAGATCCTTGCGAGACAGGCCAAAGTGACGGAGGAGCAGGTCGATGCTGATGAACGTGGTGAGGGAATTGTAGTAGGTGAGCTTCGCCTCGTCTTCTTCGCGTGGCAGCGCTAGCCCTTCGACCAGCCGCGGACGGCCGCTGACCCGAGCCAGCCCGCCGCCGCGGTCTTCCAGCCGGCGCTCCATGACCTCGATGCTCAGGCACGCGCCGCTCTCGATGTGACGACCGAGCCAGCGTGGATCCAGATCCGCACCCAGCGTGTCGATGTTGTGTAGCATCGCGTATTTGAGCTGCGGGCGGGCCTGGAGCAAGCGCGCCAGGCTGCCATTCAGCAGCAAATTCGCGACTTCATACCAATGACCGACCGGATGCAGGCACTGCGCCGCGATGTTGTCCCGATAGTCGCTGGCTTCACCGGTACGAATCGCCCAGTCGATCAAGGCGGCGCGACCATCGTCACGCACCTTCTGCTTACGCTCTTCGAGCTTCTGCTCGCGCAGCTCCGCCCAGGCGAAGCGCAGATCTCGGGCCGTGGGCACTAGCCTGAGGCCGATCGAGCGCCCCTCCGACAGAAACACCGCGTCGCCGAGCCCGTAGCCCTGCTCGCGCTGGAGCAGCGTCGCGATCGGCAGATGGGTGAGATGACTGGTCGTGATGACGTGCAGCGGCATGATCCCGGACTGTCGACCGCGACGCCGCGTCTTCGCCAGGTGGATCTCCAAGAAGGTTCGAAAGCGGTCTTTCAGCTTGGCGAACGGATAGATGGCCTTGACCGTACCTGCACCATGAGTCCAGCGCGAGCCGGCTCCCGCGGCCAGTGTAATCACGAACACTTCGCCGCGTTGCAGTGCGGCGCGACCGGCGCGCTCGCTGCTTTCGCCGAGTGCGTCCGGCTGCACCACGTCAGCGGGGCGCACGTCTTCGATCGGCGTGTCGGCGGGTAGCCGGTTCTTGGCGAGCCCAATGCGATCGCCGCGCAGATCGGCGCGGATGCGCTCGTGCTGTTCGGCATCGAAACCGTAGCGCTCGAGCAACGCCGGCAGCGAGTCCTCGGCGTCTTCGGTAGCGCGAGCCGCGGGCAGCAGCCGTCCGAGCAGGAGCGGGCCAATGCGCTCGGCTCGCGCACCGCGCAGGTGCGCCATGGAGAAGCCATCGAGCTCCCGCCGCCGATGCTCGGAAAAGGAACGCGACCCCTCCTGCAACCAGCGCGGCAACATACACAGGTAGTAGTCTGCTGAGAGCAGCGCGTTCGACCCCGTCAGCAGCTCGGCCGAGGTGCCACAGGAATTGATCGCAAACCGATAAACGACGGGATCCATCGCAAACGGCAGGCTCGCCGAAAGCTCGTTTTTGCGCAGGCGCATGATCTCGAGCATTTTGCGCTCGGCCTGGGGCTTGATCTTGGGGTCGAAGATGAAGCCCATGCCGCCGCCGGACATGCCGCCCAGCATCCAAAATCCCCAAAACTCCTGACCGAACGCGTGTCGAGCATCGGCGATCAAAGACTCGGTATAGAAATTGGAAACCCAGGGAATGATGGTGGCGAGTGGCCCCTCGAAGATGCGCGTCGTGAGCCGGCCGAGCTCGCGCATGTCGCCGGCGGCCAAGGCCTCGACCACGCTGTCGAACGCGCGCAAGAGCTCCTGCCGCGCGTGCCAGTCGCGCGCGGTGCCGAGTAGAAAACGCTCGGTCACCATCTCCAAGATGGGGCCGACGTTGGCCGCCATGCCGCCGTGCACGACGACCAACGAAGCCTCGAGCTTCTTCCTTGCCGCTTCGGAGATGCGATCGTTACCGAGCAGCGTGTGACGAGGCAGGAGCCGACCCGTGCTCGATCCGAACTCGACGTCGCCCTCCGACGCACGCACGCCTTCAATCAGCTTGATGCCTGGCCAAACGCCGCCGCTGTCTTGCCAACCGCCCCCGGAACCGCCCAGCCATTCACCCAGAATGGCTCGGCTCGCGACCACGCGTCGCTCCGACTCGCTGAGGCCTCCGGTGAGTGACTCGATTTGCCCCGTGGCCCGCATACAGACCGCGATCAGCCCACCGAGCAAATTGGTCGAGACCGCTAGCCGACTGCCCTTCGGGATATCGTTCACCTGGCTCGCCAGCTCGATACCGCGATTCGGACCCACGAGCTGCTCGAGCACCAGGGACAGGGGCTGCCCCGAACCCTCGAGCGCGGCGGGCACCAGGCCCGAGGCGATCACGGCCGCCTTCAGTAGTCCGAGATAGTCACTCGCGTAGTTGAAGACCTCCGAGGTATCGCGCAGATCCGCGACGGCATCGAGATCAATGCTGGCGAGCCTCAGCACCGGCTCGTCGATGATGCGGAAGAAGCAGGTGATGGGCGGCGCGGTCTGTTCGTCGCGCTCGTACACCGCGAGATCGACGGACACGTTGATCACGCGCGCGCCCTCGGGATAATCCATGCCCAAGAAGAAAATATCGCTCCAACCGCTGTGGCTCAGATCCATGCGCACCGGCGTGCGCTCGACCAGCACGGGATACACGCCGTCCGCGTCCGGCGACTTGAGCTTTTCGCGAACGCGCAGCGGGTGATCGAGCGCATGCCCGGTGCGAAACATCCAGCGATTGCCGCGCTGCGAGCGCACCGAGCGTTGCACTTGCTCGGCCAGGATGTGAAAGCCGAGACCGTGATACGCGGCCGCGAGCGCGCTGGCCAGTGGATCGGACAAGCCATGAGCGTCCGCGTGAGCCAGGAATGCGTCGGTAGCGGCTGCGTAGTGCCGATCGAGCAGCAGCTCCTGACCTTCGTGCGGGATACGCCCCGCGCGCGGCAGCTCGGGGCGCGCCGGGATCAGGTAACGATAGAGCGCGTAAGTTTGAAAGATCGCTCTGACGCGCTGGTACAGGTTGTGGGTCGTATCACGGGCAAACGCGTCCAGCTCGCGCGCTGCGACGCACAGCTCGACGAAGCTGGCCTGTGCAGCAAAGTCCTCGAGCACGCCCACGCGTGCCTCTTGAGACGAATCCGTGATGGCCCGGATGAGCCGCTGATTCAATGTCCTGCTCGCTTTTCGGGGGTGCGCGCCACTTCTTCCAAGAGCAACCGCAGTACTTCTTCGCGTCTGGGGCCGTACAGCGCGAGCGCGAGCTGCGCGCGCAGTAGCCCGAACGGGCTCTCGAGGTCGATGCGTTGCCCGTCGACCTCGAGCGCGAGGTATTTCTCTCGGGCAGCGAGCAACGCCAGCGCTTCGGTCAGACCGAGCTTCTCGCCGACCGCGAGCCGGCGTTCTTGCTCGTGCAATATGCCGAACACCTGCGGCGTGAGCGCGTGCGTCCCAAACAGAGCGAGGTAAGTACCCTGGCGAAGCCCTGGGATGATGCAGCGCTCTTCGGCCACGGTCGGCGTCGGTTTTTCGATCACCGTTTCGATGCTGTATAGGCGTGTGGCCGCTTTGACGCGGGAGGCGCTGATCACGCCGAAGTACGGCAGCTGGCTCTCTGCGTTCACCTGCACGGCGGAGACGGCACACTCCTCGCGTGCGGCGACCTCCAGCAGCTGATGCGTACACGAGGCCGCGGCGTGCGTGATGAAGACGTGATCACAAACCTGGACGATGAACGGCTCTCCGGCGATCCACGCCTCGGCGCGTAGAATCGCGTCGCCGAAACCGCGAGGTTCGGGCTGCTCCACGGCGACCAGCGCTGGCCCGAACTGCGCCGAGAGCTCTTGGAATACGCGCTGATTCTGGGGCGGGATGATCAGCGCCACCTGGGCAATGCCCGCCTGCAGCAGCTCTTCGATTTGAAGCGCAGCCACGCGGCTGGTGCCGCCATCTCCAGTCGTGACGTGTTGAAGCGGAAGATCTCCGTGCAGGGGACGCCCCATCGGAATTATCGCTTTGCTGAGTCTCAAACCTTCATCTCCACTTTGGCGGTCGCCGAGCGTAGCATTCTAGCGCCGCAATTTGGCACGATCTCAGAGCTTCGGCCGGAGGGTCCGCCTCGCTGGGCGGCCTCACCGGGCAATGAGCCGAAAGGCGCGGCTGGACAGCGCGCTCGGGCGACCGGGTTGGGGTCGAGATCGTGGCTCGGCGTCAGCGGCTCGCGGCAGCGAGCAGGTTCGGTTTGGTTTGGGGGCCAAGTTGAAAAGGGCGCGCGGACCGTGGCGATCGACAGGGTGGCCTACGCGGACAGTTGCTGTTCGCCGCTGCGGCCACGCCAGCCCGCCACTCGAGACGGTCTCGGCTTTGAGCGTCGGCCGGAGCTGTCACCTCGGTCTGCCGTGCTACAAAGTGAGGCGTCTTGGCCAAGCTCACCGACAAACAAGTGGAGCGTATCTCGAGCGCCACTGCCGAGCGGCGCCGTTTCGAGATCTTGAAAGATCTCGCGAGCTGCGAAAGCTCCATGGGCTGCGGCAGCAGCGTCGACAAGCACGGTGTGAGCCACGCGACGATCTCGCACCACTTGAAGGAGCTCGAAACGGCAGGGCTCATCGAGATCCCACGCGAAGGTAAGTTCGGCAACGTCAGCCTGCGGGGTGGCGCTTACTGAGGGCTTCCGAGGGTCGCCGGCAGTCCCCCCGTCACTTGGACCGGAACAGCGGCCGCTGGGCGCTGTGCAGCGTGTGCCGAGCGGCGCGTGTGCAGCACGCGCCCCAACGCAAAATTCCTGCCATTTTGTCGTTCTTGCTCCGGCGCGCCCGTACCAGAATTGCTACACTTTGGGCATGGCTTTGCGGACGACGGTGGTGGGGTGTTTGGCTGTGCTGCTCGTGGCGGGATGCGCCTCGCATTCGACGGAGGGTCGAAGCAGCGGAGGCAACGGACCGGGTGCCGCTTCACTGGGCGGCTCAGGCGACTCGAGCGGCTCAGGCAACTCGGACAGTGCGGGCGGCTCGGGCAACGCGCCCGGACACGAAGCTGGCAGCGCGGGAAGCGCAGGTGCGCGTAGCCCAGTGAAGCTGTCACCGCAGCAGGAGCTCGAACGGTTGACCACTGAGCTCGATGCCAGCCGCGATCTGGACGCGCCCGCGCTCCTCGGCAAGCATGCGCTGAAGCAAGTCTCGGCGCTTTCGTACGATCCACGCTCGAGCCAGTTCATGGATCGCATCCAGGCGTCCGCGCTTTCGCTCAGCGAGGACGAGCTCGCGCACCTCGGCGACAATGGCTTCGTGATTTCGAAGCGCAGTGCCTTCCCCACGTTCGTGCGCGGCTACGCCGCCATCTACTCGGAACACCTGCCCGTATACATCAGCGCCGACGCCATTTTGGAGGCGGTGCACTCGTCTTACGATTCCGTGCTGAAGCTCAGCGAAGAGACGGCGCTCGTGGACACGGTGACGCACATGCTCGAGTCGATGCACACGCGGCTGCCGAGCCTCGCCGCTCAGAACCCTACTAGCGCAGCCGATCTCGATCTTTACCTGACCTTGGCCCGTTCGCTGCTGGGCGGGGCCGAGCTAGCTCCGCTCGCGGGGGCCGACACCGAAACCGTCCACGACCTGTACCGGCTCGCGCAACAGGCTTCCGGGCAGGCGAGCGTGACTCTGTTTGGTGCCCGGCGGGAGTTGGACGCTTCGCAGTTCGTGCCACGCGGTCATTACACCGACAGCCCGACACTCTCAGCTTACTTCCGGGCCATGATCTGGCTTGGCCGCACGGATTTTCGCTTGATCGAAACCCTCAGCGACGGCTCGCAGAAGTTCATGCGCCCGCAATACGACGCGCTGCTGCTGCTGCGACAGACCATGACCGATCAAGAGCTGAGCAGCTTTCAAAAGGTGGAATCGACGCTGCAAGCATTCTTGGGCGAGAGCGACACCATGAGCATGCCTCAGGTAGACTCACTGCTCGCGGAGCTCGGCGGCGTAGACGCTGCGCGCGCGGCAGACGACGCCAAAGTGGAGGCCACGCTGCGCGCGGGCGGCTACGGGATCCAGCTGATTGCCAGCCAAATCATGGTCAACGGCGGCGTCGCGACCCTGCCGCTGGCGCGCAGCTTCGCCCTGTTTGGCCAACGTTACGTGCTCGATTCGCACGTGTTCAGCCAGGTGGTGTACGACCGCGTGCGGAGCGCGCGCATGATGCCCAATCCCCTGGACGTCGCCTTCGCCGCGCTCGGCAACGACCAGGCGCTACCATTGCTCGGCAGCGAGCTGGCCAAGTTCCCCGGCTACCCTGGCGCGCTCGAGGGCGCCCGCATTCTCTCCGACGCGCATGGCACGGAATTCTGGAATGCCAACCTGTACAATCTCTGGCTCTCGTCGTTGCGGGCGCTGAGCCCGGCAGCAGAGATCGCCAAGCCCTCGAGCCAAGGCATGCCCGAAGTGACGGGCACCCCGGCGTGGGGACGTCGAATCTTGAATACGCAGCTCGGCTCTTGGGCGGAGCTGCGTCACGACACGCTGCTGTACGCCAAGCAATCGTATACCGCCGTTCCAGGCTGCGACTACCCGGACGCGTACGTCGATCCCTACCCCGAATTTTACGCGCAGCTGCGGCTGTTCGCCGAGCGTGGAATCGCGCTCGCGGACCTGCTGGAGACTTCCTTGGCGGTGGGCAATGGCAGATTGCACAGCTACTTCACGAAGCTCGCTGACACGCTCACCACGCTCGAGGGGATGGCCAAGAACCAGCGCGCGGGAACGCCCTTCAGCGCGGAACAGATGGCGTTCGTCAATCGCGCCGTGCGCATCATCAAGCAGAATGTGACCTGCACGACCATCGACGCCCCGGACGGTTGGCTCGCCGACCTCTACTTCAGGCCGGAGTCGTCGATCGAAGCGTCACCCACGATCGCGGACGTGCACACTCAACCGGCAGATGAGCTCGGCAACGTCGTAGGCAACGTGCTGCACGTCGGCACCGGTTATCCGAGACTCATGATCACGACGGTCGACACTTGTCAGGGGCCACGCGCCTATGCGGGCGTGAGCTTCGCCTACCACGAACAGCTCACGACCAACTACACGCGCCTCACCGATGAAGCCTGGACCGCTCAGCTCGCGAGCAGTAGCAAGCCCAACGACGTGACTTGGATGGCGCCCGTGATCGGTCAGTAACCCTGCAAACTGCGGCATTTTGGCAGAGCTCGTAGGATAAAACCCGCCTGCGCCTGCTCGATTGGCACCCAGGTTACTGATGCAGCATGGCGTCGAGGTCGAGTTTCGCAATGGCCGCGACGCGCTAACGGCAGGCGAGATTAATTTATGTTTCAAATTCGCGTACACGCGGAGGATCAATGACTCGACAGTTCGGAATCTTCGTAGTCGGGCTGGCGGCCGTGACGGCCTGCGGCGGCAACTCGGGAGATAGCCCTGGGGGCGCAGGTAGTGGCAGCAGCGGGAGCCCCTCGCACGCGGGCGCGAGCAGCACAGGCACGGCGGGCTCGACGAATCCACCCGGCACGGCTGGCTCCAACAATAGCAGCGGCGCGCCGGGCGCCGGAGGTTCACCGCAAATGCCCAGCGGGGGTGGCAGTCAGGGCGGCGGATTCCCGACGCCAGATCCTTGCGTGGGCACCCCCATGGACGGCGACGCCTGTACGGCGACCACCGCCGGTGCAGCTGGAGGCTTCAATCCGGGAGCCTTTGGCGCTTGCAGCTCAGGGACGCTGATCTGCGTTTGCTTCAACAGCACGTACACTTGCTTCGACCCGACCAACATCGGCGCGGGAGGTGCCTTCAGCTTCGGGGGCTCCTCGAGCTTCGGGGGCTCCTTCAGCTTCGGGGGCTCCTTCAGCTTCGGTGGCGGATTCGGTCAGGGAGGCGCCAGCGCGGGCACGTCGAGTGGCGGCACTGCCGGCGGCGCGGGCAAAGGCGGCGGCTCCGGCGCGGGCGGCGGCGCGGGCAGAGGCGGAGGTTCGGGCAGCGGAGTAGGCGGAGGTTCGGGCAGCGGCACTTAAGCGCGCGGCGACTCTCTGTCACAAATGACCATGTTCCGCGACGTGCGGATGGTGCCTAATCATGCGTCGGTCCCACAGGTGTTGCGCGCGCGGCGCGCGCAACACTCGGAACGCAGCGGAGAAGGGGAACACCATGCCTGTCAAACTGAGCACGTTTGCCGATCGCATCGATCCGAAAGACCCCGAGCTTTCGACGATGCTGAAGAACCTGCAAGCCAACATCCTCAAGCCCCACGGGCGTGATTTCGCGAGACACCTGTTCTTGTGCTTCCGCGCTCCACCCAATCAAGTCAGGGCCTGGATCAAGAAAGAAATATTGCCTCGGGTAACCACGGCGTCGAAGCAATTCGCCACCTCGGGTCAAGGCGCTGACGGCGGCATCGTGTGCGGATTTTATCTGAGCGCGCGCGGCTACGAGCAGCTGGGACTCGATACCTCGGGCTTCGCCAGCGATAGCTTTCGCAAGGGCATGAAAGACCAAGACAATGGGGTCTTTTCCAAGCTCCTCGATCTGGACAACGAGGATCCTCCCGTCGCCAGCTGGGAACCGGCCTTTCAACAGGAAATCCATGCTTTGGTCACCTTGGCGGACGACCAGCTGTCGGTCGTCGAGGCCAACGTCGCGCGCTTCGAAGCGAGCGCGCTCGACGTCGTCAGGATCGTGGGGCGAGAATCCGGCAATACCCTGCGTCGCAAGGCAGAGCCGGTCGAACATTTCGGGTATTTCGATGGCATCAGTCAGCCGCTTTTCACCAAGCCTGATCTGGAGAAGGCGCGTGCTCAAAATCCGAACTTCGAGGCCTGGGATCCCGGCGCGCGTTTGAGCTTGGTGTTGGTCGATGACCCACTGACGCCCGAAAGCGATGCCTTCGGGAGCTACCTCGTGTATCGAAAGCTCGCGCAGGACGTGGCCTTGTTCAATCGCCGGGTGACGGGGCTGGCCGAAGCGCTGGGCGTGGACGCGAACCTCGCAGGCGCTTACGCCGTCGGGCGCTTCAAGGACGGAACGCCGGTGGTGCTGTCTCAGCAAGGCACCCGGCCCGGCGAATTTTCGAAGAAGAACGACTTCGATTTTTCGGACGACCAGGCGGGCGCGCGCTGCCCATTTCACGCCCACACGCGCAAGACGAATCCGCGCGGGACGACACCGCTCACCTCACTCGAGGGCGAGAAGCGTCGTCGCATCGCGCGCCGCGGCATCCCCTACGGGCCACCGGTGACGGGCGCTGCGGACAACCTGCCGAACGACGACAGCCCGGACACGCCCCGAGGATTGCTCTTCCTGTGCTTTCAGGCAAACATCGAAGATCAATTCGAGTTCATTCAACGCACCTGGGTGGACAACAAGCATTTCCCGACTTCCGTGCTCACGAACGGGCTGCTGCAGCGCGACACCGGCGACGACCCGTTGATCGGGCAAGACCCAGACGAGGCCCAACGCTGGCCCAAGCACTGGGGCGCCCCCGAGCAGGGCAAGAAGACCATCAACTTCGAATCTGCGGTCACGCTGCGCGGAGGAGAATACTTCTTCGCTCCCAGCATCCCCTTCTTGGCCGCTCTGTAGCCGCGCCCGCGCGTGCGCGGGCGCGTGCAATTGAGATGTGAGCTCCAAGCTCATAGCGCATGGCGCGCGAGCCATGCCGCAATCGCGGCGCTGATCTCGTGTGGCACGTCCTCGGGTGCATGGTGGCCAGCCGCGGGCAGCTCGGCGACTTCGAGTGCGGCGACGTGCTGGCGCGCCCATTCGATGACCGCGGGCGAGCCCGTGGGCGAGGGCTGCAGCTCGGCGGGCCGCTCGAAGCTCAAGAGCAGCTTGGGGACGGCGCTCGTAGCAAGCCAAGCGTCATAGCGCAGGACGATGTCCTGAACGTCCGCAGGCTGGCCTTCGATCGGGATCTCGCGCGTCCATTGCAGGATCGGGCGGCGCGTGGCGGGCTGGTCGTACAGGGCAAAGTACGCGGCAGACTCCTGCTCGCTCAGGCCGCGACGCACCCCGTTGTGGAGCGAGCGAGCCAGAAATTGGTTGCTCTCGAGCACCATCTTCTCGCCCACGCCGGGCGTACGTAGCGAACGGAACAGCTCGGCCCCGGCTGGCGTCCATTCGCTCCAGGTCATGGGACGTAGGAAGGACTCGAACACGACCAGGCCACGCACGCGCTCGCGGTGGCGCGCAGCCCAGTCCATGGCCAAGGCGCCACCCCAGTCGTAGCCAACCAGCACGACGTCGTCGAGCGCGAGCGCGTCGAACCAGGCGTCGAGGTAACGGGCGTGGTCCGAGAAGCGGTAGCCGATGTCGGGCTTGTCGGAGTCGCCCATGCCAATCAGATCCGGTGCCAGGCAGCGAGCTTGCTGGGCCAGCCTCGGCAGAACGCCGCGCCAAACCCGCGCGGGCAGCGGATTGCCGTGCAAAAATACCAGTGAAGTCCCGGCGCCGGCCTCGAAGTAGGCAAGCGAAGAGTCGAGGACCGAAATCCGTCGGCGTTGCGCAGCGAAATGCTCGGTGTCGTTCATGCTCCCAGTGTGGGGCGATATTTAGAACACTGGTAGTGATCATTCGTGAGGCGTATCATCACGCCTAGTGAGTATTGCATCGCTCGACCTCAACCTGCTGCTGGTGCTCGACACCGTGCTGCGCGAGCGCAGCGTCGCGCAGGCGGCTCAGCGTCTGCACGTCACCCCCTCGGCCGTCAGCAACGGCTTGGCCAAACTGCGCGCGGCGCTCGGCGACCCGCTGGTCACGCGTCGCGGCCGAGGCATCGTGCTCACGCCGCGCGCCGCGGAGTTGGCGCCGGCCTTGGCGCGAGCGCTGGCGGAGCTCGAGCGCGTCGTCACGCTCGGCCCCTTCGCAGCCGCCACCTGCACGCGCACGTTCGCCCTGGCCATGGCCGACGCCGGTCAGATCGCCTGGCTGCCCGCCATCGCCGCCGTGCTCTCGCGAAGCATGCCGCTTTCTCGGCTGCGCGTGGTCGGTATCGAGTCACTGCTGGCGCTCGGAGATCTGGGGTCTGGGGAAGTCGATCTCCACTTTGGCATGCGCGCCACCGGGCCGGGGATTCACAGCGAAGCGCTGTACGACGAGCCGCTGGTGCTGGTCGCGCACAGCGACCATCCGCAGCACCAGCGTAAGCCCTCACGAGAGCGCCTCGGC
>Ga0207691_10003310_pt1 | contig 15699 bp, 14 predicted proteins | sample KBSM13metaG_FD_184327 | JGI IMG/M metagenome (GOLD analysis project Ga0207691, IMG submission 184327) | Miscanthus rhizosphere microbial communities from Kellogg Biological Station, Michigan, USA - KBS M1-3 metaG (SPAdes) (version 2) | ecosystem: Host-associated > Plants > Roots > Rhizosphere >... | reverse complement strand
TAGTGTGATCCTGGATGTAAGCATTGACAGGGGCGGATGTTTTGAAACCGCGGAAATTACCACACATCAAAATCCCATCTTTCTTAAATATGGAGTGATTCATTACTGCGTTCCGAATATTCCATCGGGATTTGCAAGAACTGCTTCCCAAGCTATCAGTAATGTATTAATGCCGTTGCTATTGGAAGCCGCTGAAGAAGGCGGATTCGAGAACCTTGTTTGGCATAAGGTGCATCTTCGTAGCGGGATTTATATGTTCAAAGGAGCGCTCACCAATTTCCATCTTAGCCAAAGATTTGATTTGAAGTATACGGATCTGAATCTTCTCATCGCAAGTCAGCGTTAGGTCACCGTGCTCTTTGTGTCCTAAAGAAACTTCGAATAGAATAAGGAAGAATTTAATCAAAGTTGTTGTTGAGTAAGATTTGTTTTGAACGCGGTGATATCAACCACCTCCTTACAAAAGGAATACTCAAGCTTTTCATTACTACTCACGATGACCAGCCTATGCGAACAATATTTGTCGATTAAGGAATAATACAATTGATAGCCTGCTTCATCAAGATTGGTACATGGTTCATCCAATAATAGCATTGGAGTATTTGAAAAAATAGCCTGGGCGAGTTTCAATCGCTGCTTCATACCAGATGAAAAATAGCGGATCTGCTTATGACCGGCTTTATCAAGTTGGACAATATTTAAAATGTCTGTATGTGAACCGTCCTGAATGAAAGGTTTAAATCGACTGTGAAATCGTAGGAACTCCAGCGCGGTCATCTCTTCCACCAGTTCAAGGTAAGGAGCGCAAATAGAAATGTGCTTGTATACTTCTGCTTCCTCGATTTCTTTTTCTTGTGAATGCCAATGTACTTTTCCTTCCGACGGTTCTAATGCTCCGGCAATGAGTTGAAGCAATGTTGACTTACCCGAACCATTTGGTCCGGTAATCGCATAACTGATGTTCGATTCAAAATTGAATGTTAGATGGCGAAAGATCCAATCCCGGTTGAAGCGTTTGCCCGCGTCAGAGAGCGAGATTTTCATCTATTTCTTCTTTAGCCTTTCTGATAATACCGATGGTAGAAGCGCGCACAAATTCAAGAATCTCATTTTTTGCAGTGCTGTCTGGCAATGATGATTCAATTAACTCGATGGCCTTGGAGGTGCTATGAGCTTGCACAAAAAGGAGGTGATAAATGTTTGTGATGTCGTCGATCGTTGATTTTGGAAATCCTCTCCTCGACAGTCCAACTTTATTGATACCCGCAAACGTTAGCGGGTCTCTTGCTGCCTTTACATATGGCGGTACGTCCTTGCGTATTACTACGTGCCCTGCAACGTACGCATGGGCGCCAACGTGAGTAAATTGATGAGCACCCGTGAGCCCGCCGATAATAGCATAATCATCAACCAATACATGCCCCGCAAGTTGCACGCAATTAGCAAGGATTACATTATTTCCAACAATGCAGTCGTGCGCCACGTGAGCATAAGCCATCAGGAGGCAGTTATTGCCAACTTTGGTTTTCCATTTGTCCTTAGTGCCAAGATGTATGGTTACATATTCGCGGATAGTAGTGTAATCTCCTATTTCGGCTGTTGTTTGTTCACCATTATATTTCAGGTCCTGAGGAATTGCACCGATGACCGCTCCGGGAAATATCTTGCAATGTTTACCAATTCGCGATCCATTAAATATGGTTACGTTAGGCATAATGTGTGTTCCTTCTCCAACTTCAACATCACCATATACAACCGAAAACGCGTCGATGGTAACGTTGTTTGCAATCTTTGCCTTCGGATCTACCTGTGCTAATGGACTGATCATTTTACTTCGCTCTTTTTACGATTTGTGCTACCATTTCTGCTTCGCAAACCAGTCTGTTACCGACAAAAATAGTTCCTTTCATTTCACAGATGCCTCTTCTGATTGGATTCATTAATTCCATCTTCATAATAAGCGTATCACCAGGTACCACCTTTTGCTTGAATTTGCAATGATCAATTTTCAGGAAATAGGTATCGTAATGGTCTTCCGGATTGTCCCTCGGAATGGCGAGTATGCCGCCGCATTGAGCAAGTGCTTCGGCCTGCAACACGCCGGGCATTACGCAATTGCCAGGGAAGTGGCCCTGGAAGAAGGGCTCATTATAGGTTACATTTTTTACCGCCACCACATATTTGTTGGTAAGCTCAATAACCTTGTCGATTAGTAAAAATGGATAGCGGTGCGGAAGTATTTTTTCAATACCATGAATGTCGAAAACGGGTGCTTTGTTCGGATCGTATTCCGGAACTTCGGTTTTGGCTTTCTTCTTCCGTAAATGCTCTTTAATTTTTTTTGCGAAGGCTACGTTAGTGGCGTGCCCCGGCCTGTTAGCGATGATGTGTGCTTTAAACGGCATACCCACCAGCGCAAGATCACCGACCAGATCAAGTAATTTATGCCGGGCCGGTTCATTGGGAAAATGTAAGTGGAGGTTATTAAGGTATCCTTCGCTGCTGATTGAAAAAGTTTCCTTTCCAAAATGTTTCGACAATCTGTCGAGTTGGGATTCCGTAACCGGAGTATCTACTACAACAATCGCATTGTTCACATCACCACCCTTAATCAATCCATTTTCCAACAGAAACTCCAGTTCATGAAAGAAGGAGAAGGTTCTGCAAGGAGCGATTTCTTTCTTAAAGTCCCGAATGTTTTTTAATGAGGCGTGTTGAGTACCCAACACAGGCGAATTGAAATCTATCAAAGTATTGATCCGATAGGTATCGGAAGGCATTGCAACCATCTCCACTTTCTTCTCCTCATCCGTTAGATAGATATTCTGAGAAATGGTGTAATAGGTTTTTTCAGCATCTTGCTTTCTTACACCTGTTTTTTCCAAAACGTCAACAAAAGGCTTTGAACTACCGTCGAGAATAGGGATCTCGGGAGCGTTCAATTTGACAAGGAGGTTATCTACTTCCATACCTACCAATGCCGCCAACAAATGTTCGATGGTGCTCACCTTTGCGCCATTGTTTTCCAGGGTGGTGCTTCGCTGAGTCTCGGTCACATAATCGACGTCCGCCTTTACTATGGGCTGCCCAGGAAGGTCAACGCGCTGAAACGCAATACCAGTGTTAGGCTCAGCGGGTTCCAACGTCATCGTAACGGATAACCCCGTATGAATGCCTACACCTGAAATGGTAATCGCCTCTTTAATCGTCTGTTGAAATAATTGGCCGTTGCCGGTCATTTTTTCCATGGGCACGAAAGTAGGAAAAAGTCGGGAGTCTTGAGTCCCGAGGAGTGCTTACGGGTGTGGAGGGAAGAGTGTCAATCCAATAAGCAATAGGCAACAGGAAATTGGCAAAAGAAGATTACTGGACTTTCGTGAGAAATAGGCAATAGGCAAAGGGCAATTGGCAAAAGAAGTTTAGTGGACTTTCGTGATAAATAGGCAATAGGCAACAGGCAACTGGCAAGAGAAGGTTATCGGATTTTTAAGAAGAATTTCACGAATGTTATACCCCTAACTTCTCCTTCTCCGCACGCAGTTCCTTAATCATGTTCTCCAATAATGTGATTCTTTTTTCAAGCTCGGGGAGGTTGCGGAAAACAGCCTGGCTACGCAAGGTGCTGGTATAGTCATGAGCGGGTGACCCGGTAACGAGTAAGTTGGGAGTCTTAATGGATTTGCTAACTCCACTCTGTGCATTGATCTGACTGCCATCGGCAATGCTGATATGACCCACAATTCCGGCCTGTCCACCAATTTTTACATGATTGCCGATCTTAGTACTGCCACTGACTCCTGCCTGTGCGGCAATGACAGTGTGATTTCCTATTTCTACGTTATGCGCTATTTGTATCAGGTTATCCAACTTTGCACCGGCATGAATGATCGTGGATCCCATGGTGGCCCTATCAATAGTAACATTAGCGCCTATTTCTACATTCTCTTCTAAAACCACGTTTCCTATTTGCGGTACCTTTTTATACGAGCCATCAGCCTGCGGCGCGAATCCAAATCCATCACTGCCAATTACAGATCCGGCATGAATAGTCACTGATTTTCCGATAATGCAATCATGGTAAATCTTTACCCCGGGATGAATGATTGTGTTTTCGCCTACGTGCACATTATCACCGATAAAAGCATTTGGAAACACCTTTACATTATCGCCAATCATTACATTCTCGCCGATATATGCAAATGCACCGATGTAAACGTTCTTTCCCAGCTTGGCCGACTTACATATATAAACCGGTTCCTGTATTCCACTTAGTTGCTGGGTGACCATCTGCTGGTAGGTGGCCAATAAAGTAGCGAAAGCAGTATATGCATCTGCAACCCGGATTAAAGATGCCGTAACGGGTTGCTTTAGTTCAAGTGATTCATTAATGATAATAACAGAGGCACCGGTAGTGTAAAGATGGTCCTCATATTTTGGGTTGGCCAAAAAAGCGAGTTGTCCATTCTTTGCTTCTTCAATCTTGCCAAAGGAAGCAACTGAGGTCTGGGGGTCTCCTTCCACCTTTCCGCCAATAATCATGGCTATTTGCGCAGCGCTGAATTGCATATCTCCTACGGTGACCCCAGACTTGACCAAGGTCATTACTTCAAATTATAATCCTCAACGTCAACGGTTAACGATTATGATATGGCTATGCCATAAAACAAATGTAAAACTTTTTCACTGGGCTGGACAGGGTTTGATGAATTAATGCGTTGTCCACCTGCGATATGTCCTTCACACTGCCGTCCTTAAAAAGAATATTGATGCGTTCGTCCCTGGGATCATAGGTTGTATTGACCGCTTCTCCGCTGAAAACGAAATAGCCTGCTTCGTCCTTTGATATATTTAGATTTTGGGCAACTTCATTTTTTAACTTTTCTATTTTTGAAGGGTCGGGATTTGAGGAAGTAAATTCAACTTTCAAAAGCCGTCGCTCAACCAGCAACCGGCAGAGCAAGGAAAGCACTGTGTCCTTTTCATCCATCCATTTCTTAATTGTGCTGAGCAGGTCGTAATCATCGAGCTGGCAAAATAGTTGAAGTGTCTTAAGATCGTCAAGGTCGGTCACATCACGTTTTAGAAAAACATCGAGCGCCTTGCAAGTGGAGTCAAGTGCAACTCCTTTACTTAATAGTTCTCTCGCTCGTTGTACAATGCTTACTAGCATTTTTTCAGCACTCAAAACTGTTTTATGGAGATAGACCTGCCAATACATTAAGCGTCGTGATACGAGGAATTTTTCTATTGAATAGGTTGCTTTATATTCTACCATTAGCTGGCCATCCTTTACAGTCAGCATTTTCAAAATCCGATCATAGCCGATAACGCCTTCGGATACTCCGGTAAAAAAACTATCGCGACTTAAATAATCCATGCGATCAACATCGAGCTGGCCACTGATCAACTGGCAAAGGAAAAGTTTTGGATACTTATATGTGATGATGTCAAGTGCGATCGAGAGCCTATTATTAAAACATTGGTTGAGATATGTTATAATGGCAATAGAAAGCTTTTCATGGGATACGTCGTGGACAAGGATACTTTCGAGCGCGTGTGAGTATGGCCCATGCCCAATGTCGTGCAGGAGAATCGCAATTTTAGCTCCCTGTTCTTCTTCGCTTGTAATTTCAACTCCCTTACTTTTTAATTCTGTGAGCGCGTTATACATGAGGTGATAAGCGCCAAGCGCGTGATGTAGCCTGGAATGCACGGCTCCGGGGTACACCAGTTCAGCGAACGCCATTTGATGAATTCTTCGAAGGCGCTGTACAAAAGGGTGGGAAATCACCTCAAATACCAGGGGATCATCAATAGTTATGAAACCATAAACCGGGTCATTAATGATCTTTCTAATCGATCTCATCCTGTTTCCAATACGTTAAATTATTAACTCCGTGCAGCGTTCAAATGTACAACTGCATTGAGATAAATTAAATTTATTAGCTTTCGCCTTACGTATCTCCCTTAATGGTATTGGGTATTTGGTACCGGGTGTTTGGAGTCATCCGATACTCATACGCTAAGCTCAAACTACAAACGAGAAACGACAAACGAAAAACGACAAACCAATAAACATGTCTCTTGGAAAAATTTTATGGGTGGACGACGAGATTGAAAGCTTGCAATCACAAATACTTTTTTTGAAAAATAAGGGCTATGAAGTGAATGCAATGACGAATGGATTTGATGCAATCGATTTTGTACGCGACAATCCAATTGACGTAGTATTGCTCGATGAAACTATGCCCGGAATAACCGGACTGGAAACGCTCGCCAAGATCAAAGAAGTAAATGCACAGGTGCCAGTAGTTCTGATTACCAAAAATGAAACAGAAAATCTCATGGATGAGGCCATTGGTAGCCAGATCACTGATTATCTTATTAAGCCTGTTAATCCTAACCAGGTATTATTAAGCCTCAAAAAAATTATTGATAATAGGAGGCTTGTTGCAGAGAAAACCACTTCTGCGTATCAACAACAATTCCGGAATCTTTTCATGGCGCTCAATAGCAATCCCGACTATAATGAATGGATGGACATCTACAAAAAACTAGTGTATTGGGAACTCGAAATGCAGAAGAGTGATAGCCCGGAAATGCAGGAGGTGTTGCAGTCTCAAAAGAGTGAGGCAAACACTGAATTTTTCAAGTTCGTATCTAAGAATTATGCAAAATGGATCAACCCGCGCAGCACGGAGGCGCCAGTGATGAGTCATAGTTTATTCCAATTCAAAATACTGCCGCATGTTGAAAAAGGAATTCCCACCTTCTTTATATTGATCGACAATCTGCGCTTCGATCAGTGGAAGTCCATTCAGCCCATTTTTGCCGAAAGCTTTCGCATACTGGAAGAAGAGACATTTTACAGCATTTTGCCTACCGCAACTCAATATAGTCGCAACGCCATTTTTGCCGGAATGCTTCCTGCCGAAATTGAAAAACAATTTCCGCAGCAATGGAAAAATGATGACGAGGAAGGTGGAAAAAATTTATTTGAGGAAGAATTCTTTAGGGGACAATTAAAAAGACTGAAGAAGGATAATCTGCGTTTCTCTTATACAAAAGTGGTGAACTTCAACGCGGGCCAGGAACTCATGAATAACATTCATAATTTATTAGGAAATGACCTGAATGTTATCGTGTACAATTTCGTAGACATGCTGAGTCATGCTCGAACAGAAATGGAAGTATTGAAGGAGTTAGCTGGTGATGAAATCAGTTATCGCAGTATCACTACAAGCTGGTTCGAACATTCGCCATTGCATCAGGCATTGAAGAAAATTGCGGATAAGAAAATTAATTTAATACTTGCAACAGATCATGGCAGCGTTCGGGTAAAAACGCCATACAAAGTGGTAGGAGATAAGCAGACCACAACGAATCTTCGCTATAAGCATGGCCGCAACCTTAATTACGAACCCAAGGAAGTTCTTGCTTTTCGGGATCCTAAAGAAGCGGGACTGCCCGTTCCAACGGTGAATTCATCTTTCATCTTCGCGAAAGAAGACGGCTATTTGTGCTATCCAAATAACTACAATCATTATGTGAATTATTATCGAAACACCTTTCAACACGGCGGCGTGAGCATGGAAGAGATGATTGTACCGGTGATTAAGATGGTGAGTAAAGCTGGATAAAGTTTGGGGTTTCTTGTTTGATGCCCCCGCGCGGCTTGGCCGGTTGACGGCAAGCATTTGCGTTTTAAGCTTGAGAGATGTTCGGTAATGTTGTGGATAAGATGTAAATGGAAAAACGATTTTCTCTAATAGGTATGGTAATTTTGACAAATGAAGTATACTCAATCAACGAGTGATAAATTAGAAAAGGTCCTCGAAGAAAGTGGTTACGTTCTGAGGTTCGAACGTGGAACTTTTCAAAGCGGCTATTGCATTCTCGAGCAGAAGAAAGTGGTTGTTCTGAATAAATATCTGCAACTCGAAGGCAGAATCAATACGCTCATTGACCTTATTCCGCAATTACAATTGACAGCTGATCAGCTTACGCCAGAGAGTCGGAAGATCTATGAAGAGGTGATGTTAAAACACGAAGAGAAATAGAAACACGATCCGGAGATGATTTTCTTCTTTTTTAATACGATGGATTCATTTATAACTTCAAACCTCAAACCTGAAACCTCAAACCGATTCCTTCGTATTTTTAATGAATGGCGTATCCCTCTCTCAAAATAACTTTCTTAGGTACTGGAACCAGCAGCGGAGTTCCAATGATTGGATGTGATTGCGAGGTTTGCACTTCAACGAATAAAAAAGACAAGCGACTCAGATCAAGCATCATGGTTGAATCGGCCACCACCCGGCTAGTGGTAGACGCTACTCCCGACTTTCGATATCAAATGTTGCGCGCTTGTGTAAAAAATCTGGACGCAATAGTTTTTACTCATCCGCATAAGGACCATGTAGCGGGACTCGACGACGTAAGAGCTTTTAATTTTTTTTCCGGGAAACCCATGAATGTATTTGCAAATGAAATGACGCAGGAGGTGATCATTCGTGAATTTCCATACGCGTTTGCCGATACAAAATATCCGGGCGTGCCGGAAATCAGGTTAAACACCATTGCATTTGATGAATTCACCGTTGGAGATATCAAGGTAATTCCAATACTGGTTTGGCATATGAAAATGCCGGTACTTGGATTTCGCTTCGGTGATTTTACCTATATCACCGACGCGAACAGGATTGATGCGGCGGAAAAAGAAAAGATAATAGGAAGTAAGATCGTCGTGTTAAATGCATTGCGAAGAGAAAAGCACATATCGCATTTTACACTCGATGAAGCAGTAAATGAAGTGCAGCAAATGAAAATACCCCAGGCATATTTCACGCATATAAGCCATCAGTTGGGAAAGCATGATGACATTAACGCAGAACTCCCTCCTGGTCTGTCATTGGGATGGGATCGGCTGGAAATAAACATTTAATTATGGTGTTTTCACCATGGAATTGAAGAGAAGTCCATGTAGATTGGTGCCATGTCAAAGAATTTTGTGAAGGACTACCTCAGCTTTACGAGGAGAGAGAGAATTGGCATTATAGTACTCATCATCCTCATTGTATTTATCTTTCTTCTGCCTTCTTTATTTAGGCCTCATACATCCCCGCCAACAACAGAAGAGATAGCGGCGTTTCACTCATTAGCGCGATCGCTGCAGGAGAATAAAAGAGATTCAGTTATCCAGCGGGTACAATCAGTCGGCATAGCGAAGAGTGTAACGGAAAGTTATAATGACAATGCGGCGCTTTTTTATTTTGATCCGAATCTGCTTTCGATTGAAGATTGGAAGCGACTTGGCGTAAAAGCGCGCACTGCTCTTACTATTAAACGATACGTGTCGAAGGGTGGCCACTTTAGGACGGCAGACGATCTTTCCAAAATATATGGGCTTAGAGAACAGGACCTCCTACGACTGAAACCATATGTACGAATTGCTCCCAGTGAAAAGAAGATGACCGATAAGGATAGTACAAAGCGAAAGGTGGATTCGACTTCCTATACGAGGAAGACGTGGACACCAACACCAATCGACATAAATAGCGCGGATTCGATTGTTCTATTAGGTTTGCCAGGTATTGGTGCGAAGCTGGCTAGTCGCATTATTCATTTTCGGGACAGGCTTGGCGGGTTTTATAGTATCGACCAGGTAAAGGAAACATATGGGCTTTCTGATAGTACATTTGAGCGAATAAGGGCTGTTCTCGTTCTGGGAAATAAGCCGCTTGTTCGCATCGATATTAACCAGGCGGACGCGGCCCGCTTAAAGCAGCATCCCTATTTTACCTGGCCAATGGCCAACGCCCTGGTTCAATACCGAAAGGAACATGGCCGCTTTCAAAAGGTGGATGACCTGGCCGGAGTCAGCGCAATTTTACCTGATCAATTAAAAAGATTAATCCCTTATCTTAGCACATACTAACGATTGTTAGTATGTTGTCGCGTTTTTAATTATCTTGCAGGGCCATGATACGACAAGAAGAAATGACAACAATCGATTTTCAACAATCCGAACTCACCGAACAAGTTGGACAAACGGCAAGAGACTTTGCCGAACAATATATCAGACCAAACGTAATGACGTGGGATGAAAGCCAGGAATTTCCTGTACAATTATTTAAAGAGATGGGAAAACTTGGGCTAATGGGGGTGTTGGTTCCTGAAAGTTACGGTGGTGCAGGTCTCGGATACCAGGAATATGTAAGAGTGATCAGTGAAATAGCGAAAGTGTGCGGATCCATTGGATTAAGTGTGGCAGCTCATAATTCACTTTGCACCGGCCACATTCTGAGTTTTGCGAATGAATCACAAAAAGCGAGATGGCTTCCAAAACTTGCAACAGCAGAATGGATTGGTGCCTGGGGTTTAACGGAACCTAACACTGGAAGTGATGCAGGAAATATGAAATGTACTGCTGTTCGGGATGGTGACCATTGGGTGATCAACGGAACAAAGTCGTGGATCACACACGGTAAGAGTGGCGACGTTGCAGTTGTGATGTGCAGAACAGGGGCGCCGAGAACACGTGACAACGCAACAGCGTTCGTAGTAGAAAAAGGTACACCTGGTTTTAGTGGAGGTAAGAAAGAAAATAAATTGGGCATGCGGGCCAGTGAAACCGCAGAAATGATCTTTGATAATTGCAGAATTCCAGATGAGAACAGGCTGGGACAAGTAGGAGATGGATTCAAGCAGGCGATGAAAATACTTGATGGTGGTCGCATTTCAATTGCTGCATTAAGTCTGGGAATTGCAAAGGGAGCTTACGAAGCTGCGCTTGAGTATTCGAAAGAGCGTCACCAGTTTGACCAGCCTATTGCAAATTTCCAGGGCATATCATTCAAGCTCGCGGATATGGCCACCGAAATCATGGCTGCCGAATTATTGACGATGCAGGCCGCAGATTTGAAGAATAAGGGAGTGCACATGACAAAGGAAGCTGCAATGGCGAAGTACTACGCTAGTGAGGTGGCTGTGAAAACAGCGAATGATGCCGTTCAGATTTTTGGCGGATATGGATATACGAAGGACTTCCCTGTTGAAAAGTTTTATCGTGATGCAAAGCTGTGTACAATTGGTGAAGGCACGTCGGAAATTCAGAAAATTGTTATAGCGAGAGAAGTATTGAAAGATTAAGAGGATTGGATGAATTTGAAATTTTTTATTTGAACTTTATTTGGATCTTGGATCTTGGATCTTGGATCTTGGTTCTTGGTTCCTGGATCTTTCTAAAATAGCTATCGTTTGTTTGTCATGTCAATGGGCCCTGTCCTGGTGTTGGATGGGGCTTTTTTACAGATCCGATCTTTTAAGAAAGATCGGATCTGTTTGCATTAAGGCATAAAATCATCCTCGTCTTTCGGCGCATTTTTCGAGAACATGGATTCTATTGCGCCGGCAAATACGGGAAATTTTTCTTTTGCATAGTCCTTAATCACGGTGATTGCATCCAGCGCTTGTTGTTGCGACAATCCTTTTTCCTTAAGGCGGTTGATTAATTCTTCCATTGACGATTTGATTTATAAAAAAAATCCCGATCAGGATCGGGATAATAATATTCTATTTCAACAAAGCGGTTAAGCAACTTTCAACAAGCTCATCCTGCTGTTGTCGAATTTCTTCTTAGCATAAACAATATCCACGTGGAATTGTTTTTGATTCGCCGAAGGCAACTCAAACATTGCATCAGTAAGAATGCTCTCGCAGATGCTTCTCAAACCTCGTGCACCTAATTTATATTCGAGCGCTTTCTCTACCATGAAATCCAGGACTTCATTATCCACAGTGAGCTTGATACCTTCGAGGTCGAATATCTTTTTATATTGTTTGAGAAGCGCATTCTTTGGTTCAGTAAGAATTGTACGCAGCGTGGCTTTATCGAGCGGATTAAGATAGGTTACCACAGGCAAACGGCCGAGCAACTCAGGGATCAATCCAAAGGATTTCAGATCCTGCGCATTCACATATTGAAGAAGATTTTTCTTCATTTGATCCTGCTGTTCTTTGTTCACGTTAAATCCAATTGCGTTAGTGTTTACTCTCCTGGCAATTACTTTGTCAATGCCATCAAACGCACCGCCGCAAATGAATAGAACGTTCTGCGTATTGATCTTGATAAGTTTTTGTTCGGGGTGTTTGCGTCCACCTTGTGGAGGAACGAGTACATCTGTTCCTTCAAGCAATTTCAATAATCCCTGCTGAACTCCCTCACCGCTCACGTCTCTTGTAATAGATGGATTGTCACCCTTCCGCGCGATCTTATCAATTTCATCTATATAAACGATTCCGCGCTCGGCGGCAGACACGTCATAATTGCAAACTTGCAACAAACGGGTAAGAATGCTCTCTACATCCTCACCTACGTAACCGGCCTCTGTAAATACAGTGGCGTCAACAATCGCGAATGGAACATTGAGTAAGCGAGCAATGGTTTTTGCGAGTAATGTTTTTCCCGTTCCTGTTTCACCAACCATGATGATATTGCTCTTCTCAATTTCAATATCACCCTCAACAATTTTTTGTTGAAGTCTCTTATAATGATTGTACACGGCAACCGCGAGTACTTTCTTCGCATCATCCTGTCCAATCACATACTCGTCAAGGAATTTCTTGATTTCAATAGGCTTCTTAATCGTCAACTTGAATGAAGAAGAAGGAGCCTGCTCTTCTCTCACCATTAACTCTTGCTCAATGATCTCACGGGCATGATCAACGCAGTTTTCACAGATATGCCCTTCCTGACCTGCTATCAGAATTTTGACCTCATCCCGGCTGCGGCCACAGAATGAGCAATGGAGAGTATTTTTTGCCATGCTTGGAAAATAAAGAGTGATGGAACGGGCAAATTTCTGAAACTTTTATCAGAAAAGCCAGTTTTGGGGGTAATAACTAGATTCTATTAACGAATAAATTGCCAGAAGCAAGCCCGGCTTCGGCCGTCCGGAGATTTAGAGCTTATCTATGATCTTGTCAACAATGCCATAATCCAGCGCTTCTTTGGCATCCATCCAATAATCGCGATCAAAATCCTTCATCACCTGGTCAAACTTTTTACCGCAATTCTCAGCCAGAATTTTGGCTCCCAATTCTTTAACCCTCCTGGTTTGGATCGCCTGGATCTCCAGGTCAGCAGATACCCCCTGAATATGGCCGCCAAGGCTAGGCTGATGGATCATTACTTCCCCGTGTGGGAAAATGAAGCGTTTACCCTTTACCCCGCCACTTAAAAGAATACTTCCCATTGAGGCAGCCAGGCCCATGCAAATGGTGCTGACAGGGCTCCTAAGCATACGCATAGTGTCATAGATCACCATTCCACTGGTCACTACTCCACCAGGGCTATTTATATAAAACTTTATTTCTTCACCGGGCTTATCAAAATCCAGTAGCAGCATCTTATTTACGACGTCCTTTGCCGACTTATCATCTACAACTCCCCAGAGATACACAGCACGATTCGTAAGAAAATACTTCTCAAGTTGCTTCATGAACATCAACGTGTCCGGCTGCGGGCGCTCTTCTTTTTCTTCTTCTGGTTCCTCTTCAAATTTCCAGGATGGTTTGCTGCTATATCGTTGAAATTTCATCTTGATATTTCGATTTGTATTTTGGAAAATTTTTAAGTCTTGGATCTTGGATCTTGGTTCTTGGTTCTTGTACTTAATCTTTCTTCTCTTTTCTCGGATTAATCAACAGCACTTCGTCTACCAATCCATATTCTTTTGATTCTTGTGAAGTCATCCAAAAATCACGGTCGCAATCTTTTTCTACCTGCTTCACCGGTTTGCCAGTATGATAAGAAATGACTTCATATAATTCTCTCTTGATCTTCTTAATCTCATTTACGGTGATCTCGATGTCACTAGCCTGGCCACCAATTGCGCCACTGGGCTGGTGCATCATGATGCGGGAATGCTTGAGCGCAGTTCTTTTCCCTTTTGTTCCCGCGCACATCAACACCGCGGCCATGGAAGCTGCCATGCCAATACAAATAGTGGATACATCCGGAGTGATATATTGCATAGTGTCATACACACCAAGGCCGGAATAAACACTACCACCAGGGCAGTTGATATACATCTGGATGTCCCTATGGCGATCAGTACTCTCAAGGAATAACATTTGCGCGGTGATGATATTAGCAACTTCATCGTTCAAAGGATATCCAAGAAAAATAATCCGATCCATCATTAATCGGCTATACACATCCATAACGGCTACGTTCATTGGCCTTTCTTCAATGATATTGGGAGTAAGATTAGTAACTACATATTTATTGTAATCATTCAGCGTATTGCTTGAAATACCCTGATGCTTAACTGCAAATTGTTCAAATTCTTTTACTGGGTTCATATCAGGTTGTAACTTTTGATCTGGCAATTTAAAGTGAATTGAGACACCAAATACCATGCGAAAATAAAAAACCGACAAATTGACCTAATTCAATGGGGGAATTTTGAAATTGGGAAATTGCAATTTCCCAATTTCCCAATTCCGAGCGGAGCGAGGAAACAAAATTTCAAAATTAGATTAGTGTTGATGCTGGTGTTGCAAGTGATGAAACTCTTCTGCGGAGATTTCTTTATCTACCGGTTTCGCTTTTGATTCAGCAAACTCGAGCACCTTGTCATTCTGAAGTCGATGATAAGTGTCTTCAACAAATTTTCTGTCTTGCATCATGCGGTTTATATATTCATTCACCCACGGCTGACTATCATCGAGCGCACTCATGCCCATATATCCTGACAATTGATGTTTGGCGAAATTCCTGATATCTTCCTGTGACACTTCCAGGTTATTCTCGCTGTATAATTTTTCGCTGATCAAAGTCCACTTCAATTGATTCACGAAATGTGGAAATTCGGCTTCCACTTCCTCAGGAGATTTGTTTTGTTCGTTTTCCTGTTTCAACCAACGCTTCAAAAAAGTTTCAGGGAATTCAATGGAGGTATGATCTACCAGGAAATGGTATAACTCGTGTTGAAGCATGTGCCTTGCCTGTCTCTTCCAATGCTGCTGCATGTCTTCTCTGATCAATGCCTTCAGATCCTCTTCCGTTTTCAATTCTTTTCCAGGATATGCAGTATTAAAAAATTCTTCATTCAAATCTGCTTTCACCACCAGCCCAATCTTGGTCAACAAGACCTTAAAATATTTCTTGCTGGCTTCTGCATCATCGGTAGGGAGACCCAGATCCTGCAGCACCCATTCTCTTTCGCGATCATCAAAAGCACTTGCCAGTTGAAGTGTCAAGTAGTCACCAGCTTTCTTTCCCATCCATTGTTCTTTAGCGGCAGCGGAGAAATATTTCAGCAGTAAAGAATTGTCTTTTTGAATTCCGCCTTCAATTTCATTTCCAGCTTCATCTGTTTCAATGAACTTTACATTTAAAACATTATCGTCCGATGTAACAGTATCAGGTTCTTCCATTTTTCCGTGACGCAATCTCAATCGGTTGATTTCATTATCCACCATTTCGTCAGTAACCTTTACAACATAATTATGGACAGTAGCGGAGGAAATATCTGGTAGTGCGAAGTTGGGTTTCAATCCCACTTCAAAAGAAAAAACATAATCTGCCGGATTTTCTACATTGATGTTTCGCGGATCATTTTCCGGCATGGGTAGCGGTTGCGCAAATATGTTGAGCTTTTCATCCATTACATATTTGCTAAGCTCTTTCTC
>Ga0207691_10003305_pt1 | contig 15709 bp, 14 predicted proteins | sample KBSM13metaG_FD_184327 | JGI IMG/M metagenome (GOLD analysis project Ga0207691, IMG submission 184327) | Miscanthus rhizosphere microbial communities from Kellogg Biological Station, Michigan, USA - KBS M1-3 metaG (SPAdes) (version 2) | ecosystem: Host-associated > Plants > Roots > Rhizosphere >... | reverse complement strand
CCGTTGTTGTAGATCGCGCCGCCGTTGCCGCCCGACGAGTTGCCGCTGAACGTCGTCCCGCTGACCGCGATCCCGATGCCGCTCGTGAAGAGGCCGCCGCCATTCCCCGCGGCGCCCGCGGCGTTGTTGCCGACCGTCACGTTGATCAGCGTGAGCAGCAGGCCGTTGTCGTAGATGCCGCCGCCGTCGCCGCTTGCTGTATTGCCCGTGACCGGCGTGAGGGTGAGCGACAGCGTGTCGCTGTTGAACGCGCCGCCGCCGTTTCCGCCGCCCGCCGTGGTGTTCGTGGCGATCGTGCCGTTCGTGATCGTCGCCGTGGACGAGTTGTAGACACCCCCGCCATTGCCGCCCGCCGGCCCGGCCGCATTGCCGGTGATGGTCGTCGTGTCGACCGAGATCGTGGACGAGTTGAACAGGCCGCCACCGTTGCCGCCGCCGCCGGCGTTGTTGCCCGTGATGGTCGAGTTCGTCAGCGTCATGTCCGCGCTGTTGTTGACGCCCGCGCCGTTCCCGCCGCTGGGCCCCGTCGTGTTGCCCGTGATGGTCGCTCCGCTGATCGTCATCGTGTTCTGGTTGTTGATGCCGCCGCCGCCGACTCCACCGCCGGACCCGTTGCCGCTGACCGTACAGTTCGTGATCGTCGTCGTGCCGTTGTTGAGAATGCCGCCGCCGGCGCCGCCCGCCGTGTGATTGTCGGTGAGTGTGACGCTCGTCAACGTCAGCGTGCCGCCGAAGTTGACCAGGATGCCTCCGCCGGCCAGAACGCCCGGCGCGAGGCCGTTGCGTATGGTCACGTCATTGATGGCGCTCGTCCCGGCGAGCACGTCGAACACGCGGTCGATGGCGCCGCCGTCAATGATCGTCGTCGCGGCACCGGCGCCGTTGATGGTCACGCTCTCGGTCATGTCGAGGTCGCCCGTCGCCGCCGCATCTTCGTTCGCTCCGGCAATCGTCAGCGTGTAGGTGCCCGCCGGAAGGGTGATGACGTCGCTTCCCGGGCTCCCGTTCGCGGCCACGACCGCTTCACGCAGCGAGCAGTCGGCGTTGCAGGTCCCGTCGTTGGTGTCCGCCGTCTTCGTCACGACGAAGGTCGCGGCCTTTGCGAACGGGGAGATCGAATACAGAAGGAGGGCGGCAGCCACGACTATGACGGCACGGTGGGACGAGCTCGGGAACCTCATTGTCCACCTCGCTGCAGTGGACGGAAACTATCACGGGGTCAGTCCTGATTTCTGATTTCGCTGCTACTCGCCTCCCGCGGCATCGCGCCCGCGAGGAGGAGGGCGGCGCCGCAGAACATCAGGGTGTCGGCCATGAAGTTGATGCCGGCGAGGGTGGCGCGGTCGGCGACGGCGAGGGGCACGTAGACGAAGAGAACGATGAGCAGGACGGTCAGGCCGAGGCAGGCGGCGGCGAGGCGGGTCTTCGTGCCGACGAGCAGGAGGGCGCCCCCGACGGCGTAGATGGCCGCGGCGAGAGGGGTCCAGACGGCGTGTCCGGGTATCCACTCGGGAGTCACCCGGTCCAGCGGAATCGCCGGCACGTACTTGGGGTGCAGGAACTGCTGGACGCTGTAGAAGAGAACGGGGACCGCGACGAAGTAGCGCGCGATGGTCGCGAGGACGCGGTCGCCGCGCCCGCGCGCTCGCGCGGTGAGGCTGGCGGCCAGTGCGAGCGCGCCTCCGCTGAACGCGAGCTGGCGCAGCACGAGCGCCGCCGAGAAGCGGTTGCCCGGCTCCTGCGCCCAGGCCGGGACATCCATCAGGACCACGAAGAGCAGGAACAACACGCCGAGCAGGGCTGCCGCGAGGCGAGCGCGAACGCCAGTCACGAGGCTGAAGGCGGCCGCGATGAGGCAGACGCCGACGAAGTACGCCCAGAACATGTGCCACGGTATCCACGGCGGAATGAGCGATGCGACTCCTTCGGCGACCGTGAAGTGCTCGGTGCCAAAGGCCGCGAGAGGCGCGGCGTAGAAGACTGGACCGAACAAGATGAGCCGTTCGATGCCGCGCGCCTTTTGCCAGTCGCCGCGGACGAAGATCGCGGCGACCCCGATCGCGAAGACGACTCCGAAGGCGACGTACGCCCAGATCACGTTGGCGGGGATTGCGAGCACGGCGATGACTGCCGATGCATCGACCAGGCTGGGGATCACGATGATTCCTTCCCGCTCGTTTTCCTCTTCGCTCTTCGCTCTACGGACCCAGCGGGAGCGTTGCTGCGCAGCAGAACGGCCGCATCGTCGCACGACTCTCAAAGTCCGAAGCGACGACCCTTCGAACGTCGTGCTTTCGGGGACGGGAAGTTTGAGAGCCGGGACGGGAATTTGGATCGAGCCACCGAACGCGTGCCGCAGCCTGAGTGGAGCGGTCGATTCAGACCCGAAATCAGAATTCAGGACTGACCCCGTCCACCAGCGTCTCGAACCGCTGATTCTTGCGCAACGGATCGAAGTTGGGGTCGATCCTCAGCCAGGCGGGCGAGAGGAAGTACGGAATCTTGAGCAGAGGCTCGAGCGCGTCGATGGCCTTTTCGTGCTGACCGACCAGGACGTAGGTCCACGCGAGCTGGTGTTGATAGTAAGGACCGATGTTGGCGTCTCTTGAAATCGGAACGAGAGCAACGGCGCGCCGGGCCTCCTCGATCGCTTTCTCGGGCTGTCCCGCGTACGCCAGGGCCCTGCCGAGCTGTGCCCGGAATTCCGGGGAGTCCGGCGCCTCCTGGACCTGCGCCTCGGTGGCCCTGGCGGCCTCGATCGCGGCCGGGCGTAAGCCCGCCCTGTCCCCCTTCAATGCATAGACCTGCGCCTGACAAAAGCGCAGGGTGGCGATGTCGCCGTCGAATGCGTCCGCATTCATCCGCAGCACGAGCTCCCGCTCGGGTGCTTCGAGAACCCAGACGAGATCCCAGAAGGTCGCCATGAAGGCCACCATGGACGGGCGGTCGATTTCTCGCGGCGCCGCCAGAAGCGCGCGGGCCCCACTGAGGTCTCCTTGCCCGAGAAAGGTCATCGACTTGTAGGAGAGCAGCGTGACGTTCGAAGGCGCCAGGGCGAGTCCGCGGTCCAGAGCTTCCCGCGCCTCGACGTAGCGGCGCAGCCAGAGGAGCGCCCGGCCCAGCCGCGTGTGCACATTCACCGAACGGGGATCGAGGCGGCGCGCACCCTTCAGGTGCTCCACGGACGCGTCCCATTGGCCGAGGGCGCCCTCCGCGCGCGCGACGGCGGTCAGGAGATCGGCGTCGGCGGGAGCGACTCGTTGTCCCCTTGCGAACTGCGCGAGTGCCTTGACGCTGTCTCGCCGGACGTTGGACTCGTAGTAGCCGAGGGCCAGGTATCCCTCGGGCCGGCCGGGGGCGAGCGTGACGGCCTTCTCCGCGGCCTCGAGCGCACGCTCGCTCAGGGCCGCGGTTCCGATGCTGTTCGGGTACAGAGTCGAGTTCGCGACAGAAAGAGAGGCCCACGCGCGAGCGAAGGTCGGGTCCAGCGTCACGGCCTGCTCGTAGAACCCCACGGCTTTGCGGAGGCTCACGGGGTTGAATTCGAACAGGCTGTGAGACGCCTCCTCGCCCTTGAGGAAGGCGTCGTAGGAGGCGAGATTCTGCGTCGGCTTCTCGGACAGTCGTTTCTCTTCGCCGGCGCCGAGCACCGTGCCCAGCGCCTGGGCCACCTGCGAGGCGATGTCCGACTGCACGCGGAAGACATCCGTCACGTTGGCGTCGAAGGTCTGCTGCCACTTGGAGGTCGGGGTGTCGGGCTGCGACACGTCCACGAGCTCGGGCCGGACCTGGACGCGGCTCGCGCCGGCATCCTTGCCGGACCGGACGGTCGCGGTCAGCAGGTACTCGACGCCGAGCTCTCCGGCGATCTCCTTCGGTGTCTTCGTGGTCTTCCGATAAGGCGTCGAGCTGCCGCGCGCGATGACCTGGATTCCGGACAGGCTCGTGAGCTTCCCGCGGATCTCGTCCGCGATGCCGTCGGAGAAGTAGTCGTCCTCGGCGGAGCCCAGGTTCTCGAACGGCAGGACGGCGATGCGCTTGACGCCGCGGGAAGAAGGCGCCGTCCGGTGGGGGCGGCGCGCGAGAAAGACCCCGGCCGCCGCCGCGACGATCAGGAGCGCCGCGGCGGGAGGCAGCCAGCGCCTCCGGCCCGCGGCCGATTCCGCCTGCACGCCGATCCTCGCCGTCGCGGGTCCCGACGCTTCCGACAACGCGAACGTCACGTCCCGCGCCGACTGGAACCGGTCCAGAGGCTCCTTCTCGAGACAGTGGTGAACGATGTGATCGAGCGCGACCGGGATGTTTCGTCCCGAGCCGGTCAGCTCCGGCGGGTCTTCCCTGAGGATCGCCGCGATCGTCTCGCTCGGCGTGTCCCGCTGGAACGCCTTTCGGCCAGAAATCAGCTCGAAGAGAACAGCGCCAAAAGAGAAGATGTCCGAGCGGTGGTCGACCGGCAGGGCCTTGAGCTGCTCGGGCGACATGTAGCCCATCGTTCCCATGACCGTGCCCGGCTGGGTGTGACCGGAACCCGTCGAGGCGCTCGTATCCTTGCTCGCCGCCGGCTCGATCCGCTTGGCCAGACCGAAGTCGAGGATCTTGAGGTGGCCGTCCTTCGTGACGAAGACGTTCTCGGGCTTCAGGTCGCGATGGACGATGCCGCGTTCGTGCGCCGCGGAAAGTCCCCGGGTGATCTGGAGTCCGTAGTCGGTGGCCTGCTTGAGCGTGAGGGGCCCGGACACGAGCTTGCCCCGGAGCGTTTCGCCGTTCAGGAGCTCCGTGACGGCGTACTCAACCCCGTCCTGGCTGCCAAAGTCGTGGATCGCGAGGATGTTCGGATGCGAGAGCGCCGCGACGGCCTTGGCCTCGCGCTCGAACCGAGCCAGCGCGTCCGGATCGTCGGCGACCGTCGCAGGGAGGACCTTCACCGCGACCTCCCGGTCGAGCTTCGTGTCGAGGGCGCGGTAGACCTCGCCCATGCCGCCCGAGCCGAGTGGCGCCAGGATCTCGTACGCGCCGAGGCGCGTTCCAGCCGCGAGTGTCAACCGAGGCTCTTTCCACGACTCTAGCAGAGGGGTGAGTGGGCGCGCCCCTCGATGGTCTCTCTCGGCGAGGGCTGTCGGATAGCATCCCCCCATGGGCAAACAGCCGAAATCCTCCTACGAGCTCGCCATGGAACGACTTCGCGCCGCGGATCCCGCGGGAACGAAGAAGACTCCTCTGAGCGCAAAGCAGAAAGAGGCGATCGCCGAGGCCCGGCGGGTCGCCGCCGCGCGACTGGCCGAGCGGGAAATCCTCTTCAAGGATGCTCTGAAACAGACGAACGATCCCGCCGAGCGCGAGAAGGCCGAGAGCGGCTACCTGATCGACCGGAAGCGAATCGACGACGACTGCGAGCGAAAGGTGGAGGCGATCCGGCGGGGGAAGTAGCTCGTCCGCCTCTCGATTCCAGGAGGACGCGATGGCCGACAGGCTGGTTCTGATCACGGGCGCGACGGGGCAACAGGGCGGCGCGACGCTGCGTCACCTCGCAAAGCAGAAGGACCGCGGGTTCAAGCTGCGTGCGCTCACGCGAAAGCCGGACAGCGACGCCGCGAAGGCGGTCGCGGGGCAGGGCGCCGAGGTGATCGCAGGCGATCTCGACGACGCCGCGTCGGTCGAGCGCGCGCTCGAGGGCGCCTGGGGCGTCTACGCTGTCCAGAACAGCTGGGAGGCCGGCGTCGAGAAGGAAGAAGAGCAGGGTAAGAGGCTCGCCAGTCTCGCACGCGAGAAGGGTGTGCAGCGGTTCGTCTACACCTCGGTCGGCTCGGCCCACAAGAACACGGGCATCCCGCATTTCGACAACAAGTTCCGCGTCGAGGAGACCGTGAAGGCGCTCGGCTTTCCGTCGTACGCCATCATCCGCCCGGTCTTCTTCATGGAGAACCTCCTGTCGCCGTGGTCGCTGAACGGCGACAAGCTCATGACGGGTCTGGCGCCGGACGTGAAGCTGCAGATGATCGCCGTCGACGATATCGGCAAGTTCGGCGCGAAAGCGTTTGCCGACGCCGACCAGCTCCGAAACGTCGCCTTCGACATCGCCGGCGACTCCGTGACCATGCCGGAGGCCGCGGCCGCGGTCGGCCCGCTGGTCGGCAAGACAGTGAGCTACGAGCGGCTCCCCATGGCGGCCGTCCGACAGCAGAGCGAGGACATTGCGAAGATGATCGAGTGGTTCGAGTCGACGGGCTACTCGGCCGACATCGCGTCGCTCGAGAAACGGTTCGGTATCCGGCCTCTCACGCTGCCCGAGTGGGTCCGGGGGAGGGTCCAGTCCTGATTCGTGGATTCCGGGGCGGGGGCAGGCGCGGCGGTGACTGCCGAAACGGAATCAGAGGATCGCGAACACCACGCGTGCGAACTGGATGCTCGGGTCGTTGGTCACGTTGTCGATCGTCGCGCCGTAGATGATCGCGCTCCCGCTCGAGACGCTGACTTCGATCGAGGCGTTGGGCGGAAGGGGCGCGCCGAGTAGCGTCGCCGCCGGCTGCTGCTCGTAGAAGGTCGGGTCGTACTCCTTGGTGACGGTGGTGATCACCGCTCCGTTCGCGTCGAGGACCCGGAAGGTCACGGAGGCCCCGGAGAGCAGCGTCCGGACGCCGATGTTGAATCGCAGCGAGGTGTCGTTCGGCGGCGCGACGAGCAGGGACGTGGATCCCTGGAAGAGGATCCGGGTGTCGGAGCTGCCGGGGTCGATCGCCTCTTCCGTGAACCCGGATGACCCCGCGGCGCCGGCGTCGTTGTAGACGCGGGCCACGATGACCGGAACGTCCGAGGTGGACGGCACCACGACGTCGAGCGTCCCGAGCCCGCCCTGGCCCATCGTCTGGACCAGGTCGTCATAGGAGACGGTCGAGTGCGGCGCCACGGTGTAGGTGAGGGTCGGGTCGGCCGGGGAACCGGACACACCCGCGGGGTGGTAAACGAACCGGCCCGTGACCGCCTGGGTGTACGGGTTGGAAAGCTGGACACCCGTCCGGAAGAACGAACCGAAGTTGCCCGGAGTCGAGCCGGCGGCGGGGATCACGCGCGCGACCGATTCCGTCGGCGCGCAGGGCGCGCCGCAACCGGTGAGGGTGACAGTGAAATCGACTCCGTCGGCCTGCAAAGCGGTGGCGCTGATGGTGAATGAGGATGTGTCGTTGAAGGTGCCCGATGCCGTCGGCGAGAAGGTGTAATTGACGATGCAGGCCGCGCCGGGGGTCAGCGTCGTGCCCTGACAGTTCTGCGACGCGTTGAACTCCGCGGTCGGCGGCGCGCCGCCGAATATGTTGATCGGACCGAAGTTCGCCGCGCTGGTGTTGCTGATCACGGTCGTCAAAGCCGGGCTCGTCGTACCGACGGCCACGCTGCCGAAGTTGTGACTGAGAGGGGCGGCCGTGATGGGGTTGACTCCGGTGCCCGTCAGCGTGACCGAGAAATCCTCGCCGTCGCTCTGGCTCGTCGTCTGGCTGATGGTGAATGCGGAGGTGTCGTTGAAAACGCCCGGTCCGGTCGCCGAGAAGGTGTAGTTGACGGTGCACGACCCGCCGGCCGGCAGCGTGGCGCCCTGGCAATTCTGCGAGGCGTTGAACTGCGGGGTCGGCGGCGCACCGCCGAATATGTTGATCGGACCGAAGGGGGCTCCGCCCGTGTTGGTGAGCGTCACCGACATCGGACCACCGGTAAGGCCGACGTTGACGTCGCCGAAGTCGATGGCGGTGATGTCGATCGACATGTCGGTGTCGACGGCCTCGGCCGCCGGCACTCCGACACACATGGCCAGGACGCCGCACACGAAAGCAGCGAGGGCACCCGAGCGAACCGGATGTGCGCGAAACACGGCCGTCAGTCTAGCGCTTCGCCGAAGCGCCGCGCAATCCAGGGAGTGGTCGGGTTCGGTGCGCCGGTGGGGATATCCCGCGCAGCGCGCCCTTTCGGGCGCGCGACACGGGTGCGATTTGCGCCGCGCCCTAGTGGGCGGCTTCGGGTTGGGCCGGCCGGACGCCGGGCTCGGAGCGCGCCGCTCTGTGCTTCGGTTGATACGTCCCGGCGGGCTGCCGAAACGCGATGTTGAGGCGATTCCATCCGTTGATCGCCACGATGCAGAGAGTCAGATCCGCCAGCTCCTTCTCGGAGAAGAAGCGGCGTGCGAGCTCAAAGACGGGGTCGGAAACTTGCCGGTCGTCCAGGCGTGTCACCGCTTCCGTCCAGGCGAGCGCGGCGCGCTCCCGGTCGGTGTAGTAGGTGGATTCCTCCCACGCGTCGAGGCCGTAGAGCTTCTGCTCGCTGGCTCCCTCGGCGCGCAGATCCTTCCAGTGCATGTCGATGCAGTAGGCGCAGCCGTTGATCTGTGAGGCTCTCAGCTTGACCAGGTCGATCAGCTCCCGCTCGAGCCCGCTCTGAATCAGGTATTTCTCCAGGTTCAGCATCGCCTGCAACACGCCCGGCGCCACCTTCATGTAGTCGACTCTCTGCTCCATGAAACCTCCTTGGTTAGAAATATATGCGTGCGGATCGACCCGATGAAGGGCACCTGATCGGCGGCACTCCGAACGAACCGGCCGCACTCCTCTGACATGTCCCATAGCGGCGGTGAAATTCCCGCGAGAAACGCGAGCGGGCCAGTCGTGTCATCCTGTCTCTCAAAACGACTGACCCCCCAGGAGGCAAACATGAGCTCCCGCGGACGTCCCGGGAACCCGAGCGCGCGTCAGCTCCTCATCCTCATCAAGCGAATGCTGCCCCTGGTTCTCGTGGGCCTGTGCGCGGCGCTGCCGGCGGTCGGGCAGCAGTCCGCGAACGAGCAGGCAGTGTGGAAGCTGGAGACCGCGTACTGGAACTACGTGAAGGCGGTCGACCTCGACGGCTATCGAAGCCTGTGGCACCGCGATTTCGTCGGCTGGCCGTCCTCGAGCGCGCAACCCGCGAGGAAGGATCACATTACCGATTGGATCACCGCGTCCACCGACAAGGGCATCCGGCTCCAGTGGTACTCGGTCCAGCCGGCCGCCAGTCAGGCCACGGAGAACATCGTCATTACGCACTACTGGGTGACCTCGTTCTGGGCCGACACGGCGGGTCATGGCGACCCGCCGGAGACAAACCGCATCACGCACACGTGGATCAAGACCGGCGACGGGTGGCAGATTCTCGGAGGCATGTCGAATCCACCGATTCACGGGAAGTGACCGCCACCGCAACCTTGGTACGCTAGCGCCACCAGCTCGGAAGGAGACTCCAGACATGGCGGCGATTCCCGATCAGCCCGGACCGCCCGGCGGCGCCGAGGGGCACGCGCGCTGGGTCCGCGTCTCGCACTGGATCGTCACAGCGAGCGTCCTGGTGCTCGTGTTCACGGGATTCGAGATCCTGATGGTCCACCCGCGGCTCTACTGGGGAAAGGCGGGCAACGACCTCACGCCGGCGCTCCTGGAGCTGCCGATCAGCCGGAACTACAAGCACGGCGGCTACGACAAGCCGGTGCCGCTGACCGATAGCGCGTCGGGGCCGGTCAGCGCCAGCCGGACGTACGACATCTTCAATCAGAACGGCTGGGGGCGCAGCCTCCACTTTCTGGCCGCGTGGTTTCTCGTGCTGCCGGGGCTGCTCTATCTGCTGATCGGACTCTTCGGCGGACACTTCCGATCCCATGTCTGGCCCCGGGCCGGGGAGCTCGGTTCGCGTCAGTTCCGGCGCGAGGTGGCGGATCATCTGCGCTTTCGGATTCCCGCCGCGGGCGGCGGTCCGAAGTACGGCCTGCTCCAGAAGTGCGCGTACTCGTTCGTGGTCTTCGTGGTGGCTCCGCTGATGATCGCGACGGGACTGACGATGTCGCCGGCGGTGACGGCGGCGTGGCCGTGGCTGCTCGACCTGTTCGGCGGTTACCAGTCCGCCCGAACGATCCACTTCTTCGCGTCTGCGGTGCTGGTGCTGTTCGTGATCGTGCACGTCGTGATGGTCGTGCGGTCCGGATTCCGGCGGCACATGCGGGCCATGACCGTGGGGGAATGAGATGAAGAAAGAGCCGACGTCCGGTCTCATCACGCGGCGAGGGGCCCTCATCGCCGGAGCGGCGACTGTCGGGGGACTGGTCCTCGCGCGACGCTTTCCGAAAATCCTGCCGCCCACGTGCGGCAATGTTCTGCGCGCGGGCGACGCGTTCACCTACGGCATGCATCGGGCGCTCCTTTCGGATCAAACGCTGGCCAGGGAGTACCGCCCCGAGGACCTCACGTCGTTTCCATCGACGGGCACCGCCGACCCGGGCCTCACGGTGAAAGGGGAGGCGGGCGAGGCCTACCGCCGCATGAAGGACGGGGCGTTCGCGGACTGGAGCCTGCCGGTCGAGGGCAGCGTGGCCAGGCCGCGCGCGTTCTCGCTCGCCGACCTGAAACAGTTCACGCCCCGGACGCAGATCACGCGGCACACGTGCGAGGAGGGCTGGACCGCGATCGGCCAGTGGACGGGCGTTCCGCTCTCCGCCGTGCTCGACTCGGTCGGTATCCTGCCGGCCGCGCGGTTCGTGGTGTTCCATTCCTATGACGGCTGGATCGACGCCATCGACATGTCCGACGCCCGGCATCCGCAGACGATCCTGGCCTACGGAATGAATGGTCGCGATCTGCCGATCCCGCACGGCGCGCCGGTGCGCCTGCGCGTGGAGCGGCAGATCGGCTACAAGAGCATGAAGTTCCTCCGCCGCATCGTCGTCACGGACAAGTTCGATGACGGCGGTAAGGACGGCAACATCCAGAACGGCTGGGCCTGGTACACGGGGATCTGACCGGGGAACGGGCTCAGTCCTGACTCGCGGACTTCACGCGCGGTCGGTCCCGATCTTTGGGTCCGCGCATAGAATCCCATCCGACGCATGGATGGGATCGTCCGACGGCTTCTCGTCCTGACCGCTTTCCTCGTCACAGGGACCCGGCTCGCCGTCGCGGCGCCTGAGTCGCGGCCCGTCAGCGCGGAGCAGCGGCTGAAGGAGCTCCACATCGAGCTGCCGGAGCCGCCGGAGCCGTTCGGCATGTACGTGGAGGCGGTTCAGACGGGCGATCTCCTTTTCCTGAGCGGGATGCTGCCGACGGAAGGCCGCACGGTGAAGTACGTCGGCCGCGTCGGCGGGGAGCTCGACGTCGAAGCCGGGCGCAGGGCCGCGCGGCTGGCGACGATGAACGGCCTCGCCGTGGTGCGCAAACAGCTCGGATCACTCGACCGCGTGGCGCGCGTCGTGCGGATCGGCGTGTCCGTGGCGACGTCGGGGGACGTCCGCGATCAGCCCAAGGTCGCCGACGGCGCGTCGGAGTTGCTGCAGGAAGTCTTCGGAAAGGAACGGAATCCCAGCCGGCTGGTGTTCGGCGTCGCGAGCCTTCCTCTCGGAGCTCCGGTCGAGGTCGAGCTCATCTTCCAGGTCGCGCGCTGAAGGACGCTGGCCGTCACGTGTTCGGCCTCATGTGAGAGGTCGAATCGTTCGAACCTCATCGGGATGGCCTTGTCGGGGAATCCAGCGACTGCCCCTCCATCGCCGCTTCCGCCTCGAGGCTCTCGCGGTCTCGCGACAGTGTGAGGACGGCCAGGGTCTTTCCTCCGCTCTTGTAATTCAGTCGGCAGCTGCCCGACGCGAAGCTTCCGTCCCGATCGATCGAGTCCCACTTCTCGGCGTGGCCGACGTAGTTCAGGACCACGTCGTAGTGCTGACTCCAGAAGAACGGAACGGCTCGGAATGGCTCGCGACGATCCTTACCGAGCATGTTGCGCGCGGCCGCCTGACCCTGGCGCTCCGCGGCGACGAAGTGCTCGATGCGAACGAGTTGGCCGGTGCGGAAGTCCGGATAGCGGGCGACGTCTCCGGCGGCGAAGATGCCACTGGCGCTCGTCTCGAAGTATTCGTCCACCGCGATCCCCCGGTCGACCCGAAGCCCGGCCTTCTCCGCGAGGGAGGTGGAGGGACGGACGCCGATGCCGACGACCACGAGGTCCGCGGGCAGCGAGTCGCCGCCGGCGAGCTGGACCTCGCGCTCGGCGATCGCGGACGTCTTCTGGCCGAAGTGGAAAACGACGCCGTGCGACTCGTGGAGTCCGCGGACGAAGTCGCCGGCCTCGGCGCCGAGGATCTTCTCGAGGGGTCGCGTGTCCGGCGTGACGACGTGGACCTCGAGGCCGCGCTCGCGCAGCGAGGCGGCGACTTCCAGCCCGATGAAGCCCGCGCCCACGACGACCACTCGCCGAGCCGAGACGGACGCGGCGATGATCGCGCGGCTATCGGCGAGCGTCCGCAGGTAGTGGACGTGTGGCAGTGATCCTCCGGGGATATCGAGTCGGACCGGATCCGCTCCGGTGGCCAGCAGGAGCGCCCCGAAGGAGATCGAGCTCCCGTCGTCGAGACGGACACGACGCTGCTTCGCGTCGACGGCCGTCGCGGTGACGCCGGTGCGGAGCTCCAGCTTCTGCTCCTCGTAGAACTCGGGCGGCCGCAGCGGGATCCAGTCCTCGGGCGCCTTTCCCGCCAGGAAGTCCTTCGAGAGATTCGGACGATCGACGGGAGGCGTCTTTTCCGCCCCGATGAGCGTGACCGTTCCCGAGTAGCCCTCGCGCCTCAGCGTCTGCGCGGCGACGAGTCCGGCAGGGCCGGCGCCGATGATGACGATCGAGTCCGGGTGCGGAGCGCCCGCGGATGGAGCCTTGGCTGGCGAAGGCGGAGATGGATTCTTCTCGCCGGCGCGCACCCGGTTCCCCTCACGGATGACCTGCCAGGATGTGACCGGATTGAGCGCGGGCGGCCTCAGGTTCTCGCCGTTTCTCAAACCGAAACAGGCGTGGTGCCAGGGGCATCGGACCGTGTCGCCGACGAGGATCCCCTCCGCGAGCGGTCCTCCGTAATGCGTGCACGTCGCCCCGATCGCGAAGATCTCCTCTCCGCGGCGCGCGAAGAGCGCGGCCTCCTCCCCGACGTGGCCCAGGAGCATGCCTCCGTCGGGGATCTGCGAGATCGCCACGCCCGCGCTCAGGTCGGGACCGCTCGGGGATTCTTTGTCTGCAGTCATCTCGAGCGCGGCCCATGCAAGCGAGGTGCCTCGGATGCAAGTCAGAAATCAGGACTGACCCCTCTAGGAGATGCGCTGGCGGAGCTCCGAGAGGGGAAGCGGTCCGCGGAGCGGCCGGTTCGCGTATGCTGACTTGGATGGAAGGCTTGGATGTCGGTGGATTGCTCTCCGGGTTCTCTCTGTACACGATCCTCCTGGCCGTCATCTTCGGTCTCGTTGGCTTTGCCGCTTTCCGCTACGGGCGAAAGAATTCCGAGCCGCGGCCTCTCATCCTCGGCATCGCGCTGATGGCGTACGGCTACTTCGTGACGAATGCCTGGGTCTCGCTCGCGATCGGGTCGGTCCTGACCCTGGGGCTCTTCTTCCCGCCCTAGCCCCTGACTGTCGCCACCCGGTCGGGCTACAGTTGCCGGGTCGGTAATGACAATCCCGGAGGTCCCATGAATCCTCTCTTCATGGTCGGACTGCTCTGTGCGTTCGTTTTCGCGGGTGCTATCGGGGGATCGGGCAGCGGCGGCTCGGGTCAGGACGTCGCCGCCCTGGTCCGCGAAACGGAGGAAGCGAACAAGGCCCTGGTGCGCGGCGACATCGACAAGTACGTCGCGCTGACCCGGCACGGCAAGGACTACCTGCTGATGAATCCCTTCGGCGGCGCCCCGACCCGGGGCTTCGAGGACACGCCCGAGCGTCGTGAGGGGATGAAGAAGTTCTTCAAGAACGGGACGCTCGAACAGGAGCTCGTCGGGACCTGGGAGTCGGGCGATCTGGTCGTTCTGGTGACCATCGAGCGCGTTCGGGGAGAGATCGGCGAGCTGCCGGAGCAGGACTGGGGGCTGCGTGTCACGCAGGTCTTTCGGCGGGACGGCAAGCAGTGGCAGCTCGTCCATCGCCACGCGGATCCGCTCGTGCACCGGATCACCGTGCCGCAGGCGGCCGCGCTCGCGCGAGGTCAGTCCTGATTCGACTGGGCCGCCGATCCCGTAGGGATCAGGCCGTTCGTGTGCTGACGCGTTGCGGCTTCGCGCCCCAGATCAGAAGCCAGAAGATGATGGGCAGCTCGCAGAAGTTGGTGAACGTGGTCAGTTTGGTCGTGAGCTCCACGTACTGCGGGTAGGCGAGCTCGGCGAAGGCGTCGAGAACGTAGCCGAAGCCGGCGATCATCAGCAGGACGCCGATGAAGCGCGGGATGAAGCCGGAGCGCATGACGCAGATCCCGAACGGGAACAGCCAAAGACCCCAGAAGATCTCGGCCACCATGAGTTCCTGGTGATGGAGCTGCAGCGCGAGGTAGGCGAGGGCATCGCGCTGGGGCGCGGCGAAAGCCGCGAGCGGCCCGGCTGACCCGGCGGCGCCGCCTCCACCGGCGAGGTTCAGCGCGGCGATCTGATTCACGTTGCTGAAAAGAGAGATCGGGAACGAAAGCAGGATCAGGACCAGCATGGCCAGCGCGGGCCACTGGCTCGTCGGCTTGAACAGGCGATAGAGGACCAGCGGAACGAAGATGAAGAGCAGCCCGCTGGCGAGGGATGCCGCGATGCCGGCGCGGACCAGGTCCGAGTAGGTCCGGAGCCGCTCGGCGGTCGCCGCCGGGTCGCCCGCGACGAAGACCTTCGAGGGGACATAGATGAGCGCGAACGGGGCCGGGAGGCTGCTCACGAGGTAGAGCAGGCCGGCGAGCCGGGCGGTTCGCTTCGTGGAAGCGGAGTCGAAGTCGGAGTCCATGCCTTTGCAAAGGATACGCAAACGCGCGGATTGTGTTCCAGCGGGTCTACTTCCCGTGCGGCTCCATCAGGTCGGACCCTTGATCACGGCGACGCGGCCCTGCGTGGGGTACTTCTCGAACTGACGCGCGTCGTGGCCGGGGACGACGCGGTCTGCGGAGCCGGCCAGCTCGATCATTCGTGCCTGGTTGCGAATGTTGGCGGCGCGATCCGCTTCGCTGAACGTGGCGCTCGCCTTGTGCTCGGTGAGATTGCGGTAGAGATAGCAGTTGTCCGAGGCCAGCACGAACGGCGGGTCGCCGTCGACGCGCAGGTACTGCGAAGCGTAGGTGTGCCGCGCACCGGTGTAAACGCGGATGCCCGGGAGGATCTCGACGGCGTCCCCGTCGACGAGGCGGAGGCGGCCGCCGGTGTTTTTCTGAACGAGCGCCTGCACGTCCTCGGGATCGATGCCTCCATGCTGGCCGCCTGCCTGCCACGCGTCGCCCGTGTAGTAGGCGAACTCCTGCTTCTGGATCCATACCGTGGCGTTGGGGAAGAGGTCGATCCCGCCCATGTGGTCCCAGTGGGCGTGGCTGACGACGATGTCGGTCACGTCCTCGGGTCGGACTCCGGCGAGCTTCACCGCCTCGTCCGGCCGCAGATAGTCGGCCATGGGGAATTCCTTCAGCCAGCTCTCGCGGTGAAACCCGCTGTCGAAAAGAATGTTGTGGCCGCCTCCGCGGATCAGCCAGATGACCATGGCGATGTCGATCGTCTCGCCCTCGGGCGCGCCGATGACGAGCTCGGGCACGGGGAACGCGGCGATGGTTCCGTAGCGAATGGCCTGGATCGAGTAGCCGGGCTTCGCGGGCGGCGCGGCGCCTGACAGGGCGGCCGAGAGCGAGAGGGAGACGAGGGCGAGCCCCGGGATCAGAGTCGAGAGGA
>Ga0207691_10003300_pt1 | contig 15729 bp, 14 predicted proteins | sample KBSM13metaG_FD_184327 | JGI IMG/M metagenome (GOLD analysis project Ga0207691, IMG submission 184327) | Miscanthus rhizosphere microbial communities from Kellogg Biological Station, Michigan, USA - KBS M1-3 metaG (SPAdes) (version 2) | ecosystem: Host-associated > Plants > Roots > Rhizosphere >... | reverse complement strand
TCGGAGGTCTTGCCGCGGAAGGAGCGCTCATCCGGCGGATGATAGAGCGACATCCGATAGCCGCCGCCGACCCGTGGATCGAACGCGTGAATCTTGCCCGTCATCCGCGCCGGAGGGAGCCAGGCAACAAGCACGTCCGGGTCCATGAAGGCCGCGTAGACCTCCTCCGGCGCGGCCTTGATGATGCGCGATGCGCGGGTACGGGCGCCTTCACGCGCTTCGGTCATGGGCGGCTCCCTCATTGCGGCTCCCTCATTGCGGCCGAATTCGCTCCCAGACAGCGGAACGCGCCGAAGCTCCTCGGCCCGTCCGCCGTCGCCGTCGAGGACATGCCGGGCTTATCTGATCTCGACCAGTTCGAGCGCTTCGCGGCTAGGGCCTTCGATCATCACGGCACGGGTGGCGCCGAGCGCGTAGGGCTCGCGCAGGAAGGTGACCCCTTCGGCCCGCAGCTTGGCGACCCAGGCATCGAGATCGGCAACGCTGAACGCGATGTGATCGTACAATTGCCCGCGCGTGTCCGCGAGCGGCGTGTCGTCCTGGCGCATGTACCAGGTCAGCATGACATCGCCGAAAATAACGGCGGCGGTCGGCGTGCGGAACATCCCCTCGGGCACCAGCGCGGGCCAGGTCCGGTCGGGGCCGCGCTCCACCCTGCAGTTCTCCTCGGTCCGCGGCGACGCGGGGGCGCGTCCCGGCACCAGCGATGCGTTGAGGTGCTTGCGATACCAGAGCTGCGCACAGAACGGCTGCTCCTGCCACATGTGCACGTGGTTCATGCGCTCGACCGGCTGGTTGCCCTGATACTCCACGATGGCGCCGTCGGGACCTTGCAGATACGCGAAGCCGCTGCCGCCCTTCGGCGTGACGCCTTTGGCCCTGGCGTCGGCGATCTCCGCCCTGGTCAATCCGAGCACGCCGCCGGTGGGCGGCCAGGTATCGCTGCTGATCGGAACGGAGCCGCCTTCGTCCGTGGTGTAGAGCGGGAGGAGCTTGACGTACGGCCGGCTCTTGTAGGTGCCGAGCGACTTGCGCACGTCGGTGACGTGCCAGCCGAAATGCCAGATCGCCGACTGCGGTGTGGTTGCCGGCGGCGTCGCGACCTTGCTGAACAGCAGCAGGACGTTGTTCGGCGATGCGAGCGCCGGCAGGCCACCCCAGCTCGACGCCGAGGTGCTCGCGAACTGCTTGGTATAGAAGTCGATCGCGGCGGCGGGATCGACCGAGTTCAGGTGCAGGTGATGGAAGCCTGGCGCCGGGAGCATCTGGGTCTCTCCTGTGGCGGGCGATTGCATCCATGGCGCGCAGATCGCCGCGAGCAGCATCGACGAAATCACCGCTCTCGTTTGCATGCACGTCCCCGGGTTACGCGTGAAAGGTCTCGCCCTCCGCCGAGGTCACCCGACGGCCCTAGTCCGTGTGGACGGATTCGCGGAACGGGATTATGGAATGTCCACCGATGGGCCGTTCTACTCCGGTTTGATGTTGGCCGCCCGGATTACTTTGGCCCACTTCTCGATGTCCTCGGCGACGAGCTTTGCGAAGTCCACGTACGAGCCCCGAAGCACTGTGCCGCCCACGTCGGCAAGCCGAGCCGTCATCTTTGGATCGGCGAGCGCGGTGTTAATTTCATTGTTGAGTTTTTCGACAATCTCCGACGGCATGTTCTTGGGCGCGGCGACGCCCTGCCACGCGCTCGCCTCGAAGCCCGGCACGAAATCACCCACGGTCGGGATGTCCGGCAGCGTCTCCCATCGGGTCAGGGTCGTCACCGCCAGCGCGCGCAGTTTACCGGCCTTGATATACTCGATCGAAGAGGACAAGGGATCGAACATCACTTGAACCTGACCGCCAAGTAGATCAGTGACCGCAGGGGCTGAACCACGGTAAGGGACGTGAACCATCTCGACACTGGTCATCATCTTGAACAGCTCGCCTGTTACGTGCGCGGTGCTCCCGTTGCCCGCCGATGCCATACTAATCCTGCCCGGATTGGCCTGGGCATAGGCGATGAACTCGGAAACCGTCTTGGCCGGAACCGATGGATTTACCACCATGACCAGCGGCACGCGCATGATGCCAGCGACCGGCGCGATGTCGCGGCGGAAATTGAGCTTGTCGTAAAGTGTCGCGTTGATCGCGTTCGTAGTGCTGACATGGAGGAGCGTGTAGCCGTCCGGCGGCGCCTTCGCGACCGCTTCGGTGGCGATATTGCTCGCGGCACCCGGCCGGTTCTCGATGACGAACGGCTGGCCAAGCCGGTCCGACAGCCATTGCCCCATAAGGCGTGAGGAGATGTCGCCCACGCCGCCAGGGGGAAAGCCGACGATCAATCGCACCGGCCGCGACGGATAGCTCTGCGCCCATGCGACGCGCGACACGGATGGGAGCGCGGCAGCGCCCGCTGCCAGATGCAAGAACTTGCGGCGGGGAAGTTTCATATTGCCCTCACAGCGTCTTCGCGCAATTCGCGCTTGGACGCTCAATATGTGAACGATGAAACTGTAATGCCCACCGATGGCGCCCGTGCTGCCCGTTGCAATGATCTGGGATTTTCGGCACGTCCCGTTTCCGGCGCAGCTTCGGGCAAAATACCCCGCTCCGCGTAATGGAGGAAGGGCAGAAAGCAGATGCCAACGGGATTCCCGAATCGACAATTGCGTGATTCATGGGTGGCCGGTTCAAGGAGGCCGGCCATACTCACAAAAATGACTGGTCCGGATTGGATTTCGGTGTTGAAGGTGTTTCGAGGCGTCGCGCTCGCGGCGCGGTGACAAAGGGCGTGATGACAAAAACTTCCTATCAGCACTGCATTACGGCTCGTTCGTCGTGCTTGCTCTCGGGTTCATCTTGATCAAATCCGTCCACACGGCCTAGTCCTGCCTGATCCTGGCGGCGCGGATGATGTCGCCATATTGCGCGCGCTCGGCGTCGAGACGGCGCGAGAACTCCTGCGGTCCCGCAAACTCGATCTGCACGAAGGTGGCTTTCAACCGCTCGCGCACGCCTTGGTCCGCGCTCGCCGCCTGCAGTTCCTGCGTGAGCCGCGCGACAATGGCCGGCGGCGTGCCCGCGGGCGCCATCATGCCCCACCACGGCAGCATGGTGGCGGCGGGATGGCCGAGCTCGGCGATGCTCGGTACGTCGGGAAAGTCAGGCAGCCGCTGCGGCGACGTGACCGCGAGCGCACGCAAGGTGCCTTGCCGCACCGGGTTCGCGATCGATGCGGTGCTGAGTGCTGCGAGGTCGACCTGATGTCCCATGAGCGCGGTGACCACTTCGGCGCCGCCGCGGAACGGCACGTGCACCATCTGGATTCCGGCCGAGCGGGCGATCGCCTCGGCGGCGAGATGCAGCTCGGTGCCGACGCCCGAGGTTCCGTAGGTGACTTTTCCCGGATTGTCCCTGGCGTGCGCGACGACGTCGGCCAGCGTCTTGAACGGCGAGCCGGCGCTGACCGTCAGCCAGACCGGCTGGACCGCGACCAGCGCGACCGGGACGAAGTCCTTGCGCGGGTCGTACTGCACCTTGTCGCTCAGGAGCGGTGCGATCGTGATCGGCGCGGCGGTCGTGAACATCAGCGTGTAGCCGTCGGCGGGAGCGCGCGCGAACGCCGTGGCGGCGATCTGGCCGCCCGCCCCTCCCCGGTTCTCGGCGGTGAACGTCTGGCCGAGGCGCTGCTGCAGATGGTCGATGAACACGCGCGCCAGCACATCGGTGGCGCCGCCGGCGCCGAACGGCACGATGACCCTGACCGGCGCGGCGGGATACGTTTGCGCGATGGCGGTCGCCGCGGACAGCACGATGACCGCCATGGCGCCCAGCATCGCGGGGATGCTCCGGCGCGTACCCGCAAGTGCTGGCATCGCTAACTCCTTTTGAGTTGGCCCCGCGACAGACATCGGGTCTGCCGGCCTGGCAAGAATGGCACCGACGTTCAATCCGCCTTGATGTTCGCCGCCTTGATGATCGGCCACCATTTCGCGATCTCGGCTTTTTGCAGCGCGCCCAGCGCTCCGGGCGTTTGCCGGTCGCGCGGGAAGATTTCCTGCCCGAGTGCGACCAGCCGCGCACGCACGGCAGGGTCGGCCAGCGCATGGACGGCAGCGGCATTGAGCTTGGCAATCACGTCCTTGGGCGTCCCTTTCGGCGCAAACAGCCCGCCCCAGACCGAAATATGAAAGCCCGGGAATCCGGCCTCGTCCACCGTCGGGATATCCGGCGCGGTGGCCAGACGGGTGTGGCCGGTGATGGCATAACCCCGCACGAGACCGTTGCGCACCATTTCCAACGAACTCGCCGGCGACGTGCACATGACGTCAATGCGTCCGCCGATCACGTCCTGCAGGGCCGGGGCGGCGCCGCGATAGGGAACGAAGGGCCAGCTTGCGCCGGTGACGCGCTGCAGCTCGACGCCGCAGAGGTGCAGCGAGCCGCCGGCGCCGTTGTGACCCTGCGCAACATTGGCGTGGTTCGCCTTCAGCCACGCGACCAGCTCCTTGAGATTCTTCGCCGGGATCTCATTCTTGCTGATGATGAGGTTGGGGCCGTTCATCAGCAGGCTGACCGGCTCGAAATCCTGCACCACGTCGTACTGCAGCGGATAGATCGCGGCATTGACGACGAACTGATCGCCGGATCCGACGCTGATGGTGTAACCGTCCGCCGCCGCGCGCGCGACGCGTCCGAGCGCGATGCTGCCGCCCGCGCCGCCGACGTTTTCGATCACGACCGATTGCGACAGCGCGACCCGCATGGATTCGGCCAGCGCGCGCGCAATCGAATCGAACAGGCCGCCCGCGGCATAGGGCACGACGATCGTGATCGGGCGGGACGGAAAGACGTCCGCGGCCGCGCCCAAGACCGATCCGACGATCGATCCCATGACGGCAGCCAGAGCGACGCCGATTGCAAGCAATTGGTCCCGATACTTGGCCTTGAGCATTGCATTCTCCCTCGGATTATTGCTCCGCGGTTCTGATCGACCGCTGGTGCCTGCGCCGGCAAAGGCTTCGATCGCAAATAGTGGAGACATTCGGCCCGGCTGGGAAGTGCCTACCGGACGTCGGGCAGGGTTCACCGCCTGGAGCAGACATCGAGAAACGAGAAAATTGCGGAATTGCTCTTTTTTTGGCGAACCTGGCAAATGATTTTGCGTTTCCTGCAATGGGAACGGTTTTTGGTCATCGCCATGCGCTTCAGTCGTCGGGACTTGTTGGCTGGTACCGCGCTTGCCTTGCTCGGCGGTTTGCCGGGGCGCGCCGCGGTCATCCGCGATCATCTTCCCTGGGAACCGAACGCGGGAAATCCGCCCGTTCCGGCGAAACCGGGCCCATGGCTTTTCTTCACCGGTCCTGAGGGCCGTGCGGTCGAAGCCATGGCGGACCGCATCATTCCCCCGGACCCGGATACGCCGGGCGGAAAAGACTCCGGATGCGCCGTCTACATCGACCGCCAAATGGCCGGTCCCTATGGCCGGAAGGAGGGCCTCTACAACAGCCCGCCCTTCCTGATGGGAACCAAGCAGCAGGGATCGCAGTCCGAGGCCGGGCCGGCGCAGAAGTATCGCGAGGGCTTGGCGGCGCTCGACCGCTATTGCCGCTCGAACTATGCCGGCAAGGCCTTCGCGGAGCTCAGCGACAGCGACAAGGACGGTGTTCTCAGTGGTCTCGAGAACGACAGTGTGAAGCTCGAGGGCGCCGACGGAAAGACGTTTTTCGAGCAGACGATCAAGGACGTGAAGGAGGGTTTCTTTGCCGATCCGATCTATGGCGGCAACCGTGACATGGTCGCGTGGCGGATGATCGGGTACCCGGGCGCGCGCTACAACTATCTCGACTGGGTCAACCGTCACAACGAACGCTTTCCGCTTCCGCCCGTCAGCATCGCGGGCCGCGTGGACTGGACGCCGAAAAGCCGGTGAGGAGACCCCATGGCGCGCAAGCTTCCAAAGAAGGACGTTGTCATCATCGGTCTCGGCTGGACCGGATCGATCATTGCCAATGAGCTCACCGACGAAGGGCTCGACGTCATCGCAATCGAGCGTGGTCCGTGGCGTGACGCGCCCACGGAATATCCGCCGAACTATGTGCAGGACGAGCTGCGCTATCGCATTCGGCACGAGCTGTTCCTGCGGCCCGAACAGACGACGTTCACGTTCCGCAACAAGATGGATCAGACAGCGCTGCCGATCCGTTCCTGGGGCGCTTTCATGCCGCCGAACGGCGTCGGTGGTGGCGGCGTGCACTGGAACGCGGAAACCTGGCGCTTCCTGCCGTCCGATTTCGTGGTGAAGACGCATTTGACCCAGCGCTACGGCGCGGCATTCCTGCCGGAAGGCATGACCATCCAGGACTGGGGCGTCACCTACGACGAACTGGAGCCGCACTACGACGCGTTCGAATATCTCTGCGGCACGTCGGGGACGGCCGGCAACCTGCGCGGCCAGATCCAGGAGGGCGGCAATCCGTTCGAAGGACCGCGCTCGCGGCCCTATCCCAATCCCGCGCAGGCGCAACCGTTCAGCTACACCCTGTTCGCGCAGGCAGCGCGTGAGCTCGGCTACAAGCCGTTTCCACAGCCGTCGGGAAACATGTCGAAGGCCTACACCAATCCACTCGGCATTCGCCTGGGGCCGTGCACCTATTGTGGCTTCTGCGAGTGGTTTGGATGCGGCAACTATTCCAAGGCCAGTCCGCAGACGACGATCCTCCCTGTCTTGATCCGCAAGTCGAACTTCGCCGTGCGGGACAATTCAGAGGTGACGCGCATCAACACCGACCGCTCGGGCAAGCGCGCTACCGGCGTCACCTTCGTCGATACCTCGGGAGAGGAATGGGAGCAACCGGCTGATCTCGTGATCCTGTCGGCGTTTACGGTTTTCAATGTGCAGCTTCTGCTGCTGTCGAAAATCGGACAACCGTACGATCCCGTCGCCAATAGCGGAGTGATCGGCCGCAACTTCACGCACCAGACCATTTCGGACGCGCTGGGATTCTTCGACAACAAGAAGTTCAACTTCAATCCATTCATCGCGTCCGGTTCGATCGGGATGTGCATCGACGAGTTCAACGGCGACAATTTCGATCACGGCCCGCACGGCTTCGTCGGCGGCGGCTACATGGGCCAGGTGCAAACCAACGGACGGCCGATCCAGACCACGCCGGTCCCGCCCGGGACGCCGAAATGGGGTGCAGCCTGGAAGACCGCGGTGCGCGACAACTATCTCAGCACGGTGAAGCCCGGCACGGGAGTACACGGCAGCTTCTACAGCTACCGCGACATCTATCTCGACCTCGACCCGACCTATCGCGACCGCTTCGGCCGTCCGCTGATGCGCATGACCGTCGATTTTCACGACAACGAGATCAAGCAGAACGCCTTCCTGACCGACCGGTTCGCCGAAATCATCAAAGCGATGGGCGCCCGCGAGGTCTCGAAGGAGTATCGCAAGGCCCCCTATGACATCACGGACTATCAGACCACACACGTGTGCGGCGGCGCCATCATGGGCGCCGATCCTACGACGAGCGCGATCAATCGCTATCTGCAGAGCTGGGACGTCCCGAATCTGTTCGTGATGGGCGCGAGCGCCTTTCCGCAGAATCCCGGCTACAATCCCACCGGGACCGTGTGCGCGCTGGCCTACTGGTCGGCCGCGGCAATCCGCAATCAATATCTGAAGAACCCGGGGCCGCTGGTCGATGCGTAAGCGAGCCACATCGATCGCGCTCGGCGCGACGGCCGCGCTCGTGCCGCTGCTCGTGGCGATGCAATCGGTCGTCGCCGACAGTCCCGACAGCCAGGCATTCGGACAAATTCAAAACGGGCGCTATCTCGCGATCGCGGCCGATTGCGCCGCCTGTCATACCGTTCCCGATTCGGGCAAGCCGTTTGCCGGCGGCCGCGCCATCGAAACGCCGTTCGGAAACATCGTCGCACCGAACATCACGCCGGATCGCGACACCGGCATCGGCGCGTGGACCGATGACGAGTTCGACGACGCCGTTCGCCGGGGAATTCGCCCCAACGGCGCGCGACTTTATCCCGCCATGCCGTACACGGCCTACACCAAGATGTCGCGCGCCGACGTGCTGGCGATCCGCGCCTATCTCAAGACCGTCGAGCCGGTACAAAACCAGGTGGTCGCGAACACGCTGCCATTCCCGTTCAACATCCGCGCCGCGATGCGGGTCTGGGATGCGCTCTATTTCACGGCGGGAGAATTCACGCCCGATCCGCAACGGTCGGCCGAATGGAACCGGGGCGCCTATCTGGTGCAAGGGCCCGCGCATTGCGGTGCCTGCCACACACCGAAGTCGTTCCTGGGCGGCGACAAGACCAGCGAATATCTGCGCGGTGCGAACCTGCAGGGCTGGTCCGCGCCCGACATCACCAACGATGCCAGGACCGGCCTCGGCCGCTGGTCCGCGGGTGACATCACGGCCTACCTGAAAACCGGCCATAACCGCATGACGGCTGCGACCGGTCCCATGGCCGAGATGATCGCGGATTCGACGTCGCAGATGACCGACGGCGACCTCGCCGCGATCGCGAGCTACCTGAAATCACTGCCGGGGCGTGAGGACAATCCCACGCCGGTGGGCGCGAACGATCCGTTCATGGTCGCGGGACAGGCGATCTATCGCGACCAATGTTCGGCCTGCCATGCCTTGGATGGAAAAGGCGTGCCGCAACTCTTTCCGTCGCTTGTCGACTCCTCACTGGTTCGCTCGAGCGATCCGGCCACATTGATCCGCGTCGTTCTGCGCGGTGCGCGCAGCGTCGCGACGGCGGCCGAGACCACCGCGCCGGGAATGCCGTCGTTCGGCTGGCAACTCGACGATGCACAGGTCGCGGCGGTGCTGACCTATATCCGCAACGCGGGAGACGCAGCGGCGGCGCGTGTTTCAGCTAACGACGTAAGCCGTGCACGGTCGGCGCTGCGCGGACGAACCGACTAGCTCGGCACGACCGTGCTCATGCGGCCCGGTGCTCATGCGGCCCGGCCAGGACCTCGGGTTTGCCGGGCGCCGGCCAAGGACGACAGCGCGCGCAGATTATTGCGGAGAAGATCAGGATCGCCATCCGGGAGCACGCCTTCGACCTCCGCGTGGGTGTGCTCCCAGATCGGCGTGGCGCGCGCCAGCAGGCGCCGTCCCGCCGGCGTCAGCGTCATCAGACGACCACGCTTGTCCTCGGGATCGGCGGTCACCGCGACCAGGCCGCGGCGTTCCAACGGTTTGAGCGCGGCGGTGAGCGTGGTGCGATCCATGGCGAGCAGCGACGCCACCGATGCGATGCCAGCCGGCTTCGGACGATTCAGCGACATCATGAGCGAGAACTGCCCGTTGGTCAGACCGAGCGGGCGAAGGACCTCGTCGAAACGGCGCGCCAGCGCCCGCGCCGCCTGCTGCACATGGAGGCAAAGGCACGTGTCGCGAACCCGGAGCGTGGTTTCGTAGGCGACGTTCTCGGCCTTTGACATGAACTGCATAATGTTGATATCAACGTATCATGTCAAGGGACGCTCAGGCGCTCGCCGAACGGCAGGGTGCGCCGCTGTTGCGCCCTGCATCTTCGCTCCCCGCGGAACTCGCAAGCCCCAACTTCCGCACGCCCCGGCCGAGTGCTAGCGTTCACGCAATCGCCGGATCAACGGCGAAGGCAAGCGCGAAGGGAGGCGACAATGAAGCGATTGATTTCAGCTCTATGGCTCGTGTCGAACCTGGCGATGGGAACGGCCTGGGCGCAACCCTACGCGCCCAACGACATGGGCGTGACCATGGGCCACTGGCATCTCAACTCGGCCGATGTGGAGGCCAACAAGAAGATCTTCGTCGGCATGGGTGGCACGCACATCAAGGCCGGCGTGTTCGACATCGTGCGGTTCCCCGGCGTGATCGTGATGCTGAATCTGCGCGATGCGAAATCGCCACCGTCCGCGGGCACCGACGGCTCGGTGGTGAATCATGTCGGCTTCATCGTGCAGAACGTCCAGGACTCCGTCGCCAGATGGAAGGCGGCGGGCGTGCCGGTCCAGCCCGGCAACAACGGCAGGACGGATCAGGCCTATGTCACCACGCCGGACGGCCTGAAGATCGAAATCCTGGAGGACAAGCAGCAGAGCGTTCCGATCCGGCATGAGCACGTCCACCTCTTCCTGCCGGAAGCCGCGATCCCCGAGAGCCAGGCCTGGTACGTGAAAACGTTCGGCGCCAAGCCGAGCCTGCGCAACCAGGCGCCGGTCGCGGACATCCCCGGCGTGCAGATGCGGTTCGCCAAGACCGCTACGCCGGCCGACCCCACCAAGGGCCGGGTGCTCGACCACATCGGCTTCGATGTGAAGGACCTGCAGGGGTTCATTAAGAAGCTTGAAGCCGCCGGCATCAAAATGGACCGCCCCTACACGCCGACCGACACCGGGGGCGCGCTTGCGTTCATCACGGATCCCTGGGGTACGTCGATCGAGCTCAACGAACGGCCCAATCCGGTCTATCTGCCGTAGCGACTCGCCCCCACGCCCATGCGAGTCGGGGACGCCCGGCTCGCATGATGTCCGGCGTGGAATTCGATCGATTCGTTCAGCGATCGGCGAAGGCCAGCCTGGCGCCGAGCGCGACGAAGGCCGCGGCGAAGGTCCGGCGCATCCAGGTCAACACCCGTGGGCGCGAGATCACGTGATCGCGGATTGACGCGGCGAACAGCCCGTAGCCGACGAAGACCACGAACGTCATCAGCATGAACACGGCGCTCAACAGGAGCATGCGCGCGAGCGGGTTGGACTCGTCCACGCTCACGAACTGCGGCAGGAACGCCAGGAAGAAAATCGACAGCTTCGGATTGAGGATATTGATCAGGATCGCCGTGACGGTCACCTGCGCCGACGAACGGGTCCCGACTTCCTTCTCCACCCGCAAGGTGCCGCGCTCGCGCAGCGTGTTCCAAGCCATATACAGCAGGTAGGCGACGCCGAGGTATTTGAAGGTCTCGAAGGCGAGCGCACTGGTGTGCAGGAGCGCCGCCAGTCCCAAGATCGCGGCCGCCATGTGCGGTACGATACCGATCGTGCAACCGAACGCGGCCACAACGCTCGCGCGGGATCCACGCGAGAGGCCGGTCGCCAATGTGTAGAGAACCCCGGTGCCGGGCGACACGATCACGATCAACGAGGTCACCAGAAATTCAACGCTCACCGGCAACGCTCCTATTAGCCTGATCAATTCGCCGGACGCCGAAATGTCCCGTCGCTCTCAGCCGAAAAAGTCTCGCAACATCTTGTTGACGACATCAGGCTTCTCGACCTCCGGCAGATGTCCGGCGTCTTCGAGGATTTCGAGCTTGCCTTGCGGCAACTGCTTGATCAGCACCGCCGCGTTCTTGTCGGTCGGGTTCACGCGGTCCTCGCGGCCGGAGATCATGAGCACGGGGAAATTCAGTTTCGGGGCGACTTCCTCCGGGGCGTAGCCGTCAACCATGCCGAGCTTGACCCCGTGCATGAAGCCGCGCGGACTGGTCGCGCGCACCACCTCGCGCACGAGCTCGATGGTTTCCGGCGACGCATTGGCAGCGAGCAGTGCGTTGACGCGCGCGCCGAAGGCGTAGCCGCCCTTGGCGATCTGGGCCTCGCGCGTGGCAATGATCTTCTGCTTGTCCTCCTCGCTCATGCCGCGCGGTCCGATGCCGGTGCCGGTCATGGCAAGCTTGATGATCCGGTCCGGGTAATGGATGGCGAAGCATTGCGCCACCCGGGTTCCGAACGAATTACCCACGAGATTGACACGATCAAGCTTCAATGCGGTAAGAAAGTCGTTGAGCGCATCGGCAAACGTCTTGCAATCCGGACTGTCGGTCTTCAGCGCGTCCGACAGCACATAACCCGGCGCATTCCAGGCGATGACGCGATAGCGATCGGACAATCCCGCAAGCTGGAAGCGCCAATGCATGGAATTGGCGCCGACGCCATGCAGCAGCACGACCGGGGACGCATCCGGCCTGCCTGCCTCCATGTAGCTCCAGCGATCGCCGAGATAATTCGCTCGCGAGGCCGCGGGAACCTCCACGAATTTCAGCTCGGGTAACGGCGGCAAAGACGATATCTGCGCCATAGCGGGTGCCCCGATGCAAACCTGAAACGCCACGATTGCAGCCGGTATGAATTTTGACATGGTTCGGATCCGGAATGACCTCTAGCCGGTATTTTTCAATGGGAGGTGCCCGTCGTCAGGATGCGCCGTCGGGGCGTGGCAGGCAAGGTCGATACGGACGACGCTCAACCGGATCTCGCCGCACCACGCGCTCGGCGTGCTGAAGTTTTACCCAACGAACGATCTTACACCCCATGGGCACCCCCTGGTCGATCGACCCTTTGGGATCATTTCCTGGGGAGAAGACGGATTGGCGGGACAACCCGGCAGCGGGGGCCGGCCCGCCCCCTTCAGGAACGTGGCCGGTCCGCATCCGGCTCGACCGGGTCGCGCATCGGCCGGTCTTCCTGCGGATCTCGCGGTGGCGGTTCGACCGGGTCTTTGTAGGGCTGCGGGTCGGTGACCGGCGGCTTTTCAGGTTCGGCGGGCTGAGGACGCGGGGGCGTGACGGGCTCTTTGGGCATGCAAAGGAAAGTCGAGCGCAACGATTAGGTTCCGCGATCCCATCTCGATGATGCGTTAGGGGCACCAACCGGCGCTTGATTGCTCGAGCTATTTGGATGCTGAATCTTTGGACAAGAGCGAGAAAGCTTCCTGCACCGTGGTCATGAATTGTGCCGGGAAGATAATGGTCGAGTTCTTTTCGACCGAGATTTCCGCCATCGTCTGGAGCGTCCGAAGCTGAAGCGCCACCGGATGCTGCGTGATGATGTCGGCCGCCTGACCGAGCTTCACCGCCGCTTGGTATTCCCCTTCGGCCGCGACGATCTTCGCGCGGCGCTCGCGCTCGGCCTCGGCTTCCTTCGCCATTGCACGCTGCATATTGTCGGGAAGCACGATGTCCTTGATTTCGACCGCCGTCACCTGCGTACCCCAGGGCTCGGTATGACCGTCGATGACGTTCTTGATCTGCTCGTTGATGCTGGCGGTGTCCGAAAGAAGCTGGTCGAGGCTGAACCGTCCGACGACATTACGCACAGTCGTCTGGCTGATCTGGTTGATAGCCTCGTAGACATTTTCAATCACGATCACCGCCTTTTCAGGATCGGAAATATGGTAGTAGGCGACCGCGGCGATATCGATCGAGACGTTATCCTTGGTGATGATTTTTTGCGAGGGGATCTGCATCGTGACAGTGCGCAAGGAGACGCGCACCATCTGCTGAATGGGAATGAAGATGAGCGTGATCCCCGGTCCACGTACACCCTCGAATTTTCCGAGAAAGAATACGACACCGCGCTCGTATTGCCGCAACACGCGCAGCGATCCGAAGAGATACAAGATGACCGCGATACTGATGATACCGAGAATGTAGGGCCAACCCATGGTGGTCCTTCTAGTCGTCCGAATGGCCAAGACGCGTGCAAACGAGTCCCGCAGATGCGCGCGCTGAGCGCCGGCAGCCCACACGCGGACGCAAAGCACGCGACCGTAGCGCACAGCTAGCGCGCCGGCCGGGCCGCCGTCTGAGCAAAATTGCTCAGTATGCATCGGTCCGTTTCGCTCGACTTCCTCTCGACAAAGGCGCAGCCTGATCACCAATCGAGCCGCCGACGCAATGCGTTCCGGCGTTCAATCAGGAGCCAGCCATGTCGAAGGCCCAAAAAGGCAATAAGGAAAACAAGAAACCGAAAGCGGACAAGAACCAGCCTCGGGCCACCATATCCGCCTACAGAACAGCGCAGGGCCAGGGCAAGCCCGCCAGCAGTCCGTTCGCGAGAAAGAAGATCTGACGCCGCTGCAGAGCGGACCTCGCGACGATGGTCCTGACGACCTGGTCAGTAGAGATTGCGAGGTTGTTCGGTCGTGGGCGATGCAAACCGCCCGCAGCGCAGCCGGCAACCGGCTCACTGACAGTGAGGACTGAAAATGGCCACCGCCACCGACGAATTCAAAGAAGAATTACAGCGCCTCGCTCACGTTACAGAGATTCGAAATGATGAGCGCGTACAGGCGAGTGACCGGGCGCAACGGCTTTTCGGCCCGATCAGGAATTTTCTATCGAGGTTCAACGAAGCGTTGGGAGCCTTCGGCAAGATCGAGGTTGCCGGCCCCTATCCCGTCGGCAAATTTCAACACGCCACAGCGACCATTACGGCCCCCAATGGCCGGGTGGTGAGCTGGGAATTTGTACTTTCGGACGGCGGCGTCACCTATCAGCGCAGCCCCTATCAATTGAGCGAGTATGGCCGGCTCGAGTCGCAACTCAAAAGCGACGTGGTCGCGTTCCTCGAAAAGGTCTGAGCGCCTTCCATCGTCCATACGAACGATTCAAGGCGTCGCGCGGCCGACCGCGCCTCTATTCGGCTCGCGAACGAGTGCGGAAACAGACCGAGCCTGGGCGGTTCTTACATCACCAGACGTTGACGCGAGCGCACACGATCTCAGAACCAGCTGGAAAATTTGATTGGCGCTTCCACTGTGTACAGCAGGGTGCCCACGACGATCACGACCAACCCAGCGAGCGCATAAACCCAATATTCTGCATGAAAAACGGGGAAATTGGTCAGCACGTTACAGGCCTCTTTATGTTCGGTCCCTGGAAACAAATGCAGGCGGCGCAATCAGAAAGCAGACCCTCACCCTCGTGGCATTTGAAGCGGCCACGCGTGATGGTGGACGGCACACCGATTTTGGCGAGGGTACGCGCACCGACTGAGCGCTGTCTGAGCAAAATTGCTCATTGACAGAGCAAGCTCAGTAGACAGCCTCGGATCACATTCCAGGCCACAACAATCAGCCGGCGTGCGTGCCGCGGTGATCCTCACCCGGCCTTCAGGCGCGGCAGCAGTGCGAGTGCGTTCTCACGATCGATCTTGCTCAGGTCGCCAGCGCTGAACCCGAATTCCGCCAACGCCTTCACGTATTCGTTGCCGAAGCGGAACGGATAATCCGTGCCCCACAGGATCTGCGAGGCCGGCACGAACTTGGCCAGCGCCGCCAGCGGCACCGGATGCGCGATCTGGGCGACGTCGTAGTAGAAGCGCTGCAGCTCGGCCATCGCGCCGTTCGGTACCGTCTCCACCAGTTTCTTGTTGAGCGACGGCGTGCGGATGAGGCGCTCGGCCAAAAACGGCGCCGTTCCGCCGCCATGCGAGAAGATCCAGCGCACGTCGCGATAACGCACCGCCGTGCCGCTGAACAGAACGCGCGCGATGGCGCGCGTGGTGTCGGTACCGTATTCGATGATCGGCTCGCGAATCTCCGGCACCATGGGATCGCGGCAGCAGTTCGGCGCATCAGGATGGGTGTAGATCACCGCCTTGCGCCGGTTGAGCTCGGCGATGACAGGCTCGAACGCGGGGTCGCCGAGCCAGAGGTTGCCATAGCTGGTGAACACCGAGACGCCGTCGGCCTTGAGCACGTCGAGCCCGAACTCGAGCTCGCGCAGGCTGCCTTCGACATCGGTGAGCGGCAACGCGACGAACATGCCGAAGCGGCCGGGATGATCCTGCACCAGCCGCGCGGCGTATTCATTGCACTCGCGGGCGACACGGCGGCCGTCCTTGCCGGTGAACGCGCTGCCAGGCGTGGTCACCGACGTGACCGCGGTCGCGACGCCTGATTTGTCCATATCGTCGAG
>Ga0207691_10003296_pt1 | contig 15735 bp, 11 predicted proteins | sample KBSM13metaG_FD_184327 | JGI IMG/M metagenome (GOLD analysis project Ga0207691, IMG submission 184327) | Miscanthus rhizosphere microbial communities from Kellogg Biological Station, Michigan, USA - KBS M1-3 metaG (SPAdes) (version 2) | ecosystem: Host-associated > Plants > Roots > Rhizosphere >... | reverse complement strand
GTAGCGCGCACCACGCACATGCATCCATGAGGACATCGTGATGGCTACGCGTTCACTCGTGTCGGTGGTCGATGACGACGAGTCCGTTCGAGAGTCGCTGCCTGACATGCTCCGGCAGATCGGTTTTGCCGCTGCGGCGTTCGCGTCAGCCGAAGCGTTCCTCGCATCGGATGTCGTCGGCCGAACGAGTTGCCTGATCCTCGACGTCGCGATGCCCGGGATGACGGGACCAGAGCTTCAACGTGAGCTGGCACATCGCCGGAGCAACATCCCGATCGTGTTCATCACCGCGAGCGGCGACAACGCGATCCGAACCCGCGTCCTAGCGGACGGAGCGGTCGAGTGTCTGTTCAAGCCGTTCAGCGAAGCGGCTCTCGTCGATGCGCTGAATGCCGCGCTTCGGATGAGGTAGGCGTGACACGAGTTCCTCACCAAGCCCCTGGAACACGAGATCCTCGTGAATGCGATTCAGGGCGCCATCGAGCGAAGTCGTGCCGCGCTGCGTCACGAATCGGAGATGCAGATGTTGCGTGAATTCCGGTTCACCGCTTCCCGTACTCCGTAAACACGTAATCTCTCGCCTTCGCTTTCGTGTGGCACACGAACCCGCACTTGGCGTCGTTCCCTTGCGGTGGCGAACCAGCTGTGGTGCCTGGCGTGAACGTATCGGACTTGGCGTCGTAATCGAACACGGCATATCCCCATCCGCCGCTGTCCGCGAACCGCTTGCTGTCTTTCACCATGAAATCCACGTTCAGCAGGGTGCCCGGGACGGTCGCCTCTGGAAAGAACTCGTTCTGTTTCGGGATCCAGTGGACCTTGGCCATCCTGGCCCCATCCGGAACAGGCTTACCGTTGCCGGGAATGCCGGCGCGGTACGCGTCGATCATCGCAGGATTGCCGAGAATCACGGCCATCACTTTGGCGTTCCGACTGATGGAGATAGTCTGCCAGCCTTCGTATCCTTTGAACTCAGCGAACGCGAGCCCGCCCGGCACTTTCACCGTGTACTTGTCCTGAGCTGAAAGGGCCAAGCCGCCCAGGACGACGAGCCATACGCTCGTAATACCTATCGTCAGTAGACTCTTACGATTCATCGCGGCACCTCTGGTATCAGGCGTCCTCACGCCGGTCTCTATGGACCGGTGATATCGAGTCAAATCGGACGCGACAGGACGTGGACACGCCGCACGATATTTCGGAGCTGCGACGCGCGCCAATTGGACGATGGTATCGGTCGATACTTTCGTATAGGCCTGAAGTTCCGTTTCTCGAAGCGACGGTTCAACTCGCTGTTGTCTGACGACGGGCTCGCCGCGCGGTGTCACGGCCTCCGGACTGATAGCGCCGACGCACGGAGCCACGTAAAAGTCCGCACGCAGCGCGGAATCTCCTCGACGACCGCCGACGTTGTCTCGACACAATGTGCCGGATTCAGCCAGATCTGACCAACATCGTTCGGCAAGATTTCTGCTCTTGATGGCGCGGTGCGGGAGGTGCGCCATGATGCACCCGTCATCCGTTCCCGTGAACGATGTCGAATCGCGACGAATCGCCAGCCTGCTTGGCCCGACGATGATCGTGATGATCGTCTCGGAGTTCCCGCTCGTCCAGCCTCATCTCTACGAGACGCAAATCCCGCCGGTCGTCTACTTATCCGGCGTGCTGCTGTTCGTCGCAGGTCTCGCAATCGTGAGAGCGCATAACCGGTGGCGTACGGACTGGACAGTGCTCGTGACCATCTCGGGGTGGTTCGGTCTCGCACTTGGCGTCGTGCGCATGTTTGCTGCCAGCGCGTATCAGCACCAAGCGGCCACGATCGCGATCCCAACGTTCATCATCACTGAGAGTGTCCTCCTGGTGTGCGGCGTCGTGATGACTTTCCAGGCATATGTCAGACGCGACTCGGCGACTGCTGCTGAACGACGTGCGGACCGATCACGCGCATCCCTTGAAGAACCTCGCAACCGGGTTGTTCAAGTCACGCGTTTCGGGAATGCCGACGGGTTGGAGGTCGTCGACGCAGTGATGCCAACAGCCGGTCGCGGCGAAGTGCGGGTCCACGTGCTTGCCTCGAGCCTGCATTACACCGACGTGTTGATACGACGCCGCCTCTATCCACAAACTGCACGCCACCGCCCGCCATTCGTGATGGGGTACGACGTCGTCGGGGAAATCGATCAAGTCGGCGATGCGGTGCGCGACTTCACGGTGGGCGACCGAGTCGCCGACATGACGGTGATCGGATCGAATGCAGCCTATCGAACGCTCAGAGCCGATCACCTCACGCGCGTGCCGCCGGAGGTCGACGCGGCGGAGGCCGCGACGCTGATCTTGAGTTGGATGACGGCCTACCAGCTGTTGCATCGCGCCGCCCACGTGCAGTCAGGACAGCGCGTGCTCGTGCATGGAGCCGCCGGCGCCGTTGGTCAGGCGCTGCTCGTCCTGGGCAAGCGCGCCGGTCTGGAGCTGTGGGGTGCCGCCCGCGGCGAACATGCGGCGCTCATCCGCGAGCTGGGCGGTACTCCGATCGACTACCAGCGCGAAGACTTTACGCGCGTGGTCGAGGGCGGGTTCGACGTCGTATTCGACGGAATCGGCGAGGATGGCTATCGCCGCTCGTTCGCAGCGCTCAAGCCTGGCGGATTGCTTCTCGCGATTGGTTTCTCGGCCGGTGTGCAGGCGCAGCAACGCATGCGCACCATTCTGATGTCGATTGCGCGGATGTATCTCTGGAGGTTTCTCCCGGGAGGCAAGCACGCACGCTTCTACTCGATCAACGCCATGCGGGCGCGTCATCCCTCCTGGTTCCGAGACGATCTGGAAAGACTCTTCGGCCTGTTGGCGAAGGACGCGATCCGGCCGCGCATCGCCGAGCGGATCTCGTTCGACGAGGTCGCCGACGCACACCGCCGTATCGAGGCCGGCGGTCTCGAGGGCAAGCTCGTGCTGTGCCCGGACCTTCCATTGCGACGCGACCGCGTACCGGTTCAGCGCTTGACGCCCAGCCTGCCTGACAAGAACCACGGATTGTGATAGCGATTGTGCGCATGTCGCGTTTTCCATATCGTGGAAAACGCCCTAACCTGTGCCCTTCACGGACTTCCTTCTGCTCTTGTCTGCGGGCGGCCTCGCCGGTGCCATGAACGCGATGGTCGGAGGCGGCAGCTTCGTGACATTGCCAGCGCTCGTGGCCACCGGTCTCTCGGCCTTGGAGGCCAACGCCTCGAGTTCGGTCGCGTTGTACCCGGGCGGCGCGCTGAGCGCCTTCGTCTATCGCGGGGCAGCCGGATTCGTGGGTGGTGTGCCAGTACGCCGATTGATGCTGGTGAGCATTCTGGGCGGATGCGCCGGCGCCGCACTTCTACTGTGGACGCCGACACGGTTATTCGACCGCGTCTTGCCGTGGTTGCTCCTGACGGCCACTATTCTGCTGGCGTTCGGCCCGCGGCTCGTGCGGCTGCACGAAATAAGCGTTCGGCACGGGCGACGCTCTGTGCTCGGCATTCAGCTCTTGCTGGGCATCTACGCGGGCTACTTCGGCGGCGCCGTCGGGCTGCTGATGATCGCCGCGTGGCGCGTGTTAGGTGAGCACGACATCAAGTCACTTCATGGACCTCGCACCCTGCTCGTCACCGCGGCCAATACGGCAGCCATTGCGTTGCTGGCGGCGGCGGGCATCGTGCGATGGACCGCGTGTATTCCAATGGGCGCCGGCGCCATGGCCGGAGGGTATATCGGCGCACGCGTCGGCAAACGCCTATCGCCGCGCGTGGCGCACATCACGGCAATCGTCATCAGCGTATCCATCACGGTCGCGTTCTTCATCAGAGCACATCGCAACGGATAAGCGCTAATGGATGCGGTCTGCTGCGCCCGTCGCCCTTGCAACCAGGACGACGAGCGCAGACGAGACCGCATGTGTACCGAAGCCGATGCCCTGCCGCAACATATCGACGCTGTCGTTCCTCCTACTCGACAACCGTCAGCCTGTCTGGCGCCCAGCCTCCGTGGAAGCCGAACGGCACGCGCACAGGCAAGCGGATTGTGGCGATCGGCTCTCCGGCGAAATCCTGAGCATCGAGGATGACGACATCGCTGAGATCGCGTTGCGGGTCGTACACGTAGGACAGGATCCAGCCTTCGTCTTCCGCGGTGGCTCCCGGCTTTCGTACAAAGACGGGCTCCGCCGTCATCCGACCGGGACCATAGTCATGGACCTCGGTCGTCTGGCGCTGCATGTCGTGCTTCATTGCCGGGCCAAAGGTCACGTCGTTGCCCCAGTGCGCACTGTAGACATAGCGATAGGCTTGCCCACCATAGCGTCCATTGAGCCGCATGAACTCGACGCCGCGGTCGTCGATAATCGTCTCGGTCAATCTCCCGGACGGGCGATGGAGCGTCCACCGGACCAGGACGGGCGCGCCTTCGTTCGGGCCGTTCTGATCCGTGAAGAACATCCGCGGATGCCTCGCCAGGTCGATGATGGTGAGATCGCCCTCGTCATAGGCGTTGGCGAAGTGAAAGGCGAAGCAGCGCGGCGCTTCGAACCACTGGATGCGTGACACGTCGCCGTTGCGCGGCAGAAGCCCGATGCGTGAGTCGCGGCGATCGTCCCAGAGCCACGGAAAGTCGGTGTGCGACAGCTCCGGCTGAAAGGTCACCGGGAAGTCGGGAACGACAATGAAAGACTGCGTGAACGCCATGTCGTGGATGAGTGGAATGTGCGGCAGGTCGATCCGCGCCTTGGTCGTGGCGCGTCCGTCGCGGTCGACTGAGATGTAGCGAATAGGCTGGAACGGTTCATACGCCAGGGCGTGGTGCTCGCCCGTAATCGGATCGAAATGCGGATGGCCGGTGAACCCGGCTTCGAGCGTGCCATCGAAATCGGTCCGGCGGACGCTTGCCAGCTCGTAGTCGAGTTCGACCGGAATGCTGCCCGCTTCGACGACGGCGCATAACTTGCCGCCGACGTTCATGAGGTTCGTATTGACGTTGCCGTCGCGTGTGCCCTCGCTGGGCCCGGAAATGCGCTTGCGGCTCAAGACTCTCGCCGCGTCCCGATCGAGGACGAAGCGGCTGCGGAACCATTCCGCCTTGCCCGCGCGCAACCGCAAGCCGTGCGCCATGCCGGTGCCGGCGAACCAGTGATGGCGCACGAGGCGCACCCGATCCAGTTCATCGATCGGATTGGGACCGATCCGGAGAAAGCGGCCGGTCAGTTCCTCCGGGACGTGTCCGATAACCTCCAGATCGAACGAGGTGACCTCGCTCCTGAGTGGCGCAAAGTTTCCCGCGACATACGGCGCGCCGGTGCTGTTCGCCGAAGGGATCGCTGTTGATGTCGTACTCATTGATCGTCTCCTTGTGTTAGGGCTGGTGGCCGTCCGGCGGCTTGCGCCAGGTCCTCGAACATCTCCTGGTTGACCGCACGCAGCCGCGGCCCGAGGAACACGTGACCGAGTCGGGGGAGGGGGCCGACCTGGGTTTCATGACTGACGACGACCGTGCTGAGGCCGTCTGGTGCGGGGCGAAGCGTGAACGAGCGCTCAGCATGGACTCCGAGTCCGTCGGCGGTGATGGCGAACACGTGCGGTCGCACGCTGGTCACGACCGTGCTGCGCAGTGTCACCGGGTGCGCCTTCCAGCGGAATGACCCTGGCGCCTCGATGCGAACCCATTGGCAGGCGCGATACCACGACGGCCAGCGCTCGACGTCCGTCAACAGATCCCACAGGCGCTCGGCCGAGGCACGAATCACGATCTCGTTGTGCACTTCGATGGGCGGTCCCGAGGGCCGGCGATGACGGAGCATCCAACTCAGGATCACGTCGGTGAGCTGGCCGAATGGCGGACGCAGCAACGCACCGCCGTTCCACGTTCCGACTTCGAACACGGCCTTCTGGTGGCTGAACGTGCGAAACCCTTCGATGCCGTGGTAGGCGCCGAAGCCGCTCGGCCCGACGCCACCGAATGGGAGGTCCTCCTGGGGGTAATGAAGGAGCGTGCCGTTGATGGTGACGCCGCCCGACGTCGTTCGCGTCAGCACGCGGGTGCGGTTTGCCGCGGACGATCCGAAGTAGTAGAGCGCGAGCGGTCGCGGTCGCGCGTTCACGAAGGCGATCGCCTCGTCGAGGTCGCGATACGTCACGATCGGCAGGAGGGGTCCGAAGATTTCCTCCTGCATGATCCGCATGTCGTCACGAACGTTGAAGACAAGCGTCGGTGGCAGCGTGTGTGGGCGACGGTTCGCGCGTTCGGGCGACGGTCCGGTTTCCACGACGCGGGCGCCCTTCGCGAGCGCGTCATCGAGGAGTCCGCGCAGACGTTGGTAGTGGCGCACGTTGACGATCGACGTGTAGTCGTCGCTCACTGGCCCATTCGGATAGAGCGCGGCTATCGCATCGCTCCACGCCTGGACGAACGCATCGACGTCCTCTTCGGGCAGCAACATATAGTCCGGTGCGATGCACGTCTGTCCGGCATTGGCGAGCTTGCCGTAGGCGACCGAGGGTGCAACACGTTGGAGCGGCTGCCCGCGATCGACGAGCACCGGTGACTTGCCGCCAAGTTCCAGTGTCAGCGGCACGAGATGCTCACTCGCGGCGCGCATCACCGCGCGACCGACGGAAGTGCTCCCCGTGAAGAAGAGATGATCGAACGGCAAAGCCGCGAACCCGGCACCGACAGACGCGTCCCCGGTAGCGACGGCGACTTCTTCTTCGGAGAAGGCCTCGGCGATCAACGCCACCAGGACTGCGTTCGTCGCCGGCGTGAACTCAGATGGCTTGATCATCACGCGGTTGCCGGCGGCGAGGGCGGTCGCGAGCGGCATCAGCGCGAGTGACAACGGGTAGTTCCACGGAGCCACGACGCCGACGACGCCGAGCGGCTGATACTCGATGTGCGCGCGGCCGAGGCGCATGGGAAGCGCGACGTTCCGCCGCTCGGGCTGCATGAAACGCGGAAGGTTTCTGTGCAGGTAGTCGATGCCCCAGGTGAGTGCGAGCATTTCCATGATCGCGGTCTCATGCCTGGAGCGGTGGCCGAAGTCGGCATCGAGCGCCGCTTCCAGGTCTCCACGGCGCGCGAGCAGCGCAGCGCGGAGCTTCTTCAGGTGTGCCCTTCGTTGCGCGAGCGACGGCGGCCCATTTCGCAGGAAGGCCGCGCGCTGCCTGGCGAGCAGGCCGGATAGCTTCTCCTGGGGCGCGGCGGCGGAGTGCAGTAGCGTCGCCATGTGGCCCTCACACACTCGCCTTCGTCCACTCGGACGTCGGCGGAGCAGCGACGGCCGCGCCAGCACGGCAGAACTCGAGCAGGTCGCTGTTCAGGCAATCCTTGAGAGTCGTCGTGAGTCCGTGGCCAGCGCCTTCATAGATCTTGAGGCTCGCCTGCTTGACGATCTTCGCGGCCTCGAGCGCCGACGCGCCGATCGGCACGATCTGATCGTCGTCTCCGTGAATGATGAGCGTCGGAACGTCAATCTTCTTGAGGTCTTCGGTCAGGTCGGTCTCCGAGAAGACCTTGATGCAGTCGTACACGCCCTTGAGACCGGCCTGCATGCCGAGCAACCAGAACGTGTCACGGACGCCCTGGGAGACCATCGCGCCCGCGCGGTTGGCGCCGAAGAACGGCACGCTGAGATCCTTGAAGAACTGTGAGCGGTCCTTCAGCACGCCGGCGCGAATGTCGTCGAACACTTTCAGCGGCAGGCCATCGGGATTGGCTGGCGTCTGCAGCATCAGCGGCGTGATCGCGCCGATCAGGACGACCTTCGCAACGCGCTTGCTTCCATGCCGGCCGATGTACCGCGCAACCTCGCCTCCGCCGGTGGAGTGCCCGACGTGAATCGCGTCTGTCAGACCGAGTGCGTGGACGAGCGCGGCCAGATCGTCGGCATACGTGTCCATGTCGTTGCCGGTCCATGGCTGGCTCGACCGGCCGTGACCTCGACGATCGTGGGCGATACAGCGGAAGCCGTGCGAGGCAAGGAACAGCATTTGGTCCTCCCACGCATCGGAACTCAACGGCCATCCATGGCTGAACACGATGGGCTGCCCGGTGCCCCAGTCCTTGAAGTAGATCCGAGTCCCGTCCTTCGTCGTCAGCCAGTTCATCGCGCCACCTCCGTTCGACGGCCATCGCTGGAGCACGGCGCGGGCCAGCGACACCAGTCACGGTTTACTGAAGAAAATGGCGGAGCGAGCGAGCGCGGTCAGCGATGTCGCGTCGAGATCGACACGTGGTCTGTCGAAGAACTCGAGCGTCTGAAGGATCCTTTAGGTTGCAACGTCGCTCGAAGCTGGCATGATCGCGCGGCAGATACTGGAACGATCATGTCCACAATCCGCCCTCGTGCGTCGGACACACTACTGCGGTTCCGTGCGATCGTCGACCGCATTCCCGCCCTCATCGCAATCCACAACGCGTCGGGTGAACTCGAACTGGAAAACCGGGCCGCTCAGGAGTACCACGGTCGGCACCCCGGCGATACCAGGCGGTCGGAGACAGTCGATGTGGTCCATCCAGATGATGTACCCGCGATGATCGCTGCCACCGAGCGCGCGTTGACGACGGGCCAGCCACTCGAACTCGAGCAGCGCCTGAGGGGTGCGGACGGCGTATATCGCTGGTTCCACGTCCGGAGCTGCCCGTCGAGTGACGAGAACGATGGCACGCTTCGCTGGTTCACCGTGGGGACCGACATCCACGACAGAAAGACTGCTGAGGATGCGTTGCGGCGAAGCGAGACCTTCCTCCTCGAGGTTCAGCGACTCAGTCGCACTGGAGGCTGGCGCTACGATGTGGCAACCGATCGCGTCGAGAGCTCACCGGAGATTCAGCGTGCGTACGCTGTCCAGCCCGGTGAGGACATCTCGCGACCGCCATTCTGGTTCGACAGGATTCACCCGGAAGACCGCCCTCGAGTTCAGGCGCAGTTCGAGCGGAGCGTTCGTGAGAGGACGGACTATCAGTCCGGCTATCGAATCGTCCTTCCAGATGGGAGCGTCCGTTATCAGTACGCCACCGGCCATCCGGTGACCAACCAGGCCGGCGATCTCGTCGAGTTCATCGGCGCATCAATGGACATGACGGAGCACTGGCTGGCAGCGACCGAGCGCGGTCTTGCCCAAGAGGCTCTCCGCGAAAGCGAGCGCAAGTCGCGCTTGGTCGTGGACAGCATTCCGGGCCTGGTCGGGCTCTTAACCGCGGACGGCGAGGTCGAATTCGTCAATCGCCAGATCCTCGAATACACCGGACGGACGCTCGAGGAGCTGAAACAATGGGGGACGAGCGACACCGTTCACCCAGAGGATCTGCCTCGCGTCGCTCAGGTCTTCATGCAAGCGATCGCCTCACGCAGTCCATTCGAGATTGAATGGCGACTTCGACGGTGGGATGGCGTCTATCGTTGGTTCCAGAACAACGGTTTTCCGCTTCGCGAGCCAAGCGGCGAGATCGTTGGCTGGTGCGTGCTGCTGACGGACATTGACGACCGGAAGCACGCCGAGAACGCTCTACACAAGAGCGAGGAGCGGTGGCGGGCCGTATTTCAGAATTCGGCCATCGGTGTCGCCCTCGCCGACCCGGGCGGCCGCTTTCTGGCCACCAACTCCCCCTTTCAGAAAATGCTGGGTTACACCGAGGAGGAACTCGGCGAACTGACGTTCCTGGAGCTGACTCACGAGGATTACCGCGACTCCAATTGGCAGCTGGTCGCCGAGCTGCTCGAAGGAAAGCGAAAACAATTTCAGATCGAGAAGCAGTACCGACGCAAGGACGGCAGCCTGGTCTGGGTCAGCAACAACGTGTCCCTTGTTCCGGGCACCGAAAGCATGCCGAGATTCCTGATGGCACTCTCCGAAGACATTACTGAGCGGAAACGAACAGAGGAGACGCTGCGGAGGACGCAGGCAGAGTTGGCCCATACCACCCGCGTCGCAAGCATGGGAGAAATGACAGCGTCTATCGCTCATGAAGTCAATCAGCCGCTTGCCGCCGTCGTGGCCAACGGACATGCCTGCCTGCGATGGTTGTCGGCGTCGCCTCCGAACGTTCCCAGGGCTGTGCAGGCGGCAGAACGGATTGTCAAGGACGGCAAGGACGCAGGCGAAGTCGTTCGACGCGTTCGCGCCTTGTTCAAACGAACGAGCGTCGAGAGAATGCCGCTCGATCTCGGCGAGGTCATTGGCGAGGTGCTTCGCCTGCTCGATAGCCACCCGGTGCGTCAACACGTCATCCTCGACGTCGTGTTGGCCGGCGATCTCCCACCCGTTATCGCCGATCGGGTGCAGTTGCAACAACTGGTGCTGAATCTCATGCTCAATGCGCTCGAGGCGTTGGAACCCGTGAGCGGCCGCGTGAAGCAGCTGTCGGTCCGCTCGGCCCGTGCCGAGACTCGCCAGGCCGCGATTCAGATCTCCGACAACGGGATCGGCCTCGATGATCCCGTTGTGGCATTCGAGCCGTTCGTCACGACGAAGCCGGAGGGGATGGGCCTGGGGTTGACCATTTGCCGGTCGATCGTCGCTGCTCATGGCGGCAGTCTGTCGGCCGAACGCAACCCGGGCTTTGGAACGACCTTCACGGTCACCTTGCCCATTGACCCTGTTGAATCCCTTCCCATCTGAAGGATCCTTTGTCTGAAGGATCCTTTAGGGTGCACCCGCGTCACAAGGTGGCATGATGGCCCCGTTTCGAGATGCCACTTATGAGCGGGCTTCACGTGGACAACACCCCGGATTTCCTCAACGGGGGCGGCGAGATGAGCGCGCGCATCCGCGCCTATGACTGGTCACGCACCGCGCTCGGTCCATTTGAGAACTGGCCACTGAGTCTCAAGACGGCGTTGAAGATTGCCCTCAACACCCGCTACCCGATTTGGATGGGCTGGGGCTCGGAACTCGTTTTCTTCTATAACGCCGCCTATATACCCCTGATAGGGAAGAGACATGAGTGGGCGCTCGGCGCAGCCGCTCACGACGTCTGGAGAGAAAGCTGGGAAGAGCATCTCGGCCCCCAGGCGGATGCGGTACTCCTTCGCGGCGAGGCATCCTGGAACGACCAACACCAGTTGATCGCGTATCGCAACGGCTATGCGGAGGAGGTCTACTTCACGTATTCGTTCAGCCCACTGCCGGCGGACGAAGGCGGGATCGGCGGGTTGTTTTGCGCGTGCACGGAAGATACGCAGAGAGTATTGGGCGAGCGGCGGCTGGCGGCGCTTCGTCATCTCGCTGCTGTCACCGCTGATGCACGAACCGAAGCACAGGCTGCCGCCGTTGCGGCTCGCACGCTGACTGAACATGATGCCGATGTGTCGTTCGCCTTGATCTATTTGATTTCAGCAGACGGCTCCACGGCACGGCTCGCGCCGGGCAGCAGTGACCTGCATGACGTTCGCTGGGCCCCTCGAGAAATTGTGCTGATCGGCAACGGCGACGAAGGCAACTCTGACTCCTGGCCTCTGCGAACAGCCATGGACGAAGGCATGCAGGTCTTGCATGACATCGTTCCCGAACGCGGTTTGCCTGGGGGCCGATGGCCTGAGGCAACGACGGTGGCGGCGGTGGCTCCGCTGGCGAAGGCAGGGCACGCGGCCCCGCGGGGGTTTCTCGTCGTTGGTGCGAGTCCGCGTTTGCCGTTTGATGAGAACTACCGATCGTTTTTCGAACTGTTGGCGCGCGGGACGGCGGATGCCCTCTCGAACGCTCACGCCTATGAAGAGGAGCGGAAGCGCGCCGAGGCGCTTGCTGAACTGGATCGCGCCAAGACGGCATTTTTCTCGAACGTGAGCCACGAATTCCGTACGCCTCTGACGCTCATGCTCGGGCCGGTGGAGGAGTTACTAGACAAAAGTCACACCGATCTCTCGTCATCCGCAGAAGGCCAACTGGAGATCGTGAAACGCAACGGGCTCCGGCTCTTGCGGTTGGTGAACAGCCTCCTGGATTTCTCCCGCATCGAGGCCGGCCGCGTGCAGGCGCGCTACGAGCCGACCGATCTGTCGGCCTTTACCGCGGAACTGGCGAGTTCCTTTCGGTCGGCCACCGAGCGAGCCGGCCTGACGCTGAACGTCGATTGCCCACCGCTCTCTGAGCCGGTCTACATCGACCGCGATATGTGGGAAAAGGTCGTGCTCAATCTGATCTCCAACGCTTTTAAATTCACGTTTGAAGGTCAGATTGCCGTGATGATACGCCAACGGGAGGGCGTCGCCGAACTTGTCGTGCGGGATACGGGGGTCGGCATTCCGGCCGAGGCACTGCCGAAATTGTTCGAGCGATTTTATCGCGTCGAGAACATGCGCAGCCGCACACATGAAGGCAGCGGGATCGGCCTGGCGCTGGTTCAGGAGCTCGTCAAGCTCCACGGCGGAACGGTGCGCGCTGACAGCACAATGGGAGAAGGGAGCTCGTTCAGCGTCACCATCCCGTTCGGGTACGCCCATCTGCCGGCGGACCAGGTCGGCGGCGCGCGCACCTTGGCCTCCACCGCCTTGGGAGTAAGCCCTTTTGTGGAAGAGGCGCTTCGGTGGTTGCCGGATACATCGCCAGACGGGCATGACGAAGCACAGTTGCAGAATGAGACCGCAAAAAGTCGGCCGCGCATCCTGGTGGTCGATGACAACGCGGACATGCGGCAGTACGTGGCCCGTCTCTTGAGCGAACGCTACGAAGTCGAAGCGGTGGCAGACGGCCAGACCGCGTTAACCGCGGTGCATCAGCAGCGACCGGACCTGGTTCTCAGTGACGTGATGCTGCCCAGGCTCGACGGGTTCGGGCTGTTGCGGGCGTTGCGCCACGATCCATCGTTGAAGACGCTGCCGGTCATTCTGCTCTCCGCCCGAGCCGGAGAAGAATCTCGAGTGGAAGGCCTGGAGCGCGGCGCCGATGACTATTTGATTAAGCCATTCAGCGCCCGCGAGCTGAGCGCGCGAGTGCAAGCGCATCTTGATCTGGCGCATCTTCGGCAAGAAAGCCATGCCCTGAAGGTGCGACACATCAGTGAGGATCGAAAACGAGCGGAAGCGCGCCTCCGGGAAAGCGAGGAACGGTGGCGGGCCGTGTTCGACAATTCCGCTGTCGGTATCGCCCTCACAGACCTGAACGGCCGTTTCCTGGCGACCAATTCCGCCTACCAACGGATGGTCGGCTACAGTGCGGATGAATTCCAGGCGCTCCATTTCATAGACATCACCCACGAGGATGACCGAGACCGCAACCGTGTACTGATCACCGAGCTCATAGAGGGAACGCGGGATCAGTTCCAAATCGAGAAGCGCTACTGGCGCAAAGATGGCACCTTGATCTGGGTGAGGAACAGCGTGTCACTTGCTCCCGGTAGCGAGAACATGCCGGTGGCCATCATGGCGATCGTCGAAGACATCACGGCGAGGAAGCGAACCGAAGAGACACTGCGGAGGACGCAGGCAGAACTGGCCCACGTGACATGGGCAGCACGTCTGGGCGAAATGACGGCTTCTATTGCTCATGAAGTCAATCAGCCACTCGCCGCCGTCGTGACCAACGGACATGCCTGTGTGCGGTGGCTCTCCGCATCGCCGCCGAATCTTTCCAAGGCCGTGGAGGCAGCCGAGCGGATCGTCAAGGATGGGAAGGACGCTGGCGAAGTCGTTCGGCGAGTACGCGCCCTGTTCAAACGGACGGCCGTGGAGAAAGCGCCGCTCGATCTCGGCGCCGTCATCGAGGAGGTGCTTCGCCTGCTCGACGGCTACCCGGCGCGTCGGCACGTGTCCCTCGATCTGGTGTTGACTCCCGACCTCCCGCCCGTGTTCGCCGATCGCGTGCAACTGCAGCAACTGGTGATGAATCTCATGCTCAACGCCCTGGAGGCGTTGGAACCGGTCACCGGCCGCCCGAAGCGGTTGTCTGTCTGCGCGACCTATGCCGAGGCCAACCAGGTCTTGGTCCAGATCTGCGACAACGGGATCGGCCTCGACGATCCCGTTGCGGCGTTCCAACCGTTCGTGACCACAAAGCCGGAGGGTTTGGGCCTGGGCCTGGCCATTTGCCGGTCGATCGTCGCTGCTCATGGCGGCAGTCTGTCGGCCGAACGCAACACGGGCTTTGGCACAACGTTCACTGTCACTTTGCCCCTTCGACCGGAGGTGTCGCCATGACAGTTGACCGTCAGGTCGTCTTCGTGGTGGATGACGATTCGCGTGTGCGCGAGGCGTTGTCGAGCCTCCTGGCGTCGGCCGGGCTCGAAGTGGCCGTGTTCGCTTCGGCAACCGAGTTTCTCAACGCAGACAAGCCGGACGCGCCGGCGTGCCTCGTACTCGACCTCGAGCTCCCGGATATCAACGGTCTCGAACTGCAGAAGGAGCTGGCGGAACGCGAGGCGCCGCCGATCGTGTTCATCACCGGGCACGGCGATATTCCTTCGTCGGTCAAGGCGATGAAGGCAGGCGCCGTGGAGTTCCTCGCGAAGCCCTTCGGCGACGACGAGCTGTTGCGCGCAATCGAGGCGTCAATCGCACTCGATCGGGCTGAACGACAAAAACGATCAGAACGGGCGTCGCTGGATGAGCGCTACGAGCGACTCACACCACGCGAACGCGAGGTCCTCACCTTCGTCGTCGCCGGGTTTGCCAACAAAGTAACGGCCGTTGAGCTCGGGACCAGCGAGATCACCATCGGCGTTCATCGTGGCCAGATCATGCGCAAGATGGGCGCGCGGTCCCTCGCCGAGTTGGTCCGCTTGGCCGACAAGCTTGGGATCGTGCCTCGTGAGAGTGTCTGAATGAACCTATAGTAGCCATCCGCACGCGCGGATGCGTACCATGCCTCCGCATGGAGAAGGCGCGGCCTGATGCCTCAGTCCACTCTCGTCGTCGCGACCGTCGACGACGATCGTCGCGTTCGAGAATCGGTTCAGAGCGTCCTCGAGTCCGCAGGATACGAAGCGGTCACATTCGAGTCCGCGGAAACATTTCTGATGTCCGGTGCACTGTCGACGGTGTCGTGTGTCATCGCAGACGTGCGCCTGCCCGGTATCGACGGGACCGAACTGCAGCGGCGCATTCGGCGCGAACGGCGTCTGTTGCCGGTGATCCTGATCACCGCGCACGATGACGATGACGTGCGACGACAGGCATTGCGAGATGGCGCGGTCGCCTTCCTGGTGAAACCGTTCGATGGGGGCGACCTGCTGGAAAACATCGCGCGCGCGACGAACGGCCCCTGAGTGTGTGGAGAGACAGGTATGGCTGGTCCACTGATTGGCAACAGCGTGGCTTTTCGAGAAGTGGCTGAAGCCATCGCGATGGTCGCGCCGGTGGACAGTGCAGTACTGCTTCTCGGCGAGACGGGAACCGGCAAAGAGCTGATCGCGCAAGCCATTCACGATGCCGGCCCACGCCGCCAACAGCGTTTCGTGGCCGTGAACTGCGCTGCAATTCCTGTCGGCCTGCTCGAAAGCGAATTATTCGGTCACGAACGTGGAGCATTCACGGGCGCGGTCTCGCATAGCGTCGGCCGCTTTCAGGCCGCTGACCATGGCACGTTGTTCCTGGACGAAGTCGGCGACCTGCCGCTGGAACTGCAGCCCAAGCTGCTGCGAGCACTGCAGGAGCAGCAGATTGAGCGGCTCGGCAGCGGTGGGCGGGCGACGGCGGTGGACGTGCGAGTCATTGCCGCGACGAACCAGGATCTCGAGGAGATGGTTCAACAGCGCACCTTTCGCGCCGATCTGTTCTATCGATTGAACGTG
>Ga0207691_10003292_pt1 | contig 15739 bp, 10 predicted proteins | sample KBSM13metaG_FD_184327 | JGI IMG/M metagenome (GOLD analysis project Ga0207691, IMG submission 184327) | Miscanthus rhizosphere microbial communities from Kellogg Biological Station, Michigan, USA - KBS M1-3 metaG (SPAdes) (version 2) | ecosystem: Host-associated > Plants > Roots > Rhizosphere >... | reverse complement strand
TCCTCGATCAGGAATCGCTCGGCCCGCAGGTGCGCCAGGACCGAAGGATCCACCGCCGGGGCCTGGCCGGCCTCGATGCGCCCGAGAGCTCTCCAGGCCTCCGAGTCCTTCGGCAACTCCGCGCCCGTCAAGGGGTTGTACACGGAGGCTTCCCGGACGTGGAGGTACGGCGAGACCGTTTCCGGCTCGGCGACGGCGGAGGTTCTCCCGTTGGTTTCGTGCTGTGGCAGGCGCATGCGCGGTGTACGGAGGCTGCAGCCTCCATGCCTATTCTAGCCTGTAGTTTGCGGGGCTCTGGGGGCGTCAGACCAGGTCGTACAGGGAAGGAACGAGGTGCACCGCCGCCCCGAAACGGCGGACGGCGTCTTCGTCGAACACCCGCACGATCATCGGGAAACCCGCGTCGAGCCTCTCGCCGGGCAGCGACTCGATCGTCTCGCGGCCGGGGCCTCCGGGCGGAATCCAGAAGGCCAGGTGGGCGGCTCCGAGGCGGCGGGCTTCCTCCGCGGCGGTGGCGAAGAGCTCGAGAAGGTCCCTGCCCTTCTCGTCACGGCCCAGGTAGTCCACGACCGTCGCAACGCCGTCGCCGATGGAGAGCGCGGCCCACGCGGTCATCTCGCCGCGGCCGCGCCGCCAGACCATCCGGTAGTAGCGGCTCGGTCGCGCGTGAAATCTCCAGTTCACGCGGCCGCGGTCGCGGACGGCGCCGTGGGAGATCCCGCGCCGCGCGGACTCCCAGAGAGGATCGAACGACTCGTCGGCGAGCTCGCCCGCCTCGGCGTCCGAGGGCGGCGGCGGGAAGGAGTCGATGCGGACCTTGACGAGCTGCACCGGGAGAAGCGTGCGCGAGCCGACGATCTTCTCGGAGACTCTGAGCGCGCGGGCGTTGGGGAAGCCATAGCAGAACGGGACGCCGTCGCTTCCGACGCGCTCGTAGAACGCATCGGTCATCGCGCGATACACGCCGCGCCGGCCTCCGAGGCCGCGCACCGACGGATCCGTGGCGACGTCGCCGACGGAGTAGAGCAGGCGGGGCTCCCCGTCGCCGTCGAGCTGGAATCGCGCGCCCCAGCCGGCGTAGTGGCCGACGATCACTCCGTCGAGGACGCCCACGACGCCGTACCAGCCGTCGGGATCCTGCGCGAACTTCCACGCCCACTCCTCCGGCGACAGCGCGGTCCCGAAGACTTTCTCGAAGAGGCGGCGGATTCCGGGCGCATCCGAAGCGGCCGCGTCGCGAATCTCGAAGCTCACTGTTTTTCCCAGACGCCCGTGTCGAGCGGCCGGCCGTCGCGGGGATCGAATGTCCGCAGGTAGACGGGCCCCGGGTTCAGGGAGGCGAGCACGTCTTCGGGCAGCCGGAACCCGCGCGCGAGCGGCGCGCCGGCAAAGGGGACCAGCGTCGGGTTGGTGGAGACGGCCACCCAGGCCCCGTCGCGCGCCGGGAGCTCCGGCGCGGAGAGCCGCCGGGCGACGTTCGGCCGCGCGAAAGTCTGACGCGCGCTCGCGCGGTCGAGGAGAAGCCGGCCCAGCTTCCCCCACCGCTTCTCGCGATACCGCCGCCGGGAGGCCACGCGCCGCGTCTCGGTTTCCGGGTTTCTTTGCGCGCTGCGCGCGAAAAGGTGCCGCACCCGGGCCTTCGGCTCGAAGCGCAGGGCGAGCCCCGCGCGGCGGACCCGTTCCTCCCACTCCGTCTCCTCGTACTCGAAGGGATAGCGCTCGTCGAAGCGGCCCACGCGGTCGAAGACGTCGCGGCGCGCCGCGAGGACGGCGCCGACGAGATGTCGCGTGTCGCCGCCCCGCTCCCACAGCTCCAGGGTGCGGCGCGCGAAGGCCGGGAAGCGGTCGGGTCCGAAGCCGAGCTCGCCCAGAAAGTCCGGCGCCGCCTCGGCGGGCAGGCGCAGCGTGCCGGCCAAGTCCCAGAGACACAGGGGCGCCGCGGCGCCGACGCGCGAGTCCTCGAGCGTGTCGAGAAGGGCGCGGACGGCCCCCTCGAGAAAGACCACGTCGGCATTCGCGAGGATCAACTTCTCTCCGCGCGCCTTCGCGAGGCCGGCGTTTACGCCTCCCGAATAGCCGCGGTTCTCTTCCAGGTAGACGCGCGCGTCGACGGGCGCCGCCTCGAGCGCATGGATCTCCTCCGGCCCCGAAGCGCAGTCCACCAGGACGATCTCGCCCTCGACGGCCTCGCGACGGAAAGCCTCGCGCAGCGAGGCGACGCAGGCCGCGGCCTCCGCGGCGCTGCGGTGGTTGACGACGATCGCGGACACCGCGGCAAGCGACGATCCGGTCACGCCGCGCGTCCGAGCGCCTCGCGGAAGGCGCGCTCCAGCTTCTCGGCGACGAACGCGGAGTCGTACCGCGCGGCCTCCGCCGGCCCGGCCACGCGTGCGCGGGCCCTCGCGTCCGCCGTGAGCATGGCCGGGAGCGCGGCCGCGAGGCTGCGCGGGTTGCCGTCCTCGTAGTAGCTCGCGGCGCCGCCGCCGATCTCGCGCTGGCCCGGGACGTCGGAGAGCAGGCACGGGACGCCGCACGCGAGGGCCTCGAGCGTCGGCAGGCCGAAGCCTTCCTCGACGCGGGAACCGCCGACGAAGAGATCGCTCGCGCGATACGCGAACGGCATGCGCTCGGGCGGCAGCTTCGTGTGGTACTCGTCGGCCATGCCCAGCTCGCGCTCGAGCGGTCCCGGCGGCGCGTAGGAGATCCGCCGCACGCGAAACCGGCCGCCCTGCCGCCGCCACTCGGCGAGGCCGCGCAGCGCGACGTCGACGCCTTTGAACTCGATCTCGAGTGCGCCGACGACGAGAATCACGGGCGGCTCGCCCGCGGCGCGCTCGGGTCCCGGAGCGAACTCCGTCCGGTCGAACGTCTGGCCGACGTCGGTGACGGGACCGAAGCCCATCCCCTCGAGCCGCCGCGCGAGCGTGTCGGAGACGGCGAGCTTGCGCGCCGGGAGCCGGTAGACGCGGGCGATCTCATCGACCAGCCCGGCATCCTTGTAATGCGCGATCTCCCCTTCGTAGCCCTGAGAGAGGTGGAAGACCGGGCCGCTCGCGCGATCGAGCGCGACGGGAACCGTGCGAAAGAACGTCGCCACGCGAACGTCGGCCTCGGCGAGCGCCGCGGACTGGGCATACGACGAGCGCTCGAAGCGGGCGCGCGCGAGCCGGAACCACTCGGCCGCGGGCTCCGGCGAAACGACGGTCACGCGGTGGCCGCGCCGTGCGAGCGCGTCGGCCTGCTGGAGCACGACCTTCACGCCGCCGAAGAGGCCGGTCGATTCGAGCAGATAAGCGATGTTCATTCCGCGCGCGCCGTGGCGATCCACTGGTACGTACGGAGGCTCTCTCGATCCGCGTCCGGCCAGGCCGAGACGAGGGCCATGAACGGTTCGGCATCCGGCGCCGGGGCGCCGGGAGCGCTTTCGATCGAGGAAACCGTCCAACCGGACTCCTCGAGGGCCTCGGCCAGCGACGAGCGCGTGAACCACCGCAGGTGACCGGCGTCGCAGAGGCCCGCCGGAACCGGGTCGTGCCGGCCGAGCAGCAGATCGCGCGCGACGGAGAGATGGCCGACGTTGGGCACCACGGCGAGGAGGGTCGCGTTCGCCGCGGCGAGCGCGTGGGCCCCGGTCAGGGCCGCAACGGGATCCTCCAGGTGCTCGAGCACGTCCGCGAAGACGAACGCGTCGAACCGCGCCCCCTCCGCCGTCAGCCGCGGCAGGATCCCGGCCAGATCCCCCTCGAGGACCCTCTCGTACGCGGCCGAGTCCCGGGCCCGCGCGGCCTGGGACGGGTCCTTTTCGATCCCGGTGAGCGTCCAGGCGTTCCGGCCGGTCCGGGCGAGGCCCAGCCCTCCCGCGCCGCAACCGAGGTCCAGGATGCGCGCCCGGCCGGTGGGAAGCCGATTCACGATCTCGGGGCGGGCCTCCCGGGACGAGTCGCCCACCAGAAACGACGGCACGACGCGGAAAACGGGGGGGGTCGTGGAAAGTAACCTTGAAACATACTCTTTGATGGTTTCTTTTCCGCTCGCGGGCAGCTCCGAAGGCCGGAACTCCAACGCCGCCGCCGGACTCCCATCGACCGCCGCCGTACCGGACGTACCCAGTTCGAGCTCCCGGAGCGTATGGCACGGACCGGCGCCCGGCATCCCGAGCGGCAATGCCGAAGAGTCCGGCACGAAGACCCAGCTCTCGGCTCGGGCGAGCGTCCCGGCCGCCGGATCCTCGGGACTCCAGTCCTCGACGCGGTCCGCTTTCGCGGCGCGCGTCCAACGGAGCCTCGCGAGACGCCAGCCGTAAGCGTCCCCAGGCGGCCGCGCCCCCGAGAGGAAGGCGAGCCCCCGCGTCAAGACGAGGCCGCGGCCCGGCCCTGCGAGGAGTCCCGCGAGGAGTTCGCGGACGGCTCCTCGTCGGTGTCGCGGTCGCGCTTCGGATCGACGGGCTCTTCCCGCGACCAGACGTGGCGCGGACGCAGCAGCCCCACGACGTAGTCCGGCGAGGCCACCGAGAAGCCGGGCTTGAGGATGCGCAGGTCGTGGACGTGAAGCGCCTTCTCGTCCCCGAGGTAGACGTAGACGCGGAACTCCCCCTGGGCCACGGGCAGATCGGGCACGATCAGCCGCAGCCGATACCGGTCCCGCCCCGTCAGCGGCGCCCACGGCTCGTGGCGCGTGTCCATCGCAAAGGCCTGGACACCGTCCTCGCGGTCGATGCCGACCCGGACGTGAAAGGCCAGCGAGGGATCCAGAGTCTCGAACTCCACGTCGACGGCGAGCGACTCCCCTGTCGCGAACTCGGCGCGCGGATAGCCCGATCCGTCGTGGACCAGCACCTCCGTAATGCGGGCGGGGCGGCGCCCGTCGGCCGCGGAGGCCGCCGGAGCTTCGACCAAGCCGGCGGCGTCGCCCGCGAGGGCGCGCTCCTTCTCCTGGAGGAACGCCTCGTACTGGCGCACGACCGGGAGCGCCGCGCCCGAGGCGGCGACCACACCGTTCCGCAGCCAGATCGCCTCGTCGCACAGGAGCGCCACGTAGTAGAGCGCGTGCGAGCAGAAGAGGAGCGTCCCGCCGCGGCGGTGGAACTCCGTGATCCGATCGATGGACTTCTTCTGGAAGTAGCCGTCGCCGACGGCCAGCGCCTCGTCCACGATGAGGACTTCGGCGTCGGCGTGCGTGGCCACGGCGAACGCGAGGCGCAGCGACATGCCCGAGGAGTACGTCCGGACCGGCCGGTCGAAGAAGTCGCCGAGCTCGGCGAAATCCCGGACCTCCGGTAACCGGCGGCGGATCTCCGCCCCGGACAGTCCGAGGAGCGCCGCGTTCATCCGCGCGTTCTCGCGGCCGGTGAACTCGGGATGGAAGCCCATGCCGAGCTCGAGAATCGATGCGACCGTGCCCGAGCGCTCGACAGTCCCCGAGCTCGCCCGGGTCGTCCCTGCCACGATCTTCAGGAGCGTCGACTTCCCCGCCCCGTTCTCGCCGATCAACCCCAGGGCGCGGCCCCGCGGCAGCGTGAAGGAGACGTCGGAAAGGGCATGGAACTCGCGGTGGCGGGGCCGCCGGAACAGCAGCTCCCGGAGCCTCGCGCCTGCCGAGTCGTAGATGCGGTAGCTCTTGGAAAGCCGGTCGGCGCGGACGGCCGCGGCCGGCGGCGCAGTCTCAGTCATGCGATCGCCGCCATTCTAGCTCCGCCAAAAAACACAGGGGCGGCCCGAAGGCCGCCCCTTTTTGAGCGTCTGAAAAAACTCGAACGGTCTCAGTTGACGCGCTTGCCCTGGATGAAGACCGTGTCCGTCGAGATCTGGTCGACGGTGACGACATAGGCCCCGACGGGGCTCCCCGAGAGAGCCTTGACCTTGATCGTCATCGCGTTGCCGTCGATGCCGGGGAAGGTGCCCTCGGTGATCGGGATCTGTGTAAAAGCGCCCGAGTGGCCCGGATCGTTGAGTGTGTACGTGAAGGTCGCCGCCTCCGAGCCGTCCTGCTTGATGGCCTTGATCTCGACCGGGGTCGGCTCGTCTCCCTGCGCGAAGATGCCGATGTTGGTGCGGAAGCGCAGGTTCGTCTGCGCGCCCGGCATCACGAGCACGGCGTTGCCGCCCGGAGAGACGCTCTCGTCCGACGTGTACGTGGACAGCTGCATGCCCGCGGTGCCCGTGGACAGATCCGCATAGATGCGGCCGCCGATGATGAGCGGCGCCCCGTCCAGCGGAATGTTGTAGGAGACCTTCAGAAGACCCAGGATCGTTCCGGTCTTCAGGTCGTCCGAGGTGGCTCCGGCGAGGAAATTATCGTTGCCGACGACGTCGTCGGCCGTGATGACCTGGCCCGGTTCGACCGTGATCCGCGTGAGAACGACCTTTTCCTCCGTCGAGCCCGCCGGCGTGTAGTGATACTCGAGGATCAGGGGCCTCGCCGAAGAGCTCGAGTTGTAGAAGCTCAGGTCCGTCCGCCAGTGGGTGTTCGACTCGGGGATCTCGATCCGGCCGACGCCCGAGATGTAGTAGCTGACCGGGGTGCCTGCGGCCGCGGCGATCCGCGGCGTGTCGTCGGCGACCTGCACCAGGTCGTTGTTGCGGCGGTCGAGCACCGAGGCGTAGGCCTGCAGCTTCCCGCTGGTGCTCGTCGCCTTCAGGACATAGCGTTTGGTCGGATCGGGCGTGAAGAGGTTCGTGTCGTTGACACCCGCCTGGCTGTAGGGCGGAACCGCGAAGTCGCGGCTCGCGATCTCCGTGCCGTCCTGGTCGACGACGTCGAGGTGGAAGCTGCCGCCCTCGCTCGAGGCGTTGAAGAGCGACACGTTGAACCTGTAAAGCGAGTCGTTGCGCAGGCCGACGAGCGTCTGGCCCGTGGCCAGGGCGATCGATTGGGCGCTCGTCTGGCCGAACGGGCCGGTGACGAACGACGGAAGCGCGGTGCCGAAGGAAGAGCCCTGGGCCGTGAAGTACACGCGCGCCGTCGCGATCGGGATCTGGTTGCCTCCCTCGAAACGGGCGAGGAGGATGCCTTTGCCGGCGCCGCGCCGATCCAGGATCTCCGGATCGCCGACGATGTCCACGCCCGACCAGGACTGTCCGCCGTCGAGACGGAAGCTCTTGAGCGTGTCGAAGGGCAGCGTCGCCAGGTTGTCCGGGATGGCGTCCGAGAACGACGCGAAGTACAGCGTCACGGTCATCGCCTGCGTGCCCGGGTTGGTGATGGAGAAGTCCGTGGCCCAGTCGCCGGCATCCGAGAGGATGGAGCCTGCGCCGGGGATCATGAGGGCCTGGAACGACGGCGGGCTGAGCCGGAAATTCTTCTGGCCCACGTTGGTGCCCACGGTCAGCGTTCCGCCGCCGGTGGCCGTCAGCTTGACCTCACGGCTGCCCTGGACCGAGAAGACGTGCGTCACGCTCTTGCCGGTCGCGGTTCCGTCGCCGAAGTCCCACGCAAAAGTCGCGTCGGGGTCGGTCTCGATGGCCGTAAAGCCGATCGGAGTGCCGGCCGCAGCTTCCCACGTGCTGCTGAAGCCGTTGAAGGTCGCGCCGGTGACCGTGAAGTCGTTCGACGGCGGAGGCGGACCTCCGTTGCCGATGGTGATGGTCTTGGTTGCCGTACGGGACGTGCTGCCGCTCGAGGCGACGACCTTGACCTGATAGCTGCCTGTCGCGGCGTATGTGTGCGAGTTCGACGCGGGGCCCGCGGCTTCGGTCGACTTTTCCGTCAACCCGGCCTGGACACACGTCGGAAGAATCGGCGGACATCCGCCGCCGCCACCACCGCCGCCGCCACCAGCGCCGCCGCCGCCACCGCCGCCGCCACCGCCCTCGTCGCCCCACGTCCAGTCGTAGGCGATCGCTCCCGGGAAGTTCGCGGCCACCGCCTGGAACTGCACGGCGCTGCCAACGGCCCCGGAGGTCGGTCCGTTCAACGTAAGGGTCGGATTGCAGTTGGGCGGGCAGCCGGGGGGATCCACGCTTTCGATCGAGATCGTGAATGCCTTGACGTTGCCCGACACCTCGACCTTGATGTAGCAGGGGCTGGGGCTGGTGCACTCGGCCGCGCCGGAGTTGTAGTTCACCGGCCCGGACGCCCCGGTGACCTGCCCGATCAGGGTGTCCGAAGGCCCGATCGACTGGTTCGAGTCGCTGCTCCGGTAGAACTTGGCGCCCGGGTGGGTGCCTCCTCCCGGGATCGTCTCTTCATCAAAGAGGAAGTACGCCGTGTTCGTCGTCAGGCTGTACACGCCGCCGAACGGAATCACAGGCAGCGTCTTGTTCGCGCCCTTGTACACGCCGAGCACGGGCACGGGCACGAAGTCCGTCACCGCGAATGGCTTCTGCACCTGCGCGGACTGCGGCGCGCCGTTGTGGTCGGTGTAGTTGTAAGTCAACGTCAGCGTGTAGTTGCCGGTCGTGGACGGAGCCGTGACGCCCGCCGTGCCGTTGACCGGAAGGAAGCTCGTGCCGAGAGTGCCGCTGCCGCCGCCGGGCGTGATCTGCCAGCCCACCGAGTTGAGCGTGGCCGCCGAGGCCTTCTGCATGAGGTTCTTGGCCGTGAGCGTCGTCGACTTGAGGACCGGGTTCGGCGCAACCGACGCGTTCGGCACGAGGTCGACCTGCTGGATCGCGCCGGTCTTCGTGACCTGGAAGCCGTCCTTGTAGGTCGCGATGAGGGAGAACGCCGTGGCGCTCGTCGGGACCGTCACGACCGTGCCCGTGAGCGAGCCGCAGGCCGGCGTGCACGTGAACGTCCACGCGAAGCTCGCCTCGGCGGTGTTGCCCTGCGAGGCGCTCGCGTCGCCGTTGTTGGGGTTTCCGGCGAGGATCTGGAGGACGTTGCCTGTGTAGCCCACGATCGAGACGCTCGGCGCCAGCACCGCGATGTTGGGCGAGAAATACGTCGGGCTCGCGCCGTTCGTGTTCGTGGTCTTCAGGCCGAGGTTGAAGTTTCCGCCCTGAGGCGCGCCCACGCTCGCCCAGCAGGCCGTGCCGGCCGAGAGGTTGCCGCCGGCGGCCGGATCGCACGGCCAGTAGGCCGGGTTGATGTCGGAGAGCTCCGGGTTCGAATCCGGGTTCCCGCTCCACGACGCGTCGGCGACGAACGGGCCGCTCGGCCCGGTTTCGATGTCCCATTGGACGTTCGTGATCGGCTGGTAGGAGACCGAGACATCCTTCAGCTGCCACTTGTCGCCGTGGTAGTTCTTCGTGTTCTCCGGGCTCGGGCGCGTCTGCGCCGAGAGGTTCGTCATCGACGCGAGGGCGACCGGCGGAGCGTTGGGGTCGGCCGCAAGGCACGAGATGTCGACCTTGTCGGTCCGGATGAACGGCTCGTCGGTGGTCGGCAGGAGCTCTCGATAGACGTAGGCCGTGAGCGTCGCGCCGGAGGTCTGGACCACGGCCTCGAAGCCGGCGCCCTGGAACGAAGCGCCGCCGCCGAAGTGCGGGAGCGACTTCGCGAGCAGCGGCGAGCCGCCCTGCGTCAGCCACTTGGTGTCGTAGATGTTGATCCACGACGGGCTCGAGCCCTGGTACTTGTGGACGAAGAGGACCGGGAACGGCTGGGGTCCGCGGATGGCGAGCCGGCGCGCGTCCAGAGCGATGGTCGCGACGTGGGCGAGCGTCGAGGGCGGGACGAATTCGTAGACGTTCAAGCCCGCCGAGCCCTCCGCCGAGAAGACGAAGATGCGGTTGTTGACGACCGAAACTTCGACCTGCGATGCGATGGACTGCGTCGGGGCCGTCGCGACTTCCGAAACGTTGCCGTTGGCCGTGTTGATCTCGGCGACGTGGAGGACCTGGTCGAGCGGGGTCGAGCCGATCAGCAGGTACTTGTTGGTGTAGCCCGGAATCGAGACCGGGGCCGCGGAGAGCCGCGCGCCCTTGCCGGGCGTGGTCCCCGACTGCCAGCCGATCGCGAAGGACGTCTGCATCGCGTTGGCGGCCGAGGAGCTGCCCGTCGGGCTCGTCATGTCGGCCATGTACACGCCGTTGCCCTTGACCGGGAGATAGGCGAAGTACTTCGAGCCGGTGTAGATCGCGCCGATGCGTCCGCTCGGCGCCACGGTGTCGGGCAACTCGACCTGCTGGCCGAATGCGATCATCCCGTTGTCCTGGGTCATCGCGACCATCGCCGGCAGGCCCGAGAAGTTGTTGTCTCCCGGTTCACCGCCCTGGTCGGCGGGCTGCCAGTCCGAGATGAAACGTGCGGCGCCGTTGGGCCCCTGCGCGGCGGCCATCGTGTTCGCGCCCTGGTGGCAGTCGCACATGATCGGGATGATTCCGCCGCTGCCGGAGCCGCCCTCGTTGCCGATGACGATGCTGTTGTAGGGAGTGGGGTTCGCGGGGGAAGAAACAGGCGCCCGCGCGAAGCCCCACTGCGTCAGGACGTAGAGGTGGCTCGAACCCTGGCCGGTCGTGTTGTCGCCCGAAGGCGGCAGCGACCCGGCGAAGTTGGGAAGCATCGTCGACGCGTTGCCCTGCAGGATGCCGCAGTCGGGCGACTGGGCGAAGGCGACCGCTCCAAAAAAGCACAGGAGGGCCAGGCCGAGGGCGAGCGATCGACACGTGGAACGGCTCATGAGCACGGGATCCTCCGGAAAGGGTTCGGCCAAATGCCGATTCGTTTTACGCCTCAGATCCGATTTCATCTTCCCCCCGATTACTCCCCGAAGCACCCTAGGAGAAACTGAAATCAGACCTTCGGGACCACCCATTGACGCTGGGGTAAAAAAAAGAGTGGGCGGGTTTCCCCGCCCACTCTCGAGAAACCACTTAGATACCGGTTCCCGTCGGGATGACCGAGATCGCCGGGGTGATCGTCTGGACGAATCCAGTGATGCCCAGCGGGTTGCACGAAGACGGATCGAGCTGAGTCGCCGGAACGAGGATCGTCTCGAAAGCCTGAGCGCCCTCGAACGCGTAGTCGACCCAAGCCTGATCGAGCTCGGTGCCGCTCGAGTTGTTGACGAAGCTCATGTCCACCCAGCCGGCCGCCGCGCCCACGGGCCGCGCGAAGTCGGCGATGACACGCTGCTGCGTCTCGAAGGGGAAGTTGAACGTCGGGTTGGTGCACGGCGAGGGGCAGGTCCCCTGCGTCGTCGTGTTCTCTTCTTCGTCGAAGAAGTTGAGAGTCACGGTCGGCGCTTCCACGTCGCAGTCTCCACCAGCCGGCGAAGAACGCCACACGCGGAACGTCGTGGTCAGAGCGAGACCCGCATCGAACCAGCGCGCGGCCCACTTGAGGCCAAGGGGCTCACGCTGGTCGCCGAAGCCGGCGTCCCACGGAGCGCTGATCGAAAGGTCGGTCTCGGGGTCGCCCGAGCCGCAGTTCGTGCAGAAGACTTCCGTGAACGGATCCCAGTAGCGGGCGTAGAACGTCCGAACCGTGTCGAACGGATCGAGCTCGGCGGCGTCACCGAAGGCCACGTCGGCCTCGAGGTTGACCGTCGACATCGCGTAGGTCGGGATACCGAGACCCGACGTGAAGATGATCTCGCCCCAGAGGTTGTTCTCCATGCCGATCGCGTCGTTCTCGTAGTACACGGGGTCCGACGGGTTCGACAGGTTGCAGTAGTTGGCGTGGTCGATGACCAGGTAACCGACGGCGAGAGCGTCGAGATCGCCGTTGCAGTCCTCACGGAGCTGGCTGGCGAGGTCGAAGTTGAACGCCGGGACCGAGTACTGGGTCGTCGCCTGGGAGTTGTCCAGGCCCGTCGCCGGGGAGAGCGGACGCACGCGGAGGTAGCCGTCCGAATCCGGGTAGACCGACGCGTTCTGGTTGCGCTGGCAGGCGTCGTCGCCGAGCCCGTTGGACGTCACCGGGAGGAAGCCCGAGATGATGTCCGACATGCGCATCGGCTGAACGTCGAAACCGCTCAGCGCGATGTCGAAGTCGAGGCGGATGATGGTCTGGCGGTCGTACACGTCGACGTGGGCGATCATCGGCGCCGAGGAGGCGTTCATGATCGTCACGATCGTGTCGCGGGCGCCGACGCCCGTGGTGATGACGTTGCCGTCCGCGTCGTAGCTGACCTGGAAGTACGGGACGAGCAGCGTCGCACCGGGGCGCTGATCGATGGTGCACGTGACGGCGGCAGCCGAGCTCGCAATCGCGAACACGGCGAGGACCGCCAGGCACGTAAACAGGGTCTTCTTCATTATTGAGATCTCCTCGTAACGGTTAACTGTTCGAAAACACGCGATCGAGATTTCCTTCCCTCGAACGATCCCATCACCTCCCCGCACTTCGACTTATTACACCCGCAAAAACCTGAGTTTCGTACTAGTTGGAGCACCGCGTGCCCCACGTATGAGAGCGATGATCGGCCCAGTGGAACCCCCTGTCAAGGGAAAAACAAGGTTTTTATGCTCCGGGGTCATAAAGAAAGGGGTAAGCAGGCTGCCCTCAGATGGTTACCTGCGGTTCAGGAACACGTCCCACCCTCCGTGCTTCGTAGGATCCGAAACGGCGACCGTTTTCGATACGAGGACGTCCGGTTTGCCATCGCCATTGACGTCGGCCAGCCGAATGGCCTGGCCCGGCGAATCGAGGGTCGGCTCCTCGGCCTCGGCCGCCTCGACGAACGTCCCGTCCGGCTTCTGGAACAGGACCCGCACCTTCAGGATGGTGTTGTCCACGAAGAGCAGGTCGTCGAGCCCGTCCTTGTCGAGGTCGCCGAACGCCAGCCCGAAGAGATAGGACTTCCACTCCTTCTGCCGCCAGACACGCCGCTTCGTCCATTTTCCGTTCTCGAAGTTGTAAAGGGACAGGCCGCTGGCCCTCAGGGTCTCCGGAACGTTGGCCTGCATCGAGTAGGCGTCGGCAAAGGCCGGCGTGCGCGCCTTCCCGGTCGTGCCCGGCGCCGTCGCAAAGTGGTACGAGTACGGCTCGATCGCGTCGAACTGGACGGGGGAAAAGGTGCCGTCGCCGGCGTTTTTCCAGAGAAGCGTCAGCGCGCCCGTGTAGTGGCTGCCGGTGAGCACGTCCTTTTTGCCGTCGGCGTCATAGTCCCAGCCGTTCAGGCTGTTCGAGTAGAAGCCTCCAACGATGCCGTCCTTTTTCCACTCCCAGCCCTTGTCCCGGCCCTGGAACAGGTAGACGCGGACCTGCATCCGGTCGACGCCTTCGCCCTTCTTGACGTCGGTCGAGTCGCGCGAAGCCACGATGTCGAGCTTCCCGTCCCCGTTGGCGTCGAGCAGGACGATCGACTGCGCCGAGAAATCCTTTACGGGAAGCCCGGTCCGGACCACCGCGAAACCTCCCTTGCCGTCGCCGAACGCCGAAAAGAGGCCGTTGCCGTGGGAGGCGGAGACCACGTCCATCCGGCCGTCGCCGTCGATGTCGCCCACCGCCACGCCGCCGTAGTCGATCGAAACCTTCTCCGGCTTGCCCCCGACGGTGAACGTGAGCGGCCACTCCGAAAAGGCCCCCTTGCCGTCGCCCAGAAAGACGTGGAGCTGGCCGTCGCCGATGCGCGCCGGGGGCGCGACGATGTCCATCTTCTTGTCGCCGTTCACGTCGGCGGTCACGAAGGACGCGCGCCACTGGCCCGAGCTCGGCAGGCCCGACGCCGAAACCCGCTCCAGCTTGAGGCGGCCGGCCTCGCGTGCCGGTAGGAGATCTTCGAAGTCCGCGGCCGTCACGCCCACCGAAAGAGGCCGCGCCGGGTCGTCGGCGGCCCTCGCCCCCGGAGCCGCGGGCACCCCGGGCGTGGTGCTCATGGACTCCTTGAGCTCCTTCTCGCCCGGGATCGCCTTGGGCTGGCTGATGTAGTAGTACTTGTCGTCTTCCTTGAAGAACTCGACCGGCTGGGCCAGGTTGGGATGCTTGATGTGGCGGTCGTCGGTCTTGACGTACTTGTCCTTCGGGTAGCGCCGGATGACGTACGTGTCCGTCTCCTCGACCACGTCGGGATCGATGCGCGAGAGGATGCCCGGCGTGGGCGTCGCCTTCGGAGGCGGCGCGACCGGTTTCCTGGGCGGTTTCGTGGGCGTCTGCGCGGCGGATGCCGCGGCCAGACACAGGAGAAGGATCGCGAGGGGAGTGCGTTTCAAGAAACCTCCGCAGTAGAGAGTCGAGGGTCCGGGAACGAGAGGGGAACCGAGCGGAAAACCCTGTCCAGAAGCCTTTTATTCACTCTAAATGAGGTCCGCGAAATGGGGCCGGGCCCGCGCGAAGAGGGCCGCCCCGAGCAGCGCAGCGAGGCCGCAGAACACAGTCAGATACAGGATCGATCCGGCCGAGGGTGGCGCGTGCAGCGTGAATGCCCGGCGATAGAGGTCCACGAGGTGGGCCACCGGATTGGCCTCGAGGATCGGCCGCAGACGCTCGGGCACGAGCGAGGCCGGATACACGATGGGGGTGGCGTAGAAGACGACCGTCAGAGCGATTCCCACCGCGTGCGCCGTGTCACGCACGAACGCGGTCAGCGTCGCCGCGATGCAGCCCAGACCGAAGGTCATTGCGATCTGCAGAAGGAGTGCCGGGAGGACGAGAGGCAACCATGCCAGCGACAGATGACCGACGAGGGCGACGTACACCGCGAAGATGGCGAGAGCGATGAGCTCGTTGACGACGGCGGCCACCACGACCGAGAGCACGAGCGTCTCGACCGGGAAAACGGTCTTCTTGACCATCGCGGCGTTGTCGACGAGCACCGAAGCGGAGCGCGAGAGGCCTTCCTGGATCGCCATCCACGGGAGCAGCCCGGCCATGAGGAATTCCGGGAAGCTCGCGTAATTCGGATCGACGGGAACGCGCAGGACCAGAGAGAAGACTCCGGTGTAAAGGAGCATCCAGAGCACCGGGAGGGCGAACGCCCAGAGGATGCCCAGGCTCGACCCGGCATAGCGAGACCGGACGTCCCGGACCACCATCTCCTTGAGCAGGAAGGCTTTGGATGCGATCGTCCCGGTTCTGGTCGTCATCGCTCGAGGAAGTTGCGGATTATAGACTTGCGACCTATGTTTTAATAGCATTTCCGGAACAAGCCATGTCATCCCACGCGCCACGAAAGGTTGCCCTCGTCGGCTCGCGAATACGCGAGCTGCGCAAAGGTCGCCATCTCACGCAGACGGAGCTCTCGGACAAGATCGGCATCGCACAGTCCGACCTCTCGCGCATGGAGCAGGGCGAGTACAAGGTGGGCCTCGACACACTCTTCAAAATTCTCCAGGTCTTCGATCTGAAGATGGGCGAGTTTTTCGGTGAGACCGATTCGCCGGCGGAGAAAGAAGCGCGCGACCTCGCGGGCGAGATCAAGGATCTTTCGGACCACGCGCGGCAGGAAGTGCGCGAGTTCGTCCGATTCAAGAAGCAACTCGAGAACGCCGAAGCCGACGCCGTGTCGCACGACACAGAAGAAGAAGAAAAGCCTTGAGAAGCCGGGCGCGTGGCCTAGAATCCGGAGGTAGGCCTACGTGCCTGTAGACATGGGCGATCGCCGCAAGCACCTGGAGTTTCTGCGCAAGACCGCGAAAGACGCGATCTGGAGCGGAGACTATGAACGTGCCCTGACCCTCTACGAGGACGGGCTCGCCCTCTCGCGTTCCTGGAAGGACCGCGAGCTCGAGGATCTCTTCACGTGCAACCGGGCGACGACGCTCCTCGAAATGGACCGCCAGGACTTCGATCTCTCGCGCCTGAAAGAGATCGTCCTGCGCAACCCGTCGAGCTACAACGGCGTGCTCGCGGCGCATACCTGCGCACACGCGCACGAGGTGCGCAAGGAGTATGGCCGCGCCCTCTTCTACGCGAA
>Ga0207691_10003290_pt1 | contig 15741 bp, 12 predicted proteins | sample KBSM13metaG_FD_184327 | JGI IMG/M metagenome (GOLD analysis project Ga0207691, IMG submission 184327) | Miscanthus rhizosphere microbial communities from Kellogg Biological Station, Michigan, USA - KBS M1-3 metaG (SPAdes) (version 2) | ecosystem: Host-associated > Plants > Roots > Rhizosphere >... | reverse complement strand
CCAAGCTGAAGCTTGGGGAGAATGAGAGTTTTGCACGACCTCTTTAGCTTGTCGCTGACCTGGAGGATCATTACTGACTTTCAAGACGAGCCCTACAGACTTGCTTGGTTTAGTGGCGACAAGCTGAAGCATATCGGACAATTTTCTGACACCTGTCGGATAGTTTCGTTTGCGCGGCTTTATTCAGCCCGGCAAATCGCCTAGATTATTCCTCGAATTCAATCAATTTCCCGAAACGAGACAACAAAACACATGAACGTTACCCATCTTGAATGTGCCCTCTGTGGAACTCGTCACGAGGCACACAGGTTGCACAATCTTTGTGTAGAGTGCGGCAAGCCTCTGCTGGTCCGTTACGACCTTGAGCAAGCCAAACAGTCTTTGACAAAGGAATCTCTGAAGGCGAGACCTCCAGATTTGTGGCGCTATCGAGAGGTACTTCCCGTCGAGGATGACGCGAATATTGTTTCGTTTGGTGAAGGCTGGACACCGTTGCTGCACGCTGAGCGATTAGGTCAGTCAGTCGGTATCCCTGAGCTTTACATCAAGGATGAAGGTCAGAATCCGACGCAGAGTTTCAAAGCGCGAGGTATGGCGGCGGCGGTCTCGATGGCGAAGGAACTCGGTGCCTCCAAACTCGCCGTTCCGTCAGCCGGGAATGCGGCAGGGGCTTTGGCCGCTTACGCTGCTCGTGCAGGACTCGAGTGTTTCATCTTTATGCCGAAGGACACTCCGCGCGCAAACGTTGTCGAGTGTGAACAAACCGGCGCGCATGTGACGCTCATGGATGGTTTGATAACTGACTGTGGAGCAGAGGTGGGCCGCCGAAAAGAAGCGGAAGGTTGGTTTGACGTTTCGACGCTCAAAGAACCGTACCGGGTTGAGGGAAAGAAAACGCTCGGCTATGAAGTCGCCGAGCAGCTCGATTGGGAACTACCGGACGTGATCATTTATCCAACCGGAGGCGGTACTGGACTCATCGGAATGTGGAAAGCCTTCGACGAAATGGAACAGATGGGTTGGATTGGTTCGAAGCGACCGCGAATGATCACGGTGCAGGCCGCTGGATGTGCCCCGATTGTGCGAGCATTTGAAGACGGAAAGCGGTTTGCAGATGAGTTTCCCAATGCTGCGACAACAGCTTCGGGTTTACGAGTCCCAAAGGCGATTGGCGATTTTTTGATTCTTGACGCGTTGAGAGACTCTGGGGGGACGGCCGTAGCAGTCACTGATGAAGAGTTGATCGCAGCGACCAAAGAGATCGGTGCAGCCGAGGGAGTGTTTTGTGCGCCAGAAGGTGCCGCGTGTTTGCCGGCCCTGAAGAAGTTAATTGAAGCTGGGAACGTTAAGTCGAGTGATCGAGTAGTTCTTTTCAATACTGGATCGGGTGTCAAATACATGGAGTCATTCGCGTGACTGCCACTCCGGCAGTGCAATAACCCGGAATGGTAGTGACCGGGTTTGCCTCCGACTTCAGTACGCTGAACCGCTTGTTTCCTGGTGGTTCCAGAGCGTGAAATCAACGGAGGTGCTAATGACCAGAGGCCCGGTTTTTCTAATTCTCTTAGCTCTACTTATGAACCCTGCCTTGAGGTCGGGGGTTGTTGCACAACAAGCAAACAGTGATAAAGATCTTAAGAGGGTTCAGGAAATTAAGAAGGTAGTCTTCAGGGCGAGGACCACTGCCGGCAATAAGGTTGAAGTCAGGTTGAAGGACAAGACGCAGCTCGTCGGATCGATTAGTGAAGTAACTGACGATCATTTTGTTGTGACTATTGGACTAAATGGGGTGTCGTCAACTCTAACTTACGATCAGATTGAGAGAATAAAAATCAAAAAAGTCTCGACGGACCGTGATGTTTCGTCGACTGATCGCATCCTTAGAAAAGTCGCGTTCGTAGCGGCACTCGCGGTTGGTACTCTGCTGGTGGGTTGTCTCATTAGCAGGGGGTGCGCTCAGTAGTGATGGCGGATCAACTCCCTATGGTTGAGACTCTGTTGGAGGAATTGAAAGTGAAATTATTTTTAGGTCTATTAGTTGTTGTGTTCGCGACCACGTTGTGTGTACAAGCGCAACAACCCGTTTCTCCCTGGTTATCCGAAGCTGACCAAACTCGCCTGGAGGCGCTACGTAAGGGCGGGCTCGAAGCTCTCTACAATATCGACTACGACAAGGCTTATCGAGACTTCAAACAAATTGCCGATCTGTACCCCAATCACCCCGCTGGCCCACAGCTATTAGCCGCACGGCTGTGGATCAAAACGCTGTACGAGTCTCGTCGTCTGCAGTCGTCTCTTTACAACTCTGAATCCTTCTACACCAACGGCGACGATAAGGTCGACCCGAAGCTCGTCGATGAATTTCGTTCCCTCACGCGCGAGGCAAAGCGGCTTTCGGAAGCAAGACTAAAAGTAGATCCAAAAGACATTGAAGCGCTCGACTTTCGGGCCAACACGGAAGGTTTGAAGGCCTCTTTTGAAGAGGCAGTCGAACGTCGCCACTACGCCGCCCTGCGCGATGGTAATGATGCGGTCGAACACCAGCGCGAAATTCTGAAACTGGATCCAAAACGCATTGATGCGCAGTTGACGATTGGGCTTTACGAGTACGTGGTTGGTTCGCTGCCCCTTCCTATCAAGCTCATTGCAGGCGTCACCGGTTATCGCGGGTCAAAGAAAAAAGGCCTGGCTATGCTGGAGCAAGTGGCGAAGGAAGGCCACTGGGCACAGGACGACGCGAAGACTGTTCTGGTGTTGCTCTATACGCGTGAGAAGCGCTTTGAAGATGTTCTGAAGATAACACGTGAATTAAGTGCGAAGTATCCACGCAACTATCTGTTTAGGTTGGAAACTGCCGATGCTCTCGTTTCGATTGCTGAGGTCAAGCGAAAGAACAAAGACATTGCCGGTGCGGTACAGGCCGAGAAAGAAGCGTTCGCGACGTTTGACGAGTTGCTCCGCGATCGGAATGTTCGCGACGCCGCGATTCGCGCTCTCGATCTCATTCATTTCAAGTACGGTGAGGTGCTTTTGACTGCAGGCCAGAACGATCGAGCCGCAAAAGAGTTTATAACGACGACAAAAGTCGACAGTGCCGAGCCTGGACTCGTCACTATGGCGCATCTGTTTGCGGGTCGTGCTTACGATGTTTCTGGTAAACGCGATGAAGCAGTGGCACAGTACAAAGAAGTGCTTACTCGTCCAAACGTCTACGACGCTCACGAGGAAGCAAGGCGCGGGTTGAAGCAAGCCTACCAGCCGCAGCAATTCGCGCTAAGAGAAGTCGAGCAATAGTCGGTCCGACAAGAGCAAACGGAACAATATGGAATCTCGCGGGCATGGTCCGGGAAAGTCTCGTCCTCGCCGACTACTGCTCTGCCTTGACGGTGTTCCGCACAAATTGATTGTGTCGGCAAAGCACCGAGGCTTATTCGATGCTTTTGGAACGCCGACTCGTCTTCTTTCTCCTTTCCCCACCATGACCAACGTCGCCTTGTCAACGATGTTTGGCGCCACTCCTCCTGCCGGCTACGAGAGTCTTTACTTTGACCGTAATGCAAGAGAAGTGCGGGGCGGGATTCGCAAATATCTTGGGTGGCGGACGCCCGACAAAATTCCCTCCTCTTACATGGACAACCTCGACTATCAGGAACCCCTCGCGTTTGAGTTTTTGATTTATGTAGCGCCTGAGAGAGTGTGGCGTACTGACATGCGGCGCTTTCAAGAACGCTTTCGAGCCGCGCCTCAGTCGCGCGATTACTTTGCGTTTCTGAAAGGGACCGATGGCCTTCTTCACGCTCAAGGTCCTGAACGCCTCAACGTTGCCCTGGAAACACTCGACAAAATCCTAAATGAAATTCGCGCCTTTTGTGGTAACGAGACAGAGATCGTTTTGTTCTCAGATCACGGAATGAACCTTGAGGAGAACCAGCGGGTCGATCTGGCAACACATCTTCGCCGTAAGAACTTCATAGTTAAAGGTGGGTTGAAGAACGGTGGGCGAGCGATCTCAATTCCTGCGTTCGGGTTGTGTAGCTATGCCGCTGCTTATTGTGGGTCGGAGGATGTGATAGAGGAGGCAGCGTCGGCGTTAACTGAAGTGCCGGGCGTGGACTTTGTTGTTTACCGCGATCAGGAGAGTGTGGTGGTAAACGGAATTAACGGCACTGCACGCATTGAGCGAAACGACAAAGGTGAGTACAGATATGTGATAGCTACCGGCGATCCTTTAGATCTTCGAGCTATCATTAACCGCACAGATTCGGCCGGAAGACTCGATATCCCGAGCTTTGTTTCGTCTTCAGCATGGTTCGAGATCACAAACTCTCACCGTTACCCAAATGCGGTTGTAAATGTATATGACTCGCTCATGACGCAACGGGTTCAGCACACAGCCGACATCCTGATCAGTTTGCGCGATGGTCACTATTATGGTTGGTCGCCGTTTGGAAAGTTCGTGCGGCTTGCGGCCACTCATGGAAATGCACTCGCTTCAAGTAGCAATGCCTTCTTGATGAGCACCCATCGCGAGTTGCCGGAATGTGTTCGGGCGGACGATGCAAAGCCGTTGCTGATTTCCGACATGCTTTAGCTTGTCGTTGCCTTAACAAAAATCAGCCACAGATGGACACAGGTGAACACAGATCAGACAAAGGGAAAAAGGATCTGCCTGAGTTCTTTTTGTCTGAATTTATCCGCGTTCATCTGCGGCTAAAATTCTTCCCGTCAACGACCAGCTGAAGCATATCGGACATTGGACTTGACCTATCACTCCCTTACCGCGTACAACCTCGAACATGTCCCTTGACCCTCTTTCCTCCGGAACATCGAGTGCCGTTGAGACAAGGTTTCTCGTAAAGCAGTTTGGTGATTTTGTTGCTGTCGACCACCTCAATCTTGAAGTGAAGCGCGGCAGCTTCTTCGGGTTTCTAGGTCCAAACGGCGCCGGGAAATCTACCACCATCAAAATGCTTACGGGATTGCTGGCGCCCACAAGCGGCACACTTCGAGTTCTCGGTTTGGACATAAAAGAACAGCCCATGGAAGTGAAGAGACGGATCGGCGTCGTCCCTGAGGATCTGAATCTTTTCGAACGACTAACTGGTGCGGAGATGCTCGTCTTCACCGGTCGTATGTACGGACTTGGAAAGACAGAAATTGCACAACGCGCGAAAGAACTCCTGGAACTAATGGAACTCCAGGATGAGCCAAAGAAACTCATCATTGAATACTCGCACGGTATGAAGAAGAAGCTCTCGCTTGCCTGTGCCTTGATTCACCGACCTGAGATCTTGTTTCTCGATGAACCGTTTGAAGGTGTCGACGCTATCGCTTCGCGAACATTGAAAGATCTTTTGTCGCGTCTCACTGCGAGAGGCTTAACGGTTTTTCTCACTTCGCACGTCCTGGAGATCGTGGAACGTCTCTGCTCCGATATCGCCATCATCGCGCAAGGAAAACTGTTGGCCTCAGGCGCGCTAAACGAGTTGCGAAAGGGAATTAGATTGAACGGTGACGGCCAGGGACCCGTATCACTTGAGGAATACTTTATTCACGTAGTTGGCGGAACTCGGAGCACGGGTGAGGAAGAAGTGCTCCAGTGGCTTACCTAGTTGAAAGGACCTTCATGAGACGAATTGGTCGCGCTGGTTATCCATTTATCGCCATCGGTATTGCGTTCATGGCAATCGGATTTAATGGTCGGCGAGCGTTTATCGCAATCGGCGCCGCGTTTTTAATTATTGGCTTCATCGCCCTCCGCCGTAACTAATGTCCGATATGCTTTTAGCTTGTCGGGAAATTGGAGATTTGAGATTGCAGATTGATCCTCACTCCTGGTTCTTCTGCCGTTAGTTGCAAAATTGTGCGATTCACCCAAATCTGGAATCCGCAATCTGAGATCAATATTCCCGACGGACACGTTCGTTGTCACTTGCAATAACATCCTTCAAGATGATACGTAGCGCTCATTCCTAGACATTCGGAAGGAGAACTCTATGCGAAGTGTGGCAATCATTGTTTTGAGCTTGGTTTGTTTGGTGGCCGGTTGCAGTCATCTGAAATCCATGCACGAGGCTCGTGGCTCAAACTCCAACGCAGCAGTCGCTGCGTCGCCTGAGGCATTACCGAGCGGACGCGGCACACGCGAAGAGGCGAAAGCGATGCTGGACAAAGCAGTAGAACACTATGGCCAGGTTGGGAGAACGCAAGCGCTTGCTGATTTCAACAAGATGAAATCGCCGTTCGGCGATCGAGACCTCTATGTCTTTTGTCTGGGTTCAGATCACAAGATTACTGCGAATGGCGGGTTCTCTCAGTACGTTGGCATGAGTGTGGATGTCCTAAAAGACGCGTCCGGAAAATCGTTAGGCAAACAGATAATTGAGATGGCGGCGCAGTCCAGCGAAGGATCAATCGAATATATGTGGACCAATCCTGTCTCGCATCTGACTGAACACAAGATCGCGTTCTTCAAAAAGGTTGGCGAAGACGTTTGTGGGGTGGGAGCGTACAGTGCGGAGTAGGGAGGATTGGAGATTTCAGATTGCCCACGGTCACCCGGCATCCTAAATCTGCAATCTTCAATCTGAAATGATTTAGGGCGCTTCAACGATCAGTTCGCGTCCGAAAGTAAAGTTCGGTTTCTTCCGGCCTTTCATGTACTTCGCTGCAGTCTGCGAAAGCGAAGTAATCAGAATCGGTAAAGCAATGGTCGCGTCGCACGGGACGTAGGCAGTGTGTGCACCGCGAGCGAGCTTTCCGTAAACCAATCCTTCATCAAACGACACGGCATTCGACCTCCCACCCGGGTGAGGAGCGTCGGTTGAGATTTGGATTGCATACTTGTGCCCGTGGTGATGTTCCTTTTGGAGAAACGACGAGAGCGTCGCCTGTTGAATAAAACTCTTCGTTGTGCCGCCCCCGAGATTAATGATTCCGGAGATTCGAGCGTGAGCCATCACATTCATCATGTCGAGTACATCCTGGATGACGTCGAACATGAAATTGTTCTTCTTCTCAAAACGCCCACCAGCAATCCCGACGGCTAAACCGCTATCAGCAATTGCGGGGCAGAAGATTGGGACTCGTGCTTTGTAAGCTGAGGTCAGTACACCGTCTTCAGAAGCTATTTCCGCTAACTCGCGACCCAGCAAATGCAGAAATTCACGTGGTGAATAGGAACGTGTTTGGTCCAGCTGATTTGTAAATCCGCCAATCCACTCCTTGGCTTCGCGATATTCTTCATCGCTAGCTAACAAATCCCACATGCGGCTGATCTGCGCTGACTCGAGTTCGGCGTCAGTCATGGTGGGATGAGCTTGGAAATGATAACGGCCCAGGGTTTCGTGGAGGTCGTGAAACAACATCGAACCGGAAAGCACTAACACATCGACGAACCGATTTTTGATCACGTATGCGAGCAGTCGTCGCATCCCGGCGGGAATTAAGGCTCCCGATCCGGCGACCATAATGGTTGTGTTATCGCCCAACATGTCCAGCCAGATTCGATGAGCCTCGGCAAGTTGGCGACCGCCAAATCCGGTGCCTTCCATCTTTTCGAGAAGTCCTGCCACCGAACGGTCACGGTCCACTTGAACCGGGCGCGTGGGAGTAGTCAGGTACTTCGATGCTTTTGGTTTTCGTTGCGTGACCATTCGGGTTGTCAACCTCTCGAACTAGTGTGATCCGTGGAATATCAATGCGAAGTGAAATGAGTTTAGTAATCGTACTTTCGTCTCGAACGACCCTTGACGCCATTGACAGCAAGATAGGTATAAGCGTCGTAACGAGACTCATAAAACTGTGCGAGATCGGCGCCTTCTGCTTCGCTCAACTCACCCTCTTTTACGCGACGTGAAATCAGACGTCGAAACCCTTCGTGTAGGAAGGTCCGTTCATATCGAGCACGCTCAGCTGCTTGACCGACAGTTGTTCCCCTGATCACTTTCTTGATTAAGTATCCCTCTTCGTCAATGTGAACATGGGCTTCATGTGGCGCGCCGAAAAGATTGTGGTTGTTTCCCATCGCTTCCTGGTAAGCGCCTACAAGCATAAACGCGAGATAGTACGGTTCTTCCGGATTCAGTGGATGGAGTTCAAGGACTTGCTTTACGTCGTGAAGGTCGACGAACTTGTCGACTATACCATCCGAATCGCAAGTAATGTCGCAGAGAGTTGTGTACTCAGTTGGCGTTTTGTTGAGATGGTGAATCGGCACAATCGGAAACAATTGATCGAGCGCCCAGTGATCCGGCACTGAACGAAATACTGAAAAATTAGTCAGGTATTTGGCGCACAGTAGACGCCGCAGTTCGCCAAACTCTTCGGAGACGTACTTAGCTTGTTGTGCATACTTGTCGGCCCGCTCGCAGACGTCCCAGAAAAGAACTTCGCCCTTCGCTCGGTCCTCCAGTGAAATAAGGCCGAGATTAAACAGCGTGAACAACTCTTCGCGATGTTCCAGCGCGTCGTGGTAATACTCCCGATAGTTCTTTACCGTCACTGACTCGCGCAGATCACCGAGTTCGATAACAACCTGGGGATCATCTTCATCGATGGCGATGGGAGTAATGTCTTCGACCACGGTCTCGATTTCGTCGAGCACGTTGGTTATCAGGATGGCGTGATACGCCGCCAGAAAACGTCCTGATTCTTGAATAATCGTGGGATGCGGTACATTTTCGTCATCGCAAACCTGCTTGATCGTGTAAATGACGTCGTTCGCGAATTCCTGGGCCGTGTAGTTTGCCGATGAATCAAAAGCTGTCTTCGAACCGTCATAGTCAACCGCCATACCGCCACCGACATCGAGGAGGTCGATCGGGACCTTCATCTGGAGGACCTTTGCATACACGCGAGCCGCTTCTTTCATCGCGTTTTTGATGCGCTTGATATCCGTGAGCTGTGAACCGATGTGGAAGTGGAGCAGTTTAAGCATGTCAACGCGATCGGCTTCTTCGAGCCGGCGAATGACTTCAAGAAGTTCGGTCGTAGTCAGTCCAAACTTAGCGGCTTCACCTCCCGATTTTTCCCAACGCCCGGAACCTTTCGAATACAACTTCACGCGCATCCCAACCATTGGCATCGGGCCCTCGTGGCGTTCCGCGACATTGAGCACATGGTCGAGTTCGGTGAGCTTTTCGATCACGATAACCACGCGCTTACCACACCGGGCGCCCGCAAAGGCCAACTCGATGAATTCCTGGTCTTTAAAGCCATTCAGGACGAGCAAGCTCTCAGCCGGCTGTTCGAGTGCGAGGGCGGCATAGAGTTCAGCTTTAGAACCCGCTTCCAGTCCGAAGTCATACCGAGAGCCTTCTCGGAGATACTCCTCGACGACTGAGCGTTGTTGATTGACTTTCATTGGGTACACACACATGTGTGAACCCTGATAGTCGTATTCTCGAATTGAACGGCTAAATGCGCGTTGAAGTTTTCTTACCTGTGCGGCTACTAGTTGCGGAAAGCGGAGCAGCACTGGGGTTGTAATGCCACGCTTGGCCAGGTCGTCGATGATCTCTTTTAGATCGGCTGACCGAGGATCTCCCTCTACGGGGCGGACGATGAGATTTCCCTTTCGGTTTACATCAAAGTAGCCAGCACCCCAGTTTTCGATTCCATAAGTTTCGAGCTGTTGCTCGATTGCCGTGGTCAATTGGCGGTCTCCTGCCTTGCGTGTGAAACTCGTTCAGTATCCATATGATTGCCTAAAACGCGGTTGTACATTTTCCCGAGTCGTGTTGCGGATTTGGGCTGGGTGGAACGCTTTTAATGGCGCAGAGTAACAGAAAACAGACGGGTCGGTCTATAACTTTTTTGTTTCGGAAAACGCCCTGATCAACCCCAAAATGCGTGAAAATAGGCGAGTTTTCACCGAAAAATAGCGCGGAGCCAGACCGCTATCTGAACGCGAACACACCAAATCCCAGACTACTACTCAAACCTTTTGCTAGAGATTCAATCGTTACCAATAGGGTGCGGGATAAAGGTTTTTAAGGTGCGGATCGGACAATACAGATGATCGCAAACACAACGCCAATTTGTCTTATCCGAGACTTAAATTCACCATGGAAGTGCGACTAAATCAATCGTCAGCAGGGCGCAATTGCTCGTTGGATTTGTCTCGCTTACGGAATAGAAATTTGTTATTTCATCATTATCGGAAAACGCCTTGACTTCAATTAAGTCGTCACTATAATGGCAGCTTTTCATAGCGCCCATCGTTCGATGACGCACGAATGTTTTCGCAGATTCGTTAGCCACTCCGTCATACTTCGCACCATAAATTACCTCGGGGCGAAGGGTACCCCCAACACTCCCAAATTCTTTCAGGAGACAACATGAACGCAAAGACTGTTTTGAAATATGCCTCTGACCAGGGCGCCAAATTTGTTTCTGTTCGCTTCACAGATTTGCCTGGTTCCTGGCAACACCTAACCTTCCCCATTGCCGAACTCGGTGAAGAGCAGTTCGAAGATGGATTCGGCTTCGATGCTTCGTCGATTCGGGGATGGGCTGCTATTCACGAGTCGGACATGCTACTTGTACCAGACGCAACTCGCTTCTGGATGGATCCGTTTTCAGAACAACCAACCCTGTGCTTGATCGGCAATGCCGTCGATCCAATCACTAAAGAAGGCTATGCATTTGATCCCAGGTCCGTCGCAAAGCGAGCGGAAAGTTATCTGAAATTTACTGGTTTGGCCGACACCGCCTATTACGGTCCCGAGGCCGAGTTCTTCGTTTTCGACTCAGCAAAATTTCACAACGACCAAAACTCAGCCGGGTATACGATTGATTCAGACGAAGGTCATTGGAATAGCGGACGTGAAGCAGATGAGTTTAACGGATCTAATCTTGGTTATCGCATTCGACCAAAGGAAGGCTACGTTCCCGTTTCACCAACTGACTCACTCGTAGATCTGCGCTCCGAGATTTCGCTCATCCTGGCCAAGTGCGGGATCACAGTCGAGTGTCATCACCACGAAGTCGCTACGGCGGGTCAATGCGAGATCGACTTCCGCTTTGCAACATTGTTGGGAACCGCCGACAACCTGCAAATCTTCAAGTATGTAGTTCGTAATACTGCTCATCAGTACGGCAAGTCGGCGACCTTTATGCCGAAGCCGCTTTACGGAGACAACGGTTCAGGAATGCACTGCCACCAGTCGTTATGGAAAGGTGAGAAGCCACTATTCGCCGGCGACGGCTACGCTGGTCTTTCCGAGATGGCAAAGTATTACATTGGCGGGTTGTTGAAACACGCGGCTGCAATCGTGGCCTTTGCTGCACCAACCACGAACAGTTACAAACGTCTGGTGCCGGGTTTTGAAGCGCCTGTGAATCTTGCTTACTCGGCGCGAAACCGTTCAGCCGCGATTCGTATCCCGATGTTCTCGACGAATCCGAAACTGAAGAGACTCGAGTTCCGTCCACCAGATCCTTCGTGCAACGCATACTTGGCATTCTCGGCGATGTTGCTGGCCGGGCTTGACGGCATTCAAAACAGAATCGATCCGGGCGAGCCGCTCGAAAAGGATATTTACGACTTGTCGCCGGAAGAGTTGAAAGACGTTCCGACATTACCAGGTTCGTTGGACGACTCGCTCAAGGCGCTCGAAGCTGATCACGACTTCCTGTTAAAGGGCGACGTGTTTAGTCCGCAGTTGATTGAACGATGGATTAGCTACAAGCGAGATCGAGAGATCACTCCGCTCAGGATGCGACCACATCCACTGGAGTTCGCGTTGTACTACGACATCTAAAGGGTTTGCTCGACAAGACGTTCGATTCTTCTCTCTGCGCTTTCTTTGCGTTCTCTGAGTCTCGGCGGTGAAAGTTGTCACCAAAGGAACGGAGCACCGGGGAAAGCGCAGAAGTCTTTTTACTGAAATGAGAGAACTCAATCACAGCGACAAACTGAAGTTTATCGGACAGCCGACGTGTAGAATAGAAGACGTGCAATCCGTTGATGCGAAAGTTGAATTCCTGCTCCGAGATCTTCCTGACCAAAACAGCGCTCGGCTGTTTCTCGAACAACTAGCCAGAGACAACTCTCGCGCTCATCAAAACCTAATCAAGAAGCCTGCGTTGCTTGCCGATGTCATCGCTATCGCGGCCTGGAGTCCTTTGCTTGCGACTACGCTCGAACAGAATCCCGACTATCTATCCTGGCTTGCACGTGAGCGCTCCGATCCTCGCGTCAGAACCGCCGATGAGTTGAAGGAGTCGCTGGCGCGCTTCGCGCTCACAAATTCAAACCTTAATCCCCAGAACTTGCTTGCTCGTTTCCGGAGACGTGAGCTACTGCGAACCTATTTGCACGACATTCGGCGCGCTCATTCACTCGTCGAAACAACTGAAGAGCTGTCGAATTTGGCTGATGCAATTCTGGACTATGCGCTGAGTCTTGCGAAAAGAGATTTAGACAATCGCTACGGCTTGCCCCGCAAGACTGATGAACGTGGACGGAGCGCGAGCGCCGAGTTCTGTGTGCTGGCCTTGGGCAAACTGGGCTCACTCGAACTCAACTATGCTTCAGATATCGACCTTGTTTTCTTGTATTCCGACGAAGGTTCAACAGCCGGCACAGGCGAACGCGGCGAGGTGAGCAATCGCGAATACTTCGTCAAACTCTCCGAGGCAATCTCAAAGTTTGTTGGGCATTCCGGTGGTGAAGGTGCGGCTTATCGTGTTGACCTTCGCCTACGCCCTCATGGCCGGGATGGCACCTTGGCTTGTTCGCTCGAAGAGGCTGCTCGCTACTACTCTCGTTCTGCTCAAGACTGGGAACGCCAGGCGTTGATTCGCGTTCGTCCGGCAGCAGGATCGGCTGAACTGTTCGCGAGATTCAAAGAACGAGTCACACCACACGTGTTTAGGCCCGATGTCTCTGTTAGCGCTGCACTCGCTAGCGTTCGGCTCGCTAAACAAAAGATTGATCGACAAGTCGAAAAGAAGATCGGATTCAACGTTAAACTTGGCAGGGGTGGAATTCGAGAGATCGAATTCATTGCCCAGGCTTTGCAGCTCGCACACGGAGGTCGGGACGATTGGCTTCGTGTCTCACATACGCTTGTTAGTCTTGGACGTTTGGCAGATCGAAACTTCATTACTCAACAAGAGCGTAGCGCCTTGTCTGATGCTTACTACTTCCTTCGCACGCTTGAACATCGTTTGCAGATGGAGCATGGACTACAGACACATACGCTTCCGGAGTCAGGCGAAACACGTACGCTGGTTGCGCGGCGAATGAGCTTCACCGGACCTGACGCTGAGCACGAATTCAGTGCTGCGTTAAAGATGCATACGACAATCGTGCGACAAACTTACGACCGTCTCTTTGCGAAGACTGAGGGGAATGACGAAGCAAGCGATCAGACGGTAAGTGATCTTCGAACGGCGGATAAGGAAACTAGCCTGGCCCAGGCAGCTGCCCGTGTTTTCACCGCTCACCTCATCGCGGACGAATCTGATGAACCAACTTCACTCTCGCGGATCTTGTTGAAGACGGCTCAAGAAGCCCTCAATCCACATCGTGCATTACTTCAAGCGACGCGCATCGCAGCATCACTAGAGAAGACTGACGAGCCCCTTCAGTTTCGCAAGAGTCACCTACTCAAGCTCATAACACTGTGCGGCTCATCCGAATTCTTTGCGGAAATGATCGCCGCGAATCCTACCTTGATAGCGTCCCTTGATGTTGACGTTGAGCGATGTCTGCGACGCGACCATCGGGCGGTATTACGGGCCGCGATCGACGCTGAGAATAGTTTCCCTGCTGAAATGGCTGCATTTCGTCGCAAGTGGGCGGAACTGCTAACCGAAATCGGAATGCTCGACGCCTCCAGAGAAATATCGACCTCGGCAGCAAATCGTCTTCAAACCGAACTTGCCGTGGCTAGTTTGAACGTCGCGTATTTAATCGCTCGTCGAGAAATGGCGCGCCGAGTGGGCAAGTCGAGGACGGGTCCGCGTTTGGCATTTTTTGGACTCGGTCGACTCGGCACCGGCGGTGTCGATTATGGTTCTGATCTCGACATCCTGATTACCTACGACTCGCTTGTTCCTTCACCTGTACCGGGTTTGTCTCAAGATGAAGCGTACGCGCGCGTCGTTGAGTTGATGATTGCTGCTCTCTCCAGTATCACCAGGGAAGGGTACTTGTATCGCGTAGATCTTCGGCTGCGACCGCACGGAAAGAATGGACCGCTGGTCCTAAGTTCAGAAGGTTTGCTCGACTACCTCAAGCAGAAGAGCGATCCATGGGAGTGGCTTGCATACTTAAAGCTGCGCGCCGTGGGTGGCGACCTCGAACTTGGAAAGATGGTCGAGACTCATGCGCGACATCGCATTCATGAGAACGCCTCCAAAACAGATCCTCTTGAATTGAAAAGCGAGACAAGACGAGTAAGGGATCGCTTGGAAGCGGAAAAGGCAACGAGAGGAAGTCAGGGGACAGTTGACATCAAGTATGGGCCAGGCGGAATGCTGGATGTGTACTTCGCTGCTCGGTACCTACAGCTGCGGGATGAGGTGCTTGACGAAGGTGAAGACCGTTCGACCGCTTTTACGCTCGAACGACTTCACGAAGAGGGCTCTCTTACGGAGGAAGATTATTCGGCATTGAGCGCGGGTTACGGGCTACTCCGAGCGGTCGATCACAATCTGCGCTTGATAGTGGGACGTTCGACGCGTTTGCCGGGCCCGGACCATCCTACCGCAACGGACGTTGCAACCCAGCTTGGGTTTGATTCAGCAGAGGCGCTTCGTGAAGTACTCGTTGAACAAATGCGAGGCATCCGGGAGGCATACAATCGCATTATCGGTTCCTAACAGAACAACGATCAGGCGTGTTGTTGATCCGGCTGAGTCTCCTCAAACCAGCATCGTGTGCACCAACGATGATTGGCTTTTCTCTCCTCGTCAGAGTAACCCGGAGCTCGCGGCGCGCGTTTTACAACCTCCCGCTCTTCTTCCGTCAGTTCCCCCCATGTCTTCATTCCACGTTTCTCGCAGCGCGGGCAACCTTTTCTGTAGCTCATATTAAATTATTCTTTCATGACAAACTTAGTTATTTACTGGAGACTTTTCCTCGTGTAAGTTAGCAATTGGAGATGCAGGCAAACAAGTTGTCAGAGCGTGCATCCACATGTCGACAACGGTTGACGGAGAACAAATGTTTCGAATCAAAGCTTCCTACGCGGATCAAATGGAGTTGCGGACAACGATTGAGAAGGCCCGCGAGTTTTTTGGCGAGCTCCGCAATTTCGCGGATCTCATGCCCGGTATTGAAGGTATACGCAAAGAAGCCGGGGGCATCATGCGGTGGGCGGTACGCGCTGAAGTGCCCGTAATCGGCGCAGTGCATGCAACCTTCACAGTTGAAAAGACGGAGGACACACCCGATCGTCTGGAGTGGTCTCCTGCACGTTCGGAGATGAAAAACTACCTGCGTTATGCGGCAGCTTTTGAAGAGCGCGGTCAGAAAGTTTTGATCAAGATCGTGCAGCACGTAGAACTCCGAAGGCAGCATGCAAAGGATCTGCACCGTTTCGCAATCCTGGTCGGCGAATCTGCAATCAGCTCCGAAATGCAAAAGCGCGTCCGTGAAATGATCAAGACCTTTCTCGAACGTGCCCGCGTGAAGTTGGAAGCGGAGACCGGTGATCAGGAACCAATCCTCGATACGCCCGCATAAGACTTCTTCAAGTTTACTAACGACAAAGGCCCGCTCATTTC
>Ga0207691_10003288_pt1 | contig 15742 bp, 11 predicted proteins | sample KBSM13metaG_FD_184327 | JGI IMG/M metagenome (GOLD analysis project Ga0207691, IMG submission 184327) | Miscanthus rhizosphere microbial communities from Kellogg Biological Station, Michigan, USA - KBS M1-3 metaG (SPAdes) (version 2) | ecosystem: Host-associated > Plants > Roots > Rhizosphere >... | reverse complement strand
GTAGTACGCCGGGTCGCCGTCCATGACGCCCTCGTAGCGCGCGAGGTCGCCGGAGTCGGGACGGACGGGACGACCGTCGAGGACGTCGATGTTCCAGCGGGTCTCGTTGAACTGCGAGTTGTCGGAGTTGTCGCCGGTCTGCAGTGCGAACGACAGCGGGAGGCCGGTGACCGGGCCGAGCCTGACCGCGTTGATCGCCCGCACCATCGCGTCGGCGACCTGGGCGGTGAGCAGCTCCTGAGGCCGGTGCGCCCCCGCGAACAGGCCGGGCACGGGGTCTGTGCTGACGTCGCGGTCGTCATAGCGGTCCGCCCACTCGACCCGGGCCGGTGACTGGTGGTCCACGACGTGCACGTCGCTGAGCTGGACGAACGCCAGCAGTCCGGTACGACGAGTGGCGCGGCCGCCCTTCGCGCCGACACCGAGGTCGGTGCGCACCATGTGGGACTCGCCGGCCCGGCGTACCAGGGGGGCGTAGCCGCCCGCCCCCGGCGTGCCGCGCTGGATCGTGCCGCCGAGCGTGGTGACGCTCGCGGCGGCCTCAGCGGCGGACATCGACAGAGCTCCGCCGCCCACGAGGCAAGCGCCGCCCACGGCCGGGCAGGAGCGGAGCAGGCCGCGACGATTCAGGTGCATGCGGGTCCGTCAGCGGCGTCACCGGTCCTCCAGCAGGGCGGGTACGTCGTCGATGTCGTCGACCAGGTGCACGCGGATGGCCATCGCCCGGTCCCGGGCGAGCCGTTGCAGCAGCGGCCAGACCGGCAGCGCGGTCCAGTGCCGACGCCCGACGAGCACCATCGGCGCGACGTCGGCCGGGCCTGCGTAGTAGTTCTCGCAGGCCGACTGGAACACCTCCTGCACGGTACCGGCGGCCCCCGGCAGGAAGACCACCCCCGAGCGGCAGATCCGCAGCAGCACCTCCTCGCGGATCGCGTTGCGGAAGTACTTCGCGACGTGGTCGGCGAAAACGTTCGGGGGCTCGTGGCCGTAGAACCAGGTGGGCACGCCCAGAGAGTCACGCCCCGGTCCGAACCGGGCGCGCGCCGCCATCCCGGCGCGCGCCCAGGCAGTGATGTCGGGCGCGAACGACGGCACCACTGCCAGGTCGGTGATCGCGGAGTCGAGGTCGCCGTGCGGGTGGTCGGCGAGCCAGGCGCCGAGGTTCGCGGCCTCCATCGCACCGGGGCCGCCACCCGTGGCGACGGTGGCGCCGCGTCCGAGCAGCCGGCCGAGCCTGGCCGCCTTCCGGTAGCCGTCCGTGCCCCGCTCGGCGGCGTGGCCGCCCATCACCCCCACCACCCGCCGACCGCGCGCATATTCGACGAGGGCGTCGTCGACCGCGTGGTCGTGCAGCGCCATGGCAAGGGTGCGGTCGATCGAGCGGCCGCCGTGCGACCAGGCATACACACGGGCGTCCGGCGTCGACGCGTAGGAGCCGTCCAGGTCGGCGTACAGCTCGTCGGGGGAGTAGAGCTCGGCACGGTAGGCGTCGAACGGCACGTCCGGTACGGCGGGAAACACCAGCCCGCCGCGACGTCGTACGTCCTCGTCGACGCCGTCCGCGAACCGGCAGCCGAGGAACACCGCGCCGGTCACGTCCAGCCCGGCCAGGGCGTCGGTGCGCTCGCGGAGGTCGACCGACTGTACGTGCCAGCCCCGGGCCGTCGTGGCGCCCGCGCCAACCCTCCGGTCCATCTCCGCGAGGGTCTCGATCTCGAGGACGCGCACGCCCTCAGCGCACCAGGTGCGTGACGATGGTGGCCGCGACGGTCTCGGGGACCTCGACCGGCATACCGTGCGCGGCGTCCTCGAGCGTGACCTCCTCCGCCTCGCCACCGTTCGCGCGGTAGCGGTCCAGCACCGCCCGGATCTGCCGGTTCATCGGCTGCGACGGGAGCACGTCCTCGCCGGGCCACCCGGGGATAACGCCGAGCTTGCCGAGCTGGGCGAGGTCGAACATCGAGGCGTCGCCGATCACCTGGTCCTGGCCACCGCGCAGCCACGTGATCGGCGGCTTGGCGTCGATGTCAGCGATCGCGGAGGTGTCGTAGTGGACGGGTGCCATCGCGTTGAGCACGCCCCGCCGGCCCGGCCCGAACGTCGGCCAGTTCGGCGACGCCGCGCCCTCGCCGGGATAGTGGTCCTCGCCGGTCGCCGTCAGCAGAACCTCGTCGAGCAGGAACTCCTCGTCGACGTTGCCGACGTTGCCGCGGGCCCCGAAGAACTGCCGGATGATCATGCGCACGCTGCCGTCCTCGTCGGACCGGTCTCCCTCCTCGAGCCGGCGCACGAAGTCCGGTGCCGCGCCTCCGGCACCGCTCGGCGCGCCGTCGCCGCAGCAGAGCGTGCCGTCGGCGTCCTTGGTGCCGCCGAAGCCGTACGGCGAGATCGGCGCGACCAGGGTCACCGACGCCACGTCACCGGGGTGGTCGAGGAGGTACTGCATCAGTACGCCGCCGCCCATCGACCAGCCGGCCGCGTTGACCCGGCCGGTCCCGGCAAGGCCGAGCGTCTCGAGCAGCGCGTGCAGGTCGTCGGCCATCTCGCCGAGCCCGCGCGTGGCGTCGACCGGACTCGGCTCCGTGCGCCCGAACCCGCGCAGGTCGGGCGCGATCACGCGCACCTCGTCCGGCAGCGCCTCGGCGACGTACCGCCACCAGCCGCCCGAGACGAGGTTGCCGTGCACGAGCAGCAGTGGCACTCCGTCGTCAGGACCGGAGGTCCAGACGCTCTGGGTGAGTCGGCTGGTGGGCACCATCGTCCGCGTGAAGTCGGCCATGGGTGGATTCAACCAGCGGGCGCGGCTGGCGGCGAGGGTGACGGCCGGGCGTCACCATGCGTTCGACAGCAGGTCGGCGAACAGCTGGTGCTCGTCGACATCCAGGCCCCGTGCGACGAACCAGGCGCACATGTTGTGGCAGTCGCGCATCAGGAACTCCACGCCCGATGGGTTGGCGACCAGGTCGACCACCTGCGGCAGGTCGATGATCACCAACCGGTCACCGGCGGCCAGCGCGTTGTACGGCGAGAGGTCTCCGTGCACGATGCCGGCCGAGGCCATGGTGACCATCGCATCCCGCAGCTGCTCGAAGTACGACGCCAGAAGCGCGCGGTCGGGGCGGGTGCGGGCCAGCCGGGGTGCTGCCTCGCCGTCCACGGTGATCAGCTCCATCAGGAGCTCGGTGCCGTCGATCTGCACGGGGTAGGGGACCGGAACTCCGAGCGTCCAGAGCCGTTGCAGCGACTCCCACTCGGCGTTGGCCCACTGACCGGCGGCGACCGCGCGGCCGTGTGCGGTCTTCCTGGCCATCGCCCGGGTGTCCCGCGAGTTGCGGATCCGGCGGCCCTCGACGTAGGCGTTGCTGCGGTGGAAGCTGCGGTGCTCCTCGCCGCGGTAGCGCTTCGCGGCCATCACCACGCCGGGGTCTCCCTCGACCGCGCGCTCGAGCAGGAAGACGTCGGCCTCCTTGCCGGTCTTGAGGATGCCGAGCTCGGTGTCGAGGGCGGCACGGTCGGTCACCACCCAGTCGGGCAACGGTTCTGGGCCGCGGCACAGCGGCTCGACCTCCCAGTAGGTGGTGAAGCGCTGGCCGTCGCCGGGCCCGGCGACCGTGGTGAAGTCGAAGACGAAGAAGGGGTCCTGGTCAGGGGCCAGGGTTGGTTCGTGGGTGCTCAACGGTGCTCCATGAGTCGAAGGAAGGGTGGGCGCATTCGCCAAAGGCAGCCATGGTCTTCCTCCTTCGAGTCGTGGAACTTCGCTCACATCGTGGGGTAGTGCGTGACCCCGTGCAACTCATTTACCGGCGCGGGGCCCTCAGCGCTGGGTGTCCTCGCTCACCGCGCTGGCGGGGTTCGGGGCGGACTCCGGTGAGGTCACGGCCAGGCCCCCGACCCCCACCACGAGCAGGAGGCTGCCGGCTACGACGATCCCGATCCGCTGGACGACGAAGGCCTTCTGCTCGGACATGACACCCCTGGTTGTCGATCGAAAAGAACTAAGGCAACCAAGATACTCATATTGACGGAGAACGCGAGGACCCGTGACGTGTCGCGTGTCACGGGTCCTCGCGCGCGGGGTGGGTGCTGAGCTCAGCTGCAGCGGGCCATCATCAGGCCAGCCACCTCGGCCATCTCGGGGTAGTGGCGTCGGGAGCCACCGTCGAGCTCTAGCGCCCCCCGGATGAGCCGGAGCAGGGTGCCGATCTCCTCGGGTCGGGAGGAGGTGGCGGCGCTGTTGCGGCGCAGCATCTCGATGTAGAGCTGCGTGGTCTCGGGCCCGGGCTCGACGCCGAGGTCCTCGAGCATGTCCTTGCGCAGCTGGTCGTAGACGCGCATTGCCTGCCAGCGCTCGTCCGTGCCCTCCAGGGCGGTCATGAGCTCACGCACGGCCGGCTCGGAAAGGTAGCTGCGTCCGACGGCGTTCCTGGCGAGTCGCAGCGCGGTCGCCGAGTCGCCGAGCTGGTTCGCCTCGGCAGCCGCGCTGACACAGGCGCCGGCGAGAAGCTCGTCGAAGCTCTCCCGCTCCTCGCGGGCCCATGAGGCGTACGGGTTGGCAGCGAGCAGGTCGCCCGAGACCAGGTCGAGGGCCCGGAGCGCAGGTGCCACGCCCCCTTGGGCGCAGAGCTCCCGGACCTGTACCAGGTCGACGGACACCTGCTCCGGGTCGAGCAGGTAGCCGCTGGTCGTGGTGGCCAAGGCGGCCGTGCGGCCCCGGCCCAGCCGGGCGTGCTGTCGCAGCACGCACACGTAGCTCTCGATGGTTGCGATGTACGTCGCCGGCGGGTTGCCCTCCCAGAGCCGCTCCGCCAGCAGGTCCTTCGACAGCGGGTTTCCCAGCTCCGTGGCCAGCATCTCCAGGAGCTGGCGGGGCTTCACGCCCCCCAACGCGGTGCCTGCCACTGGTGTGGTTCCGTCATCGACGACGGTCGTGCCGAAAAGCTTGATCTCGATCATGTGCGTTCCCCCCTCGGGACAACGCTTATCCTCCGGGGCCGACCCCGTCGCGCGGTAGCCCCGACTGGAAGGGGGTCATCCCCCAAAGTTGGCTAGTCACCTTGGGTGCGGGAAGTGGCCCAACGGGGGATGGCACATGGCCCACCGGGTGCGGAAGGGCCGCACAGCGCGCGGCGGCGACCTTCAGCGCGGCACGACGGGTGAGTCCCACGGGGTGTCCTCCCCGACGTCGACCTCGACCTTAGAAGCGCGTCCTTGGGAAAACGTCCACACCGGACCTGGCTGCACCAGCACCCGCGTGGTCGGGCGCATCCCGAGGGTTTCCCAAGGTTCCCGCAGGACGGTGGAAGCGCTCAGGACCAGCAGTAACTATCGAGGTGGGGTTTTGTGATGCGTCTACGTGCACTCACGACAGAAATCCGTTCGGCGTCGCCAAGGCGACGCCGAACGCGCGTAACAAGCGTCGTTGCGACGCTGGCGGTCGCCGCTGCGACCGTTCTCCAGGCGGTGGTCGCCACAACGCCGGCCAACGCCGTACAGGCCGATCCGGGGGCGGGCTTCACCGTCACAGCGGGTGACCTTTCGTTCATCCTCAAGCAGATCAAGATCGCGGAGCGGCACTCGGCGACGCTCACCGCCAGCGACCGCTGCGGGACGCTGGTCGGTGACCAGCCGAACCAGATCCCCGACCGGCTGTCCTCGTACGGACTGCGCACGGTCGACGGCTCCTGCAACAACCTCTTCCCAGACCGGCAGAACTTTGCGGCGGCTGACCAGGTGTTCCCGCGCTACGTCCAGCCCAAGTTCCGTGACGCCGAGCCCATCACCGCCAGTCTTCCTGTCGGTGCACCCGGGCCGACCAGCTACAAGCAGTTGCAGGGCAACGTCGTCGACTCCCAGCCGCGCGTGATCAGCAACCTGATCGTCGACCAGACCTCCACCAACCCGGCTGCCATCGCGGCGGCCCAGTTCCCGGTGCGCACCCAGGGCAACAAGGGCGTGGTGCCGTGCACCACCGACCCCGACACGACCGTGGACCCACCGGTGCTTGCCGACCCGCCGGGCTGCGTGCCGTCGCACAAGACCCTGTTCATCCCGAACGTGACCACGGATGTCGGGCTCTCCCCGCCGTACAACTCGCTGTTCACGTTCTTCGGCCAGTTCTTCGACCACGGGGTCGACCAGACCGTCAAGAGCGGCTCCAACGTCTTCGTCCCGCTGAAGGCCGACGACCCGCTGCGCACCGTCGGCCCGGACGGCAAGGCCGGCACCGGTGACGAGGTTCCGGACAACCAGGCCTTCATGGTGCTGACCCGGGCCCAGAACCAGCCCGGCCCGGACGGGATCCTCGGCAACGGGGACGACATCCAGAACGCCAGCAACACCGACTCCCCGTGGGTGGACCAGAGCCAGACCTACACCTCGCACGCCTCGCACCAGGTGTTCCTGCGCGACTACGACCTGACCAACGGCGTGCCTGTGGCGAACGGCCACCTGCTGGGCGGAATCGTCAACGACGACACGTGCCCGAATGACACGAACACGGTCCCCTGCTACAACGACGGCAAGGCCACAGACGGCAACATCTCGACCTGGGCCGCCGTCAAGCAGCAGGCAGCCAAGAAGCTCGGCCTGCTGCTGAAGGACAAGGACGTGACCGACATCCCGATGCTGGCCACGGACCCGTACGGCGAGTTCATCCCGGGTAAGAACGGACTCCCGCAGTACGCCCTCAAGGACGGGACCACGCTCGAGGGCAACCTCGCCAACCCGGTCCCCGTGCCCGCGAATGTCGTGCACTTCGACACCCCGTTCCTGACCGACATCGCGCACAACGCGGACCCGTCGCCCCAGGACACGGACAACAACCCGGCAACGCCGCCGGTGGCACCGAGGCCGGACGGCAACACCACCGCGACCGCCGACTTCGCGAGCCAGGAGCCTGGCACGTACGACGACGAGATGCTCAACGATCACTTCGCCTGTGGCGATGGCCGGTGCAACGAGAACATCGCGCTGAGCACGATCCACCAGATCTTCCACTCCGAGCACGACCGTCTGGTGGGGGACATCGAGCACACGCTGAGCCTGCCTGAGAACGCAGCGCTCAACACGGCGTTCCACGCCACGCACACCGATCTCGCGCTGGACGACCCCAACCGGACGTTCGGCTACGGCGACCGCCTGTTCCAGGCGGCGCGGTTCGTGACCGAGATGGAGTACCAGCACCTGGTCTTCGAGGAGTTCGCGCGCAAGGTGCAGCCGGCGGTCAAGCCGTTCCACGTGTACTCGCCCGACATCAACCCGGCGATCCACGCCGAGTTCGCGCACGCCGTCTACCGCTTCGGTCACTCGATGCTGGACGACGACGTGGCGCGCAAGAATGCCGACGGGAGCGACAACTCGTTGCCGCTGCTCACGGCGTTCCTGAACCCGCCGGAGTTCTTCGACAACGGCACGGCCGCCGGTTACACACCACAGCAGGCTGCCGGCAGCATCGTGATGGGCTCCTCGGACCAGACCGGCAACGAGCTGGACGAGTTCGTCACGGAGACCCTGCGCAACAACCTGCTGGGTCTGCCGCTCGACCTGGCCGCGATCAACATGACCCGGGCCCGTGAGGCCGGTGTCCCGCCGCTCAACGAGGTGCGCCGGCAGATCTTCGCCGACACCGGGGACTCCGCGCTTGCGCCGTACACGAGCTGGTCGGACTTCGGCCAGCACCTGAAGCACCCCGAGTCGCTGATCAACTTCGTGGCGGCCTACGGCCAGCACGTGAGCATCACGAACGCGACCACGCTCGCCGACAAGCGGGCGGCTGCGAAGCTGATCGTCGACCCGGCCGACCCGCTGGACCCGGCGATTCCTACGGATGCTGCGGACTTCATGTTCGGCACGGGAGCCTATGCGGACGACGCCAACGGCCGCACCACCACCGGTCTCGATGACGTCGACCTCTGGGTCGGCGGCCTGGCCGAGGTGACCAACCTCAACGGCGGACTCCTGGGCAGCACGTTCAACTACGTGTTCCAGAGCCAGCTGGAGGACCTGCAGGACGGCGACCGGCTGTACTACCTCAACCGCACCCCGGGGATGAACCTCCGGACGCAGCTCGAGAGCAACTCCTTCTCAGAGATGATCCAGCGCAACACCGACGGCACGAACACGTTGAAGGCGGATGCGTTCGCTACGGCCGACTGCAAGTTCCAGCTGGGGAACCTCGAAGGCACACCCGCCGGCTACGTTGCCCACGGTGCGACCGTGGCCGACGACCCGACGACGCCGTGCCTGGAGAACAAGCTGCTCCTGCGGAAGCCTGACGGCACGATCCAGTACCGGGCGATCAACACGATCGACCCGAGCGGCATCAACGGTCAGTCCGTCTACAACGGCACCGTCAACAACGACCGTGTCGCCGGCGGCAACGACAACGACACCTTCTGGGGTGGCCAGGGTAACGACCGGATCGAGGGCCAGGGTGGCGACGACGTTGCCCTCGGTGGACCCGGCAACGACATCCTCAGCGACCTCGATGGTGCTGACGTCAGCAAGGGTGGCGGCGGCAACGACTCCATCGACAGTGGTCCCGGTGACGACATCGCCATGGGTGGTGACGGCCAGGACTTCATGAACGGAGGTCTCAACGACAACGAGTCGTTTGCCGGTCCGGGCAACGACTTCGTCATCGCCGGCGCCGGGGCGGACGCCGTGTTCGGTGACGGTGGCGACGACTGGATCCAGGGCGGCCTCGGCCAGGACCTGCTCCAGGGCGACCACGGTGCGCCGTTCTTCGACGACCCGGCCGAGACGGCTCCCGGCAACGACATCTTCGTCGGGCAGACCGGGGAGAACGACTACGACGCGGAAGGTGGCGACGACATCATGTCGCAGAACGCCGCGATCGACCGCAACGCCGGAGCCGGTGGCTTCGACTGGGCGATCCACCAGTACGACACGGTGGGTGCCAACGACGACATGGCGATCAACAACTTCCTGGCCGGCGCGCCGATCCAGGTGGTCGTCAACCGCGACCGGTGGCAGGAGACGGAGGCCGACTCCGGATCCGCGTTCAACGACACGATCAGGGGCACGAACGACGTCCCGAGTGCCGTCGGCGGAGCCGGGTTCACCGGCTGCGACGTGCTCGACCAGGCCGGGGTCGACCGGATCAAGGGACTGGCAGCCCTGCTGCCCCAGCCCCTGACGGGCGATCTGGCACCGGTGGTGGCCAACTCGGCAGCGGGCGTCTGCCCGCTGAGCGGGCCGATCTGGGGCGACGGCGACATGCTGCTCGGTGGTGGAGGAAGCGACACCATCGAGGGACGTGGAGCCGACGACGTGATCGACGGCGACAAGTCGGTGGAGGTGCACATCACGGTGCGCACCAACCCAGCCGACCCAGCCACCGAGATCGGGCGCACGGACATGATGGAGCACGCGGCGACCACCGGGACCTTCGGGCCCGGAACCGCTGGGATGACGCTCCAGAAGGCCGTGACCTCCGGCCTCGTCGACCCGGGCAACCTGGTGGCGGTGCGGGAGATCGTGAGCCCGGCTGTCACAACCGGCACCGACACCGCGGTGTTCTCTGGTCCTCGGTCCAACTACACCATCGACGTGACCCCGGATCACCTGTTGGTGACCCAGACCGGCGCGAACGTGGTGGGGCAGAAGGTCAGCGACGGGATCGACACGGTCCGGAACATCGAGCGGCTGCGGTTCACCGACCAGACAGTCACGGTTGCTGTGCCGAACGCGCCGACCAACGTCGTGGCGACGGCGGGCAACCGGAACGCGAGGGTCACCTGGACCGCTCCGACCGGGAACGGTGCGGCGATCACGAGCTACGACCTCGTGGTGAAGTCGGGTGCCACCGTCATCAGCACCACGACGGGGATCGCGCCGACGACTGCCCGCACCGTGACCGGGCTGACCCCCGGGACGAAGTACACGTTCTCGGTGCGTGCGGTCAACCAGTTCGGTGCCGGGCAGTTCGGGGTCTCCAACGAGATCACGGCGGCGAGCACCCCTGCGGCGCCGACCGCGCTGCAGGCTGTGCGAAGCAACGGCTCGGCGTCGCTGTCGTGGACTCCGGGCGCTGACAACAGCTCCGCCATCACCGGCTACAACCTCCAGATCCGCAATGGGGCCACGGTGGTGGAGACCCGGAGTATCACGGGCAACGTGAGCAACGTGGTGATCAGCGGGCTGAACAACGGGACGGCGTACAACTTCCGTCTCCAGGCAATCAACGGAATCGGCACGAGTCCCCTCTCGGCTGCTTCGAACACGGTGACTCCGGCAACCCTGCCGGGGCTGGTGCAGATCGGAGCGCCGACCCAGGGTGCTGCCGGTGGTTTGCTCCAGGCAAGCGCGAACTGGAACCCGCCACTGTCCACGGGCGGGTCGAACATCATCAACTACCGTGTGGTCGCGCTGAGGATGGCGCCCGACGGCACCACGGTGGATTCCGTCCAGGGGATCGCCGTCGTCGGACCGAACGTCCGCACGAGGCAGTTCACGTTGCCGGCCGGCAACTACCGGTTCGACGTCTCCGCGATCAACGCGGTCGGCGAGGGCCCGGCGGTGCGATCGGAGGCGATCGCAGCCCAGTGATCGCCGCTGCACCACACAACTGAACACAACACACAAACCGGGAAGGGGCGGTCGCCAGATGGCGGCCACCCCTTCTCGGTATTCGTTGCGCCACGGAGCCGGGGATCCCGTCACTCCGGTTAGTGCGCTGCACGTGCGGATGCGGGAGCGGGCCCCGCGGGACTACTCGGGGAGCCGGGCCGGGATGTGCACCCGCATCTCCGTGCCGCCCGCCGGGCCGCTGAACAGGTCGAAGGTCCCGTCCAGGTCGTCGACCAGGGCCTTGAGCAGCCGGAGGCCGAAGCCCTCGTCGCCGGCGTGCGGCTCGAGCCCCCGTCCGTCGTCGGTGAGCAAGATGACCACGTCGTCCGCGTCCTGCGACACCGTCACACGGGCGTGACCGGCCCGGGCGTGCTTCTGCACGTTGCGCAGGCCCTCGCGTACGACGCGGTACACGACCCCCATGACGTCCTCGTCGAGGTCGAGGCCCTCCTCGACCTCGACGCTGATGGCGAGGTTGTCGTCGGCGTAGCGCCCCGCGAGCGACACCAGCCCGGCCGCGAGCCCGGTCTCTAGCAGGTCCGTCGGCATCAGGTCGAGGACCATCGTCCGTAGCGCATGCAGGTCCTGCTGGAGCAGGCCGGTCATCTGATCGACCCTGGAACGGGCAGCCGAGCCCTCGCGGGTGTCCGGCAGGGCCGAGGCGACCGTGGGCAACGAGTAGCTCACTGCCGACAGGTCCTGCACGACACCGTCGTGGAGGTCCTGGGCCAGGCGTCTCCGCTCCTCGTGAAATGCGCGCAGTGACCGAGTCACGAGGTCCGCCTGGTCTCGCCGTGCTCGGTCGATGCGACGCGCAAGCGACCAGGCGAGAGGCAGGATCGCCAGCTGGAAGAGCAGCAGACCACCGAGGGCGATCGGGAGGGTCTTCTTTGAGATCGCGTCCCGTTCGGCGGCGATCCGGGCCGAGTCGATGTACGTCTCGAACATGACCGGCCCACCCTGCGCGGCCCGCACCGGGACGTTCACGTCCAGCAGGGTTCTCTCACCGCCGATGGCGACGGGGTGACGGTCATCGTCCTCCGGCGGCCGAGGCACTACCTTGCCCGTACGGAGCGCTTCCGCCAGCTCGTGGTCGACCCGGACTCGGTCGCCGACCATCATCTTGTCAACGTCACTCCAGAGGACGCGACCGTGGGCGTCGAAGATCACGATGTGGCTGAAAGTGCCGTCATTCAGCCGGTAGGAGAGGGCCTGCTTGACGCGTTTGATCGAGCCGGGCTCTCCGGCCCGTAGCCCACTGTCGACGAGCGTCGACACAAAACCCCTGCCCACGCCCGTGGCGCGGTCGGTCGCCTCCTCCATCGCCTGCTCTTCAGCGATGTGCCGTCCCGCCGCCCTGATGCCCACGCCCAGTACCAGCAGTGCCAGCGCGCTGAGCAGGACGAACCTGGCCAGCGATACCCGGACGACAGAGCCCCGGGTGAGGTCGAGTGTGCGGCGGAACCAGTCAGACAGCGTCGCGGCCATCGAACAGGCCCTGCCGCGACGCAATGGCCACCGCTTCGAGCTGGGAGTGTGCGCCCAGCTTGCGCAGCATGGTCTTCACGTAACCGCGGCAGGTGTTCAGGGAGATCCCGAGGCGCTGGGCGATCGCCCGCGCATCGAGTCCCATGGCCAGCATGCCCAGGACGTCGTGCTCACGGGGCGACAGCTCCGTGGGGCGCGCGCGCGCTGGCGCCGGTGGGCGCTCGAGCGAACGCAGCAGCCGCGGGTGCACAACCAGTCCGGCACCGCGCGGGGACCGGAGGATGCCCAGGAGGTCGGGGAGCGACCCGTCCTTCGGCGCCACGGCGCTCACGCCGGCCGTAGCGGCACGGTGGATGAGCGAGGCATCGGAGCATCCCGTCAGCAGCACGATCTGCACGTCCGGGTGGCGAAGCTTGATTGCCGCCGCAGCGGCCACGCCGTTGCGGTCGTCGCCGGCGAACATGAAGTCGATGACCACCATGTCCGGCAGCACGTCGTTGACCAGAGCGAGTCCCGCGTCGATGTTGTACGCGACCCCGACACAGTCGAGGTCCGGCTCGCTCCGGAGCCCGACGCTGAGCAGGTCGGCGAACGTCTCGTGGTCGTCGATGACGACCAGACGTCGGACTCGAACCTCGCGGTGGTCATTGGTCGGTGGTGCTTCTGCCAAGTTGGCCATGTCATCCCCTCCAGGACGCAGCCGAACCTCCACTCCCCCTGAGCGAAGTCAAAGCAGGGACCCTCGAGATCCCGACGAACGTGTACGACGGACGTACGTGCGTGACCTCAGGCCGGGTCCGGGGCCGAGCGATGCAGTTACCCCCGAGGCGCCGCCCGAGTCAGCAGGACGCCCTACATACGTGCCGCACGATAGCAGAGTGCGCTGGCGTGCGCGCGAGGATTCCGAAGTAAGGACGACCCTCATCGGTGGCCCGCGATGGCGTGTGGCACGTAGTCGGCGCCGAGCTCCGCGATCTCCTCGACACCGAGCTCCAGATCGACGGCCGCAACGGCGTCCGACAGGTGATCCGGCCTGGTGATCCCGACGATCGGGGAGGTGACCACCGGCTGGGCCAGCAGCCACGCCAGCGCGATCTGGGCCGCGGGCACGCCGCGCCGCTCGGCGACCTCGAGCACCTTCTGCACGGTCGTGCGGTCCTCTTCGGCGAAGAGCTTCCGGCCGAACTGGTCGGACTCGGTGCGCGCCGTCTCGGTGTCCCAGGGACGGGTGAGCCGACCGCGGGCCAAGGGGCTCCACGGGATCACGCCCACCCCTTGGTCGCGACAGAGCGGCAGCATCTCCCGCTCCTCCTCGCGGTACAGCAGGTTGTAGTGGTCCTGCATCGAGACGAAGCGGGTCCAGCCGTTGCGCTCGGCGACGTGCTGGGCCTTGGCGAACTGCCACGCATACATGGACGACGCACCGATGTAGCGGGCCTTGCCGGCCTTCACCACGTCGTGCAGCGCCTCCATCGTCTCCTCGATCGGCGTCTCCGGGTCCCAGCGGTGGATCTGGTAGAGGTCCACGTGGTCCATGCCGAGCCGGGTCAGGGAGTGGTCGATCTCCTGCAGGATCGCCTTGCGGGACAGGCCGGCACCGTTCGGACCGGGTCGCATCCGCCCGTGCACCTTGGTGGCGAGCACGTAGTCCTCCCGGACGGCGTACTCCCGCAGCGCCCGGCCGGTGAACTCCTCGCTGCTGCCGCCTGAGTACACGTTTGCGGTGTCGAAGAAGTTCACGCCTGCGTCGAGCGCCGCCCGGATCGTCTGCCGCGCGAAGTCCTCGTCCTTCGCCCATGGGTGGCCGCCTCGTTCGGGGATGCCCCAGCTCATGCAGCCGACCGCGATCGCGGAGACCTCCAGCCCGCTCCTCCCGAGTCGCCGGTACTGCATCAGACCGCCCTCTCCAGCGCGGCGAACTCCTCGTCGGTCAGCTCGATGCTCGCGGCGGCGGTGTTCGCCTCCAGGTGCTCCACGCTCGACGTGCCCGGGATCGGCAGCATCACGGGCGAGCGCTGGAGCAACCAGGCCAGCGCGAGCTGTGCCGGGGTGGCCTCGTGCTGTTGTGCCGCAGCGGCAAGGGGGCCGTCGTCGGCGGACAGCTCACCGGTCGCCAACGGGAACCACGGGATGAAGCCGATGCCGTGCTCCGCACAGTGGTCGAGCAGCTTCTCGGCGTCACGGTTCGCGAGGTTGAAGAGGTTCTGCACGGAGACGATCTCGGCGGTCTCCTGCGCCTCGACGAGCTGGTCCACGGTCACCTCGGAGAGACCGATGTGCCGGATCTTGCCCTCTTCCTGGAGCTGCTTGAGCTCGCCGACCTGGTCAGCCACCGGGTAGTCGGCGTCGATCCGGTGCAGCTGGAACAGGTCGATCCGCTCGAGGCCGAGGCGGCGCAGGCTCATCTCGACCTCCTGGCGCAGGTACGCCGGCTTGCCCAGCGGAGTCCACACGCCGGGACCCTGGCGGGTCAGCCCGGCCTTGGTGGCGATCACGACGTCGTCGGCGTAGGGGTGCAGTGCCTCGCGCAGCAGGTCCTCGGCGACGTACGGACCGTAGGAGTCGGCGGTGTCGAAGAAGGTGATCCCGAGCTCGACGGCGCGGCGCAGCACGCGGTGGGCCTCGCCGCGGTCGCGTGGCGGTCCCCACACGCCCTCGCCGGGAAGCTGCATCGTGCCGTAGCCGAGGCGGACGACGGGCAGGTCGCCACCGAGCTCGAAGGTGCCGGACGGGGCAGCGATGGTGTCGGTCGTGGAAGAGGTCATATAAGGGGCAAGTCATCGGGCGGCGGTGTTGTTCCCCGGACCGAGCGGGAGGATGAGCTCATGGCCGGAGACGAGATCGCGTGGTTCCGCAAGCCGACGCCCACGAACCAGGCGCCGTACGACGGCGGCACGCTGAACCTGAGCTACCAGCTCCTGGACAAGGCGATCGTCGAGGGCGCGGCCGACGAGTCGGTGCTGGTCGACGTCCGCGGGTCGTGGAGCCACGCCGTGCTGCTGGAGCACGTGGCCGCGTTCGGCGGCGCGCTCAAGGGGCTCGGAGTACTGCCCGGCGACCGGGTGCTGGTCGACCTGGCCGACGACCGGGACACCGTGGTCGGGCTGCTGGGCGCGGCGCGAGTCGGCGCGGTGACGGTGCGCCCGCCGACCCGGCTCGGCGAGGCGGAGCTGGCGATGTTTGTTGCGTCGGCGGAGCCGTCGGTGGTGGTCACCAGCAGGCCCGGGCTGGAGCTCGCTGACGTGAGTCCGGTCGTGATCTCCGGCGACCCCTCGCCCGTGGGATCGGCGGTGGCCTGGGACGTCGTCGTGCGCTCCGGACGCGCCGATCCCGCAGCCGCCGAGAACGTCGCCGCCGACGCGGCCTCCGCGCTGGTGTGGCCGGAAGGCCCCGACACGCCGGTCCGGGTGCGGACGACGGTCGAGCAGGCGCTGGCCCTGCTGGAGGCGACCCGGTCCGTACCGGTCGCTGCCGCCGAGCTCGTGGGTGTGCTGACGCGGTGAGGCTGGCGCGGTGAGGCCGCTGGGGGCGCCATCGGGGCGGAGAATTCCCAAGGTATCTAGGTTCTCTGGCGCTCCCAGGGGCACGTACGCCGCTGGAAGCGCCAGTTCTCCTTGGGACGTCAGAAGAGATTGGGAAGTGGTGATGTCCGATTGCGCGCCTG
>Ga0207691_10003287_pt1 | contig 15747 bp, 13 predicted proteins | sample KBSM13metaG_FD_184327 | JGI IMG/M metagenome (GOLD analysis project Ga0207691, IMG submission 184327) | Miscanthus rhizosphere microbial communities from Kellogg Biological Station, Michigan, USA - KBS M1-3 metaG (SPAdes) (version 2) | ecosystem: Host-associated > Plants > Roots > Rhizosphere >... | reverse complement strand
ATCGGGCCGATGTTTACACCAACAACGCGAATTATGCCCGCTCCGACGGCGGCAACGGCTCGACTAGCGGCACGTTTGGTGGCGGCGCGAATAATCCTCAACCTCTACGTAGTGCTCCGCTGTTTGATAGCCCGAGCACGCGAGTTGCGACAAGGTCGACGCGAACGAGCGCGGCTGTGATTCACGTGACCGATAGTTCACAATTGAGCTCTCTGCTCGACAACGCTGCTCCCGGCCCGAACGGCAAAGTCCGCGTGTCGCCGGTCACACGCAGTAGCAATATGCCTGTGCGAGGCAGCACGCGAACCATGGCAGCTGAGCTTCATCGCTCTGTGGATGCAAAAGCAAGGTCAGGCGTGCTGGCGACTCACTTACAGTAGAACACCGATATTCTCGGAGCCAACGGACCTTGGCGGCGGCAGTCTCTCGGCCGACACGACTTTGCAACTTTATGCTCCCGCCGCGCGGCGGATAAAGCTTTTAAGGTTTTCTTTCTCTTCGGTTTGCGATTAGACTTCCGCGCTTATGTGTTCCCACGTTAGAGGGTTTTTTATTCCGGCCGCGATCCTAGCCGCGTTTGCTTGCGCAAACGCGGCAGAGTTAAAGGAAGCGCGCGTTACTCAAATTGTTCGTGATGTAAAGTTACTACCGAATGCCGCTCCGGCGCGGCCAGCGGTCGTGAATGATCCGGTTCGTGATGGTACCGCAGTGCGAACGGGCGTCGAGTCGCGCACCGAACTAATGTTTTCCGATGCGACCCTGGCGCGGCTTGGCGCCAACACCATCTTCAGTTTTAATGAAGGAACACGAAACCTCGAGCTAACCGACGGCGCAATGCTGTTGCGGGTGCCGAAAAATGCCGGTGGCGCAAAAATCAATACTGCCGCGGTCACTGCGGCGATTACCGGCACCACCGTGATGCTCGAGTTCCACAAGAATTCCTACGTCAAATTCATCGTGCTGGAAGGCACCGGCCGAATTTTCCTGCCCAATCGCGTCGGTGAATCCGTGCTAATCCATGCCGGGCAAATGTTGATCACCAAACCCGACGCCAAGAATTTATCCAATCCGGTTGACGTTGATATTCGGCAGCTCAGGAAGACTTCGCGTCTCATCAAAGGCTTTGGAAAGATGGGAAGCGAAAACCTCATCGCACAAACCGAGGCGGGCCAGGATAAACAGCGGGCCCAGGGCGAGTTGTATGAAACGAATCTCGCGATCTACGGGGCCGGCACTTCAATCATTCTGACTGATCAAGTGCACATTCAGGAGACTCAGATTGCGGCGCAGCAAAACCCCCCGCCAGTCGTACCTCCAGTTGTACCGCCAGTCGTACCTCCAGTCGTGCCAAGTGAGTTTGGACCACCGGAAACCATTACTTCGCCAAACCCGTATGCACTCGGCTCAAACAATGAACTTACTACTGCGGGTCCCCCAACAGTAGTTGCCGGCGCAACAACCAACTACGGCAAGGTTTATCGGAACACGCCACTGGACGGCATTCGCTCTCTTTGGTTTTTTCGCACGACCAGAGCATTCGATTCCGCGAGCGGCTTTGATACCCCGGATCGTTCAGTTTTCGATCTCAACAATATTGCGGTCTTCAAATTTCAAAATCTCCAGTTGATTTCAAATCCAACCATTTCTGTTCCCAATGGCATAACCACGCTGGGTCTCGTGGGAGTGGATGGAATTAGCAGTGCTTTGTCCGGTGGCGCTTTGACCTTTGGCGGTTTGAATTCGGTGCTGCTGACAACGCAAAAGGGCTCGATTATTCTGGGTGGCGGAATTTCTTTTCAGAACATTCCGAATCTCTTTTTCTATGCGCGCGGTGACAATGTGGCGTTAAATCTGGCATCGCCAATCAGCGGTACCAGCAACCTTCTTCTTAATTCAGAAGGCACAGTGCAGGTCAACGGAAATATAACGGTGGATAATTTTAACGCATTTTCAAACGGCGATTTCCAGCAGGGGAGCGGGATTGTCACAGCGCGGGACGTGACCATCAATTCCATTGGCGGGAATGTCGCATTCGATCTCAGCAAATTCGCTAATCTGGCCGGGGGTGGAGGCACGATCACGCTCAACGCAAATGGCTCGCTCACTATAATTCCTAATGGTAGTGACCCCACTACTCGCACTTCAATCACCGCGCATGCCGGAACGATCGACTTTAACAGCTCGTCGCTCTTTCATTTTAATTTTAGTAATTCAGATTTCGTTAGCTTGAGTGCGGGAGCAGGTGGAATTCAGGCCCCGAATGTCGAGTTTATCGGGCCAAATCTGACACTGCGCTCAGATGGCGACATCAAACTCTTTGACACCCGGCTTCTGAGTGTGAGGGACCAACCAATCTTCTCCGGGTTGATCGATGCCAATGGCTCCATCTTCGCCAATGGCGATATCCAGACTGCGGTCCTAACAGCCGGCGGCGACATCTCAGATGGCGGATTAATCTTCGCTCGCGAGATTTCCGCGGGCGGAAATATTTCCGCGCATCAAATTATCGCTGCCGGGGGGTCGCTGAATGCCGGTGGAAATATTTCTTCCGGCTCTGGCCCGATCGAATTGCGATCCGGCGGCGGCGCGCCCTCCGGCAATCTTACCGCTGGCGGGGACCTTTTTGCCGGAGGCGGCATTTTTTCCCGTGGCGCTCCGACTGCGATAACAGTGGGCGGAAATCTCAGCGCGCCAGTTTTGTTTGCCGGCACGGTTAGCGTGGGCGGTGAGCTGAAGATCGCAAACATAACCGGAACGTCTGTCACCGGGGTATCGGCCAACACCATCACCGCAGGTAGCATTCTGATGATCGATGCCCTCGCCTTCCTCCCCAACTATCTTATTAGCAATGATCGGAATGGAGTTACGCCGTCTGATTTTACTCTCACCACCGGTTCTCTCACCAGCGTGGGACCACAAATTCCGATGATAAACGCGAATGGCACCAGCGCGTTCCCCAGCGATCCGAATTCCAATCCGGGCAGCGGCGGCCACATTACTTTAAACATTCTAGGAGCGGGGTTGACGGTCGGGCCGCAGGGCGATCTTTCATCCATCATTTCCAATGGCGGTAATTTTAATTTCGGCGGCGCTTATGGAGGGGGGAATGGCGGGACGATCAGCATTACCGCAGTCGGTCCGATCACGATCGATTCGCCGATTGAAGCAACGACCGGTCTTGTTCTTGACGGCACAAGAACGGTCGGCAACGGCGGCGCGATCACATTCAATTCAGTGAATGATGCGGTGGCGATCAATTCGCGTGTGCAAGTTTCCTCGGCCGATCCTGCAATTACTACAGCGCGGCGTCGCAGCGCCAACGGGGGGAACATCACGCTTAAGAGCGGAAAACCAAGTGGTGTTGCGATCAATATTTCCAACACCGGCCAGCTTCTTTCCCTGCTCGATGCGGCTGCGCCTGGCCCCGGTGGCAAAGTGACCATTTTGGCAACCGGCGCCAATAGCAGCGCCACAGTAAATGGAACTCTTCGCGCTGATCGCGGAACGATTGACATCCGCCACACTGGCGATACCGGGCAGATTAACCTGGGAGGTTCGGGCGCGAGGGACGCTGTTGATGCGCATGCTGATGTCATCAAGGTCGCGGCCCTGGGAAACAATGGGGTGCTCACTATCGGCAACGGCGTGTTGTCGGCGGACACAACCTTGAAACTTTATTCGCCGGGAAGTAACGGCACCGTCAATTTCGTTGCCGACGTGACATTAGGTGGAGCGAGCACAAAGATTATTGCCGGAAATACCGTTAACATCTTCAACGGCGTGGTTGTTACAATTGGCGGCAGTAAACGGGCCAGCGTCTATGTCAACAGCACAGGCGGAGTTCCGAACGCGAACTATACCGGGTTTGGCGGAAACGGCTCGCGCACCGGTACTTTTGGTGGAGTGGGGGCAAACAATCCTTTGCCATTAAATCAGGCGCCATCGTTGGACTGACCGTGGTTAGTTAATTTAGTAGACGTAATTTGGTAGAGCGAGAGTCTGGCGAGTCGTAGTGCTGCTTGCCCCGGCATCTTGCCGGTGATCTTTCTTCGGCTCGGATCACCCTACCAAAGGTCATCGTGCGCGCTGCAGCGGCCTTCTATGAGGACCGGATCCTATAGTTTTTGTCCAATCGGCAGCTTCCATATGTCGGAAATGTCGGTGGCGCTTTCGCGCTTTTGCTTAGATTTTGAAACAACCATGAAGTCGATCTTCGACCGTTCGTTGCCGCGTGCAGGCTTGTTACTGCTCTTTAGCTCAGGAGCGATTTTGCCGTTGACCGCTGCAGAAAGAAAAGAGGCCCGTGTCACTCAAGTCATCCGCGACGTCAGGCTGTTGGCTCCGCAGGTCGCTGCCCGTCCGGCACACTTGAACGAGGTTGTCACCGATGGAAGCGCCGTCCTCACCGGCGCTGATTCGCGCGCCGAACTTACCTTCGCTGATCTGACCATTACCCGGGCGGGCGCTAACAGCATTTTCTCTTTCGATCAAGATGGTCGGAACGTAAGTGTCGAAAGCGGCGCCATCCTCTTGCGGGTGCCAAAGGGTTCCGGCGGCGCGCGTATCCGCAGCAGCGCGCTTACCGTCGGCATAACGGGAACAACGGTGATGTTCGAATCGCGACCGCGCAATTACAGCAAGCTCATCGTTCTCGAAGGAAGCGCTCAGGCTTGGCTAACGAAACATCCGGGAAAGAAAATTGCGGTGCACGCTGGCCAGATGTTCATCGTCAGACCGGGCGCGGAGCATCTGCCCGAGCCGGTCGATGTAGATGAAAATCTCATTCTCCGGAGCGCGATCTTAATTACGGAATTCCCACCGCTGCCCAGTCTCGATCTCATGCGCAGCGTAGCTGAAAATCAAAAGAAATCGGGTGGGCCCCTTCTTAATCCGCTCATCGATCCCACCGGCATGGGCGCGCGCGATGTGAATGCGTCAACTCGCTCGCAACCGAATGCGTATCGCACTCCGGGCAACGGACAGCGCAAACCGTAGGCCGCGACCATGCTCGCTGCTTGCCTGACCGGGAGCGGCGACTCTCGATCCGTCGAGCGCTTGTGTCTTGCGTAGCTGGGCGACTTGATAGTCTTCTCTCTTAGTTATTCTTCGCGGGTTAGCGGGAACTCGTTCGCGCCGGAATGACCAGAGTCTGACCTACTACCAATTTCTTCGGATTGTCGATCACATTGCGATTGGCATCGAGAATCTGTTTCCAACGCGTCGATGTTTTGTAAAATTTTCGGGAGATCGATGCCAGAGTATCGCCGCGCTGCACCACGTAAGTTTGCCTGGCGGTTTCAGCCCCTTTTGTTTTCCCAGGGGTGGGAGATTGTTCAAGTGTAGCGATGTGGCTGCGTCCACGCGCTTCGTCCAGATCTCTTCGTAACGACAAATTTTCATTCCGTAAGCGAGTTGCTTCGGCGCGAGAAATGAGCGCGTCTCCTGAGAGACTGGTCAGGAGCGCGACCTCATCGCGTTTGACGAAACCTTTCACATCGTTTGCTCGCGGCCCGGTCGGCGCAATGACCAAATAGCGTTTGAAATGATGCAGCGCGTTTAACGGATCGTTCATATTGTCATCGTAAAGGAGCGCCAGCTTGTAATGCACTTCGGCATCGCCCGGCCGATCTTCCAGCGCAGATTCGTACAAGCTGATCGCGCGCGCGAAATCGCCCGCAGCCGCCTTGGACTCTGCATCTTTGAGCTGTTGCGCATGCCGCGGCGTGATCATTCGATCACAGCCGGCACTAATCAACGCGAGTAGCATCCACAAAACGCTTCGATGCATCGCGCACCTGATAACCGCTGCGTTTAAAACTGCAATGTGCAATCAATTGAAAGCTGTTTGAGTTGCTTCGCTTCCATCGCGTGACTTAACATCTGACGCGCCGGAACACAGACTTTCAGTCTGTGCGCCCAACGGACATTCTGTCCGCTGTCATAATTTTAGGGTATCCACTTTGTCGTGGTTCAGCGGAGTGTAACTCCGCTGAGCGCACCGGCGAGGAGGCCCGCGTTCCGCGTAAACTCGGCCCGACACCGTCTTGCCTGCTCGTGGGTCCGTTCGGATCGCTTTTAATATTTGCGCATCGTCGGATCGACCTCTTCGCGCCAGGCGTCGAGACCACCTTCGAGATTGAGTAAATTTTCGAAACCTTCGCCGCGCAGAAATTCGATGGCGCGCGCGCTGCGCACGCCGCTCTTGCACATCACGACGGTTGTTTCTGTCCGTGGAATTTCTGTCAAACGATCCGGAATGGTCCCTAGCGGAATCAGTCGTGACTTTGGAATGCGCGCGATCTCAAATTCGAATGGTTCGCGGACGTCAACCAGGGCGACTTCCTGGCCACGAACTATCAGTTCGTGCAATTGGGTCGCGGAAATACCTCGAACTGTGGAAGCGTTTGAATGGTTGCAAAATTGTTCGTAGTCAATCGGCTCCGTGATGGAGGGCGATTGACCGCACACCGGACAATTTGGATCCCGGCGAATATTAAATTCACGAAACCGCAGAGTTAGTGTATCAACATGCAAAAGACGCCCGAGGAGATTGTTGCCAGTCCCAATAATTAACTTGATCGCTTCCATCGCCTGAATGATTCCGATCAAACCCGGCACGACGCCGAGAACACCTGCTTCGGCGCAGCTTGGAATAGCCTCCGGCGGTGGCGGCTCCGGGAAGAGGCAACGGTAACAAGGCCCGCCAAGATGAGGGGCAAAGAGCGAGGCTTGTCCTTCGAATTGGTGGACCGAGCCGTAGATGTTTGGTTTCCTTTCCCAAACACACACGTCGCTGGAAAGGTAACGCGTCGGCAGGTTGTCGGAACCATCGACTACGATGTCGTAATTGCGGATCAACTCGACGGCGTTGCCGGCAGACAGTCGTGTCGTGTAGGTCTCGACGACGATCGTTGGGTTGATGGCAAGCAAACGCGCGCGCGCCGAATCGGTTTTCTCGCGGCCAACGTCGTTCGTTCCATGCAGGAGCTGCCGGTGAAGATTGCTAAGATCAACCGTGTCCTGATCCACGATTCCGAGAGTTCCGATGCCGGCGGCGGCGAGATAAAGCGATGCTGGCGAACCCAGCCCGCCGGCTCCGATGCACAATACCCGCGCTTCTTTCAATCGGCACTGACCTTCTTTGCCGACCTGAGAAAGATTGATTTGGCGCGAGTAACGCTGTAGTTCAGCGGTACTCAGGCCCACCTCAAGGCCGCCTTTATCCAGAGTCTCTTTCGCCATAGGGCAAGATAGTTTAGCACGATTTTGATCTTCAGTGGGAATACAGACTTCCAGTCTGTGTGCCCAGCGGAGTTGCACTCCGCTGCGGAAAAAGCGGACAATATGTCCGCTTGGCGCACAGGCAAGAATGCCTGTGTTCCGCGAGATGGCGCCCAGTATGACAGCAGTATCCCCTAGCGCGAAACAAGATCCCAATTGATTCCGACCACACGCCTGTTTTCAAATCGTTTTAGCGATTTCGGAAAGACAAGATAACGCACGTCTTTCGCCTGTTTAAAGCCAACAATTCCAAATTCGGTTCCGCTCTCGGTTCGCTGGATTGTCATGATGCGATTGTTCTTAATTGCAGATTGCAGGTGTCGGTCTGCCGATGGCTTTTGCCAAAGCGTGTAAGATTCTGGCCGGCCAGCCTTCTCTACGATTTCTGAGAATCGCCCCGTTTTCACTTTCAACAATTTCATCGCGAAAAAAGTCCGCCAGAGAACTACGGCAAAGAAGGTCAGACTACCGTTGCTGCATTCCTGCCCTGGCGGGTTTCGTAAGCCCTCAGTCCATAGCCCCTGACGGAGGAAAAAGCTTCGTGCAAGATCACGATCGCGCAACCATAACGAGAGAGAGATGAGAATGACGAAATCCGAAACAGTGGCGATGAGACGAGCCTTTTCGGAATTCCCGACTTGTCATTAATTCGCAATTCGCCGGTAGAGTACCGTCATTTTCCCCCGCATTGACAGCATTAGCTGCATTTGGTTGCATCGAGGACGTGAATTGGCTCGCTCTCTGTATGTTGCTCGCTCTGGAATGCTCCTGCACTACGGTCGCCAACCGGCGTGACCTTTACAGCCCGCAGCCGTCGCCCGAACTAGATTGGCACCGGCAAACAACGACGACAACGACAACTACACGCACGGAAGAGACATTGCCACCACCCCAAATCGCTAACGTGTTGTAGCCCAGATCGGTTCTTCCGATCACGCTAATTATACGAAGGGCAAGTTGGCTTTGATCCGCGCGACATCGGTTTCATGCACGCGACCCATCTTCGCCAGTTGGCGTTTTTTCTTCGCGTTTTTGGCGGACATGAGATGACGTCGTGACGCGCGTGAGCGAAGGACCTTGCCCGAAGCGGTCACTTTAAAACGTTTTGCGACCGACTTGCGGGTCTTACTGCGAGCGATCGGCTTAGGCATAGGGCGCGCAAGATAGCGGCGGTCGACTGGGTGACAACTTCTATTTGCTCTCCCTGGTGGATTTGGCTCAGTGGACTTGAGCCACAGGATTGGTTTCAGGACGGGCGGCAAATAAAATTGCTGCGATCAGGTCCAATTTCGCAAGATTGTTGCCATGGCTGAGGAGAAATTTCCGCGCGTCGTGATCGTCGGCGCGGGCTTTGGCGGGCTCGAAGCTGCGAAAAAATTAGCCTGCGAGAACGTTCAGCTCACGGTCGTCGACCGCACTAATTACCACCTCTTCCAGCCGCTCCTTTATCAGGTCGCCACCGCCGCGCTCTCGCCTGCCGACATCGCCGCGCCGGTGCGGGCGATTCTGCACAAATGCGAGAATGTCGAAGTCATCCTGGCCGAAGTGCAATCGATTGATGTGAACAAACGCATCGTTCATGCAGGCGATCTCGATCTCTCCTACGATTATTTGATTCTTGCGACCGGCGCGCGCCATTCCTATTTCGGGCATCCGGAGTGGGAGCGTCTTGCCCCAGGCTTGAAGAGCTTGGAAGATGCAGTGGAAATTCGGCGCCGCATTTTGCTCGCATTCGAATACGCCGAAAAAATTTCCGCTCCTGCGGCGCGCGCTGCGGCATTGACTTTTGTCATTATCGGTGGCGGACCTACCGGAGTCGAAATGGCCGGAGCGATTGCCGAGATCGCGCGTTACACTTTGGCGCGCGATTTCCGCCACATTGACCCATCCAGTGCACGGGTCGTTTTGATTGAAGGCGAGCCACAGATCCTGGCCGCATTTCCCGAGGACTTGCGGGTCAGTGCAATGCAACAGTTGCGCGATCTCGGCGTGGAAATTCGCACCGGAGTGCACGCCACCGATCTAACGGAAGATGGACTAAAGGTGGGCAATGAATTCATTCCTTGCCGGGTGAAAATTTGGGCCGCGGGCAACAACGCCTCTTTCGTTGGCAAATCGCTCGGCGTTTCGGTCGATCAGGTTGGCCGGGTCGTGGTACAGGACGATCTAACGATTCCCGGACATCCTGAAGTACAGGTGATCGGCGATCTGGCCAAGTTCACCGGCAAAGATGGCAAGCCCCTGCCTGGCGTTTCACCGGTGGCGATGCAACAGGGCCGCCATGCCGCGCGCAATATTTTAGCGATGATCGAGGGTAGAAAACCACAGCGCTTTTGGTACTTCGATAAGGGCAGCATGGCGACAATCGGTCGCCACAAAGCGGTGGCCGACTTGCACCTGCTGCACTTGAGCGGATTGCCGGCATGGTTAGCGTGGCTCTTTGTTCATATCCTGTTTTTAGTCGGATTCCGCAATCGGGTAGTCGTGCTTGTCCAATGGGCCTGGGCTTATTTGACCTTCAATAAAGGTGCGCGCCTGATCACACGAAACTTCCAGGCCGAGACGCGGCCGCCGGCGTGAAAAACAGTTTTGGTCCAAGCAATAGTGGAGTCGGGGTTCATCAACCCTAGAATGGTCGAATGCTGATTCAGAGTCTTGGAACTTCTAAAATTTTTTCCGCCCCACTCGGAACGGCAAAATCAAATCGCTAAATCGTTAGATGAAAATCGCCGTCGTCGGAACAGGCGCGATTGGCAGTTTTTATGGCGGCAAGCTCGCTCATGGCGGCCGCAACGTTCATTTCCTGTTAAGAAGTGGATTCGCGAAAATTAAACGATCGGGCATTCGCATCCGCGGAAGAAAGGAAAATTTTCACATCGCCAGAGTGCAAGCCTACGAAACCGCTGACGCCATCGGACCGTGTGACTTGGTGATGATTGCGCTGAAGGCGACGAACAACGAGGCCTTGCTGCAATTGATCCCCCCTCTACTGCATCCGCGCACAATCCTGCTCACCTTGCAAAATGGGTTAGGGAATGAGGACTTTGTTGCTCGACATTTCGGCGCCAACCGAGTGATGGGCGGGCTTTGTTTTATTTGTCTTAACCGCATTTCTCCGGGTCTGATTGAGCATCTTGATTATGGATACCTGACCATCGGTGAATTCACCGGTCCTCCCAAGTCACGAACTCGCGCTGTTGTCCGGGAATTCCAGGAGAGCGGCGTGACCTGCCGGGTGGTTGATAATTTAATGCAGGAACGCTGGGGCAAGTTGGTTTGGAACATTCCTTTCAATGGCTTGACGATCGCGGCCGGCGGAATTACCACCGAAGACATTTTGCAGAATGATTCTCTCCATTCAGCGGCGTTCGCGTTGATGAATGAAGTAATCGTTGGAGCAAAGAGCTGTGGTTACAATTTGGCGGCAGATGTTGCACTCGAACATATGAAGCGCACCGAAACGATGGGCGCTTACAAGCCATCGACTCTATTGGATTTTGAAGCCGGGCGCGCTCTCGAAGTCGAAGCTATCTGGGGCGAACCGCTACGTCGTGCTCAAACCGGAGGAACAGCAATGCCTCGATTGGAGCAGCTTTATGCCCTGCTGAAATCATTGAATGCCCGACGCGAATGAGACATCGCACGCCGCCGCCGATCGAAGTACGAAATGTTCAGCGAACCGTTCGGGTTTCTACGGGCAGCCTGCAGCGTTTCGCGAACACCGCCTCCGCGCTCGTCTGGGAACATAAGCGACCGCGAGCCGAGATTGCGTCCGTGCCCGAGATCACGGTGTTAATCGTGAGCGACCGACGAATGGCGACTCTACACCAAGAATTTTGCGGCCTGGCTGGCCCTACCGACGTGCTCACCTTTCGGCACGGTGAAATCGTGATCAGCGTCGAGACGGCTGCGCGACAGGCGAAAGTGTTTCGCAGCTCTCTCGCTGGTGAAATTCGGCTTTATCTGTTGCACGGATTGCTGCATCTCGCGGGATTCAATGACGTTGCGCCGCGCCAGCGGAAACAGATGCTGCAATTGCAAAGGAAATTGTTCTTTTCCTTGTGTGAGGTCGGCGGAAGTTGGTCCGGCGCGAACGGGTAGGCAGCGCTGGCTGTCGATCGTACTCTTATTAACACCCGCCTTCAGGCGGGTGCCTCACCGCAAGAAATGGACACGAGGCGTTCGGATGGCTTGCCTGGTAGAGATGAGTAGAGCCGTTGAAACGGCTTTCTTTGCGACCGTGCTGTGCGTGGTCCGGTCTAAAGGCTGGTATTAATGAGAAGGGAGCCTGGCGACCTGAGCGTTTGAAGGAACAAGGCCGCGTGGTAACTTTTTCCATGAGCCAGCTGCTCCGAAAATACGAGGCAAAATTCGCTGCCACGCTGGTAATCGATTTCCCCCGCGCGACACTGGAAGCACCGACGATTGAAAAGGAGGAAGCAACCAAACAGGAGATCGAAATGCCATGGAATGTTATTGTGCACAATGACCCGGTGAACCTGATGAGTTATGTGACAATGGTGTTTCAGCGCGTTTTTGGTTATCCACGAGAAAGAGCGGAAAAGCACATGTTGGAAGTACATAATAACGGCCGATCAATTTTGTGGAGCGGCGTCCGAGAAAGGGCCGAGCTCTACGTGCAACAACTGCATGGTTACCTCCTGCTCGCGACCATTGAGAAAACCGTGTGATGGAAATCTGCCGACAGGATCAAGCCCTCGAGATTCGCGAGCTTGATCCTTTTTTGGCGGAGTTGCTCAGGCAGGTCCCGGAAAGCGCGCAGCCAAATGATTCTCCAGCGGCGGAAGAGCGTCTTTTCAGTGCTCCCGCGGCGCCAGAGGAAAAGGATTTGTGTTCCGAGTGGAAAGTTTACGTCGTTCCGGAACTGCGGCGTCTTTTTCAATCGGCCACGGAAACGGTGCGGCAGGACTTGCAACAGTTGCAATGCACCGGTAAGCCATTCGCCAATTGTACCCTGCGGATTCCAATGGCTCACACAGACGCATGGCTAAGCGCGTTGAACCAGGCGCGGCTGGCAATCGCCGCCACCTATCAATTTAGCGATCACGAATTGTGCGACCATTATCGCTCGCCGCTGGGCAGTCGGCGCGATTTGAGTCTGTTTCAGGTCAACTTTTACGGCTTTCTTCAGGAATTTATCGTGCGCGAGATGGAAGGAAACACTTGAAGCGCGATGCCCTGTTAATGCGCTTGCCGGTTCTTCACCATTTCCATCAATCGCGCTTTGATCTGATCGGAAGCTTTTGCCGGCTTCAAACTCAAGGCAAAAGCCTCGCTCAGCGAGTAGCATTCACTGATGAAAGCCTCGGCTTTTTCACCAAATTCGCGGCGCGCGTTTTCGAATTCCGCCATTTCGTCCGGCTCGAGCGCACCGACAACGAAGAGGCGGGCGCGGTTTTGAAATTCTTCAAAGCTCATCGCGTAGCTCCTTCAGACCGTCGTAAATCTTCTTGAGGCCTAATTCCAGGCGCGTTTTCACCGTCCCCAGTGGTGTATTCGTTTTTGCGGCGATTTCGCGCTGACTCATCCCGCGAAAAAATGACAGTTCGATGGCTTGTTGTTGCGCAGGCGGGAGCACTCCGATGACCCGCCGGATCAAAACGCGCCGGTCGCCATCGAGAATTTCCTCCTCCGTCGAATTGTGGACCCAGGCATCGGGCTGTTGTTCAGTCTCCTGTTGTAAACGCTCCTCTGCTCGGACATAAGCTTGCTTTTTACGCAAACCGTCGATTGCGCGGCGACGCGCCAGCGTTACCATCCAGCCAAGGGGTTTGCCTCTCTGGGCCGAGAAGTTTTTGGCCTGGTTCCAAATCTCCATGAATATCTCTTGCAGCAAGTCGTCTGCCTCCGCTTCGTTGTGGATCACCCGTAGGATTAGCGCTTTCAGAATGCCGTTATAGCGATCGTAAAGCTGCGACAAAGCTTCTGGGTCTTCTCGCTGAATGCCCTCCATCAATTCAAGGTCGCTGGGCGCGCCCGATGGCAATGGAGTCGCCGACCTCGGCAGCCGATTAAGTACTTCTGCTTCCTCATCCTCTTGCGGTGGTGGCTTTTGTGATTTCACAGGCCTTGTTCGAGTGCGACTTTAGTTAATAATTCCCTCTATGATAATGCGTCTCCAACGCAGTCATCGGCAGCGCTTCATTCTTTCACAATTCGTCATGAAACGCGCGCAGATCAATCTTTGGCCGCCCAATTTTGCAACCGGGAGCGTTGCCTGGCCGAACGACACGGCGATTAGGACCTCGATGATGCGTCACAACTCTCTCCCTGAAGGGTGAAAGATCCGGGGTCCGTCGCCGGGACGTGTGAGATGATACGTGCAACTCCCCATTGCGTCGCTTACAGCATCGCGCCTAAAGTCCCAGACAATGTCCGATTCGCTTTGGTATAAGGATGCCATCATCTACGAGCTGCACGTGAAGACATTTCACGACAGTAACGCGGATGGTATCGGCGATTTTCGCGGACTGATCGAGAAGCTCGATTATCTCCAGGAACTCGGTATCAGCGCGATCTGGTTGCTCCCTTTTTATCCGTCGCCCTTGAAGGACGACGGCTACGACATCGCCAATTATCTGGACGTCAATCCGAACTACGGCACGCTCGACGATTTCCGCGCCTTTCTCGACGCGGCGCACGAACGCGGACTGCGCGTTATCACCGAACTCGTCATCAACCACACCTCCGATCAAAATCCGTGGTTCCAAAAATCGCGTCGCGCTCCGCCGGGCTCGGCGGAACGTGAAGTGTATGTCTGGAGCGATAGCCGGGAAAAATACCAGGACGCGCGCATCATCTTCAAAGATTTTGAAACATCAAACTGGTCGTGGGATCCGATCGCGAAATCATATTACTGGCATCGCTTCTATTCGCATCAGCCCGATTTGAATTTCGATAACCCCGCGGTGCACGAAGTGGTCGAGCGGGTCTGCGATTTCTGGCTCAAGCTTGGCGTCGACGGCGTGCGGCTCGATGCCATCCCCTACCTCTATGAGCGCGAAGGGACGAACTGCGAAAACCTTCCGGAGACGCACGTCTATTTGAAAAAATTACGCGCGCACATCGACGCGCACTTCAGTGGTCGTATGCTTCTGGCAGAGGCGAACCAATGGCCGGAAGACGCCGTCGCCTACTTCGGTAACGGCGACGAATCACACATGAATTTTCACTTCCCGCTCATGCCTCGAATGTTCATGGCGCTGCAGATGGAAGATCGCTTTCCCATCATCGACATCCTCGAACAGACCCCACCGATCCCGGATAACTGTCAGTGGGCCATGTTCCTGCGCAATCATGACGAGCTCACGCTCGAGATGGTGACGGATGAGGAGCGCGATTATATGTGGCGGGTTTACGCTAACGATCCAACAGCGCGCATCAATCTCGGCATTCGCCGGCGGTTGGCACCGTTGCTCGCAAACAGCCGTCGCAAAATTGAACTGCTCAACATTCTCCTTTTCTCAATGCCTGGCACGCCAGTCCTCTACTACGGCGACGAAATCGGAATGGGTGACAATTTTTACCTCGGCGATCGCAATGGCTGTCGCACCCCAATGCAATGGAGCGCCGATCGCAACGCCGGATTTTCCAAAGCGAATCCACAGCAGCTTTACCTGCCGATCACGATTGATCCGGAATACCACTACGAAGCGATCAACGTCGAAAATCAGCAGAAGAATCTCTCATCGTTGCTGTGGTGGATGCGGCGCGTCATCGCCATGCGAAAAAATTACAAGGCGTTCTCCCGCGGCTCGCTCGAATTTTTGTTTCCCGAAAATCCAAAGGTGCTGGCGTTTCTACGCCGCACCGACGACGAAAACATTCTCGTTGTCGTCAATTTGTCGCGGTTCGCGCAGCCGGTGGAACTGGATCTCGCGAAATTTTCCGGCTGTATTCCGATGGAAGTTTTTAGCCGCAATCGATTTCCCGCCGTCCGAAGATCGCGTTATCTTCTAACGCTCGGGCCGCACGCGCATTACTGGTTTGTATTGCAGTCTCCCTCGGCGGCAACCCGTGCACGGAAACGCATGAAAACACCTACCATCGCATCGGTGCCGGCATTTTCAGAGCTCCTTTCCGGTTCGTCACGGCGCGATCTCGAGCGCACGATTCTTCCGAGTTACCTCGCTGGTTGCCGATGGTTTGGCGCGAAAGCGCGCACGATTCGGGAACTCCGAATCGTGGACGATCCCCTGGTTTCGTCCCACCCGGCTGGCGCGCGCCATGTCCTCATTGAAGTGAACTACACTGAAGGCGCTTCAGAAATTTACACCCTGCCGCTGCAAATCGGGCGCGATGAAAACACGCACCGAATTTCCCGCGAGGCCCAACACGCTGTTATCGCCGAATTCGCCGACAGCAACGCCATTTTGCACGACGCGACCTTCGATCCCGATTATCGCGGGGAAATTTATCGCATCATTCGCGAGCAACGAAAATTGC
>Ga0207691_10003285_pt1 | contig 15751 bp, 12 predicted proteins | sample KBSM13metaG_FD_184327 | JGI IMG/M metagenome (GOLD analysis project Ga0207691, IMG submission 184327) | Miscanthus rhizosphere microbial communities from Kellogg Biological Station, Michigan, USA - KBS M1-3 metaG (SPAdes) (version 2) | ecosystem: Host-associated > Plants > Roots > Rhizosphere >... | reverse complement strand
GCATCGCCGCAAGGCGAGGCGTCGAGCGCAGCCTGTTTGAGCACCGAGCACAGGCAGCCTGCGCAGCAGGATGCCGCCCGTGCAAGGGCGAGTTCTGCGCTCGCCCCCCTGACCCGAGCACCGGAAGGCAGTCGGCGCTGCGCGCCGACCGCCGCAGTGAAGCACCGCCGGACACCCGCCCACGGCTTTGCGACGCTCGACCGTCACAAGACCGCCACTCGCCCACACTGAACAGCTCACCGTGGACTACGCCGCCGTCGTCTTCCTCGAGATCCTCTACATGATCGCGTTCCTCGCGCTGACAAGCGCCGGGCTCGCGGTGGTGTTCGGGATGATGCGGGTCATCAACCTCGCGCACGGCGAGTTCGTGATGATTGGCGGCTACACGACGATCTTCTGCAACCGGGCCGGGCTCGACATCTGGTTCTCGATGCTGGTGCTCGCGCCGCTCGTCGTCGGCATCATCGGCTTGATCGTCGAGCGCGTCGTGATCCGACATCTCTACGGCCGGATGATCGACACGATGCTCGCGACCTGGGGCCTGAGCTTGCTGATGGTCGGGCTCGTGACCCTGATCTTCGGCAACACCGCGGTCAGCGTGACCGCGCCCATCCAGTCGTATCAGGTCGGTGCGTACCAGATGGGCGGCTACAACCTGTTCATCATCGCTATCGGCATACTCGTGATGCTGCTGCTCTGGCTGATCCTGCGCTACACGCGCGTCGGCCTGGTCGCGCGCGGCGCGATGCAGAACGCCGAGATTGCCTCGTCGCTCGGCTACAACCCGCAGCGCATCTACATGTGGACGTTCACCGCGGGAGCCGCGCTGTCGGGCCTCGCCGGCGGCGTGATGGCGCCGCTGACCGGCTTGCTGCCGTCGTCGGGCTCGCTCTACATCGCCAAGTCGTTCATCACGGTGATCACGGGCGGCGCCGCGATCATTTCGGGGACGCTCGGCAGCTCGATCATCTTCGGCACGGTCAACCAGATCGTCTCGTTCGGCTCGACGCCGGTGATCGGCGAAATCGCGATGCTTGCGCTCGCGATCATCCTGCTGCGCCTGATGCCGCAGGGCATCACCGGGCGCTTCTTCAAGAACTCGACATGACCGGACATCCCACGTTCGGGATCGGACGCATCCGCTGGGGCTGGTTCATCGTCGGGTCGCTGATCCTGCTGCTGCTGCCCGCCGTCACCTCGACGAACACGCCGACGTTGCTGCTGATCTGGGCCCTCTTCGCGCTGTCGCTCGGGTTGCTGTGGGGCTTCGCCGGCATCTTGAGCTTCGGCCATGCGGCCTACTTCGGACTCGGTGCGTACACCTACGCGATCGGGTCGATGAACGTCGGCGAGAGCACCGGCCCGCTGCTGCTCGCGATCGTGCTGCCGGCCGCAGTGGCTGCGGCGATCGGCGCGATGATGTTCTACGGTCGCATCAGCGACGTCTACATGGGCGTGATCACGCTGGTCGTGACGTTGATCCTGTTCAAGTTCATGAGTGCGACCGCGGGCGACGCGTATCGAATCGGCAGTGCGCGGCTCGGCGGCTTCAATGGCATCCCGGCGTTCCCGATCCTGAACCTGCCGGGCGACCCGAGCGTCACCGTCTTCGGCACCCCGTTCTACTACGTCGTCGCAGTCGCGCTGATGGGTTGCTACCTGCTGTGCCGCTGGATCCTCGGCTCGTACTTCGGCCAAGTGCTGATCGGCATCCGTGAGAACGAGGCGCGCGTCGAGCTGCTCGGCTACAGCGCACCGCTCTACAAGACCGCGATCTTCGCGATCAGCGCGGCGATGGCGGGGCTCGCCGGCTGCCTGTTCGCGAACTGGGCCGAGATCGTCACGCCGGGCGTGTTCAGCCTCGGGCAGTCGGCCGAAGTGATCATCTGGACCATCGTCGGCGGGCTCGGCACGCTGGCTGGACCGATCGCCGGCGCGATCGTGCTCGGTTACTTGAAGCTGCTGCTCGGCCAGCAGACGTTGATCGACAACTCGCTGGTGCTCGGCGCGATCCTCGTGCTGGTCGTGCTGCTGTTGCCGAGCGGCCTGCTGCCGGCGCTGACACGCTGGCGCGAGCGGCGCGATCTGGCCCGGGTCAGCCGCCGACAGGCCAGCAGCACGCGGCGGCGGCGTGGCCAGCGGGGTGACGCGTGAGCGTGCTGCGGGCCGAGCGCCGGGCCGCTCCCAAGCCGGCCCGGCCTTGCAGGCCGCGACGTTGCGAGACGCAACGTCTCATCATGCCGTCCATGCCGGCGCAGTCCGGCATGGAGCCGCGGCACTCGGCCCCCTCGGCGGGCCGGCCGGTGTACCCGCCGGACGGGGGGCACCGCCAGTGAGCGAAACGGTGCTGGACACCCGCGACCTGTCGATGCGCTTCGGCGGCGTGCAGGCGGTCAACAACGTCAACTTCTCGCTGCGTGACCGCGAGCTGCGCTGCCTGATCGGCCCGAATGGGGCTGGCAAGAGCACCTTCTTCAAGTGCCTGACCGGGCAGATCCGGCTCGATCCGTCGCACGGCCGCGTGTTCATCCGCGGGCAGGACGTCAGCGGCTGGCGCGCCTACGAGATCGTGCGGCTCGGGGTCGGCATCAAGACGCAGGTGCCGTCGGTCATGAACGGGCTGAACGTCGAGGAGAACCTGTTCCTGTCGGCACGCCGGGTGCATTCGAACCGAGCCTCCGCCGAGGCCGCCGTCGAAGAGGTGATGCAGCAGGTATCGCTGCAGCGCATCGCGCGCCGACTCGTCGGCGAGCTCGCCCATGGCCAGCGCCAGCTCGTCGAAATCGGGCTGGTGCTCGCGCAGCGCCCCTGGCTGCTGCTGCTCGACGAGCCGGCCGCGGGCATCACCGGCGCCGAGGCCGACCAGCTCGTGCGCATCATCCACGAGGTCAACGAGAAGTCGACCGTCGTCGTCGTCGACCACGACATGCAGTTCGTGCGCATGCTCGGCGGCAAGGTGACCGTGCTGCACCAGGGCGCAATCCTGCGCGAAGGGCCGGTCGACGAGGTGCTCGCCGACGCCGAGGTCCGCAAGGTCTACATCGGGAGCCGCGCTAAATGAGCAGCGCGAACGGGTGGCGCGGTGCCCACGGTGACGCGAACAGCGAAGCCTCGGACAGCAGCCTTGATATCGACGATGCGAACGCCGCGTCAACGTCCGGCGCAGCAGACGTCGTCCTCAACGTCGCCGGCCTGCGCGCAGCCTACGGCCAAGTGCCGGTGCTGCACGGCATCACGTTCGCGCTGCACGCGGGCGAGGCGGTCGGCATCGTCGGCCACAACGGCGTCGGCAAGACGACATTCCTGAAAGCGTTGATCGGCCTCGTGCCGGCGACGGCCGGTCGCATCTCGATCGACGGGATCGACGTCACGCGGATGAAGGCGCACGACCGCAGCCGGCTCGGCATCGGCTACGTGCCGCAGGGCCGCGGCATCCTGCCGGGGCTGAGCGCACTCGAAAACCTGCGCCTCGCCTGGACCGCCGATTCGGGTGACACCGAAGCGGCGGCGATCGAGCGCATCGTCGACACCCTGCCGCGCCTGCGTGCGCTGCTCGATCGCAAGGGCGGCGCGCTGTCCGGCGGCGAGCAGCAGATCCTCGCGCTCGGCCGCGCGCTGATGCCGGTGCCGTGGCTGCTGCTGCTCGACGAGCCGTCCGAAGGCATCCAGCCATCGATCGTGCAGGAGATCGGCGAGATCCTCGCGAACCTGCGCAAGCGCGACAAGCTGTCGCTCGTCGTCGTCGAGCAGAACCTCGACCTCGTGCTCGACGTCGCCGACCGCATCGTCGTGATGGAGCGCGGCCGCATCGAGCGCGACGTCGATGCGCACGTCGTACACGCCGGCGGGCTCGCCGAGCTGCTCGGCATGGGCGCGATGCGCACGTCGCGGGCGCCCGTTTTGAGCGCGGCGCGCAGCAGCGTGCCGCCGAGCCCGAGCGGGTCGACACGGTCGCCGCCGGCGAACAGTGCCGGCCGCGTTACGTCGCCCGGTGCCTCTATCCAGCCGTCGACGACGCTCTCACCGTCGCTGCGCGGCGCACCGGTGCCGGTCGCGACTTACGGGCACCCGTCCGCGCCGCCGGCCCGCCATGCGGCAGCAGACGGCAGCCCGCGCAATCTCGTGCCGAGCCCGGCCGTACGACCGGCGGCGCCGCCGCACCCCAACCAGCCGGCCGCGGCTGCTCCCACATCCCGAGGTGAATCCATGTCGATGGTCAAGCGCCCCACGCTCGAACAGCTGAAGCACATCGTCGGCAAGCTGCACATGAGCATGTCGGACCGCGAGGTCGGCGAGTACCTCGACGTGCTCGAGGGCACGATGCAGGCTTACGACCGGGTCGACCAGCTGCCCGACTACCTGCCCGAGGTGCGCTACCCGCGCACGCCGGGCACGCGCCCGTCGGCGGCCGAGAACCCACTCGGTGCCTGGTATGTGAAGTCGGAAGTGAAGGGCGCGCCGTACGGTCCGCTGGCCGGCAAGCGCATCGTGCTGAAGGACAACATCTGCCTGGCCGGCGTGCCGATGATGAACGGCGCGTCGTCACTCGAAGGCTATGTGCCCGACGTCGACGCGACCGTCGCGACGCGCATCCTTGACGCCGGCGGCACGATCGTCGGCAAGGCGCACTGCGAATCGTTCTGCCTGTCCGGCGGCAGCCACACATCGCAGGCCGGGCCGGTCCACAACCCGTACAAGATCGGCTACTCGGCCGGCGGCTCGTCGAGCGGCTGTGCCGCGCTGGTCGGCGCCGGCGAGGTCGAGATGGCGATCGGCGGCGACCAGGGCGGCTCGATCCGGATGCCGGGCTCGTTCTCCGGCTGCTACGGCATGAAGGGCACCCACGGCCTCGTGCCGTACACCGGCGCGATGCCGATCGAGGCGACGATCGACCACCTCGGCCCGATGACGACGACGGTCGCCGACAACGCGCTGCTGCTCGAAGTGATCGCCGGATCCGACGGCCTCGATCCGCGCCAGTACAACGTGCGGGTCGACAAGTACACGGCAGCGCTCGGCCGCGGTGTCGCCGGCATGCGGATCGGCGTGTTGACCGAAGGCTTCCAGCACGACTCGTGCGAGCCCGATGTCGTGCAGAAGGTGCGCCAGGCGGCCGACCGGCTGCGCGGCCTCGGCGCGATCGTCGAAGAGATCTCGATCCCGATGCACCGCGACGGCCTCGCGATTTGGACCCCGATCGCGCTCGAGGGCCTGCAGGCGCAGATGATGCATGGCAACGGCATGGGCTTCAATTGGGAAGGCCTGTACACCACGAGCCTGCTCGATGCCCACGCGAACTGGCGGGCGCGCGCGAACCAGCTGTCGCGCACCTTGAAGATCTCGATGATGGCGGGCGAGTATTTCATCCGGCAGTACCGCGGCCACTACTACGCGAAGGCGCAGAACCTGTCGCGCCTGCTGAGGAAGACCTACGACGAGGCGTTCGCGCGCCACGAGCTGCTGCTGATGCCGACGACGCCGATGAAGGCGACGCCGATCCCGCCGCAGGACGCGCCGCTCGCGCTGTACTGCCAGCGCGCGTTCGAGATGCTGCCGAACACCGCGCCGTTCGACGTCACCGGGCATCCGGCGATGAACGTGCCGTGCGGGTTGTCGGCTGGCCTCCCGGTCGGTATGCATCTGGTCGGCGCGCACTACAACGAGTCGACGATCTACCGCGCCGCGCACGCGTTCGAGCAGCTCGGCGACTGGCGCAACTTCTGACGCACTCGGCCGCGCGAACGACCGTGTCGGCAAACCCGTTCCGATCCGACTGGCTGAGCGGCGGCCGCGCCGAGCAGCTGAGGCCGCACGGCACGCAGTCGTACGTATCGGGCGCGACCGACGAGCCGCTGCGCTTCATCACGTTGCCGCAGCTGCTCGCGAAGACGGTCGCGCGGCACGGCGCGCGCGACGCCGCGATCTTCGAGGCCGAGAACCTGCGCCTGTCGTGGTACGACTTGCAAAGCAAGGCCGACGACCTCGCGGTCGGCCTGCTCGCGTTGGGCCTGCGCCGCGGCAACCGCGTCGGCATCTGGGCCCCAAACCGGCACGAGTGGGTCGTCACGCAGTTCGCGACTGCGCGCATCGGCCTGGTGCTGGTCAACATCAATCCGGCCTACCGGACCACCGAGCTCGAATACGCGCTGAACAAGGTCGGCTGCCGCGCGCTCGTGATGGCACGCCGCCACAAGTCGAGCGACTACCTCGGCATGCTCGGCGAGATCGCACCGGAAATTCATTTCAAGGGCGAGACCGAGGTGCTCGACAGCGCGCGCCTGCCGGACCTGAAGCACGTCGTGCTGCTCGGCGACGAGCCGGTGCCGCCACGCGCTTTGTCGTATCGCCAGGCGCTCGCGCTCGGCGGGCCGGCGCAGCGCGCGCGCCTCGACACCTTGACCGCCGCGCTCGATCCGGACGACGCGATCAACATCCAGTTCACCAGCGGCACGACCGGCTCGCCGAAAGGCGCGACCCTGTCGCACTTCAACATCGTCAACAACGCGCGCTATTGCGCGAAGGCGATGGCGCTCGGCCCGCAGGATCGCCTCTGCATTCCGGTGCCGCTCTACCACTGCTTCGGGATGGTGCTCGGGGTGCTGTGCGCGACCGCATCCGGCGCGGCGATGGTATTCCCAGGCGAGAGCTTCGACGCCGCCGACACCTTGCGATCAATCGCGAAGCACCGCTGCACCGCACTGCACGGCGTGCCGACGATGTTCACCGCGATGCTCGAGGAGCCGACCTTCGCGAAGCACGACGTCTCGGCCCTGCGCACCGGCATCATGGCCGGCGCGCCCTGCCCGATCGAGACGATGCGCAAGGTGATCGCGCAGATGCACCTGCGCGAGATCACGATCGCCTACGGCATGACCGAGACCTCGCCGATCTCGTTCCAGTCGGGGCTCGACGATCCGATCGAGCGTCGGGTCTCGACGGTCGGCCGGATCCAGCCGCACCTCGAGGTGAAAGTCATCGACGCCGGAGGCCGCATCGTGCCGATCGGCCAAGCCGGCGAGCTCTGCACGCGCGGCTACGCGGTGATGCGCGGCTACTGGGAGGACGAGCAACGCACCCGCGAGGCGATCGATCCGGCCGGCTGGATGCACACCGGCGACCTCGCGACGATCGATGCCGAGGGCTACTGCAACATCGTCGGCCGGGTCAAGGACATGCTGATCCGCGGCGGCGAGAACGTGTATCCGCGCGAGATCGAGGAGTACCTGCTGCGCCACCCTGCCGTGCAGGACGTGCAGGTGTTCGGCGTGCCCGACCCGAAGTACGGCGAGGAGGTCTGCGCCTGGATCGTCGCGCGGCGCGGCCAGGCGCTCGACGAGCAGCAGGTGCGCGACTTCTGCCGCGGCCAGATCGCGCACTACAAGGCGCCACGCTACGTGCGCATCGTCGACGCGTTCCCGCTGACGGCGACCGGCAAGGCGCAGAAATTCGAGATGCGCAAGGCGATGGTCGAAGCGCTCGGCCTGCAGGAGCAGCGAACCGCGTAACGCAAGCGCGGTGTAGGCGAGCGTCGCGACGAGCCGCCGAGCCAGCCATCCAGCGCTTCCCCGGCACGGGATCGAAACCATCGCGCGCAGACGAATGCAGGTCAGAATGCCGGCACCGAGCCCCGCATGACCCTGACCGAACTCCGCTACATCGTCGCCGTGGCCCGCGAGAAGCACTTCGGCCGTGCGGCCGAGGCCTGCTTCGTCTCGCAACCGACCCTGAGCGTGTCGATCAAGAAGCTCGAGGAAGAGCTCGGCGTGCGCATCTTCGAGCGCGGCGCGAACGAGGTCAGCGTGACGCCGCTCGGCGACGAGATCGTCCGGCAGGCGCAGTCGGTGATCGAGCAGGCCGCCGGCATCAAGGAGATCGCGAAGCGCCGCAAGGACCCGCTGACCGGGCCGCTCCGCCTCGGCGTGATCTACACGATCGGCCCGTATTTGCTGCCTGACCTGGTGCGCCAGGCGATCGAGCGCGTCCCGCAGATGCCGCTGATGCTGCAGGAGAACTTCACCGCCCGACTGCTCGACATGCTGCGCACCGGAGAGCTCGACTGCGCCATCATGGCCGAGCCGTTCCCGGACACCGGCCTCGCGATTGCGCCGCTCTACGACGAGCCGTTCATGGTCGCGCTGCCGAAGGCGCATCCGCTTGCCAAGCGCAAGTCGATCGACGCCGAGGAGCTGAAGGACGAGAAGATGCTGCTGCTCGGCACCGGGCACTGCTTTCGCGACCACGTGCTCGAGGTCTGCCCGGAGTACGCCCGATTCGCGAGCGACGCCGAGGGCATGCGCAAGACCTTCGAGGGCTCGTCGCTCGAGACGATCAAGTACATGGTCGCGTCCGGCATGGGGTTGACCGTCGTGCCGCGCCTCTCGGTCACGCCGGAAACCCAGGCGCAGCCGCACGTCGTCTACGTGCCGTTCGCAAAGCCGGTGCCGACACGCCGCGTGGTGCTGGCCTGGCGCCGCAGCTTCACGCGCTACGAGGCGATCGCGGCGTTGCGCAACGTGATCTATGCGTGTCCGCTGCAGGGGGTCAAGCGCCTTACCGAATTGGCCGAGGCGCCCTGACCGCCGGACGTCGTCCGCTTCGGTCTATGGCTCCGGTAGACCGATTCAATGGAAATGGCTCGAAGCGGTGACTATCCTAGGCACAGGGTCGGCACGAAACCAGCGTGCCGCATGCGGCCCGTCCAAGGGTCTTCACTTCCATCCTTCTTGAGGTAACACGACATGGCCAAGCAGAACGGACCGAGCGGTCCTCGCATCAACATTGGCATCAGCGAGGAAGACCGCGCAGCGATCGCCGGCGGCCTGTCGCGCCTCCTCGCCGACACCTACACGCTGTACCTGACGACCCACAACTTCCACTGGAACGTGACCGGGCCGATGTTCAACACGCTGCACCTGATGTTCATGACGCAGTACACCGAGCTGTGGAACGCGGTCGACCCGGTCGCCGAGCGCATCCGTTCGCTCGGCCATCCTGCCCCCGGCTCGTACGCACAGTTCGGCGAGCTGAGCTCGATCAAGGACGTGCCGCGCGATCCGCCGAAGGCGCTCGAGATGGTCGCGATCCTGGTCGAGGGCCACGAGGCGGTCGCCCGGACCGCGCGCAGCATCTTTCCGCTCGCCGAGAAGGCCGGCGATGAGCCGACAGCCGACCTGCTGACGCAGCGCCTCGCGATCCACGAGCAGACCGCCTGGATGCTGCGGAGCTTGCTGCAGGACTAGTCGCGTGACGGCCCTGTGCCGCGCATCGTCACGGGGATAATCGAGGTTTTACGTCTGGCCGGTCGCATTCGCGACCCGGCGCTCCCATGTCCGACCTCACGCCCCAGGTGCGCCGCCGCCGCACCTTCGCGATCATTTCGCACCCCGATGCCGGCAAGACGACGCTGACCGAGAAGCTGCTGCTGTTTTCCGGCGCGATCCAGATCGCCGGCTCGGTGAAGGCGCGCAAGGCGAGCCGGCATGCGACGTCGGACTGGATGGAGATCGAGAAGCAGCGCGGCATCTCGGTCGCCTCGTCCGTGATGCAGATGGAATACCGCGACTGCGTCATCAACCTGCTCGACACCCCCGGCCACCAGGACTTCTCGGAAGACACCTACCGCGTGCTGACGGCCGTCGATGCCGCGCTGATGGTGATCGACGCGGCGAACGGCGTCGAGCCGCAGACGCGCCGGCTCTTGCAAGTCTGCCGGGCCCGCAACACGCCGATCCTGACCTTCGTCAACAAGATGGACCGCGAGGTGCAGGAGCCGCTGGTCCTGATGGACGAGATCGAGCGCGAGCTCGGCATGGAGGTCGTGCCGTTCACGTGGCCAGTGGGGATGGGCAAGGTCTTCCACGGCGTAATGGACCTGCGCGAAAAACAGATGCGCGTGTTCAAGGGTGGCGAGGACCGCAACCGCGAATCCGATGAGATCCTCGCCGGCCTCGACAACCCCGCCTATGCCGAGCGCTTCGGCATGCAGTACGAGCAGGCTCACGGCGAGATCGAGCTGCTGACCGATGCGGCGCCGCCGTTCGACCGCGCCCAGTTCCTCGCCGGCAAGCAGACGCCGATGTTCTTCGGCTCGGCGGTCAACAACTTCGGCGTGCGCGAGGTGCTCGACGCGCTGGTCGACTTGGCGCCGTCGCCCGGGCCGCGCGCCGCGATCCAGCGCGAGGTCGCGCCGGACGAGCCGAAGCTGACCGGTGTCGTCTTCAAGATCCAGGCCAACATGGACCCGGCGCACCGCGACCGGATCGCGTTCGTGCGCGTCGCCTCGGGCCACTTCGAGCGCGGCATGCGGCTGAAGGTCGTGCGCTCGGGCAAGGAGCTGCGGCCGAACACCGTCGTGTCGTTCCTCTCGCAGCGCCGCGAGCTGCTCGACGAGGCGTTCGCCGGCGACATCATCGGCATTCCGAACCACGGCGTGCTGCAGCTCGGCGACACCCTGACCGAAGGCGAGGCGCTGCAGTTCACCGGGCTGCCGTTCTTCGCGCCGGAGCTGTTCCGCAGCGTCGAGGTCGCCGACCCGCTGCGCACCAAGCAGCTGAAGGCCGGCCTGACCCAGCTCGGCGAGGAAGGCGCGATCCAGGTCTTCCGCCCGCTCGGCGGCTCGCTGCTGCTGCTCGGCGCGGTCGGCCAGTTGCAATTCGAAGTCGTCGCGCACCGGCTCGAGCATGAGTACGGCGTGAAGGCGCGGATCCTGCCGAGCCGCTTCCAGGTCGCGCGCTGGGTCACTTGCGGGCCGGAGGACGGCGGCGCGAAGGAGCTGCAGCGCTTCATCGATGGCAATGCGCACCGCGTGGCTTACGACGCGGTCGATGCGCCGACCGTGCTGGTCGAATACGCGCCCGAGCTGCGCGCGATCGAGTCGAACTGGCCGAAGATCAAGTTCCACGCGCTGCGTGAGCACGCCGGGCTGGTGTTCCAGCGCCAACTCGAGGGCTGAAGACGCGCTGCCTCGGAGTCGACAATCGCCCGATGGCCACCGACGCCGCCTCGCGCTCGCGCTTCGCTCTCTATCTCGACCTGATCCGCTGGGACCGTCCGGCCGGCACCTACCTGCTGCTGTGGCCGACCTTGTCGGCGCTGTGGATCGCGGCCGGCGGCTTTCCCGGCTGGCATCTCGTCGTCGTCTTCGTGCTCGGTACCTTCCTGATGCGCAGCGCCGGTTGCGCGGTCAACGACGTCGCCGACCGCGAGTTCGACCGCCACGTCAAGCGCACCGCGAACCGGCCAGTGACGAGCGGCGCGATCGCACCGCGGCAAGCCCTCACGCTCGGCGCCGCACTCGCATTGGCCGCATTCGGCCTAGCGCTGACGACGAACGCGACCGCGATCGCGTGGAGCGTCGCGGCGCTCGCGATCGCGCTGCTCTATCCGTTCAGCAAGCGCTTCGTCTCGATGCCGCAGGCGGTCCTCGGCGTCGCCTTCAGCTTCGGCATCCCGATGGCGTTCGCCGCAGTGCGCGGCGACGTGCCGTGGCTGGCCGCGGCCTTGCTCGTCGGCAATTTGTTCTGGGTTCTCGCCTATGACACCGAGTACGCAATGGTCGATCGCGACGACGACCTGAAGATCGGCATCCAGACCTCGGCAATCACGCTCGGCCGCTTCGACGTCTCCGCGGTGATGGCGTTCTACGCGCTCTTCCTCGCGATTTGGGCCGCAATCGGCATGCAGATTGGACTCGGAGCGCCGTACTACGTCGGCCTCGGCGCGGCCGCGCTGCAGGCGGCCTGGCACTACACCTTGATCCGCGACCGCTCGCGCGACGGGGCGTTCCGCGCGTTTAAGCTGAACCACTGGGTCGGCTTCGCCGTCTTCGCGGGCGTGGCCGGCGCGACCGCGCTGTCGTGACGCGCGCGCGCCGCTGACGCCGACCGTGCCGGCAAGCGCGCCCACCCCGACCACCATTCGTGTCGCGCGCGCGGCGGTCGCGCTGATCGTTGCCGGCGCGGTGCTGCTGTCGATCGGCTACTGGCTCGGGCCCGAGCGCTTCTGGTCGCTGGCCCTCGCCCTGTACCTGCCGTACCCGGTGCCTCTTCTGCCGGCGCTCGGCGGGATCCTGATCTCGCTCGCGCTCGGCTGGGTCTGGCGCGTCGCTGCGCTGCTCGGCCTTGCCCTCATCCTCGCGCCGGTGATGGGACTCGAGCTGAATACCGGCGACGACGCGCAAGGCCGCAAACCAGTGCGTGTGCTCACCTACAACGTCAAGGCCTACCTCGCGGCGGGCCGCCCTGACGGCTTCGCGCAACTCGCGCAGGAGATCCGTCGGCACCGCCCCGACATCGTCGCGTTGCAGGACGCCAATGAGCCGTCGGTGCTGCAGCGCCTCGGGATCGGTCCGGTCGCGACGCTGACCGCCTTGCCGTACCGCTACGCCTTCGGCCAGTTCACGCTGGCCAGCCGCTTTCCGCTGCGCGAATGCGCACCGAGCACGAACGCGGCCGGCGAATTCACCGACACCTGGGTGCGCTGCATCGTCGACATCGGCGGGCGGGAGGTCGATCTCTACAGCGCCCACCTGCCGACGCCGCGCCAGGGCCTGAACGCGGCGCGCACCGAAGCACTCGACGGCGTCGAGGACTGGGAGCAGAACGTTGCCGCGCGGATGGCGCGGGCACGTGATCTCGCGAAGACCGTCGCCGCGCGCAGCCGGCCGGCGATCGTCGCCGGCGACCTGAATGCGCCGCCGCCGTCACTCGCGGTGCGAACGCTGCTCGACACCGGCCTGCGCGACGCATTCGGGCGCGCCGGCATCGGCTTCGGCTACACCTACGGCCATGCGCTGCGGCCCGGCTTTTCGTTCCTGCGCCTCGACCACGTGCTGGTCAGCGCCGAGATCGGCGTCGCCGCGTGCGTGGTCGGGTCGGAGACGGCGTCCGAGCACCGACCGGTGATCGCCGATCTGTGGCTGCCGCAGTGACCTCGTGCAACGCCGGCACAAGCGCCGAGCCGAAGCGCATGCCCCTGCACCTTCGGCCCCGCGCAATCCCCGGCATCATCGACGTTCATGCAACACGCTCCGCTGCCGCGCCGATGATCGCGGCCTTCGAACAGGCCGGCCTGATCGTCCTCGAGCGCGGCTGGCTGTCGTCGAACAACATCCTGTTCGGCGCCGCGAATCCGGACCATGAGACGGTCCTCGTCGACACCGGCTACTGGACTCACGCGCCGCAGACCGTCGCACTGGTGCGCCGCCTGCTCGGCGACCGCCCGCTGCAGCGCATCGTCAACACCCACCTGCACTCCGACCACTGCGGCGGCAACCACGCGCTGCAGCAGGCCTACGGCTGTGCGGTCGATGTGCCGGCCGGCGAAGCCGACAAGGTCGACCGCTGGGACGAGACGAGGCTGACCTACCGCGAGACCGGCCAGGGTTGCCCGCGCTTCGAGCGCACCGGCGTGCTGCAGGCCGACACCGAGATCGAGCTCGCCGGCCGGCGCTGGCAGGTGATCGCGTCGCCCGGCCACGACCCCGAATCGATGGTGCTGTACGAGCCCGAGCTCGAGCTGCTGATCTCGGCCGACGCGCTGTGGGAGAACGGCTTCGGCATCGTCTTCCCGGAGCTCGAGGGCGGCAGCGGCTTCGATGCGGTCGGGGCCACGCTCGACCGCCTCGCGGCGCTGCGCGTGCGCGCGGTGATCCCTGGCCACGGTCCGGCGTTCGACGATTTTTCCGGCGCGCTCGCACGCGCGCGGCGCCGCTTCGATGCGCTGGTCGCCGACCCGAGCCGGCATGCCCGCCATGCGGCGAAGGTGATGATCAAGTTCCACCTGATGGAGCTGCAATCCCAGCCGCGCGATGCGCTGGTGACGTGGCTCGAGGCGAATGCGCTGATCGCGGGCGTGCACCGCCTGCACTTCGGCGATGTGTCGTTCGAGTCTTGGTTCGATGCGCTGATCGGCGAGCTTTGCGCCAGCGGCGCGCTGAGTGTGCGCGACGATGTCGTCGAAGACGCCTGAACGTCTCCGCTTCAGCCAGGCGCCGCCGCGCAATCAGCCGCGCAGCAGCTCGTCGCTGATGATGATCTTGCGGACCTCGGTCGTGCCGGCGCCGATCTCGAGCAGCTTGATCGTGCGGTAGAGCCGGTTCACTTCCGACTCCCAGATGTAGCCGTAGCCGCCGTGAATCTGCACGGCCTCGTTCAGCACCTTGTTCATCGTGTCGGCGGCGAACATCACCGACGCCGCGCTGATCTTGTGGATCTCGCCGCGGCCGCCGCCGCCAACCTCGAGGTGGTTCGCGGCACGCAGCGCCTGGTAGGTGAAGAGCCGCATCGACTCGACCCACACGTACATCTCGGCGAGCTTGCCGCGGATCAGCTGGAAGTTGCCGATCGGCTGGCCGAACTGCTGGCGCGTGCGCGCGTACTCGATCGAGATCTCGAGCGCGCGCTCGGCGATGCCGAGGCAGAGCGGCGCGACCATCGTGCGCTCGAGGTCGAGCCCGCTCATCACGACCTTGACGCCGCGGTCCTCCTCGCCGAGCAGGTTGGCGGCCGGCACGCGGCAGTTCTCGAACACCAGCTCGCCGGTCTGGCTGCCGCGAAAGCCCATCTTGACGAGCTTCTGCGCGACCTTGAAGCCGGCAAAGCCCTTCTCGACGATGAACGCCGAGATGCCTTTCGCGCCCTTCTCGCGATCGGTCTTGGCGTAGACGAGCAGCACGTCGGCGACCGGCCCGTTGGTGATGAAGATCTTGGTGCCGTTCAGCAGATAGTCATTGCCATCGCGCGTCGCAGTCGTCCGCATCGAGCCCATCGCGTCGGAGCCGGCGCCCGGCTCGGTCAGGCCGAGCGCGCCGATCAGCGTGCCATTACAGAGGCCCGGTAGGTAGCGCCGGCGCTGCTCCTCGTTCGCGTTGCGGTAGATGTTGTAGAGGCAGAGGTTCTCGTGCGCGACCCAGCTCAGCGCGAGCGCGCTGTTCCAGCGCGCGAACGCCTGCAGCACGAGGCCGCTCGTGAACAGGTCGAGCCCGGAGCCGCCGTATTCCTCCGGCACCGGAATGCCGAAGTAGCCGGTCGCACCGATCTTGGCGAACGCCTCGGGCGGCCACCACTCCTCGTCGTCCATCCGCTGCGACAGCGGATGGAGCTCTTGGCGGGCGAAGCGATCGGCCTGGTCGAGCACCTCCTGCTCGTCGTTCGACAGACCGCTGAAGCGCTGGGTCACCGAGAGGGTCGAAGTCGTCATGTCGTTCGCTTGTGGGTGTGGGGCAGAGCGATGCACCGCGGCTCCCGATTGACACCAGCGAGCGCATGCGAAACAGTCGCTCGACCCCCAGCCTCCGGAGTTGCCGCGTGACGTACGAGACCATCGACCTGCAGGTGCGCGACCGCGTCGCCTGGATCACCCTGAACCGGCCGCAGGCCTTCAACGCGCTCGACCTGCAGATGGCCAAGGACCTGTTCGCGGTCTCGAACCGGTTGAGCAGCGATCGAACGGTGCGTTGTGCGGTGCTGACCGGCAGCGGCGCCAAGGCGTTCTGCGCCGGTGGCGATGTCGCCGGCTTCGGCGCCGACCCGGGGAAGGTCGATCAGCTGGTGCGCGAGATGACGACGCCGCTGCACGCCGCGGTGTCGCGCTTCGCCGCGATGAACGCGCCGCTGATCGCCGCGGTGAATGGCGTCGCCGCCGGTGCCGGGTTGAGCCTCGTCGCCTGCTGCGATCTCGCGATCAGCGCCGACCACGCGCGCTTCACCAGCGCGTACACGCAGATCGGCCTGTCGCCGGACGGCAGCTCGAC
>Ga0207691_10003282_pt1 | contig 15757 bp, 15 predicted proteins | sample KBSM13metaG_FD_184327 | JGI IMG/M metagenome (GOLD analysis project Ga0207691, IMG submission 184327) | Miscanthus rhizosphere microbial communities from Kellogg Biological Station, Michigan, USA - KBS M1-3 metaG (SPAdes) (version 2) | ecosystem: Host-associated > Plants > Roots > Rhizosphere >... | reverse complement strand
CCGGTGATGGGGAAGTTCTCCACGGCCCGGAGGGTGTGGACGCCCCAGTAGGCGCCGGCGGGAACATCCCGGTCACCCAGGAGATCGTGTTCGGAGCGGGTGTCCGGGGCGGTATGTGCGGTGGTCATGGGGTCCTCACAGGGCTTCGTTGACGGGTTTGGACGGTAAAAATCTGGGGTCGGGGCAGGACTGAGTGACGCCGCAGCCGGCACGGTGGGCATGGTTGTTCCGGGACAAAGAGGCCGCGCGGGGCTTGCGGCGATTGCAGCAGGGGAGGGTCGGTGAAATCCGGGGTTTAGGATTTAGCGCGTATGGCCGGCCCTGGAGTTTCCGCTTCCGGGGACGATGGTGCCCAGGGCGCATTCGACCCCGTGCAAATGCAGCCTCATGGCCTGGGATGCTTCCTCGGCTGATCCATTCTCGATGGCAGCGAAAATGCGGGCGTGTTCCTGACCCGATTCCTTGCGCCGGTCAGCCACGAGGTTAAGGGTGTTTGATTGGTTGGCCATGGCGTCGCAGATGTCTGACAGGAATGATTCGAACACGCCATTGCCGCTGCACCGGGCGATGGTCACGTGGAACTCGGTGTTCAAAAGCACCCACTGCTGGAGATCATCTTCCTCGGACATTTCCCGGAGGATTTCCCGAAGGGCCTCCAGGTCTTCGCTGCTGCGGCGTTGGGCGGCGAGGCCCGCGGCCGGCACTTCCACGTGGGGGCGGGCTTCCACGAGGGCGCTGGCCGAATATTTGCCGAGTTTGAGGTCCTGGGCCACCTTGTCAGCGATGACGAAGGTGCCCTTACCCGTGTGGGTGGCCGTGAGTCCCAATGCGGTGCAGGAACGCAGCGCCTCCCTGACCATTGTGCGGCTCACGCCGTACTGTTTGGCCAGCGATGCCTCCGAGTCCAGGCGGGTGCCGACGGGAATCTTGCCGCCTTCGATTGCGCTGCGGAGGGATGCGAAGACCGCTTCGGCCGCGCCGACGCGCACCACTCGATCTTGTGCAGCTGTCCAGCTGTCCAACAGGTCCATATGAAGACTATGGCACCTGTCACACGGACCGTCAAGGAAGTTCCGAATATGTCGTGAGGGTAAGGGCCTCAGGTGCTCTCGCCAAGGGTTGCGGATGCCGCCCCTGATGCTAGCCCGCGAGAATCGTGCTCGAAGTCGAGTTCGGAGTGGAATTCCAACACCACGACGACGGATCCAAACCGAGAATGCCCGACCTTCTATCTCTGGACGTGAACCACGTGGCGGAAGTGATCACGACCACTCAGTGTGCCGAAATTTTGGTCGTGCAGAATGGGACCGGCACAGCCAAAAGACCGTGGCCATAGCCCCGTTCAGCCCAGCGATAAACACATCGCCGGCGGCTGCCTGCCGATGGCCAGGTCAACGCCGACCAGCACCAGTGAACCCGCGGCGACCGCGGAAGAGATCACGGCCAGCACCAGCAGAACCATCCAAGGGAGGACCGCGGCTCGGGCCTGTGCCCGGGCGCTGGCAGGAGCCGGCTCCGCGTTACCCATATCCTCAACCGAGTCATCAGGAACGTGATCTGGGAATATCCGTCAGGTAGCTTGCAGGCGCCGGGACCGCCTGGGCTGGGCCGTGGTGTTCGAGGCCGTGGGTGTGTCCCACGGCCTCGAGCACCACGGCGGCCAGGCTCTGTGTGCTCATCATGATCTCGCGCTGCCGGCGTGCACCTGTGCCGGCGCTCAGGATCCGGGCCGCTTCCGCGGTTACTTGCTCCTCGTCCCCGCTGTCGGCCAGGGCTGGCCGGATATGGGAGAGGAGGACCTGGACCGCTTCTCCAGCCGGGCATGGAATGTTCAGCAGGGGGTGCAGGAGGGTGTCGTCGACGCCTGATTGACTTGCCTTCCACGCCGCCAGGCGCAGTTGCCCGGCGGACAGCTGGGGCTCAGAAATCCCGGAGCGCCATTCCTGGGCGGCCCGTTCAACGAGTCCCCGCACCAGCGCGGCAATCGCGGCCGCGTGTGAGGCCTCCATGCAGACGTCGGCAATGCGTACCTCCACAGTCGGGTGATTCCGGGAAAGGCGCGCGTCGAAGTACACCATGCCTTCATCGAGGAGTACGCCCGTAGTCAGCAGGGATTGCACGTACCGGTGGTATTCCCGTTCTGATCCGAACCTTTCGCAGGGCCCGGCGGTCGGCCAGCGGCTCCAAGCCTGGTAACGGAAGCTTGCGTATCCGGTGTCGGCACCCTGCCAGAAAGGGGAGTTCGCGCTCAGCGCCAGCAGCACGGGCAACCAACGCCGGATCCGGTCCAGGACTGCCACCCCTTCCTCACCGTCGTTGACACCGACATGAACATGGAAGCCGCAGGTGAGTTGCTCCCGGAGCGTCACCCCGAACCGCGTTGCCATGTTCAGGAAACGGGGCTGCGCTACGAGGGTAGGAGTGGCCGGCATGGGACTGGTAGCCACGGCGACAGCTCGTGCGCCCACCGAACGGGCCGCCTCGTCGGCAAGCCGCCGGCCCTCGCGGATGCCTGCAATTACTTCCTGCAGCGTGGAACAGACCGGGCCAACGGCCTCGAGCTGCTCTTGCTGGACCTCCAAAGCCAAGGATGGGCCGCCACTGGTTTCAGGGCGCTGCGGGGCCTTGGCCAAGCACGCCTCCGCGGCGGGTACGGGCTGCCCCGTCGTGGCATCGACGAGCAGGAATTCCTCCTCGACGCCGAACGTCCTTGGAACCTCGCCGCCAGAACGGTTGGGTGGTCTCGTCATTGAAGAATTCAAGGCAGCTCCTAACAGGAAGGCCTCCAGCCCTGCCACTGCAAGGCGGCTGCCAATGAAGCTATACAGCCCTCCTCCGCAAGCCATGATCACCGGCCCGCTCGCGCTGCTGATCCCCAGAATATCCCCAACAACAACATGCCGGAAGGAAAAGCCCCTAAGACGGTCATCCAGACGCACGTGGCACCATCGCCCATACCTTCCGGGGAACGGGACGCGTAACGACGGCCGGGATCTGCTGCTGCCCAATGTCGGTACGAGATCCCGCGGTCGGCGCCCGGTTGGCGGCGGGGCGCCGGGGGATTCCGGGTGCTAGCAGTACGTATCACCTTCCCCGGATGAGGCCCACGCCCGTGTTTCGGGCAGACAATGGTCGGACTTACGTGCGGCAGGGTTCCCTGCCGCATTCCATTTCGGAAAGGGGCCTCCAGTGTCCAGACCACACCCGATCCTTGCCGGATCGATCGCAGCCGGGGCAGCCATCGCACTGCTCACGGGCTGCGGCACGTCCAGCCCCGGCACCAGTGTCAGCAGCGCCAGAGCGGAGAAGAACGTTTCGCAGGCATGCGCTGCTGCCAGTGCCTTCGCCGGATCCCTGACAAATTTCAAACAGACACTCAAACCCGGTGCCACGATAGAACAGATCAAATCGGCACGGGAACAGATCGCGAAGACCTACGACGACCTGGTCAAGGCCAGCCAGGACGTAGCCAAGGACGAAATGGACGCAGTTAAGACGGCCGAAAACAAGTTCGACGCAGCCGTCAGAGCCGTCCCGGATGATGCCACCCTTACTCAGGCGGCCGCCTCCCTGCGGGACGACGCCGCCAACGTCCAGGCCGCCGTCAGTGACCTCCAGACGGCGACTAAATGCTGACCTCAAGGCCCCTCCGGGCAGGTCTGCAGCTAGCCTCAGTCCTGCCCGGCTGCATTCCCGCCCCACACCGCTCCTACAGAAAGCAGGGAAGTTGACATGAGTTTCTGGGAAAACTTTTGGGATATTTTCTGGTGGTTCTTCCTCGTATACGCGTTCATCGCCTTCCTCTGGGCGTTGTTCGCCGTCATCGGCGACTTGTTCCGCGACGACACGCTGAGCGGCTGGTGGAAAGCCGTCTGGATCCTCTTCCTGGTCTTCGTGCCCTTGTTGGGTGTGCTGGTCTACGTGATTGCCCGCGGTAAGGGCATGACGGAGCGGTCCATGGCACGGGCCCAGGAGAACCGGGAGGCCTCGGATGCTTACATCCGCAGCGTCGCTGCACCGAGTCCGAGCGACGAGATCTCCAAAGCCACGGCTCTTCGGGACTCCGGAACAATCAGCGCGGATGAATTCGAAAGAATCAAGACCAAGGCTCTGGTCTGAGAGCGCCATCGACCCAGCACCGCTTGGCAGCAGATGCAATGACCATCGACGAGGTGGTGTCTTAGTCCTCGACCAGGGTGCGGTGTCCTTCCGCGCAACCGCCAGACTGTCGCTCCATGCCATTGGGCGGCACGGTGGCCGGTTGCCAGCCGTCGGGGGCGTTCCCGCAGGCGGTTCGGACCGGCCGAGGCTGCGAGGAATAACCCGATCAGTGGACTCTCTGGCTGCCCACAGGAAGCCGGGCTACTATCCGGCTGTCACTCCGTTTAGAAAAGGAGAACCCCTTGTCTGAAGAATCAGTAGGGAGCGTCGTGCTGGTGATGCACGATCTGCCGGCCGCGGAGGGCTGCGGTGTCATGGCCGTCCAGAACGCGGCGCTGTCCCTTGCCGGCGCTATCGGCCGTGGAGCCTGCCGATGCCTGGCTGGTCGCGTCGGCGGTCCGGTCCCGCGGCCAATGCCTTGGGTTGCGGGCTGATGTCTACAGACCAGGTGCCCACAACCCGGCGCCCTCTCGGCCAGGGTCACAGCATGGCCAGGCACTCGGTCGGGGCCGAGACACTGATCAAAGCCCGAAGCTCCACCGTCTGGGACGTCATCACCGATGCACGGAACTTCACCGTCTGGGAATCCGGCATCACGCACATCAGGGGCGAGTTGCGCAACGGTGGCACCATCAGAATCCGAACCCACACCGGAGGGGAGCGCACCTTCCGGCTGCGCGTGCAGCAGATGCCCGGCGAGGTGATGACCTGGACCCAGGGCTTGCCTCTGGGCCTGCTCACCGGGGTGCGCACCTTCACGCTTGAACCGGTGGGCGGCATGACGCACCTGCTCGTAAGAGAAGAGTTCACTGGCCCGCTTTGCGGGCTGCTGCTCCGGGAGTTTGCGTCCGACACGCAGCAGGCTTTCACCGATTACGTTAGCGCGGTCAGGAAACGCGCCGAAATCCTCGGCCGACACGTTCGAACCACGGGATGATGAGCGCCATCGGAGAAGCGCGCAGTGTCCAAGAGCGCCCGACGCTGCCCGAGCGTGCTCTGGGCCATACTCCCCGACGGACCTCTAGTGGCGGTCTGAGGTTACGACAGCGGTTGTCTGCAGAACACCTTCAGAAAAGCCACGGATCCACCCCCGCGGGCCCTTGTTGGGTCGGCACTATCGGTTTACTGTGGGGCCTGTCGGGCAGTGTGCGCATGGATGCACGCTGGATGGGGACCGGACGGGATCATCCAGCACGCCTTCGGTGCCCTAAAAGCGAAGGAACGTAATGGCGATGATGGCTGAACCGGAAATCCACCCGCCGCCCCCTTTGGCCGGCCGGGGCGTCTATCTGCTGGACGACCACGAGGTCGTGAGACGGGGCCTGCGCCATCTACTGGAGTCCGATGGTCTCAGCATCGCCGGAGAATCAGGATCCGCGCGCCGGGCGTTCCGGCGAATCCCTGCCCTCCGCCCGGAGCTGGTCATCCTTGACGATGATCTCCCCGACGGTTCAGGTGCCGACGTGTGCCGGGCCATCGCTGCGGCGGACCCGACCATCCGGTGCCTCCTGATGACCGGAGATGCCAACGAAGCCGTGCTGATCGACTCGATTCTGGCCGGCGCATGGGGGTGCCTGTCCAAACAGGACGGCAGCTGCGAACAGCTCAGGCTCATCCGCCGTGCCCTGGCCGGGCACACCGCGTACAGCGGCCGGTTCCGGACCGCGCTCGTTACCCCGCTCGTCGGGCCCGCAACCCAGTCCCTGGATAGGAGACTCCTGACCCTTACGAGACAGGAAATGAATACCGCCATCCGACTAGGGAGAGGGCTGACCAACCGCCAGATCAGCCAGGAAATGTCGCTGGCGGAAAAGACCGTGAAGAATCTGACCTCAACCATTCTGAGGAAACTCGGCATGGCGAGCAGGACGCAGGCCGCCGTGTTCATCACCAGGGCGCTGAATTCTTCTGACGACCCTGCCGACGGCGGATACCGGTTTAGCCCATCCCCGGCTCTGATCGCGGAGGTCACGGCAGCGCTGCTGACCTGCACCAGCGAGTCCTGCACCGTGCCGCCCACAGACGAAGTGCGGGCAAGGGACGTCCGGCGGCTTACCGACGCACTCATGGCGACCCGGGCCGATCGGATGGGACCCCACCTGCTGCCCGGCCGGACTTAAGAATCCGGAATGCCGCGAACCGCGCTCCCGGTGAGAGGCTGCGCATTCAGTACAGTAGCGGTGGCCGTTCTTCTGCCGATCCACGACCCCAGGCAATCGGTGGACACCGGGCGTTAGTGCGAGCACTTGATTGTGTCAGCGAGACAGCAGTACGCCGACCTGGGTCCGGATGTCCTGAACAATCTCGTCGATGCTCAATGCGGCGTTCACGGTCGCTGCCATGCTGAGGAACATGATGGCGCTGACGATGCGGGCCGTCGTAGCGGCATCCTGCGCACGAGGCAGCTCCTGCCTGCCCAGGACGGCAGCGATGGCCTCCTCGGTCTGCGCGACGATGGAGAGGGCCTCAGCGTGACGGGGCTCCGCGGGATCACCGAAGACCATTTCCCGCAGGTACGTGCGTCCGTTGTCGACCTGGACGCGGTTGCATTCCACGATCGGCCGTACGATTGCCAGCACCGCATCGAGGATATCCGGGGTGGTTTCGGCATCAGCCCGACCTTGCTGAAGCGCTTCGGCGTAGTGTGCGTTCTGCACGAGGAGGAGGAGTTCGCCTTTGGTCTTCGCGTAAAGGAACAGGGTCCCGGTGCCGATGTCCGCCTTGTCGGCGATCTGCTGGGTCGTGACATCCTCGATGCCGTGCTCGGCCAGCAGTTCGCTTGCCGCGGCCGTGATGCGGTCCAGCTTCTGCTGCTTGTTCCGCTCGCGCCGTCCGACCGGCTGGGAGGCGAGAGACATGGTGATGGATCCTCCGGAATAGATTCTGACTGCACTCAGTTATGAGTGTAGTCACTACTGTGTGGGTTCGAATGTTCCTTCGTTCATTCTCCCACGCAAGGGCCGAACCCCGGTGTTCCGCCCCTGCAGAGTGGTGGCGCTATTACCCGCGACGCAAAGGACCGCACATATGACTTCCTCCCTCTGGCAACCCTTCACCCTCGGCAATGTGGAGCTGCCGCACCGGCTCGCGCTGGCCCCGCTGACCCGGAGCCGCGCAAACCCGGACGGCACCCCCGGGGAACTGGCCGCCGAGTACTACGGCCAACGCGCCTCACTCGGGCTGATCATCACCGAGGGCACACAGCCGTCCGAGGACGGCCAGGGCTACCTGAACACCCCCGGCATCTACACTCCCGAACACATCGAGGGATGGCGAAGGATCGCCGACACGGTGCATGCAGGCGGCGGAGCCCTGTTCATCCAACTGATGCACGTCGGCCGGATGTCGCACCCGGATAACACCCCGCACCACCGTCAGCCCGTTGGCCCATCGGCGATCTCGGCCGAGCAGGACATGTTCACTCCAACGGGCCCGCAGAAGACGCCGGTGCCGCGTGAGCTGACTGCCGAAGACATCCAGGCCACCATCGCCGGGTTCCGCCACGCCGCAGCCTCCGCTATCGCAGCGGGAGCGGACGGCGTGGAGATCCACAGCGCAAACGGGTACCTGCTCCACCAGTTCCTCTCGCCCAACTCGAATCACCGCACGGACGAATACGGCGGATCCGTGGAGAACCGGTCCCGGTTCGTCGTCGCGGTCGCCCGCGCGGTGGCCGAGGAGATCGGGGCAGACCGGACCGGCATCCGCATCTCACCGGCGTTCCCGCTGGGCGGAATCAACGAAGGGGATCCCGCCGACGTCCGGACACAGTACCGCCACCTGGTCGGCGAACTCGCCACACTGGACCTTGCGTACCTGCACGTACACCACCTCGGTGACGACGAACTGCTGCGGTCCTTCCGCGACGCGTGGCCCGCAGCCATCCTCGTCGTCCGCTATGGGCGCGACCGTGAGCAGATTGCCGACGACATCGACGCCGGGCTCGCGGACATCGCGCCGCTGGGCCGCTTCGCCCTGGCGAACCCCGACATTGTTGAGCGACTGCGCACTGGTGCGCCACTGAATGAGGTGGACCCGGCAACCTTGTATGGCGGCGGCGCGGCCGGGTACACCGACTATCCGGCCCTGGCACACGCCTAATCGTCTGCCGCGGGCCGTCCGCCGCCGACCTTACATACCCCGTACCGATCAGAAAGAAGAAACAGCCATGCCCTCACTTAACGGAGCAGTCGTCCTCATCACCGGAGCCAACGGCGGAATCGGCACGCAGTTCGTGCACGAAGCCCTCGCCAGGGGAGCTGCAAAGGTTTATGCGTCCGCCCGCACCCCCCGCACTTGGAACGACGAGCGCATCGTTCCGCTCGCCCTGGACGTCACCGACTCCGCCTCCATCCAGGCAGCGGTCGAGGCGGCACCGGATGTGACCGTGCTGATCAACAACGCCGGCGCGTCGGTCTCCAGTGCCGGGATCCTCACCCACACGGACGAGGAGATCCGCAGGAACGTCGAGACGAACTTCCTCGGGCCTCTCTTCGTCGCCCGCGCGTTCGCTCCGGTCCTGTCGGTGAAGGACGGAGCGATGATCATCGACATGCACTCGGCCCTGAGCTGGTACGCCGTCGCCGGCATTTACAGCGCCACCAAAGCCGCCCTCTGGTCCGCGACCAACTCCCTCCGCCTCGAACTCGCTCCCGCCGGCGTGCACGTCGTCGGCGTCCACGTCGCATACGTCGACACCGCGATGGCCGCGCACGCCACCGGCCCGAAGCTCGACCCGGCCGTGCTGGTGCGCACCGTGTTCGACGCCACCGAGGCAGGGGAGTACGAGGTCCTCGCCGACGGCACGTCTGTCCAGCTCAAGGCCGGACTCAGCGCACCCCTCGAAGCGGTCTACCCGCAGTTGGTGGACACAGACGCATAAGGGAACAACCGGTGCCACCGCGTTCACCAAAAGTGAGCGCGGTGGCACCGATGCTCTCACCCGAATCGATCGCCTGGTGCCTTGGCCTTCACGTCACATGCCGGGATAGTCACGCTAATGGCTGTGCCCGCCCGTATTCACGGGCGGGCACAGCCACAGCGGCTCTCTGCTCTGTTGGCGGGATCTTGTCAGGTAGGTGCTGGTCAGTGGGCGAGGAATTCTACGGCGACGGGGGAGAACCTGTCGTGGAACTGGAAGATTCCGCCGTGGCCCGAGTCGGGGTAGATGATCACCTCGGATCCCTTGATGCGCCGGTGCAGGTCCCCGGACAGGACCGACGGCACCATGCGGTCGTTGTCGCCGTTGGCGATGAGGGTGGGGTGGGTGAGCCTTGACAGGTCCGACGGCGCGGAGCGGCCGAACTTCCGGATTGCTTTCAGTTGAGTCTGGAAGGCTTTGGTGATGATCGGCTTGTCGCGGTCGACAGTGCGCTCCTGAAGGCGCTTGATGAACGCCTTCGCGGCCAGCTTGCCGGTCGCGTTGCGGTTAAAGAACAGGAACTCCTTCGGGTCCGAGCGCGTCAGGGTCGCACGGAGGACGTCCCAGTAGGTGGTGCCGACGACCTTGTCGATGTCCTTGCCGCCCCGCGGCCCGGTACCAGCCAGCACGAGCTTGCGGACGAGGTCGGGATGCTTGAGGACCAGGTCCTGGGCGATCATGCCGCCCAGTGAGAAGGAGAAGACGTCGATCGTGTCGAACCCGAGGGCCTTGATGAAGATGTAGGCGTCGTCGGCCATCGCCTCGACGCTGTCGGGAACCTGCCCGGTGGAGGCGCCGACACCGCGCTGGTCGAAGGTGATGACGTGGCGGTTCTGCGCGATGGGCTCGATGATGCGCGGGTCCCAGTTGTCCAGGGTCGCGGCAAGGTGCACGAAGAACACGACGGGGATGCCGGTCTTGGGCCCCAGCTCGCGGTAGGCGTAGGTAACGCCACCTGAAGTGATGGAGCGTGTGGCGGCCTTCGCGTACGAGGTGGCGACGGAGCCGTTCGGGGTGTCAAAGCTGCTCATGCTGGTAGTCCTCTAAGTGGTCTGTGAGGTGAATGGCTGCCGGCGGCTCAGGAGGGAAGGGTGACGACGGCTTTGCCGCGGAGGCCGCCCTTGGCCAGCGACTCGAGCGCCTGTGGGGTCCGGGCGAACTCGAAGACCCGTCCAACGACCGGGCGCAGCACGCCGTCGTCAACCAGGGCGGTGATCTGGCGCAACTGGTCGCCGCTGGCACGCATGAAGAGGAACTCGTAGCTGACGCCGAGCTTCTTCGCCTGCCGCCGGATCCTGCTGCTGAGCCCCGCGATGGCAAGGCGCAGCACAGGGTTGAGGTCGGCTTTACGCGCGAACGCCGGGTCCGGCGGACCGGCGATTCCGATCGCCTTCCCGCCGGGCTTGAGGATGCGCAGTGACTTCACGAGGTTCTCCCCGCCGAGGCTGTCGAGCACCAGATCGTAGCCGGCGAGGAGCTGTTCGAAGTCCTGCGTACGGTAGTCGATCACAGTGTCCGCGCCGAGGTCGCGCACAAAGTCGGCGTTGGCGGCGCTGGCGGTGGTCGCGACGGCCGCCCCGAGGTGCTTGGCGAGTTGGATCGCGATCGACCCGACCCCGCCGGCCCCGGCGTGAATGAGGACTTTCTGCCCCGGACGTACGTTGCCTTGCTCAACGAGGGCCTGCCACGCCGTAAGTGCAACCAGCGGTAGTGAGCCGGCCTCCTCCATGCTGATCGATGCGGGTTTCAGTGCCAGGTCGGTCTCGGTGATGGCGATGCGCTCGGCGAACGTGCCGATGCGGTCTTTGTCGGGTCGGGCGTAGACCTCGTCACCGGGTTTGAAGCCGCGCACCTTCGCCCCGACACGGATGACTGTGCCGGCGACATCGTTGCCAAGGATCAGCTGGAGCTTGTAAGGGAGGATCTGCTTGAACTCACCCAGGCGGATCTTTTCGTCCAATTGGTTGAGGCCAGCTGCGTGGACCTGGACCAGCACATCGCGCTCGCCGACGGTCGGCTCAGGGACGTCTGCTGCGCGCAGCGGCTCCTTGTACTTGGTGACGACGAATGCCCTCATGGCGTGCTGCTCCTCTATGACGTAAGGCTTGGTGAAAAATGAGTCTACTCAAGTTTGAGTTGACTCAGAAATATTGTCAAGTGAACCGTTGGGTGCGCGCGTTCATTTGAATATTCGGGCCACATTCCGGACATTGTCCATGCCCGTATACACCTGATGCCGTTGCTGGTGGCTGGGCCCCTACCTGCCTATTTCAGCTAACACGAGTTCATGCAGCCCACGAGTCCTATGTGACATGACTTTCAATGGCAGTCACGCGCCGGTGCCCTTCTCGATCCCGCCGGTCTGGGAGGGTGCGCCGACCAGGATCTGCTGGATCGCCGGAGCCACGGTCGCCACCAGTTTCTCCGTGTCCGCATCGACCAGCACAGGCACACCGATGATCCGCCTGCTGGTGACGATACCCACCAGCATCGATGAGGCGAGTCCAGCCCGGAGAGCGGCATCGGCATCGCTGCGGCCGATGGTGCCGTGCAGCAGGCGGGATTGGATGAACTCACGCAGTTGTGCGCTTGCCTGGTCATTGACGATCGCACCACGGAGCATCGCCATCAATGGTTCGGAATCCGTGGCGGTGCCCTCCCAGGCGTCGAGGTAGGCGCGGACGACGCGTTCCCCAAGATGCTCGTCCGGCCCCTCGAAAGCCGTGTTGAACCTTTCAAGGGCCGAGGCTGGGACGGACATCACGGCCGCGAACAGCTCGTCTTTGGAGCGGAAGAACTGCATCACCTGGGACACGTCCACGCCGGCATCGGCGGCGACACGCCGGATCGTCGTCGCGCCGAAACCGTCAGTGGCGAACCGGGCCCTGGCAGCGTCGAGCACCGCCTGTCTGGTGCTCCCGGTCCCGGGCCTGCGGCCGCGCCGCGCTTTCGGCAGGGATTCCTTCTGCTGGGTCATAAGCCAAACCTAGCAACCGATACTGCTTTTCTCAACAGGTGTTGAGTTTCTGAACTGGGGGACGTAGGCTCGCTTGGACGCAAGCCCCGGAGGGCTGACCTGACCGAAGGAGCTCGCCATGAGCGATGACCAGAAAATGTTCGTACCATCCCATCCGCTGCCGGCCTCAAGAACGGGCGTGCTGACCGCGTTCGAACCCGGGACCCGGACCCTGGAGGCAGGGTTCCGGATTGCGCCGCAGTTCCGGTCCCTGCCGGTCGATGTGGTGTTCGAGAAGGACGTCGCGGTTCAGTTGCGGGACGGAGTCACGATTTACGTCGATATCTTCCGCCCCGCGGGTTCTGAGCAGGTGCCGGTGATCGTGGCGTGGAGTCCCTACGGCAAGGGTCAAGGCACATCCCTTAGTGTCATGGGCGTGTTCGGGCTGGTTGGCCTGGACAACGGCATCGTGTCCGGTCTGGAGAAGTTCGAGGCACCGGATCCCGCATACTGGTGCGCCCGGGGCTACGCGATCTGCAACCCGGACATCCGGGGCGTGGTGGACTCCGACGGCGACAGCGTGCTGTGGGACCGGCAGGAAGGCCGGGACTGCTACGACCTGATTGAATGGCTCGCCGGGCAGCAGTGGTGCTCCGGCAAGGTGGGCATGAGCGGGACCTCCTACCTCGCGGTATCCCAGTGGTTCACCGCCGCAGAACAGCCCCCGCACCTGGCGGCGATCAACCCGTGGGAAGGCGTCAGCGACGTCTACCGCGACCTGGTGATGCGGGGCGGAATGCCAGACATCGGCTTCGCCCAGCAACTCCAGGAAGGCAGCTTCTTCGGCAAAAACCGGAAGGAAGACATCCTCTCCGAAGTCGAGCACTACCCGCTGATGACCGACCTCTGGGAACACAAAATCCCCGACTTCGGCAAGATCACCGTCCCGGCGTACATCGTGGCCAGCTACTCGAACACCCTCCACACCGCCGGGACATTCCGCGCCTGGCGGCGCATCGCTTCGGAAGAGAAATGGCTGAGGATCCACAACAGCCAGGAATGGCCGGACTACTACGACGAAGCGAACGCGGAAGACCTGCGCCGCTTCTTCGACCACTACCTCAAGGATCAGGACAACGGGTGGGAGCAAACGCCCCGCGTCCGGTACGCCGTTCTCGACCTCGAGGGCGGCGACCAAGTCGGCGTCGCCGCCGACATGTTCCCGCCCGCGGACATCGCATCGACGAAGTACTACCTGGACGGCCGCTCCCGGACCCTGACGACGACCGCCCCGGCCGCCGCGGCGGAAGCGGCGTACGACGTCGACTCGAACCCGAACGCGGTGTCCTTCCTTACCCGCTTCGAGCAGGAGACCGTCCTGGTCGGCTACCCGAAGGCGCACCTCTGGGTCGAGGCGCGAGGCGCTGACGACATGGACCTGTTCGTCCTCGTGCAGAAGCTCGACGCGTACGGAACGCCGCTACAGGCATTCACCGTCCCCAACCAGAGCGCCATGGCACATGACCTCACCGATCATGGGGCGACGATCCTGCGCTACAAGGGCTCCGACGGGCGGCTTCGTGTCTCTGCCCGCCACCTCGACGAGGCACTCTCGACCGACGACGTGCCCGCCCACAGCTTCGACCGGGTCCAGAAGCTGTCGGCCGGGGAAATCGTGGCCATCGACATCGACCTGTTCCCGATCGGCCTCTCCTTCCATCCTGGAGAACAACTCCGCTTCATCATCAGCTCCCGGAACCTGCTCGGCACGCTGATGCCGGGCATAAACGAATACTTAGGCGCCAACAGCGGAACGCACGTTATCCACACCGGCGGAGAGCACGCCTCCTACCTGCAGCTGCCCGTCCAAACGCCCACCAAGTAACGAATGACCATGACCAAGGATGTCCGCATGACCTCAACCCCTGCTCCCGAACACTGGGTGCGCCTGGCTGGCGAGGACCGCGACGGAAGCATCGAAGCCTTCGAACTGGTTTCCGCGCGGCGGGCACTGAACCTGCTGAAGGGCAACCTCGGCCGCGCGCGGATACGGGCGGGTCACTGGAGGCGAAGGCGGGAATCGTCAGCCTCCCATTCATCTCGGGTGATCGCGTACTCGACGTCGCCGTGCTCTTCGCCCGGAACGGACACCGGCCAGTCGGCGACGAAGGCCCGCACGAGGCGCATCCCGGATTTCTCCATCACCCTTCGGGAGGCCGTGTTGACTGCCATGGTCGAGGCTACAACCCGCTGCACCCCGAACTCGGTGAACCCCTTGGCGATCAGCGCCCGCGATCCCTCCGTCGCGTGCCCCTTTCCCCAGGCCGCGTGGCGCAACCGGTAGCCCAGTTCCGGCTGATCTTGTGGATCGTCGGGGCCTGGCCGGAAGTGGAACCAGCCGAGGAATTCCCCGGTCGTCTTCTCGATCGCGGCCCAGAACCCGTAGCCGGGAAAGCGCTGGTAGTAGTCGAGGAATGCCGGGAGGAAGTCGCCTTCTATCTCGCCCCGGGGGGTGGGGATACCGCCGGTGATGTACCGCATCACCCGCGGATCGCTGTCCAGTTCCACGAGTAGCTCCGCATCGTCGGGGGTGAACTGCCGGAGCAGAAGTCGTTCAGTCTCCAGGAAGGTGAGCATGCAGACATTCTCGCACCGGGGGAAGACCCGTCACACCGATGGGGGAGGTCGGTTTACGGTCGCTGGCCGAGCGCACTGGCCATTGGGATTGGTCCCGGGCATATGTGGTCTCTGGGTGGAAGGTGCCGTTGCAGTGGTTGCGTCGCGAAGCGGGAGTGGGGTTTCGTCCTGGATGCCCGCGACGATGCGTCCGTCTCCGGGGGGAGAGAGGGGCCCGGCCCTCCGACGTTGCTGCTTTGATCGCATTCCTTGTGTCTCCGATCGCTGGAGCCATCTCTCGGGAGTCGATCGCCGTTGGCCACCGTGTACGCGTCGTCACCTCGATGTGATTGCCCGAACTCGCGGGCGAAGACAAGGCCGCGTCCGATGACTGAATGTCGCTAAGGCGTTCGTTCACCCTTCAAGCCACCGCCTCACGCGTCCGGTACGGGACAAGTGAGGCGGCCGCAGTCTCTACCCGGGAACGACACCCTGGTACAGGGTGAACTGGTTGGCCTGCTCCATGAACGCGTGGCCGACAATCGGCCCGTCGACCGAGCCGGTACGGACCCACATCGCGGATTCAACAAAGCTGTAGGGATTGTTCCCGTAGGGCGGGTAGCCCCAGGGCATCTCGTAGTTGTCGAAGACGCTCGTGAGGTACCAGGTCCCGAAGGTGCTGGTCAGTTGTACCTGAGTGGCGATGTTGCGCCCGCTCACCGGTGATTTCCAGGTCTTCAACGCTTTCCACTCCGCGTTGTTCCCCACGTGGAAGGTAAGGCTGCCGTCCGGTGTGCCGTTGGGCGTCCCAAACGAGTTGCGGCCGATCTCCAGAATCGGTTGGAGGGGAGCAGATCCGTTTGGTGCGCCGTACCACTGGCGCCAGGTGAAGACGGTGCCATCGTTGAATGTCAGTGCCCCCCAGGTATACGCCGTCGTCCATGGCTCCTGCCCGGAGTTGTAGTTCCCCCACTGGTGCTCAAACCAGATCGTGCCCGTGAGATGGCGGGTCTTACCGCCGATGGTGACGGTGCCCTTGCTCTTCGAAATCGGACCGGTGTAATAGTAGGACAGCGAGTACAGCGTGGCCGGATCCAGATTCT
>Ga0207691_10003279_pt1 | contig 15761 bp, 12 predicted proteins | sample KBSM13metaG_FD_184327 | JGI IMG/M metagenome (GOLD analysis project Ga0207691, IMG submission 184327) | Miscanthus rhizosphere microbial communities from Kellogg Biological Station, Michigan, USA - KBS M1-3 metaG (SPAdes) (version 2) | ecosystem: Host-associated > Plants > Roots > Rhizosphere >... | reverse complement strand
CGCGATCATCGTGCGCATGATCAGCACGATGACGATCGCAGGCCGGATCAGCGGCAGGGTGATGCGCCAGAAACGCTGCCAGGCGCTGGCACGGTCGATGCGCGCCGCCTCATAGATGTCGGGCGGCAGCGCCGCGAGGCTTGCCAGGATCACCAGGAACGCGAAGGGCGTCCATTGCCAGGTGTGAATGGCAATCACCGACATCAGAGCAAGGCGCGGATCGCCCAGCCAGTTGTGACTGCCGAGACCAAGCCAGCGGGTGACGAGATCGACAATCCCGAAATCGGGCGCAAGCACGAACGCGCGCCAGAACAAGCCGACGACCACCGGCGCCAGCACGATGGGCAAAATGGCCGCGACGCGAAGCGCGTTCGTGCCTCGCATGCCGACACGGCGTCCCGGTCGCCTGGGGGTCGTCCATCACCGGTCGCCTCGATTGGCGGCAATGCTCGCCGCCACCGATCGGGGCGCCTATTGGACCTAGGTCCGATCTGCCGGCTTCAACGCGCGCGACGGCGACCCGTGGATTGCCCCTAGGTCCAATAGCGAGGACACTGCCGTCCCCTAAGCTCGGCAGCAGGCTCGGTCAGGAGATCCATCATGCATTCCCAGCTCCAACTCGCGGTCGGCGCAGCGTTGCTGACGATCGCCTTCGCCGCGCCCGCGCAAAAGCCGGTCGTGTACCCCGCCAAGGGCCAGTCGGCCAGCCAGCAGTCGAAGGACGACGGCGAGTGCCTCTCCTGGGCCAAGACCAACACCGGCATTGATCCGTCGAAGCCACCGGCGCAGGCGGCCGCCGCGCCACCGCCGCAAAAGGGTGGCCAGCGGGCGAAGGGTGCCGCAGTGGGTGCCACCGTCGGCGCGATCGGCGACAACGATGTCGGCGAAGCCGCGGCGAAGGGCGCCGTCGTCGGCGGCGTCGCGAAGCGCAACCAGCAACGCGGGGCGCAGCAGCAAGCGGCGGCACAGCAGCAGCAGGCCGCCGCGACGCAACAGCAGGACCTCGGCACGTACTACAAGGCGTACGGCGCGTGCATGAGCGGGCGCGGCTACACGATCAGCTGATCCGCCGCCGCCTCATCGCGGCCTCCCTGGCCGTTTGCGTCGCGACGACGCTCGCGGCCGAGCCGCCCGCGTCTCGGACGAGCGCACCGCCGGCGGAGACGACATCGACACGTCCGCGCATCGGACTCGTTCTCGGCGGCGGCGGCGCCAAGGGCGCTGCGCACATCGGCGTCATCAAGGTGCTCGAGGAGATGCGGATCCCGATCGACTGCATCGCAGGCACGTCGATGGGATCGATCGTCGGCGCGGCGTACGCCACCGGTCTCTCCGCAGCCGAGCTCGAGGAGCTCATGACCGGGGTGAACTGGCTCGACACGCTGGCGAGCGCGCCGCGCCAGGAGATCCCGCTGCACCGCAAGAGCCGCGACTACTTCTTTCCGAAAGGGCTCGAGTTCGGCTGGAAGGACGGCAAGCTGGTTCCGCCCGGCGGCCTCGTGCCGACGCACCAGATCGAGGGCCTCTTTCGCCGCATCGTCGCCGGCGGCGCCCAGGCTCCCGACTTCGACCATCTGCCGATTCCGTTTCGCGCCGTCGCGACCGACCTCGAGACCGGCGACATGGTCGTCTTCGACCGCGGCGAGCTCTCGGTCGCGATGCGCGCCAGCATGGCGGTGCCGGCGGCGTTCGCGCCGGTCGAGGCGAACGGCCGGCTGCTCGTCGACGGCATGCTCGTGCGCAACCTGCCGGTCGACGTCGCCCGCAACGCCTGCGCCGACGTCGTCATCGCGGTGCAGGTCGGCGCGCCCGTGACGACGCGCAACCAGCTCGGCAGCTTCCTCGGCGTCGCGCAGCAGGCGATGAACATCGCCGTGGCCGCCAACGAGCGCGCGCAGCTCGCGACGCTGACCGAGCGCGACGTGCGCATCCGCGTCGAGCTCGAGGACATCGCGTCGGCGGACTTCAGCAAGGTGCCCGAGGCGATCCCGATCGGCGAGGCGGCCGCGCGCACCGCGACCTCGGCGCTCGCCCGCTACAGCCTTCCGGCACCGGCGTACGCAGCGTGGCGCGCCGGCCTCGGCATGCTCGCCGCGCCGCCGAAGGTGAGGATCGACGAAGTCCGCGTCACCGGACTCGAGGTGACGAACCCGGAGGTCGCGCGCGCGCAGCTCGAGTCGACGCCGGGCAGCGTCTACGACCCGGCGAAGGCGCGCGCCGACGCCGACCGCCTCGTCGCGCGCGGCGACTACAGCGCGGTCGGCTACGGCCTCGCGACCGACCGCGGCGGCCGCAACATCCTCGCCTTCGACGCGATCGAAAAGCCCTGGGGCCCCGAGTACATCAACTTCGACCTCAACCTCAGCACCGACTTCAAGGGTGACACCCAGTGGGGCATCCGGCTCGACTATGAGAAGCGCTGGATCAACGCCCTCGGCGGCGAGTTCCGCTCGTCGGTGCAGCTCGGCAGCCCGAACGCGTTTGCCGCCGAGTTCTACCAGCCGCTCGACGTCGCGCAGCGCTTCTTCGTCGCGCCCGTCGTGTTCGCGAACCAGCGGCTGTCGTACCTCTATCGCGGCGACGACGCGCTCGGCCAGTACGACACCCGCCGCTTCGGCGCCTCGCTCGATGTCGGCGCCGCGCTGGCGTCGTGGGGGGAGGTGCGGCTCGGCGTCCTCCGGGAGGAGGTCGACAGCCGCGTCAAGTCGGGCGACATCGTGCTTCCCGATCCCGGACGCCGCTCGCTCGGCGGCGTCGCCGCTCGCTTCGCCTACGACAGCGTCGACAAGCGTCTGTTTCCGACCGAGGGGATCCGCGCGACGGCGACGGCCTATTCGTCGCAGCCCTGGCTCGGCGCCGACCGCCACTACGAGACGGTCGCCTTCGACGCCACCGTCACCCACACCTGGCAGAAGAACGTCTGGCAGCTCGCCTTGCGGGGCGGCTCCGACCTCGGCAGCCACGTGCCCTTCTACGACCAGTTCAAGGCCGGCGGGCTGTTCAACTTCTCGGGCTACCGCTACGAGCAACTCGTCGGCCGCGAGTTCTTCCTCGCCGGCCTGCTCTACCGCAGGCGCGCGGCGTTCCTCAATGAGACGCTCGGCACCGCGATCTACAGCGGCGTCTCGCTCGAGGGCGGCAACGTCTATCGGCGTCTCGACGGCACGCCGGCGAGCGGCGTCGTCTTCAGCGGCGCGCTCTTTCTCGCGGTGGACTCGAAGGTCGGGCCGATCTACCTCGCGTACGGCCGCTCCGAGGGCGGCCACTCGGCGCTCTACCTCTACCTCGGCTCGTCGATCGAGCTCTTCCAACGCTGAGCGCGGCACCACCGCGCGCGCACGGCTCACTTCGTGTCGGCGACCTTCCAGCGATCGTCGACCTTGCACACGGTCCAGGTCGTCCACGTCTTGGGCGGATTCGGGTAGCCGGGGGCGTAGGTCGCGAACTTGATCCGGCGGCACGGCAACCCGGAGCGCGTCGCCTCGCCGACGACGAGGAAGCTGCCGCCGGTGCGGTTCTTCGGATTCGACCATTCGACCGTCTTCGGCGGGCCCGCCGCATTGAGCGCGTCACGTCCGGCCTCGAGGAACATGCGCAGGTCGTCCTCCTGGAACTGCTCGGCGGCAGTGCGCGCGAGCAGCTTCACCCAGCCGGTCGCCGCCGCCGGCGCGCACGCGACGATCAGCGTTGCGTAGACGAGGGCGCGAAGCCACCCGCTGCTGCGCGCCGTTGTCGCGCCCGGAATCCGGTCGTGGTCCATGTTCGTCGCCTTTCCACGCTGCCTGCGCGGATTAGAACCTCGGCCGCGCGGCGGCGACAGGGACCAAGGTCCCATGGCAACGGCCGAAGCGCCTCATTAGAGTGAAACGCACATTTTTCCGCGCGGCGCGGGCTCGGCCGCTGCCGCCGCACTGGCGAAGGGTCGCATGAGCGCCATCGAGAAGTTTCAGGGAGCGCTGGCCGCGTCGCTGCTCGTCGCGGCGGTCGTCGCGGAGAACCCCGCGGTGGCGCAGCAGCCGCCGGCAGCGGCGCCACCCGCAGGAGCGACGCAAGGCGCGCCCGTGAACAAGCAGCAGGAGCTCGACCAGCTCCTCGCGCCGATCGCGCTTTACCCCGACGCGCTGATCGCGCAGATCCTGATGGCGAGCACGTATCCGCTCGAGGTGGTCGAGGCCGCACGCTGGACCAAGGAGCACCCGAACGTCAAGGACAAGGCGCTCGAGGACGAGATGCAGAAGCAGACGTGGGACGAGAGCGTCAAGGCGCTCACCGCGGTGCCGCAGGTCCTCAAGCAGATGAACGAGAACCTGTCGTGGACGCAGAAGCTCGGCGACGCGTTCCTCGCCGACCAGGCGACCGTGCTGGCGACGGTGCAGTCGCTGCGCCAGAAGGCCAGCCAGGCCGGCAACCTGAAGTCGACTCCCGAGCAGACGGTCAAGACCGAGACGGTCGAGAACAAGACCGTCTACGTGATCGAGTCCGCCAAGCCCGAGACCGTCTACGTGCCGACCTACAACCCGAGCACGATCTACGGGCCGTGGCCATATCCGTCGTACCCGCCCTACTACATGTACCCGCCGGGCTACGCCTACGCGCCGGGCCTCGCGTTCGCGACGGGCGTGTTCGTCGGCGCCGCGATCTGGGGCAACTGCAACTGGGGCGGCAACAACGTCAACATCAACGTCAACAAGTACAACAACTTCAACAAGGCCAACATCAGCAACGGCAACTTCAACCACAACGCCGAGCATCGCAAGGGCGTCGCGTACAAGGACCAGGGCGTCGCGCAGAAATACAACCGTGGCGGCGATGCCAAGGCTGCGCAGTCGCGCGACCAGTTCCGCGGCCGCGCCGAGCAGGGTCGCAACGAGCTCGGCAGCATGGACCGCAATGAGCTGAACCGCAGCGTCTCGCAGGGCGATCGCGGCGCCGGTGGTGATCGCAGCGGCCCGGGCGGTGGCGATCGCAGCGGTCCCGGCGGTGGCGACCGCAGCGGTCCCGGCGGCGGCGATCGCAGCGGCCCCGGCGGCGGCGACCGCAGCGGTCCCGGCGGTAGCGATCGCAGCGGCTTGGGCGGTGGCGGTTCGCCGAGCGCGGGAGCGCGGGACGTGGGTGGCGGCGACCGCGGTGGCGGCGGTTTCTCGGGTGCCGGTGGAGGCGCGTCGACGCGGGCAGCGAGCACGCAGGGCGCATCGAGCCGCGGCTCGATGAGCAGCAGCAGCCGCGGCGGGGGTGGCGGCGGCCGCGGCGGCGGCGGCGGCGGCGGCGGCGGTCGCGGCGGCGGCGGACGCCGCTAGGCCTCGGCAACTCAGCAAGAGCAGCATGAAGACGACGACCTGGATGGCCGCGGCGATCGCGGGCGCGACCATTGCGCTGACGACGACGGCGACCGACGTCGCAGCCGCGACGGGTTCTGCCGCCGCCGCCGGCAAGACAGCGACGCAGAAGACGTTCGCGACGCCGCAGGAGGGCGTCAAGGCGCTGGTCGACGCCGTGCGCGCCGACAGCGCCAACGACGTCCTGGCGCTGGTCGGACAAGGCTCGAAGAGCTGGCTCTTCAGCGGCGACAGGGTCGCCGACCGCGCCGAGTGGACGCGCTTTCTCGCCGCCTACGACCGCAAGAACTCGCTCCGCATGGAAGGCGACTCGAGGGCGATCCTCGAGGCGGGGGACAGCGACTGGTCGTTCCCGGCCCCGCTCGTCAAGCGCGGCGACCGCTGGGCCTTCGACACCGAGGCCGGGCGCGAGGAAGTGCTCAACCGCCGCGTCGGCCGCAACGAACTCGACACCGTGCAGACCTTGCTCGCGATCGTCGACGCGCAGCGCGAGTACGCCGCGAGCGACCCCGACCACAAGGGAATGAACGTCTACGCGACGAAGTTCCGCTCGTCGCCGGGCAAGAAGGACGGGCTGTACTGGCCGACGAAGGCCGGCGAGGCACCGAGCCCGCTCGGTCCGCTCGTCGCGCAGGCGGTGCGCGAGGGCTATGGCAACGCCGCGAAGGCGAGCGGTCCGGTGGCCTACCACGGCTACTACTACCGCATCCTCACCTCGCAGGGCAAGGACGCTCCAGGTGGGGCGTTCAACTACGTCGTCAACGGCAAGCTGTTCGGCGGTTTTGCCGTCGTCGCGTGGCCGGCGTCGTACGGCAACTCGGGAGTGATGTCGTTTCTCGTCAACCACGAGGGCGTCGTGTACCAGAAGGACCTCGGCCCGAACTCCGCGGCGGTCGCGACGAAGATGAAGGCCTTCGATCCGAGCGACTGGAAGAAGGTCCCCTGAGCGGCTTCGACCCGCCTAGTGCGCCGCGAAGCGCTCGCGCACCATCTGCATGTGCATGCGCAGCGTGTACGCCTCGCCTGCGAAGGATGCCGGGACGCGCAGCGCGTTGATGCGCGACTCGATCTGTTCGAGCCGGCGCAGCTGCGCGTCGCGACTGCCGCGCCCTTCGGCGGCGGCGCGCTCGATGAACGCCAGCTCGCCGTACCAGCGGTAGATGCGTCGCCGCACCGCCCAGCTGTAGAGCTCGGGGAGCGTGCGCAGGAGCGGGATGCCGACCAGCAGCACCGGCAGGCCGAAGAAGACGAGCCGCTGGATCCACGCCACGGCCCAGTACGGCAGGTAGGTGCGCAGGCTCGTCGGCCCGGTCTTGTAGAAGCGCTCGGCATCGGCCGCGAGCGGGTATTCGTCGGCGTTCGCGGCGGGGAATTCGCCGGGCCGGCTGAGTAGGCCGCCGGCGCCGTGCACCTCGCGCGCGGCGTCGAGCAGGAGATCGACGAGCACCGGGTGGATGTCGTTCCTGGCGACGAGGTTGGCCTTCAGCGCGAGCAGCGTCACCGGCCGCGACGGCACGTTGCGCTTCAGATCGACGGAGCCTTCAGGCAGCTCGAGCCGCGTCAGCACCGGGATCTGACGGACGTACGCGTCGGGGCGCGCGAAGCTCATCAGCGCAATTCCGTCGACGCGCAGCAGCCGCTGCACCGCGGGTGCGTCCGCGGCGGACACCAGCATCGCAACGTCGACGTCGCCGCGCTCGAGAGCTTCGGCGGCCTCGATGCCGCCAAGCGGAACGAACTGCGCAGCGATCTCGGGCAGGCCGAGGTGATCGAGGAGGACTTCGATCATCTGGCGGGTCCCGCTTCCGGCCTGGCCGGCGGCGATCTTTCGCCCCCGCAGGCCGTCGAGGCGCTCGAGCGGCATCGACGTGCGGTGAAAGAACCACAGCGCCTCGTAGCCGACGGCACCTAGCGTCACGAGCCGCGTTTCATCGCCGGGCCGAGCCAGACCGCCTTGCACGAGCGCGACGTCGACCTTGCTGCGCGGGTCGCGCAAGCGATCGAGGTTCTCGGCCGCACCCGCTGAGGGCCGCAGCACCAGCTCGACGCCGGCGCGGCCGAGGATCTCGCGGTAGCGCTTGGCGAACGCGTCGTACGCGCCACCGTCCGCGCCAGTGCTCATGACGACCTTGTCGGGAGGCGCCGGGCGCCAGAACAGCGCGATCAGCGCAACGACGATCGCAGCGACCCCGAGCAGCATCGCGACGCCGAGCAGGCGGTCGCGGCGGGTGAGGCCGAGCGCGTCGAGCGACTCGGCAGGGGTCGACTCGGGAGATTCTGGCGGCGAAGTCGCGATGGTCGCGTCCTAAATCGTTGGGTCGGTGCGCCGGCTGCGACCGTGCCCTGCCTGCGTGCGTGGCGATCTTAGGCTCGATGCATCGACCCCCTTGGCGTTGGACCTTGGTCCAATACCTTTCGGCGGAGGCCGTCACTAGATTGGCTTCGGCGGTCCACACCCCCAGGAAATGCGAGCGCTGCTCCGCATGCGGAGGCAGGCGCTTCCAGGTGTCGCGCGATCGACTACAACGGAGAACGCAATGAAGAAACGAAGGTTCATCATCGCCGCAGCAGGCGCGCTCATCCTGTCGGCGTGTACGACGACCAGCAAAGACGCGAGCTCTTCGGATCCAGCCAGCAAGCGCGCGAGCATCAACGCGGCCGTCGACGGCGCGCTCTCGACTCTCTATGGCCAGGTGCCGGGCTCTCGCGAGCTCGTCGACAAGGCGAGCGGCGTGCTCGTCTTCCCGTCGGTCGTCTCTGCCGGTTTCGTCGTCGGCGGTTCGTATGGCCAGGGAGCCCTGCGCGTGCGCGGCACCACGACCGGCTACTACAGCACCGGCGGCGGTTCGATCGGGCTGATCGCCGGTGCCGATTCGAAGGCCGTCTACATCGTCTTCTTGACGCCCGAGGCACTGCAGAAGTTCACGTCGTCCGACAAGGGCTGGACCGCAGGCGTCGATGCCTCGGTCACCGCGCTCAGCGCCGGCGCCAGCGCGGCGGCGACGACCGCGACGGCGACGCAGCAGGTCGTGGGCTACGTCCTGTCGAAGGGCGGACTGATGGCCAACCTGAGCTTCGACGGCACGAAGGTCTCGAAACTCGATCTGTGATCGTTCGCAGCTGCGTCTAGTTGCGCGCTGCCGCCCCGCGCTTCGCTTGCGGCGCGGGTCGGGCGTTCTCGGCGTCGCGTCGGGCGGCGACGGCGGTCACGTCGCTGCCCGGCACGAAATGGTGCGCGAGCACCTTGTCGCGCAGGCCGACGTCGAGGTACGGGCCCATCAGCTTGGTGACCGCGTAGGCCGATCGCCGGTACTCGTCCTGGCACGTTTCGGCGCGCTCGGCAGTCAGCACGTTGTCGCGAACGAAGTCGGCGAACAGCGTCGGCCGCGCGCCGTACGCGAGGCACAGCCAGTTGTAGTAGCGCTGCTCGGCGAGCAGGTGGACGTCGGCGAGCTTCTTGCGCCCGACGCGCTCCTCCTTGGCCTCCTGCGCGTACATCCAGGTGATGCCGAGCACCGTCTCGCGCGCGCTGCGGCTGCGCATGTGGAGGATGACGACGCCGGCGAGGACGTCGGCCGCCTCCTCCTGGCGACCGAGGATCGGGATGCGGAGCTGGTCGAAGAGTGCGTGCGCCGACTCGTGGAGGAAGATCTCGAGCAGCTTGCTGCGCACCGCGCTCTCGGCGGTGATGCCGGCGGGCCGGCCGGAACCGTCGGCGAGCTTGCGCAGCTCGCCAACGTACTCGTAGCAGACGCTCACCGTGAGCTCGTCGGGGTCGTAGTATGCGTTGGCGTCGCCGTCGCAGTCGACGAGCATGAGCCGGACCGTGCGCGGCAGGCGCACGAAGCTCAGCACGCTGCGCAACGACTCGAGCACCTGCGCGGCCTGCAGCTCCTGGTACATCGCGGTGTACGCGGTGTCCTCGGGAGGCTGGTAGGCGATGCGGAAGCGATCGGCCTTCAACGGCGGCGCCGCGGCCGCCTCGCCACCGCACGCGAACGCCGCCGCGAGCGCGAACACCGCCGCCGCGCGCAGCGACGGCGGGCGCCTGCCGCGAGGCGCGACCTCGCGATCGGAAGAACGCAGCATGGGATCGTTGTAGGGGCTCGCCCGGCGCCTCGCCATCGGACCTTGGGGCAGCGACGGCGCGATCGGACCTCCCCATCGTAGCGCCGTGGCTCTCGCCCGCGAGTGCGAGGATAGGGCCAAGGTCCAATTTCGCAGCAATTTCCCGAGCCCGATGCTCGCCATCGACTCGGTCGTCACGATGCGGCGCTCGCCGGCGCGGCCGCTCGCGAACTCTGCAGAGGACAGCTCTTGGGCCGGACCCGACTCTGGAAGCAACGCCGGCGAGCGCGCTGGCCGCTCGCCCTTGCCTTCGTGGCAGCGCAGCTGCTCTCCGCCGACGCCGCCCGGGCCTGGATCTACCCCGAGCATCGCGAGATCGCCCTGCAGGCGGTGCGCACGCTCGACGCCGAGCGCAGGGCGCGCTTCGACGCGCTCTGGGCCGATGCCCGCGTCGGCCACGACAAGCAGCTGTGCAGCGTCGGAGCCGACAGCGAGCAGGGCGTCGCGCCGCCGTGCATCGACTGGGCAGCCTTCAGCGCGATCGCCGGCGACCACTCGTGCTCGAGCAAGGACATGCTCGACATCGTCCTCGGCTCGAGCTGGATCCTCGGCGTCGCCGACGTCGCGGCGCAGCTCAAGGTCGACCTGGCGCGGATCGAGCGAGGCGCGCCGCCGGCCTCGGTCGACCAGGGCAAGGGCTTCATCCCGGACCTGCAGCGCTACGTCCAGACCGAGACCGTCAACGCCCAGCTCGTGAACGCGCTGCGCACCGCCGACACGCGGCTGCAGCGCGCCGACCCGGAGTACGCGACGCGCGCCGGCTCGAACGGCGCCCACTTTCTGCTGCCGCGGCCGCGCACCGACATCACGCCGCAGGAGTACGCCGAGCTGACGCTCAGCAAGGGCAGCGAGATCAGCGGCGTCGGCGTCTACGTCTGGTACCACCTGAGCGCGCTGCAGAAGGCGAGCCGCCTCGCGCGCGAGCAGCTCGCGCCGGCCGAGCGGCAGTCGCTCGCCCGCTCGATGCTCGCCGACGAGGCGTTCGCGCTCCACTTCCTCGAGGACACGTTCGCCGCCGGCCACGTCGCCGGAGCCTGGGGCGACGCGTCGCAGCGCAAGGGCACGCACGACTACTACAACGCCGCCGGCCTCGAGGCGTTCCTGTGGGGCGGCAGCTCTTCGTCGATCGTCCTGATGGGCGACGCCCACATGCGTCAGCAGGACGCGGAGCGCGCCGCCAACGCGATCCGCACGAGCCTCGCGCAGGTCGTCGACGTCGCGACCGGCGCGCAGGCGCGCCCGTTCCCGTACACGCCGAAGGCGCCGTCGTTCGCCGACGACTTCAACGTCTGCAGGAACAACACCATCGTCGCGCGTCCGGAAGGGCAGCGCGTCTCGCGCGACGAGATCCCGCTGTTCGCCGAGGTGCTTCGGCAGACGCCGATCCCGAGCCTGTCGCCCGGCCTCGGCGCGATGCCGCGGTTCCGCTCCGAGGTCGGTCCGTTCCTCGGCTTCGCCGGCTCGATGGGCGGCCGCTCCATCGATGGTGGCTTCGTCGACTCGCAGACCAAGCGCGGCTTCATCGGCGACGTCGACCTCTCGGTGCGCGTCGGCCTCGGCCTCGACGGCGTGCTCGGCGATGCCGGTGACGGCCTCGTCTTCGTGTCGCTCGGCGTGCGCGGCGATTCGCCTTCGACCAACAAGCTCTCGAGCGGCGATCTCGTCCAGCAGGCGGGCGGCCTCGGCGCCGCCATCCCGAACCGGATGGGGCTGTCGACGAGGCTGCGGATGCCGTTCTACGTCATCCCCGGCGACCTCCTGTTCCTCTCGCCGCTCTATCTCGCCTCACCCACCACCTACACCAACATGGCGGTGACGGCGAGCAACGGTGGCCTGATTCCGTGGCAGGCGGGAATCGCGACCCCGATCGGACGCTTCCAGTTCGTCCTCGGCCGCGAGCTGGGCGTCACGTTCTACGGCGTCCTCGCGCGAGACAGCCTGCTCGCACCTGGCAACCTGCCCGGCACGCCGCCGACGCTGGTCGACTTCAAGTCGACCTTCTACGACCTGCCGATCGTCGAATACCGGCCATACCGTGCGTTCGATACCCAGCAGAGCTCGGCGATCATCGTCCAGCTCTACGCCGGCGCCGACGTCCCGCACGGCGTCAACGTCGTCTCGCCGATCGGCGCGCCGACGCCGTCGACCAAGACCGTCTACTCGATCGGGCTGCGCTTCATCTTCGACTGGCGCCGTTACTAGGAAACGAGCCAGAGGAGGCGACCAAGAAGAACGGCCTCGACGGCGCGAGGCCGTTGTCTCGCCTGTGCGCGATCAGCTTCTGCGGCGCCGCCGTGCGACGAAGCCGAGCGCGCCGATGCCGGCCAGCATCAGTGCGTAGGTCTCTGGCTCGGGAACCGCGGATATCAGGGCGAACGCGGAAATCGTCTCCGGGCCCCCCTGCGCGTCGGCGAAGGTCGCGCCGACGGTGAACACCTCGTCGCCGGCATTGTTGGCCATCGTGGTGGCGAGTTGGCTCCGCTCGGCAGAGTCGAGCGTGAACACGAGGCCCGAGCCGCCGAGGCCGCTGGCGACCTGGTTCAGCGTCAGGCCGCTCGCCGCGGTGTGCGATTCGAGCAGCGTGCCCGTCGAACTGTAGACGTTCAGCGTGATCGTGTTGGCCAGGTTGGCGTTGCTCAGAAGCGGGCTCAGCGCCGTCGTCACCGAAGGCGTCGACTCCGATCCGGGCTCGGCGAGGTTGACGAGCAGTGCGAGCTGACTGACGTCGGTGATGGCGAGGTCGGCGAACGTGAACGTACGCGACTGCGACCCGCCGTTGCCGGCGTCGCCGAACACGCTGCCGTTGAACAGCACGCCGCCGCTTTCGGTCGATCCGCTGCCCTGGTGCTGCAGGAACAACGTCGTGAACGTGTTGCCGACGCCCTGACCCTGCAGGTCCACGGTGGTGAGTGGAATCAGATCCGCGCTTGCTGGCGCAGCGGCAAGGCCGGCTGCTAGAGCCGCCGCTGCGAAAGCGATGGGTTTGTATCTCATGCGAAGTCTCCGAGAAGAAGGGAAAGATGCATTCGCAGCACTTTGCGTTTGCGAGAGGCAGCAGCGATCCGCTGCGCAACCGAGTCTGCTGATCGTGCTCGCGCATGCATCCCCCCATCCACGGGTTTTTGCTCGCGCGGACTTGCAAGAAAGGGCGGCGCGTGGCAAGTGGCGTGCCGACAAACGCACGCTGAATGCAAAGTTCGCGCAGCACCGCAGCACGCGCGCGTTTGAAGCTCGCGGGTCAACTTCGCACACGAGTCGTTGCGATGCGAACACCTGCACACAGCGCGACGACCGTTCGCATCGCGTGGCCCGACCGTCGGTCCTGAACGATCGCGGCGTCCCGGAGCCGCGGGGTTGGCGCGAACAGCGTCGCTCATCACAGTCGCGCGCCGTTGCGTCGAGATCCCTTCGCGCCGAACCCTGGACCGCCATGCGCACCGTTCCCGCCTTATCGCTTGCCCTTGCCTTCTTCGCGCTGACTGGTGCCGGTCAGGCGCAGGCGGGCGATGTCACGTTCACCGGATTCGCCCACGGATCGCAGTCCGTGAACTTCACGCTCGCCTCGCCGAACACGGCGACGTCCGGAAGCGCCGCCGCAGGCGGCTTCGCGACGGTGCTGAACGGCGGGCCGTCGTTCGTCAGCTACTGCGTCGACGTCTACCAGCACATCGCCTTCGGCACGCTCTACCCGGAATACACCGGACCGGGGACCAGCCACGTCTTCAGCAACGCCCGCGCCTATGCCGATCTCGGGCGCCTGTACGGCGTCGCCGGGGTCGTCGACACCAGCGTCGAAGAAGCGGCGTTCCAGATCGCCGTCTGGGAGATCGCCTACGAAACGACCCCCGGACCGTACAGCCTCGCGAGCGGCGCCGCGAAATTCAGCGGCGGCACCGCGAGCTCGAGCGGCGCGCTGACGCTGGCGTCGAGCTGGCTCGCGGGCCTGGGGGGCGGCACCGGCCGCACCATCAGCGTGCTCGACAGCGCCGCGCACCAGGACGTGATCTACGCTCCGGTGCCCGAGCCTTCGAGCCTCGCCCTGCTGCTGGCCGGCTTCGCCGCGACTGCCGGCGTCTCGCGCCGCGTCTCGGCAAGGCGAAAGTCGTGCTAGGCAATCGGCTTGCCTGCGGCCGTGACGGATTTGTCCTACATACAACCCCCTGACCACGGGGTGCGTCGCCGCGGTGGATTTGCTTCAATGGCGACTCGCGCTAAAGTCGTCTGCAAAGAATCACCAAGGAGTCCTGGATGAACCTTCACCTCTCCCCATTCCGGCAAGGAACGGTTGCCATCGGCGTCGGTGTGGTCCTCGCCCTCGCCTCCGGTGCTGCAGCAGCCGTGGACGTGGAGTTCGTCGGCGGTACCACCGGCTGCTTCGGCCTGGCGTGCGTACCTCCGGCCGTGGGCGGCGTTCAGACGGACACGTTCGGCGGCCTGACCTACACCAGCGCGACCTTCGACGTCACGTCGGCGGGAACCCCTGGATTCGTGTCGATCGGCAGCAAGCCTGCTACGCCCAACGTCAATAACCTCGGATCGTTCACTCTCGCCGGGACGCCCTTCTCCTACGACGGCGGCCACTTCGACCTGCGCGTGACCTTCACCCTGCCGATCGGGACGACTCCGAACACGTGGGTCTTCGTCGACACCCTCTCGGGCACCGTCGGCACCACGGACAACGGCGGCATCTTCGTCGACTTCGACAGCACGCCGAAGCACTTCACGTTCGGGGACTCAACCACCCACGGTGCGTTCGACTTCTTCATCAACGACGTCTCGGTCACGACGACGGAAGCCGCGGCAGTGACCGGCACCATCAGGAACGTCGTCCTGTTGACGCCGACGCCGCAGTCGCCGGTGCCGGAGCCCGAGACCTACGCGCTGTTCCTCGCCGGCCTCGGCGCCCTCGGCTTCGTGGCACGCCGCCGCCGCAGCTGATCCGCGCCGCAGCGCACGAAAAGCGGACTTCGGTCCGCTTTTTCTTTGGCCGGCCGTGTCGCCCCCAGCACAATCGGCGCCGATGGCGGAAAGCCCAGCCCAGGCGCGCGGCCGACCGCGCCGTTGGCCGCTGGCCCTCGGCGCGGCGTTCGTCCTCGGCGCCGCCTTCCCGGCCCGAGCGTCCGAAACGACGATGCCGACGCGGGTCATCGACCAGGCAGTCTCGGTCGTCAACAACGAGGCGCGTTTCCGCGCCGACGACTCCGCCCGGGTGGTCACGCTGCCTGACGACTGGACCGTGTCGCACCCCGGCCACAAAGGGACGGTCTGGTATCGGACCGGCTTTCGCCTGAACGACGCGGTCGGCGGCGACGAGCTCCTCGCGCTCTACGTCGACCGCGCGTGCAGCAATCTCCACGTCCACCTCAACGGCTCCCTCATCTTCAGCGGCGGCCGGATGGTCGACCCGGTGACCCGAAACTGCTCGCGGCCACAGCTCGTGACGTTGCCGCCGGCGCTGCTGCGTCCGGGCGACAACGTCCTCGACCTGCGCGTCTTCGGCCACCCGCTCGAGCGCGTCGCCTCGCGCCAGGCCGCAGGCGGCCTCTCGATGCTGCAGATCGGCCCGCAGTCGTCGCTCGTGGCCACCCACGCCGCGCGCCTGTTCTGGGGCGTGCGCTGGGTCGAGGTGAGCAGCCTGGTCCTGATCGGAGTCGGCTTCGTCCTCATCGCCGTGGGCTGGCTCAACCGGCGCGAGGTCTACTTCACCTATCTCGGCTGGCTGTGCCTGGGCTGGGTGCTGATGTCCGTCGGCTCGTCGGCCGCCGACCTGCCATGGAGCAACGACGTCTCCGAGTTCATGCTGTGCTCGTTCTGGGCGGTGCTCCTCGCCCTCGCGGTGCAGTTCTTCCTCAGCTTCGCGGGCCTCAGGTCGCGCGTGATCGAGAACGTTGCGGCCCTGCAGTGGGTCGTGCTGCCGACCTCGCTGATCCTCGCCGGCCCCGAGCACCTCTTTCCGATGGCGCTCTTCTGGTACTTCGTCCTCGCGCTCGAGCTGACCGCGGTGATGGCGATCTACCTCGTCGTGACGCTGCGCCAGCGGCCGCAGGATTTCGGACCGATGGCACTCACGATCGCAGCCGGCGAGCTCGCGCTCGTCGCCGAGATCGCGGTGCAGACGGGCCTGCTGGCGATGCCGCGGCTGTCGATCCTCGTCATCACCAAAGACACGATGGAGCAGTCGAACAGCGCCTACGCTCAGGGTGGCATCGCGAGCGTGATCGATCCCGACGACAACTTCGCCAGCCACGTGGAAGACACGCTCATCGCGGGTGCCAACTTGTGCGAGTGCGACGAGAT
>Ga0207691_10003278_pt1 | contig 15763 bp, 10 predicted proteins | sample KBSM13metaG_FD_184327 | JGI IMG/M metagenome (GOLD analysis project Ga0207691, IMG submission 184327) | Miscanthus rhizosphere microbial communities from Kellogg Biological Station, Michigan, USA - KBS M1-3 metaG (SPAdes) (version 2) | ecosystem: Host-associated > Plants > Roots > Rhizosphere >... | reverse complement strand
CCGTGCGGGGTGAAGGCGAACATCCGCCCCGCCACCGAAAAGCCGTCGGGCAGCAGCGGCGAACCGGCCGAGGTCTCCTCGATGGCGATCGTGGTGTCGCTGCCGAGCGCGCCGGGCGGTATCTCCACCTTCACGCCGTTCGGGCCGGTTACCGTGCCCCCGGCTGCCCCCACCGCTGCGCTGGAGGGCGGTGTGCCTGTTTCCCCGCCGCCGCCGCCGCACGCCGCCACAGCGATCAACAGGCCCGCAGCCGCGGACCGAATGCCTTGTACTGCGAGACTCATGGGAAGATCCCTCGAAGGGTGAATTGAGAGGGGCACAGGTCGATTCACAGCCGGCTCCATAGGTCGCACTCGGCGTCGGCGATGCGCTTGCCGAGCCAAGTGGGTCTGAGCAGCAGGTAGGCGAAGGTCGCGCCCGGTGCGAGCGGCACGACGCTACGGCGGCCGTCGTTGTCCGTTCCCATCAGAACGCACGCCCCGTTGGTGCCGCTCAGTGACCAACATGTCGCTTGCGTCAGGTCCCTGGCCGTGGCCGTCTCGACCAGTACCAGGACTTGGTGGACCAGCCGGCCTGCCTTGCCGGCGCGGCCCAGCACCTCAAGCGGACCGGTGCACTCATTGGATGCATCGATGAGCGCGCAAGGCGCTGCTTCCAGCCTGACCAGGCAGAGCGTCCGGTCCTGGATCAGGCGCGCCACGGTACTGGCGCCGAGCGAGCCGACGTCCGGGACGATGATGTCGACCGCGATATCGCTGCCGCGGACCGTCACGCCCTGAAGGTCGATCCGCGTGACGCGCTCGATGAGCAGCCTGTCGCGTGGCAGCCGGGCTTGCACCGCGAGGTGGCTGTGGCTGCCGGCGGGATTCCTTCTCTCGCCGATGTCGCCGAGCTGCACCGCGGCGGCGTGCCCCCGGAAGTAATCGACACCTTCGAAGTGAACGTGGTCCTCGCGGACCGTGGCATCAGCGCCCAAGGGCAGCTCCAGCTCATGTGGAGGCTCGACTCTGGGCGGGGCGTCGTCCGGAAAACAGCGTGGCCGGTACTCGTTTTCTTGCCAGGCAGTACCTAGTTTTGGAAGTGCAGGCCGGCGCGCTCGACCGCCTCGTTGCGGCTGGCGACGCCGAGCTTGTCGAGCAGCGCGGCGACGTGATTCTCGACGGTGCGCTCGGAGCGATGCAGGCGCTCGGCGATGGCGCGGTTGGAAAGTCGTTGCGCCAGGAGCTCGAGCACCTGGCGTTCGCGCGCGGTGAGGCCCAGGGGGTCGACACGGGTGCGAGTGCTGCGCCCGCGCTGCACGTTGCGCACGCCGAGCGCGCGCAGACGGCGGCGCGCGATGCGCGCTGCCGGCGCAGCGCCGAGCTGGTCGAGCAGGGCGAGCGCCTGGCGCAGATCGGCAGCGTCGCCGCCGAGCAGGGCGAGCGCCTGCTGGTAGACGCAGCCGAGCGCGGCCCAGGCCAGCGCCGCCGCGCGAACGTCGCCTTCGAGCTCGAGGGCGCAGGGCGCCGGCAGGGCCTGCTCGATCTGCGGCCGGTCACCGCCGGCTCGTTGTAGCCAGCACGCCAGCTGCCCGATGCGCCAACCTTCCGCGCTTTGCACGGCGAGTTCGAAAGCGTCGGTGGCGATTCGCTGCACCTGCGCATCGTCGCCTCGCAGCCAGGCCGCCTCGCAGCAGCCCACCGGAAGCGGCGAGAACCAGTGGACGACGGCGATGGCGCGCTCGCCGTCGATCAGCTCGTCCCAGTACCGCTGCGAACGCTCCCGCCCGAGGCGCAGGTCAATCAGCTGTCGCAAGCTTGACAACTGGCTGGCATCCAGGCCACTGATTGCGGCCGTCTGCTGCACCGTCGCGATGAGGGCGTCGGCGGCGTCCCACCTTCCCGTTTCGAGAAGAGCATAGCCATGGCGGACGTGGAATGGCACCTGATAGACATCGAGGTCGTGGGACTCGCAGTACGCGAGCCCTCGTTCGCAAGCGACTTCGACTGCGGCATAGCGTCGATGCAGCAAGCTCAGGCTGGCCATCTGAAAGAACGCGCGGGCTGCATGCGACTCGAGGCCGTGCTCAAGCGCGATGTCGCGGCTGTGGTCCAGAAGCACCCAGGCTTCAGGCATATCCTGCGAGCGCAGCTGGGCTGACGCAACGGTGTTGAGCGCGTAGGCGCGGCATTCGTGGGCACCCTCGTGACCCTCGAGCAGCGAGAGGGCCCTGCGGCCCCACTCCGACGCCGACTGCGAGGTTCCGTCGTTCAGGTGCATCTGCGCCTTGGCTCCGTAGGCCACGGCCAGGTCGATCGTCGCGCCGATACTTTCGAGCACCTCGATGGCGGCGTGCACATAGGGCAGCGCGGACTGCGAACCCTCGCGGTATTGCGCAATGACGGCCAGCTCGTAGAGATCCCGTCCTTCGCCCAACCGATCGCCAATTTTCCGGTGCAGCGCCAGCGCCGCACGTCGCGACACCGTTGCGTCGTCGACCCGTTGCACATGCTGGCACTCCAGGGCATGCGCCACATGCAGGGCGGCCTGCTCGGCCAACGGCAGGTCCGCCGCGTGCTCGAGCGCGAGGGCATAAAGCGCGGCGGCCTGGCGGTGGGCGCTCGCCTGTGCGGCCTCGGATGCGGCCTGCGGAGCCAGCGCAAGCACAGCGGCTTGCAGGCCCGCCCGTGACGCGTGGTGAACCAGTCGCACGACAGGCGTGCCGCGCACGCTCAACGCCTCAAACACTGCGGCATGCAACGCGGAGGCGCGACCCGTCGAAAGCGACGCCTCGACGGCGCGCCGCGCCAGCTCATGACGAAAGCGCACCGCGCCGCCATCCACCTCCAACAGCCCGGCGTTGGTGCACATGTCGATGGATCCTCGAGGGGCGGCGATCACCGTGTCCACCACGTCGCCTTCGAGCGGGGTCGGCGAGATGCTCGCGAGCTCGATCACGTTGCGGGCCTCGGTCGGCAGTGGGGCGACGCGCGCCAGGACCGCGTCGCGCACGGAGGCAGGCAGGCTCTCCGGGTTGCCGGCCAGCAGTTCGGTGACGAAGAACGGGTTGCCCTGCGTCACGTTATAGAGGCCGCGCGCGCTGCGGCCCGCACGCCGCGCCATTTCGGCGACTCCAGCGCGCGACAACGGCGACAGCGCGAGGCGGACGCAGCTGCGCGCCGGCAGCCCCGAGACCACGCTCAGCAAGGGGTGATCGCTGCCGAGCGCGTCGTCGCGATAACTCAGGATGAGCAGCGCGCTCGTGCTCTCGATGCGCCGGCCCACGTAGCGCAACAGATCGAGCGTTGCGCTATCGGCCCACTGCGCATCGTCGACCACCAGGACAGTGGGTTTGGTCGAATCCCGCAGCATCGAAAGAACGCCCGAGAGGACCTCGGCGGCATGGCGACCCGCGCGCACCGCAGCTGCCAGCGTCGGCGGCATGCGATCGAGCCAATCAACCAAAGGCCCCAGAGGCGTTGGGGAAAGCATCGGCTCGCATGTGCCCCACAGCCAGTCCGTGCGGCGGTCCGCGCGCCGAGCGGCAGCACTCAGGACCGTAGTCTTGCCGACCCCGGCTTCTCCACTCAGGAGCACGCTTCCTCCGGACGAGCTGCCAGTGCACAGTGCGGCGAGGCGCTGGGCGAGGATCGCCAGCTCGGGGTCGCGCTCGATCAGCAAATCATCTGGCGGACAAGGGGCAGGTTCGTGGATCCTGGGGGTGTACGTGACGCTGTGCATGCGCAGGAAGCGGCATCGCACCGAGTTGGTCTACAGCCGCTGCCGATCTCACACCATACAGCAGCGTCGACCCGCCGATCAAGTCCGCCGGCAATGCGATGCCGCCTCCTTGCCGTGTTTCTGGTCGATGTCTTAGAGGTTCTCCCTGGAGCCGCGTCGGTGTCATGCTTCCGGGCCACTCCCTGTTATCCAACGACCCGCCAGATAACCGCCACGCCAATGACCAGTTGAATCCGCCACGTATGGCAGATATGGCCCGTCGCCCGCATGTTCGGTGGCAAACCCCGCGAGCTCCAATTCAACGCGACCCGGCGTCGAATTGCTCCATCGCGTGCGCCACGTCGAACCGGTGCTCGTCGCTTCCCCGGGCATCCCATTCGCTGCGCTCGGTGGCGAAGAAATCGCCGCCGTAAACATGGATCGCGGCGGTGCACATGGCAAGCGGGTTGACAACCGAGTGGATCACGTCGCGGCCAAGGCATGACACCTGGCCTTCGGCGAGCGTGGTCGTGCCGGATTGCTGCAGAGCGCCATTGCGTGTGCGGCGCCAGACCGTGTTGTCTTCGCGGCCGGTATATACGCCGATCACGGCCCACATGCGGTGCTCGTGCGGCAACACGCTCATCAGCGGACCCCAGACCAGGTGCAGCACGGTCATCGCGGCAGATCGGTGCAGCGGCGCCATCGCGCCTTGCTGCGGCACGCCAAATCGCTGCAGCAATGCCGCAGGATTCGATACCGCATGTGCAACGAGCTCGCGCACTCGCGCCACATCGTCGCCCGCGGCCTCACAGTCGACAATAAAGCGCTCAAGGTCGAAGTCGCTGCGCACGGGCACATTCACTCAGAGCGAGCCCCGGGCCGGGAAATCGCGCACCACGATCGCTCCGATCGTGCGTCCCACCTCGGTGCCGTCGCGGTCGGAGCTGCGAAAGTGGATGCCGCCCCACACCCGCGCATTCTCGACCTCTTCGCTGATCTGCGACAGCCTGCGGTACGTTCGCGTGAGGCCGAACAGGGGCGGGTTCGTCACGCTGACCTCGATGTCGTCGCCACCGAGCCACGCAAGCAGCACCACCTCGGCCGCACCGGAAAACGCGGCGTGCGCGGACGGGTACTCGGGATGCGCTGGCGTGCCGATCAGCGGTTCCCACTTTGCGTCGCGCTCCAGTAGTGTGTTGCCGCCGTCGGTGCTCACGCCAGCGCGGATCGCGGTGATCGGCCGCCAGTGCGGGCGCCGATACTTCTCGGCGAATGCCACGATCTGCGAATCGGCGGTGGCCATAGACAGCATCGCAAACAGCTTGGCGTTGTCGGACACCGACAAGCCCTTGGTCGCCGACACGGCGCGCGGCGGCGTGCCAGGGCACCGCGGTTTGCACGGTCCAGAATACCGCCGCGGCGGTCTGATCGGCGCTGCGGGTGCTGCTTTGGCGCGCGCCGACACTCTTCACTTCTTCGTAGTCGCGCGCGAACGCGGCACTGCCGGGTGCCGGCGGGCCCTTCCACTCCAATGCGACGTTGCCGCGCAGCACGAACGGCGTCACGGCGCCCCATTGCGGCAGGATGGCCGGCAGCGCCTGCGGTGGCGTGGGCACATACGCGCCTACGCCTGGCTTGGGGTTGAACGCCACCTTGGCATCGGCACCGTCACCCACGCGCAGCGCGACGGTCTGCTCGCCCACCTGCTTGCCGAGGCTCACACCATCGGTCTTGGCCTGCCCATCGGGAATCTTGGCGAGCGTGACACTCAGCGCCGCATCGAGCATCGGTTTGGCGGCGGGGGCGAGGCGCTCGAGCGCGGCGTGCGCTGCCGCTGCGACGGCGGCGTCCACCGACGTGCCACTGGGCGCTTGGGCATCCACGGCATAGCCGGGGCCGCTGCGCTCGACCGCGCGCACCGCGTCGTACACCGCCGCATGGGCGATCGCCAACGTGCGCGACTGCACGATCGAGTTCGGCGGCACCGCGCTGGCGTTGAGCGCCACCACGTTCCAGTCGGTCACCACGTCGGCGCGGGCCAGGCCGGACGCGCAGGCCAGCAACGCCGGCACGATCCATGGGAGCCGGCTGATCGCTTGCATGATGATCACTTCGCCTGGTTGAGCCTTTACCCCAAAGATAGAAGCTGACGCATCATCCGTCCAATGCATTTATGGTTATCCTGCTGATGCAAAAAGCGGATAGGTCGCGATGTCGTTGCGTCAACTGCGTACCTTCGTGGCGGTGGTCGACGCCGGCGGCGTGGCGCGCGCAGCCGCCAAGCTGCACCTGAGCCAGCCGGCCGCCTCACGCCAGATCGACGCTCTCGAATCGGATTTGGGTGTCGCACTGTTCGATCGCGTGGGGCGCCGCGTGCAACTCACGCCCGAGGCGGAAGACTTGCTGCCGCGTTGCCGGCGTGTGCTGCTCGAGTTCGAGTCGCTCGGTGAGCGCGCCCGGGCGCTGCGCAAGGGCGAAGGCGGCGTACTGCGGATCGGCGCCACATCGCAGGTGATTGAAGGTCTGCTGTCGCCCTTTCTTCGGCACTACCGGCAGCGCCACCCGGGCACCGAAGTGCAGCTGGTCGAAGATGGCGGCGCGCGACTGCCGCACCGCCTCGAGCGCAGCGACGTGCAACTCGCAGTAATGCCCGAAGGCGAAGCGGCATTCGAGTGCCGGCCGTTGTTCCCGATGCACCTGATCGCGGTGGTGGCCTGGCGGCACCGCCTGGCTCGGCGCGCGACGGTCGAACTGGCCGAGCTCGCCGACGAACCGTTGCTGTTGCTCGGCCACGAGTTCGCGTCGCGCAGCTGGTTCGATGCCATCTGTGAAGTGGCCCGCATCAAACCGCGTGCTGGCCGAGAGCGCAGTACCCCAAACGCTGCTAGCGTTGGCGCGCGATGGTCACGGTGTGGCGATGGTGCCCTCACCGGTGACCGTGCCGCGTGACGGCCTGCGCGCCGTAACGCTCTTGCACCACAACGCTTCGATCGGCCGCTGGGCCGTGCTGGCGCGAGATCCGCGGCGTCTGCTGGCGCGCCATGCCGCCACGTTTATCGACGAGCTGGCGGCCCATGTGCAACGTGAGTATCCGGGCCGCGCGCTGGTGCGTCGCGCACCACCCCTGCCGCTACCGAAGGGCCTGAACAGTAAGTGATGTCCCACGGGTGCTGCATCATCTGCGTGTTAGCTAACCGCCCGCTTCCGGCAGTTGGGCGATGTGGGAGGGATTCATCCAGGAATGGGTGTGTCGAATGGGCGCCCTCGTATGTACAAGCCTGTTGCTCGCTGTCCTGCTGCCTTTCAAGCCGGATGCCCTCGGTGGTGAAGGCGTGCGTTGAGTCCGACTCGTTGGCTCGCTCTCGCGAACGGACTGCAATCGCGGTAGAGCGCGGCGACACGTCAATGGCCTATAGCACGTGGTTAGGTCGTAGTCCGACTTGCTCCTGAAGCGCCGCGACTTAGCCGCTAGGCCACTTGCGCGGACACCTACACAAGGCGCACGAACGGACTCGCTCGCCGCCGATCATCGTGCTAGATTGGCCGTGCGAATTCGAAACACAACAACGTGGGGGGCAAGATGAGGGAACACACTCGCGCCGGGCGTCGGGCGTATGCGGCCGCATTGGTTGGCCTCTGCTTCGTGACTGCGGTGTTCGCCGCGCAGGCCAGGACGATCCGCGTCCCGGCCGACGTGGCGACCATTCAGGGGGCGATCGACGCGGCGGTGACCGGGGACCGCGTGCTCGTCTCACCGGGCACGTATCTCGAATCGATCGACTTCAACGGCAAGGCGATTTCGGTGGTCAGCGACAAGGGCGCCGATGTCACGATCATCGACGCCGGCGGCCAGCGTTCGGTGGCCCGCTTCCACACGGGCGAAACGCGCCGTTCGGTGCTCAAGGGCTTCACACTGCGCAACGGGAACGCGATCGACTATCCACTCCACGGCGGAGGCGTTCAGATCTACGAAGCCTCGCCGACGATCGACGGAAACGTTATCACCGGCAGCTCGTCCTGCAGCGGCAACGGGATATCGATCGATTTCTCTTCGGCACTTGTACGCAACAACCATGTTCACAACAACCGCCAGAACGGCTGTGGCGGGGGAACGGTTGGCGGCGGCATCCTGATCGGTGGCGAGGGCGCGGCCGAGGTAACCGACAACCTGATCGAAAACAACCAGACCGACCTGGCCGGCGGCGGTATCGGGATGAATTCGGCTGGCACACCGCTGATCGGCCGGAACGTCATCCGCAATAACGTGGCCGGAAACCTGGGGGGCGGCCTCAGCGCGTACAACGGCAGCCGACCAACCGTGGTCAGCAACCTGATCCACGGCAACACGGCGCCCCGTGGCGGGGGCGTGGGCCTGTCGGTTCCGGCCTCTTTCGGCGGCACGTGGGTGAACAACACGATCGCCGACAACGTCGGCCAGATTTCCGGCAGTGAGATCTACACGGAAGGGTTCGTCGACAGCATAGAGTTCATCAACAACATCGTGCGTACTAGCACGGGTCCGGTGGGCATCGAGTGCGACCCCGCGTACAGCACTCTTCCGCCGATCTTCATCAACAACGACCTCTTCGCCACCGTGGGCACGTTGCTGATCGGCAGCTGCTCCAGCGCGCTGTCGAGCGGCGGGAACATTTCGGTCGATCCGCAGTTCGCCCGCGAGGGGCGGAGGCCCTCCTACCGGCTCACCGCGGGCTCGCCGGCCGTCGATGCGGGCGCGCCCACCGCCTTGGCCGGAAGCACCGATGCAGCAGGCCGCCCGCGCGTTGTGGACGGTAATAGCGACGGGAATGCGGTGATCGACCTCGGTGCCTACGAGTTCAAGTCCTTGCGCTAGCGTCCGAGGCCGAAGATCTGCGAAGAGTCCGCCACAGCGGATTACCTTTGGCTTGAAGCGTGAGGGGTGTCCGACACCCAATCGTCCTCATTGCATTCAATAGGCCCCAATTTCCTCTCTACGCCGCATTGGATTGCCGTCACTGTTATCCCAGTAACCTAGCCTTCGGAGGGGTCTTGAGAGAGTCCGCACACGCGCTTGCTGCTCACGCCGGTCTTCGCCTTGGTGTCCCTCCTCGGGCGTGCGATCTTGCCGTAGCCGAACTTCGTCGGCAAAGTTGGGAGAATGAAAGCAAATGAGATGCGCACCACAAGCGCTGCTTACTGCCCTCGCAATAGCAGTCTCAAGCAACGCTTACGCGTTAGTGAACTGGGATTGGACGTTTGAGAACGTTGCCTTAGTGCAGCCTCAAGACACCGTCTACGTCCGGGCCAAGCTGTTCAATGACCTGTCGTCGACCGAGTCGCTCAACATGCCCTTCATCTTCGCGGGGGTGAGTTTTGACAGTCCCCTTCTAGGCGATCAATTCAACAACGCCTATCCCAGTATGGGGTTCGGACATGGAGACGCCTCACCATTTATCACCTTCTTCCCGTTTATTAGTAGCCAAGTCCTGCAACCTGGCCAATCCGTGTCATTCGATTTCATTTGGTTCTCTCCTCAATCCATAGGCGCGGCAACCGGCACATACACGACGTTCGCCGAAATACGCGTTTGCCTAGACGGAATCAGCGACTGCGCCATGCAACAGGCAATCAATCGTTCTCTGTCTTGGAACGTTTCATCGGTTCCTGAACCTAGTACACCGAGCATACTGATACTGGGACTTCTCGCTGTCGGAGTAGTGGCACGGCGTCGGTCCACGTGGACGGGGGTACGGCAAGCTAGACCCGGTGCCGCATGAACGCCAGCGGCGACAACATCACTGCTTTCGCCGTGCGGTTGCGCCGGAGCGACTTCAGCATCGGCACGACGTGGCCGGCGTAGGCGAAGTTGTGGCTGCTATCGACGCGCTCGGCACGGGCGCTCCCGTACACTAACGGGCTGCGTTCTCGGGCATCCAACCTCCCTGTCCAATGAGCGCGGACGCCGGGCCTGACTTGGAGGGAGCGACGTGTCACCACCGCCCCAGCCGCTCGAAGACGTCATCGCAGGGCTCGAAGCCCAGCGTGCCTTCCTGGGCGATGCAGTAGTCGATGCGGCGCTGCTGCCGTTGCGCAACAAGCTGGCCGCAATGGCCCCGGTGCATGTTTTCGAGCAGACGCTGCGCCAGGTCAGCGTGATGTTTGTGGACATCGTCGGCTCGACCCGCTTTGCGCAGGGCCTGGACCCCGAGGAAATCCACGCCGTGATGGACGGCGCGTTGCAGTGCTTTACGACCATCGTTCAGCAGCATCAGGGCAAGGTGCTGCAATACGCCGGCGACAGCCTGCTCGCCGCCTTCGGCGCCGACCGAGCGCGAGAAGACGACGCCGAGCGCGCCGTGCGAGCCGGCTTGGCCGTGCTGGAGCAGGCTCAACTCTTGAGCCATGAGGTCCGCGAGCAGCATGGCCACGACGGCTTCGACGTGCGGGTGGGCATCGACACCGGGCCGGTGCTGCTGGGCGGCGGTGTGGATGCCGAGGGCAGCATCCGCGGCATGACCGTCAACATCGCTGCACGCATGGAGCAGACCGCGCCCGAGGGCGGGCTGCGTATCAGCCAAGACACCTGGCGCCAGGTGCGCGGCGTGTTCGATGTCGAGCCGCAGCCGCCACTGCAAGTCAAGGGTCGCGACGAAGCCATCCTCACCTACCTGGTGCGTGCAGCCAAGCCGAGGACATTTCGCGACACTCGCCGCGGCATCGAGGGCGTCGAGACCCGTTTGGTTGGCCGGGAGAAAGAACTCAGCCAACTGGCGGACCTGTTCGAGCACCTCGTCGAGTCTCGCACACTGGCTCTCGTCACATTGGTCGGTGATGCCGGTATCGGCAAGAGCCGGCTGGCGGCGGAGTTCGAGAACTGGATCGAGTTGCGCCGCGGTTTCGTCTGGTTATTCCGCGGCCGTGCCCAGCCGCAGGGTGTCCATCAACCCTACGGACTGCTGCGCGACCTCTTGTGCTGGCGGTTCGAGATTCAAGACAGTGATTCCTTGCCGCAGGCCCAGGCAAAGCTCGCACAAGGCCTGGGCCGGGTGTTTGGCGACGAGGCCGACGAGCAGATTGCGTTGCTGGGCCATCTGATCGGCCTAGACTACAGCAAGAGCCCCCCTGTCGCCGGCATTCTGGGCGATGGCAAGCAACTCAGACAGCGCGCCTTTCAGGTGGCTGCACGGTATTTCGGCCTGCTCAACGCCGTGGATGGCGGGCCGGTGCTACTGCTGCTGCTGGAGGACCTGCACTGGGCCGACGAAGGCTCGCTGGACTTCGTCGAGCATCTGGCCGGCGCCTGCGCCCACCAACCCGTGCTGTTGTTGTGCACCGCGCGACCCGCGCTGTTCGAGCGTCGCGCCGGCTGGGGTGAAGCACTGGCAGCACACCGGCGCATCGACCTAACTGCGCTGGCGCAGTCGCAAAGTCGCGAACTGGTCGATGCCTTGCTGAGCCGCATCGACGCCCCGCCGCCGATGCTCAGGGAGTTGATCATCGGTGGGGCCGAGGGCAACCCCTTCTATATGGAGGAACTGACGCAGATGCTAATCGACGACGGCGCCATTCGCACCGACGGCGAGCGCTGGAGCGTGGCCACGGAGCGCTTGCTCCAGGTGCGGGTACCTGCCACCTTGACCGGCGTGCTACAGGCACGCATCGACAGCTTGCCAGCCGTTGAGAAACGGGCGCTGCAGCAGGCCAGCGTGATCGGCCATGTGTTCTGGGACGAGGCGCTGGCGCAGTTGCAGGCCGATGCACCCTTGACGCTGCCGGCGCTGTGCCGGCGCGAACTGGCGCTGGCTCGCGACAAGAGCGCGTTCGACGGCGCGCGCGAATTTGTCTTCAAGCACCACTTGCTGCATCAGGTCACCTATAGCGGTGTGCTCAAGCGTCACCGCATGGAGCAACATCACCTGACTGCACTCTGGTTGGAAGGTCGCAGCATCGAGCGCCGCGGCGAGTATCTCGGCGTGATTGCCGAGCACTTCGAGCGTGCCGGGCTGGCGGAACGAGCGGTGCAGTACTGGGCTGACGCCGCGGACGACGCGCTGCAGCGCCATGCCGAAGCAGTTGCCATGGCGCATGCCGACCGGGCGCTGGCGCTGGATGGTGCGAGGTCGGACCTGCGCCGTCGATACCAACTGGTGCGGGTTCGCCAGGTGGTCTTCGCCCACCGCTCGGAGCGCACGGCGCAGGCGTTGGCGCTGGAAGAAATGGAACGGCTCGCCGATGCCCTAGACTGCGACCGCCTGCGCTCCCAAGCGGCAACCTACCGGTCAGGCTGGCATGCCAGTGCCTGCGCATGGCCGGAAGCGCTCGCCGCCGCACAGCGGGCCTTGTGCTGGGCTGGCCCCACCGCGTCCTGCGAGGCGGCCGAGGCGCATGGCGCAGCGTCGGAGGCGCTGTATCGCCTGGACCGGCGCCCCGCCGCAATCCAGCATGCCCAGGCCGGCCTGGCCCTGTCGCGCGAAGTCGGCGACAAGAAGGCGCAGAGCCTCCATCTCAACAATCTGGGCAATCTGTCGATGCTGGGCAAAGCCCTGGTCGACGCCGGCGTGTTCTACAGGGAATCGCTGGGGCTAAAGCTGGACATAGGCGACCGCTTCGCCGCTGCCACCGTGGTCGGCAACCTGAGCATTCTGGCGACCCAACTGGGCCAGTTCGAGGAGGCGCGCGAATGGCAGGCGCAAAGCCTGGAGCTGGCACGCGAGACCGGCAATCGCTCGGTTCAGGCTTCCATGCACCACACGCTGGCCGAGGTACTGGCCGCACAGGGCGACCCCGCAGCGGCGCTTGAGTCGGCGCAGGCGGGCCTGCTCATCATGAGAGAGATCGGCGACCGCCGGCAGGAAGCCGAGACCTTGACGACTTGCGGCGATGCGGCCCAGGCGCTCGGTCAGTGGCATGTCGCCGTGGCGCACTTCTCGGCGGCGCGCGATCTGTTCGTCCAGCTCGAGATGCCTTACTGGGCTCAGATGCCCGCAGCGGGGTTGGCGGCCGCATGGCTGGCCGCCGGGGACGGCGCGGCCGCACTGGTCGAAGTAGAGGCCATCATGGGCCGATTGGACGCTGGTGTCGGCGCCGCGGATAAGTGTGGCGTGCTGCTGGACTGCTACCGCGTGCTGGCCGCCGTGGGAGACGCGCGTGCTGACGCCCTGCTGGTTTCAGCCTATGCCGAGTTGCAGCACACGCTGGGCCAGATTGATGATGCGCAGCAGCGCGAGGCCTTTCTTTCTCGCGCCCAGCACCAGGAACTGCTGCGGCGATGGGCGACACGAATGCCTCCCTAGCGCGCGACATGGCGGCCGCCAAGCCCTAACTGCACGGACCTCCGCCGCAGCGCTTGCCGCAGCGGCGGGGGCGAGGATGCGAAGGAGGTTCAAGCGCAATCTTTCTAACCTGGAGACCGGCCAGACGAGCTCCAGATCTCGCGTTCATGCTCTCGAAAGCTGTCGTTTGACGTAACGGTGGACACGAGGCGCGGTTGCGTAGGTCACGCGGGAATTGGTGGTCGAGCGACCGTGGACATAAGATCGGGCGCCCTTAAGCCTTGCTGCTTTCGTTGACCAGTTTGCTCACATTGCGCAAGGGTTGCCGAACCTTCGAGGGAGTATCGATTGAAGAGCCTCATCACATTCGTCATGACTGCCGCGTTCGGGCTCGGCGTTGCGATGGCCGGCGAGACGGTGTCGTATGTGTTCTTGAACGACCGGATAGGGAACCCCGGGAGCCAGATCGTTGAGCGCAGCGACGACGGTGTCTTTTCGGTGAAATTCATCTACAAGAACAACGGTCGAGGCCCGGAGCTGACTGAGCGATTTCGGCTCGCTCCCGACGGCAGCTTCAGCGAATACCACGTCACCGGCGCTTCGACCTTTGGGGCGATCGTCGATGAGCACTTCGAGCGCAAGGGTCTGGTCGCCGAATGGCACTCAACTTCCGAGAAAGGCAGCGTCACGTCCTCCACCCCCGCGATGTATGTGCCTTTGAACAGCTCCTATGCGCCGCTGACAGCCTTCATTGCAGCACTGCTGCGACGCCAGGACATGTCGATGGCGCTTTTGCCGAACGGCTCGCTGCACATGCGCAAGCTCGACCAGGTTGAGGTCGAGCGGAACGGTGTCAAACAACGTGTGCAATTGCTTGCGCAAACAGGGCTTGGCTTTCAACCCTGGTTTCTCTGGGCCACCACGGGACCGGAGCCGCACCTCTTCGCCCAAGCTGATCTTGCTGGCGAAATCTTCATCGAAAGCGGTTGGGAGGGCAATCGAAGGCTGCTTGAGGACCGCCAGCGCAGCGCGGAGAAGCAGGCCTTGCGGGACCGCGCTGAGCGACAGCGACATCCTTTGTCAGGACTGACCGCCATTCGCAATGCGCGCGTTTTTGATAGCGAGACTGCGAGTCTGCAGCCCCCTGCAGATGTGTACGTCTTGCGGGGCAGGATTACGCAAATCGTCCCCGCGGGTTCGTCTAGTCGCGACGCAGACAACGAGATCGATGCGGCAGGTCGCGTCCTGATCCCCGGCCTGTTCGACATGCACGGGCATGTCTGGCGTTGGAACGGCGCGTTGGATCTTGCAGCCGGCGTCACAACTGTCCGAGACATGGGCAACGACAACGACGCGATGCAAACAATGCTCGATGACGTTTCCGCCGGCCGCCTTCTCATGCCGCAAATCGTCCCATGCGGCTTCCTCGAGGGACGAAGCCCATTCTCGAGTTCCTTAGGCATCTCCGTTAGCACCTTCGACGAGGCCAAGCAAGCGGTCGACTGGTACGTGGAGCGCGGCTATCCCCAACTGAAGATCTACAACTCGTTCCCTAGGGAGATCCTGCGCGAGACTGTCCAGTACGCGCACAGCCGAGGCATGCGCGTGAGCGGCCACGTGCCGGCGTTCATGCGTGCTTCCGAAGTGGTGGAGCAGGGTTTTGATGAACTCCAACACATCAATCAGGTCATGCTGAATTTCCTCGTGACACCCGAGACCGATACACGCACCTTGGAGCGCTTCACATTGCCGGCTGAGAAGGTCGGCGCCATGGACTTCGATACGAAGCCGTTTCAGGACTTCATCGCAGACTTGTCGAGCCGCCAGACCGTGGTCGATCCGACACTCGCGGCCTTTGACTCCATCCAGCAAAAGGACGGGGATATGGCTGCACCCTACGCGGCGGTGGCGGACCACCTCCCGCCCGATGTTCGTCGGAGCCTCTTCGTTGGAAGCATGAAAATCCCCGATGTCGCGACCGAGGCGCGTTACAAGCGCTCGTACGCGAAGATGGTGGAGTTCGTGGGGCGTCTCTACCGCGCCGGAGTTCCCCTTGTGGCGGGCACCGACGCCGTCCCTGGTTTCACCTTGCAGGCAGAGTTGGCGCTCTACGTCCAGGCCGGGATAACCCCGGCGCAGGCGCTTCAGATCGCGACCCGCAACGGTGCAAGGTATACGGGCACCAGCCGCGACAGGGGCAGTGTTGCGCCCGGCAAACTGGCCGATCTGGTGCTCATTGACGGTGATCCGACGAAAGACATCGCCGACCTTCGCAAGGTTGCCATGGTGATCACGCAAGGCCAATGGTTGTCACCGAAGGCAATGTACGAGGAAATGGGAATTCTTCCGTTTGCGCAGACCACTCTTGCCGTTCGTTCAAACATCCGAAAGTGACTTCAAGAAGGGCGTCTAGGTCTCACCTTGGGACGCTTACTCGTGGCTAGTGTCCGATGCCCGCTTCCGACGGCGACGCTGTTGGGGCGCCGTCGGCAGTCTTGTCGGCACGGATGGAGCTGCTTGCGTGGCCCAGCGCTGGCGACGCGCAACGGCCTCGTACCTTGCTCTAGCTTCTGGATGACCGCATGTGGCCGAGACCGTGAGGTTAGGTCGCGGCCGCGAACGACTAGACACGCTGCATTGCTGTGGTCCGCTGCTGTCGGATGAAGGACAGCAACGGGTCGGATGCGGGTCTTCCCGCTTCCGATCGCCTTGCCAAAAACCTGTCGTTCGCGGCCGCCTACCGAATAGCGGACGCTCGCGTACACCCGCAACCGGCCAAGAACAGTCACAACGGGTAAGCGATGGCGGAT
>Ga0207691_10003275_pt1 | contig 15770 bp, 15 predicted proteins | sample KBSM13metaG_FD_184327 | JGI IMG/M metagenome (GOLD analysis project Ga0207691, IMG submission 184327) | Miscanthus rhizosphere microbial communities from Kellogg Biological Station, Michigan, USA - KBS M1-3 metaG (SPAdes) (version 2) | ecosystem: Host-associated > Plants > Roots > Rhizosphere >... | reverse complement strand
GGGGGATCGCGTCAAGTCTAGGTACTGGGCGCGGCGGCCCTGAGTCGCTGCGTCAGGCGCTCTTCCAGCGCGACCGCCTCGATCCCCAGTGAGGCGGCTGCCGCCAAGAGTAGCGCATGCTCCCGTGGATCGAGGTTGCCGTCGACCGCCGCGGCATCGACCAACAGCGCCAGCACCCGGGCCTGGGCGCTCGCGTCGAGCGCGCGCAACACTTCCATCGCGCTGCCGAGATTGCGAAGAGTGAGCGGTGCCTCCGGCTCGGGCAGCTTCCAGCGACTCGCCGCGCGCCGCACGAACTCACGCTCTTCGGGGCGGATCACGCCGTCAGCCACGACCACGGCCTCGAGCAGCGCGGAGACTTTCGCCCGCATCTCGTCCTCCATGGTTCGAGGATAGGGCTAGACCCGCGACGAGGGAAGGACTTCCGAGCGCGACTTGGTCACCGCGCAGGCGGCCGCAAGCAATGCGCCGAGTAGCGCGGAGGTCGATATCACTGTTGCAGAGAGGGCACGTCGATCGCGCCGTTGCGCGAGGCGCACGCCGCCGCACCCTCGGACTTGCCCTCGACCTCCACGCGAACCACGGCCACAGGCTCGCACGCATTCTCGACCCTGCCAACGTGCTAATTGGATATACAGGAAGTATAATTAAATCGTAAGCTATTCGGGCATGGAGTCACGGGCTTACGACATGCGCCGCAGAGGCAAAGCAGTGGACGCTGCTCGTGAGCGGGCGCTCTCTGCGGCTTACGCCCTGCTCTTGGACCCGAGCTGTCAGGAGCTGAGCTTCGATGCGGTGGCGCGCGCGGCAGGCGTGACCCGCGCAACGCTGTACAATCAATTCGGCGCACGGCCGGCGCTGCTCGTGGCGATCTTTCGAGACCTCGGGCGGCGCATGAAGGCCGAGCGCATCTACGCGGCCATGCGCTTGGCCCAGCCCGAGCAGGCTCTATTGGCCACGCTGCGCGAGTCGACGCGCTCATACGCCCGCCAAGCGCCCGTGATCCGCAAGTTGTTCGCGTTCGCCGCGCTCGACGGCGAAGTGAGCGCGGAAGTCGAGCGATCCGAGCGGCAGCGGCGACAGAGTCTGGCTCACCTGGCTGCACGCTTGGTGGAGAGTGGCAACACTCGCCTGGAAGTCAGCGCCGCGACTGCGTTGCTCGCGGCGTTGACTAGCTTTCAAGCCTTCGAAGCCTTGGCTTTCGATACCGGCCCGCGGCTCACTGAGCGTCGCTTGCTCGAGTTGGCGCGAGCCGGTTTGGCTGCAAACAAGAAGGGTAGGGTCAGATGAAGATCTTGGTTGCCGGTGCCACGGGCGTGGTGGGTCAAGAGGTGACGCGGCTATTGAAGCAACACGGTCACTTCGTGCGCAGCGTGTCCAAAGATCCGCAGCGCGCGGAGCGGCTCCGCCCCCTGACAGACGAGCTGCGGCTGCTGGATGCCACCGTCGCTTCCGAAGTCGAAGGGCTGTGCCAGGGGCTGGAGGTCGTGGTGTCGGCGTTGGGCGCGCCCGTCTCACCGAGCGGCAAGGGCCGCCGGGCTTTCGCGGACGTCGACCTCAAGGCAAATCTCAACCTGCTGGCGGAAGCGCAACGCGCTGGCGTGCGGCGCTTCGTGTACGTCGGCGTCTACACGGAGGCGGTGTACGCGGGCACGGCGTATGTGACGGCTCACACGCGCGTCGAAGCGGCGGTGCGCGCAGCCGGGCTCGAATACGGCTTTGTGCGAAGCACGGGCGTTTTCGGGGCTTTGGCAGAGTTGTTGCCCATGGCGAGCAAGGGGCCGGTCCCTGTGATTGGCGACGGGAGTGCCGTCACCAATCCGATCGATGAGCGCGACGTGGCCGACGCCGTGCTGCGTGCGGTCGAAGCGACGGACTCTACGGAGGTGGACGTCGGGGGACCAGAAACACTCTCGCGGCGGCAGATCGCCGAAGCCGCATTCAGCGCGCTCGGCCTGCGCTCACGGCTGGTCGCACTGCCAGCGTGGGCTCTGCGAATCGTCGGCTTCATCTATGGCCTGTTCAATCCACGCATGGCCGAGCTCTTGCGCTTCGTGCAGCTGGTCGCGACGCACCCGTGCGTGGCGCCGGCTCGGGGTAACAGGCATTTGCGCGATTACTTCGCCGAGCGCGCGAAAGCGCTACGCGCAGTAAGCCCCGACGCTCCGCGCTGAAAACCGGATGTCGGTCGTGTAAGTCAGCCGCCGAGCTCGGGATGCGCGCGCCAGTGATCGCTGCCGGGCAGGGCCAGCCGTAGCTCGGCGCTCATCGGGGCGACTCCGCGGAAACCGGCATCGCCCTCGAGCTCGTACTCGCGAACCTTGTTCCATGAACAGCCCGCGTTCAGCAGCAGCTCGGCCAGGCGCACGGTGCCGGCAGTGCTCGACTCCACGAACACCGTGTCACGTTGACGCCATTCATCCTCGCTCAGCACGGACTCGGTTTCGTTGGACAGCGCCAATAGCGGCAAGCTCGATAAGTCCTTCTCGTGCAGCCAGGGATGCTTCTTGGTCAGGCTGGGAAAATAGCGAAACGTCGCGGGGCGCTGAACTAGCCCGAGCGGCGGGTCGTCCTCCGGCCATTGCGCGCGGTACACCACGCTGCGGACCTCGCTCCAGGCGCTGCTCAGCTCGAGCACGCTGTGCTCCGGATCGTGGAAGGCGCAGGCGAGCAGAAATAGCCCCAGATCGCGGCAGGCCTGCTCGTCCACGTAGAGTGCCAGATGATCCACTCGATGCCAGCCGTTGTAGTCGCGGGCGATCTTACGAAAGTGCAGGCGATCAGTCGTGAGCCGTGCCGGCGGCACCGGCAAATTGTCGTGCTTGAACAGGAAGTCCACCTCGTCCGGGGGACCGTCGGGCACACTCGCTCGAAGCTCAGCGAAGAGTTGATGCAAATCGGCCATCAGCGAAACTCTACCGCGGCGTGAGCTGAAACGCGACCCGAGTGATACGCGGAACGGCTCAGGTCTCGGAGCCGTCGATCCAGCGCGTCACGGGCTCGGCGCGGTAGCTGATCATGCGCTCGAGCAAGGCGCTGGGGTCGGCCTCCATCAGCAAGGCTTGGCGTTGCTTCGGCTGCAGAAAACCTTGCGTGACAACATGGTCCATGAATGCCGAGAGGCCGCCGTAGAAGCCAGCGACGTCGAGCAGCGCACACGGCTTTTCATGTAACCCGAGCTGCGACCAGGTCCAGACTTCGAACAGCTCCTCGAGCGTGCCAATGCCGCCCGGCAGCGCGACGAAGCCGTCGGAGAGCGAGGCCATGAGCGCCTTGCGCTCGTGCATCGACGCAACGACGCGTAGCTCCGTCAGTCCGGAATGAGCGAGCTCGCGCTCTACGAGTGCCTCGGGGATGACGCCGATCACCTGCCCACCGCCGGCCAGCACCGCGTCGGCCAACGCGCCCATCAAGCCCGCGTGCGCACCGCCGTACACGAGCCCGATGCCCCGCCCCGCGAGCAGCGCGCCGAACGCCTGCGCCGCGTGACGGTAAACCTCGCGCGCGCCGAAGCTCGAACCGCAGAACACGCACAGGCGCATGCGCCGAGGATGGCGGCTCGCGGCTCGACGAGCAAGCACCTGGCAAGAAGCCAGGCATTGCGGGGGCTTTGCGGCCCGCCTCGGCTCAGCTCGACAGAGCCTTGATGTCCGCCGGCTCGAGGACCTTCTTCGGCGCGCCCTCACGCACGCAACGGATCATGGCCCGACCCACTTGGCTCAGGGTGAGCCCGGGGAAGAAAAGGTTCAGCAGCGGGTAGGCCACGAGCATGACGCGGTAGCTCGTTTTTACGTTCTTTTGGCCAGGTACCGGTTTCATCAGACTCGGTCGCATGTTGTACACCGCGTGCAGTGGCAAGCGCATGAGGGCGTTCTCCGCCTTGCCCTTGACTCGAGCCCACATGACCTTGCCTTGCTCGCTGCCGTCGGTGTGGCTACCGGACACGTGCACGAGCGTCAGGTTCGGGTTGAGTCGCGCCAAAGTCTGGGCAAACGAAAGCGGCGTCTCGTAGGTAATGCGCGTGTAGTCGGCCTCGTTCATTCCGACCGAGCTGACCCCCGCACAATAGAAACAGCCATCGTAACCGCTCAGCTGCCCCTCCACCGCGCCGAGCTCCCGAAAGTCCGCCACGAGCAACTCTTGCAGCTTGGGATGCGCGTGTCCCGAAGGGCGACGCGAGACTGACAGCACGCGCTCGACCGCGGGGTGGTCGAGACACTCGAGCAGCACGCCTTCGCCCACCATCCCGGTCACGCCGGTGACGATCACCTTCATGCTCCGAAGGGTCGCTCCGTTCCGACGAGGAGGCAACGAAGCTGAATCCGTGGGCGATTGTGCAACCGTTTCGACGAGAGCGTGATCCGGCGCTCGCTTTTGGCTCGCATGTCCGTTCGGTATCGGCGCAGATACCGTGCTCGAACGACAGAATTCACGCGCGCCGGCAGCGGTAGAACGGAAGCCCTCGACTCACGACCTGGCCTTGGCCTTCTTCGCCGTGCGCTTGACACCGCGCTCGCCGGATTGAACCTTCAGGGCGCCGACGATCGCCTGCAGCAAACCGGGGAAGCGCGTCTCGATCTCGGCGCAGCGCGAGCTGTTCAGCATCTCCACGCCCATCCGTTCCGAACGCACGAGCCCCGCATCGCGCAGCACTTTGAAATGTTGAGATAGCGTGGACTTCGGAACCGCTTTTTCTCCCACGGTCAGGAAAGCGGAACAGTTGGCCGAGCGGCCCGCGTCCGCGATCTTCGCGAATATCTCCACACGGGTGGGGTCGGACAGCGCGTGCAGAATGCCCTCCACGGTGATGTCTTCCAGCGCCGGGTGAACCAGGGGCTTCATGAAATCAGTCTAGCCACCCCTTGACGAAGTTCAATTGTTCCGCAGTTTAGAACTAACGAACAAGGCGGCGCCTGGAGCCTCCATCAAAAAAGGGAACGAACATGAGCAAGCTCAATGGCAAGGTGGCAATCGTGACCGGGGCATCCAAGGGCATTGGCGCGGCGATCGCCAAAGCGCTGGCTGCCGAGGGCGCTTCGGTGGTCGTGAACTACGTTTCGAGCAAACCTGGCGCGGACAAGGTGGTCGAAGCCATCACGGCCCAGGGTGGAAAAGCGATCGCGGTGAAAGCCGACGTCTCGAAAGCCGACCAGGCGCAGGCTTTGATCGACGACAGCTTGAAGGCCTTCGGCCGACTCGACGTGCTCGTCAACAACTCCGGCATCTACGAGTTCGCGCCCATCGAGGCCATCACCGAAGACAGCTTTCATCGGCAATTCAACACCAACGTGCTCGGTCTCTTGCTCGTGACGCAGGCCGCTGCCAAGCACCTGCCTGAAGGCGGTAGCGTGATCAACGTCGGCTCCGCCGTCAGCCGCACCACGCCTCCGAACAGCGCCGTCTACACCGCGACCAAAGGCGCCGTCGATGCCATCACCGGCGTCCTCTCGCGAGAGTTCGGCGAGCGAAAAATACGCGTCAACACCATCAACCCCGGGATCGTCGAAACCGAGGGCACCCACAGCGCGGGCTTCATCGGCTCCGATTTCGAGAAAGCGATCGTGGCGCAAGCCCCCTTCGGTCGCGTGGGACAACCCGAGGAGATCGCCGACATCGCCGTCTTTTTGGCGTCCAAGGAGTCGCGTTGGCTGACCGGCGAAACGCTGATCGCGTCAGGCGGTATGCGCTGAGACCAGTAACTTCGGGCCATCCCACGCCCGTCGATTGGCCGAGTCCGGTTGGCCGGAATAGGTCGCCGCAGGGCCGACTTCGGCGCGAGCGAGCGGGGCGTGGGTCGCTTTGGAGCCGCGATCCGAGGATCGGTTGGCCTCGGCCCGAAGCCCGCCTCGGACACCGCGCATCTGATTTGGATTATCGGTAGAGCATCCACAAAGATGCAAACGAACACCCGAAGACTGGCACGTTTCTGGGGCGCGCGGACGAACCCGGAGCCGTCCGCATTGGCTGAGCAGGTCGCTCAGGGCCGTGAGTGCTCGCAGGCTGGGACGCGCGCCTGCGGTGTAACCCGGCTCCCAAGCCTCGCTGAGCGCAGGCCATCGCCCGCAACCCGGCGCTGGCTTGCTTGATGGTTTTTGATGGTCACGCGTGTCGGCGCGCCGCGGCGTAGCCTTCGGCGTCGCACTGCGGACGCGACGCCAGTGACGCCGAAGGCTGGGCCCGGCTGCGACGCTTTGGGTGACCATCCACAAAACAAATCTCGGAGGGCACGGACCCAGCACTCTGGAGCGCGCCGATCCGTTGCCGACGGCTCCTGCAAGCTTGTGGATATGCGTCCCGTCGAAGCGCTGGACGAGAATGGCCCCCTCCGACCCAGCGTGATCGTCGTTCGACGAGCCGACCCTCTCGCTGGGATCTGGCGAGGCACGCTGTCAGTTCCGCGCAAGACTCCAAGGTCGCGAGCGCTGGTCTGAACTTTGTGGGCTGCGGATCTCGACCACGAGGATCTGGGGTGAGACGGCGCCCTTCACCACTCGAGCTTATCGAAAAGCTTGGCCCTCTTGCCATCGCGCTGTGCGGCGGCGCCTGGGTGCTCTTTCAATACGTTGAATTTGCGAAGCTGCAGGCGAGTCTTTCGGAAGCGATTTCGAAACACCAACTCGAGCTGACCGAACGCTGACGCAAAGCTGACCCCATCAAGCAGAGCATGCGAGTAAACCGGGCGCATGAGGGAACTTCAGTACGTGAGGGCGCGGAGTTTGCTGTGGAGGGACGTCCCCGAACCGAGCTTGTTGCTGGAAACGGACGCGCTCGTGCGGCCGTTCGTGGCGGCACGGTGTGACGGCGACGCGCTGTTTTTGCAACGCGATGCGGGGCGCATGCTGTCATTGGGTGCCAAGTTGCACATTTGCGATGAAGCTTTCGACTCGCCAAGTTCGAATCCGCTGCTCGGGCCTTTCGCCTACGGTCACGAGTGTGTGGCCGAAGTCACGCACTGCGGCGCAGGAGTGCAGCGCTTTGCCGTGGGCGACGTGGTCAGTGTTCCCTGGGCTATTTCGTGCGGAAATTGCCCGGAATGCGCTGCCGGTCTGACCTCGAAATGCCGAGCGCTACGCGCTGAGCGTGCCGTCTCCGCCTATGGCTTCGGCGCGGGTTTCGGCCGTCATGGGGGCATGGTCAGCGATGTGCTGCGCGTGCCGTTCGCCGACGCCATGTTGGTCCGGGTGCCTTCGAACGTGGATCCGCTTGCTGCAGCGAGCGCGAGCGATAACCTGCCCGATGCCTACCGCACCGTGGCGCCGCATTTACTGCGAACGCCAGGCGCGCCGGTGCTGATCGTCGGTGGCAGCGCCAAGAGCATCGGTCTGTATGCCGTGGGCATCGCAAAGGCGCTCGGCGCATCGCACATCGACTATCTCGATAGCAGCAGAACACGCCTGGCGTTGGCGGAGCAGTTGGGGGCAAATCCAATTCCGATCACGAGAAAAGAGCCCTGGTACAGACGCGGAGAGGCGCTTCTGTCCGGCGGATACCCTATCTCTGTCGACGCGAGCAGCACCACCGAAGGCCTGAGTTATGCCATTGGCGCGCTGGCTCCTGGTGGCACCTGCACCGCAATTGGCTTTTATCTGCGGCGCACCACGCCGCTGCCGCTGTGGAAGATGTTCTTGAAGTGCGCGACGCTCCACGTCGGCATCTCGCATCCGCGTGCGGATTTGTCAGCGGTGTTGCAACTACTGGAAAACGGGCTGTTCGATGCGCGCAAGGTCAACACGCTGGTCGCTGATTGGGACGATGCCCCGCGTGCTCTCCTCGAACGCACGACGAAAGTAGTGCTCAGCCGAGCACCGCTTTCAGCCCGCAGCATCAGTTCGGGCCACTCACGGGTTGCGTGACGCTCCACGGGCGTCAGCGTGCGGTCGTCAACTCGCAACCGTTCGCGGTGACGATCACGGTGTGCTCCCACTGGGCAGAGAGCGTTCCGTCGGCGGTCGTGACGGTCCAGCCGTCGTCGAGGAACACGACCTCGGCGCGGCCTTGGTTGACCATGGGCTCGATGGTGAGCGCCATGCCCGCTTTGAGACGAATGCCAGCGCCGCGTTTGCCAGTGTGAGGCACGTGCGGCTCGAGGTGCATCTTGCGCCCGATGCCGTGGCCGCCGAGCTCGGTCACGACGCTGACGCCCTCCTTCCGCGCCTGTTCCGCGATGGCCGCGCCGATATCACCCAGCCGGGCTTGGTCGCGAACCACCGCGATCCCTGCGTCGCGGCAGCGGCGCGCGGCTTCCACCAGCCGCACCGCCTCTGCTTTGACATTGCCCACCAAGAACGTGGCAGAGGTGTCGCCGTGATAGCCGTCGACTTCGGTGGTCACGTCCACGTTCACGATGTCGCCATCGACGAGCAGCTCATCGTCTCGGGGGATGCCGTGACACACGACACTGTTGCGGCTGGTGCAGACCGCGGCCGGGAAGCCCTTGTAGCCCAGCTGGCTGGGCGTGCCACCGCGACGCGCAGTGTCCTCTCGTACCCAGCGTTCGATGTCGCCCGTGCTGATGCCCGGTTGGATGCGAGCAGCCACGTAGGCCAAAGTGTCCGCCGCCGCCTGCCCAGCCTTGCGCATCTTCACGATCTCGACTGGCGTCAGGATTTCGATACCCATGCCAGCACCATGCAAAGGCAACGCTCGCCGATCCAATACCGTTTTGGTATGCTACCGCCGTGAGCCTCGCGCAGATCCGCTACTTCGTTGCCGTTGCAGAAGAAGGAAACGTGGGCCGCGCCGCGGAAAAACTGCACATCGCGCAGCCCCCGGTCAGCCGCCAAATCCAAGCGCTCGAAGCAGAGATTGGCACGCCGCTCTTCGCGCGCACCCCCCGTGGCATGCGCCTTTTGCCTTCCGGAGAAGCTTTCCTGCAGCGCGCGCGTAGCATCTTGAACGCCCTCGACGAGGCCACCGCCGCAGCAAGAGCGGCGGGGCTTCCCCGCCCGTGAACGGCGTTTGCAGGCCCTGCCTAGCGCGGCGTAAACAGCTAGGGGGCGGGCGGATAGCCGCTGCACACGCCGCCATTCGCAAGTGACGGCGCGTGGCACTTGTCGTCGTTGCCGCAGGTCAGCTCGCGGAGACAACCTGCGCCGCAGGCAGCATTGAGCGACCCGCGTGCCTGACAGGTCGTGTCGCAAAGCCGAGCGCTGCCGCAGGCATCGTCGCTCGTGCAGTTGTCACCCGCGGCGATCAGCGACTTGCAGAGGGGATTGCTACTCGAGGTGTCACAGTAGAGACCGTCCTGCTCGAAGCACAGAGTGAGGTTCGTATCGCTAGTGCCGGCCGTCACCGAAGAGCAGTCTTCGCCCGCTGGGCAGCTGCCCAAGCAGGCGTCCCCGGCCTTGCCCTGGGGCACTCGCTTGCACACGCCGATGGTCGCGTCGTTCGCGAATAGGCAGACCATTGGTCCCGCGGTCCGCGCGCACTCGTACACGTTGCTGCACGCTTCGCCGGCGGCCTTCGTGCCCAAGAAAACGCCGTTGCACGCGCTGAGGAGCGCGCTCTGATCGCACTTGGCTGCCGCCTGCTGGTAGGCGGCAGAACACTTCGCCAGGGCTGCCCGATCGACCGCGACGCTGCCCTTGTCGACCGAGGCCAGCGCGGATTGACGAGTGGCAAATTCAGTTTCGCAATCAGTGAGGGTCGTCTCGACATGTTGCTCGCTGCAACAAGTTCGAGCGGCCGCACAAAATGCCGAGGCGATGGGCGCAAACTGTTCGCTCGCCGAGGGCTCGGAGCCCGCAACCCCGACTGCGCCGCCGACGCCCCCCGCAGCAGAGCCGCCCGAGCCGCTCGCGCCAGGTGAAGTCCCGCCCGCTGTGCCCTTGCTGCCCGCCGAGCCAGTGTCACCCGCGCTGTCGCTGCCCGGGTCTGTCCCCGCCGAGCCGCTGTCTTGACCAGCCGCGCTCATGGCGCCTGCTGCATTGGGGTAGCCGGCCCCGGCACCCGAGGCGTCATCGCTCGAGCTGCTACAGCCCGTGCCCGCGAGCAACAGCAGCGAAATCACTAGGCGTACTACAGACTCAATGTACCGCACAGAATCCTCCCGAAAACCGAGCCTACTTTTTCAGAGCGTAAGTATTGACCAATGTCGAGGTCCCGTGGTGACTCTCGAGCGTGAGCTTGCCAGGCGCGACGCTGAAGTCGCGCGTCGTCCCGGCCGCGCTCCCTTGTGACACGCAAATGGGGTTGAGGGTGACCGCTGTTCCTTGCTCGGCCGAAGTGTAGTTCGTGCGAGTGACCATCGCGTTGCTCGCAACTGCGACGTCCCACAGGTCGCCGCACACGAGCCACGTGCTTTGGACCGTTTGCGTGTCCTGACAATCACCGTACCAAGTCGCTGTCTCGAGCTCGTAGACGCCGTCGACCGGAGTGCCACCTTCTGCCGGCGGGGGCGCCGTGGTGGAACAGGTACTCGTTACCGGAGGCCCTGAAGGGATCAACGCATTGCACGGCGGCGCAAAGTCCCTGTTCAACGGGCACGACGACGCTCCGCTGTCGTCGGTGCTCGTGTCGCCGCCCGCCCCGCCTTGCCCAGAAGCGTTACCGGCACCGCCCGCAGTCTCGTTGCCCGCTCCGCTCACGTTGATTGCGTTCATTCCACTCATGCCGCCGCTGCTGATGCTGCCTCCCTGTGCAGAGCCGCCAGCGGCTCGCCCGCCGCCATCGCTGCCTGCTTCGCCTCGCGCGTTTGCGTAAGGTCCGTCGCCCGCAGCCGAGCTCCCGCAGGCGCTGAGACCTGAAAGGGCAATCACCAGTGCCGGCATGAGAGCAATCATGCGATGAGCATCGACGAAAGCCGACACAGTGAGGCCAGCCGTGCTCGCTGAGCTGGTGTTCGATTGACGATGGCTGCCGGGCATGTCGGGGCAAACGGTGGTAAGCGTCGACATCGACATGAGATCAATACTGTTCGGGGTACTCATGGGGCTCTTCAGCGTCGTCGGCTGCGGTGGGAAGGAACGCCAGAGCTCGCCTGCAGGCGGAGGCGGCATGGCTGGCGAGCTGAGCGCAGCTGGCGCGCCGCCGACCGGTGGCACGGCTGGCACGCTGTCGACCGCTGGCGCGGCTGGCGCGCTGGAAGCCGCCGGCACGAGTGGCGCATCGGCTGGCAGCGCTGGAGCCGCACAAAACACGGGCTCGTGCGAGCCCTATTGCGCAACGAAAGCAGACTGTTGCAGCGACTGCTCATACCCCAACAATCTCGACTGTCAGGATCGGCATTGTGTCTCGCTGGGCTGCACCGCTGACGCTGATTGCGCGCAGACGAACGGGCCGAAGAGCATGTGCCGTTCGGTCTTGGGTTTCCCACGTTGTGTCGAGCCTTGTCTGATGGACACCGACTGCAGCAATCCGAAAGCCTTCTGCTCGGCTGCGGACGACGACGGTGACAAGTTCTGCGGTGCCCTACCGGGTCTCATCAAGCCGTGCTTCGAGAATGCCGATTGCGTAGGCATCTGTGATCTGTCTACCCATCAATGTGGTTGCTCTGCAGATGGCCAATGCCCGTCGGGCTCCATCTGCGCTCCGCTCGAGTGACGGGAGCACCGGGAAGTCCGGTGCCCCCGTCTTTTGTCTGCTGATGCTGTGACGATCGGCTCAGCCGGGGTTGACCGGGGCACTCACGACGCACGACACGCCGTTGGCGACCACGACCGTTCCGGTGCCGTCTTTGAGCGTCGCCTGTACCTGGAGCGTCGTCTGCGATTCGCCGGTTCCAAGCGTCACCTGGTCGGTCGCGGTGATGGACTGACCCGCAGCGATCGGAATGGGCGCCAAGGTGACGCTGACCTGACCCAGACGCACCGTCGTCAGGCCGCCGGCCTGAGAGAGCCCGTATGCGGTGCCAGATCCCGCCAGCCAAGCGTTGTAGAACGTCGAGCCCGGGTCGGGAAACGTGACCGAGAGACTGTTCGCTCCGCTCAGGCTCGGAGTCGCTCCGACCGCGCTAATCGTCAGCGTCACGGTTCCGTTCGTGGCCGTCGCGTTCGTGATGGGTACGTGGCAGTTGTCGAACTCCAGATTGCGCTGTCCAACTTGGAATGTGGCAAGCGGGTTGGTCGTGTCCGCGGGACCGGGTTCGTTCTGCGCCTGGATCGCGGCGAGCAGGCATTTATGCCCATCGCCGACATTCATCGGTGCCAGGAAGGAGAACGGGCCGAGCAGAGCTCGACCACCGGCGGGCACGTTGACGCCCGGATTACCGGGGCCGCTTTGGTACTGATTGCCGGTAATCGAGATCCACTGGGTCGAGAGCGCGGAAGGATCCGCAATGTACACGAGGGTCTGAGCCGTGTTGACTGCGCTGCAACCGAAGTCATTGTTGACCCGCACGTAGACGTCGAACGTGTTGCCCGGGGTGATCAGCGTCTCGGTCGAGATGCCGTTCACGGACACGGGCGTTCCTTGCGGCACTACGAAGATATCGGGACTCTCCCAGAACGGCGTGACACCGACGTTGATTGGCCTGGCGCCGGTGTCTTCGTCCGTGGAACGAATGAAAATGCGGTTTGCGTTGGAGATGCAGGTGGGCGCAGGCGCGCACGTGCTCGACCAGAGGTCCTGAAAGAACACCAAGTTGGAACTGGCAGCGGCGAGCGGTGTCGATGCTCCCACCTGGCAGAGATTGTTCGTCTCGCCAGTGGGGGAAACCGAGGTGATTCTCGTCGCCGGCAACAACTGCGGTGAGCCCGTGCAGTTTCCCGGCCAGGGGATCCCTTGCAGCGGAGGCGTGCCGTTGGCGCAGGAACCGGCAAGCGTTCGATGCAGCACGGACGTATTGGTGAAGTTGGCGGCCGAGCCGGAGCCAGCTCCGAGCACGGCGCCGCTGAAGTCGGTCCACCTGCCCGCCAAACCGTACTGGTCGGGGGCGACGATCGAGTACAAGCCGCGGAAGTTGTTGGGATCGTTGTTGGTGTCGAACCAGCTGAATTGAGCCACCATGCCGATCACGGGCAGGTTGTTGGTGTCATTGTAGACCGAGCCCGCAACCGTCGAAAAATCGAACTGAGTGAATCCAGTCGGGCGCGTGGGAATACTCCCGGTACTCATGCCGTATGTCGTGCAGCCGCAGGCGATGCTGCACACGTTGCCGGGGCACACGCCCCCGACCCGGTTGAACTGACTGACGTCCCAGGTCTGAATGAACACGGCCGTGCTGCTCGAGCTAGCCGACAGTGCGAATTGCACCCAGTCCGTATCGGGCGTGACACTGCCGGCCGGCGTATTGTTGCCGGGAAAGGGCACGGTATTTCCCTGAATGCTGAAGCTGTTGTTGCCCGTGGTCATCCCGCCAAGGGTGTCGACTTCGGACTGGTACGCAGTGAATGTTTGCTCCAGCTGCGCGAATTGAAATGGGATCGTGGCTGAGCCGGCATTGGGCGTGGTGACCGCATTTTGACTGACCGCTTCGGGCTTGAAGCTCGAGCTCGGGTCACACGTGACCGCGACCCAGCCGTTGGCCGTTCCCCGGTAACAGCCCAGCGTCTTGGGGGGCAGCGGCAACTTCCGTGGTGCATGCGTCGAAACCGGTGGCGGCGTACCGGCGCCTCCGCTCGACGGGTCGCAATGGGCGGAATTGTCGGTGTGCACGGCGGATCCGGAATTCAGCGTGACGCTGCCACCGACCACGGACCCGAACACCTGAGAGTTCAAGTTCACCGTGGAGGTTGGCGCATAGATGAGGCCAAAGAGCTTGCCGCCGCTGTTCACGTTCACGGTCGCCGAGCTGGTGACCATGAAGGCCAGGTTGCTCGGCAAGCCGTTGACGTTTTCGTTGCCGCCCAGGTTGAGCGTGCCCGTCACCCAAATGCGAACCACGCCCGGAGGCGAGATGGTGATCGACCCTGGGAAGTTCACGTTGATGTTCGCAGCGACGTAATTTCCAGGCGCGAGCGTGATACTGCCACTCGCGTTGTTGATGTTGACGGAGCCCGGCGTTGTCGAGCCCAACGGCAAGTTCCTCGCGCCAGCCGGCACGGGCACGACCGCGAGGTGTGCAGGTGAGCTCGTGATTGCTTTGCCCCTCAGAGTTCCTCCGTTGTTGGTGAAGGCTGCCGCGGCTTCGATGATGGCGTCACTCCCCACGTTGGCACCGCCGTACGCGCCGGAGCTCGAGCGATAGGAATCGACGGTGGCCTGTGAATTGAGGAAAGTGACGCTGCCCGTGTTGGCCACCACCGCGTGCGACCACGACTCGCATGGGATGGAGTTGACCGTGAGTGCTGCGCTTTGCGACGAGATCGCCTCTTCCCCCGGCGATCGTGCGCTGCACGAATAGATCGCAGCGCTGCCTAGCGCTACCCCAAGCCCCAAAACAAACCTCCACCCGCCCGTTCGAAGATTTTTCATCCACTCCTCTTTTCTGTTCGGGTCGCGGCATCCCAAATCCCAGGCCGCGACGCGCTCACCAAAGCTCTCCCCGTGTCCAAAGATCAAGTGTGCAGAACCGGCAGCGACCGCTCGTGCTCGCGTTGTCGTTGGATTGGTGAAAATGTAAATACCGATCGAATGCCGACGATGGTTCCTGTCGGAAGCGATCTTCGCGAATGGGAGGCGTCACGCTCGTAACCGCGACTGTCGGATGTCGACAGTCGACAAGGCCGGCTCCCGACAGTGATTGGAGGTCGACGGAGCGCCGCAGAGCGCGTACAATGGCTGGCGGCTCTATACGTTCGGCTCCGACACTTCAGTCGGCGACGTGTTGGGTGAGGGGGCTACGGCGGCACAGGGTACATGGCGAAGTCCGTGTTGGATCCTGGGCCCGTGACCGTTCATCGGCGCTGGGCGCTGGCACTTTGCCGGTCCCACAGCAAGCGGGTGCCTTCGGAAGTCCATTCATGACCGCGCTCGCCCTCGATGATCAACGCGGCGCTTGCCGCCCGCTCGCTCGAACTGAGACCCACGTCGACGGCGACCAGGCGTCCCGAGCCCGTGACCAGGATCCGCCCTGCTCGACCGCGCGGCAGCGAGGCGGTCTGTGTGTGACCGATGACCATGCGCTGGGCGCCGAGTAGCTCGAGGGTTTCGCGAAGTTGACGGTTGGCTTCGGGCCCACCTCGCACCAAGCTGCGATCCCAAAGGGGACCCGTAGCGCTGCGAAACAAGCTCCTTTTAGGCAAGGACCAAAGATTGACGCGCGCTGCCGCCCAGCACTCGCGCGCCTGTCGATTCAAGCCTTCGACACCTGCCTCTGCCCAAGCGGGCAGGAGGCCCCCGTGTACGAACAAGGTCTGCGAAGTGACGTAGGCCACGGGCAGGGCGCGCAGCGCGCGACCGAGCGCGCCGCGCGGACCGAGCGCGCGCCGAAGCTCCGTACGCCCCGGCACGTGCTCGATCTTCCAAGCTTCGAGCCGTGGCTCGATCGGCAACAAGATGCCCTTCGGTCGCTGGCGAATCAGTCGCCACATCGCTCGCTGCACCCGCGCTGGCCAAGCACGTCGCTCTGCCGCGCTGGCAAACGTGAGGTATTCGTCCTCCGTACAGTAGCCTTCGTGCCGCAGCGCGGTCATCACCTCGTGATTGCCGAGCAGGATGGTGACCTTGCCGCCAGCCTTGCGGGCCTGTCTTTTGAGCTCGAGCAGCAAGCGGAGCGCCTGCGCGGCACCGCCCCCGCGGTTGAACAGATCCCCCATCTGAACCAGCTCGTCGCGCTTGCCGGTCCAATCGAGCTTACGGTTCACGAGGCCAGTGCCGCGTAGGAGATCGAGCAACACGTCGTAGGCGCCGTTCAGATCGCCGATCGCGATCACTCGCCCGGTCAGGTTAGC
>Ga0207691_10003274_pt1 | contig 15772 bp, 11 predicted proteins | sample KBSM13metaG_FD_184327 | JGI IMG/M metagenome (GOLD analysis project Ga0207691, IMG submission 184327) | Miscanthus rhizosphere microbial communities from Kellogg Biological Station, Michigan, USA - KBS M1-3 metaG (SPAdes) (version 2) | ecosystem: Host-associated > Plants > Roots > Rhizosphere >... | reverse complement strand
GGTCCGCCTTCGTATTCGATGCCGTAGGCGATCGTCGGCCATCCGTAGTCCTTGCCCTTGCGTACGACGTTCAGCTCGTCGCCACCCCGCGTGCCGTGCTCCACCTCCCAGAGCTCGCCGGTCACGGGGTGGAGTGTGGCTCCCTGGATGTTGCGGTGGCCGATCGACCAGATCTCCGGACGTACGCCATCGCGACCCACGAACGGATTGTCCGGCGGCACCGATCCGTCGGGATTCAGGCGGACGATCTTGCCAAGCAGACCATCCATGCTCTGCGCCTGCATGCGGCCGGGTATGATCGCGCGGTCACCCTGCGTCACGAACAGCTTGCCATCGCGGGCGAAGACGAGTCGGCTCCCGAAGTGCTGGCGCGAGTCGAGCGACGGTTGCTGATGGTAGATGACCTGGACATTCTCCAGTCGAGGTGGAGGACCATCGACCAGCTTCCCCCGCGCGACCGCCGTGTTGTTGACGCCATCGCCAGGCTCGGCATAGCTCCAGTAGATGAGGCCATTCGAGGCGAAGGCCGGATCGAGCGCGACGTCGAGCAGGCCGCCCTGCCCGCGCGCGTCAACGGGCGGGAGTCCGGTCACCGGATCCGACAGCGTGCCGTCGGCCGAGAGGATGCGAAGACGACCCGGTCTCTCGGTGACGAGCATCTTGCCGTTAGGTAGGAAGGCGAGCGCCCACGGATTTCCGAGGCCTTTCACTACGGTGACCACGTCGAACGCGACGCTCGACTTGTGCTCGGGCGCGTCGGTCTGCCCGGGAAACGCGGGTGTCTGGTTTCTGCCGTTGGGCGGCCGCCGGTCGACGCCGCGTTGGGCACCAGCGGTGGCCGGGCCGCCACGATTGCATGCGATCAGGCCAAAGGCAACCAGCCCCGCCGTCACGGTTCGTCTGACGTTCGCCACGTCGGTCCTCGCGGTCGCGCTGGAGTCGAGTGTACGACGCCGTGCGCCCCGCGTCGATAGGTGCAACGGGGAGACTGTCGACCTTTGACGCCGAGGCCGATGAGTGACACGTTCGAGACATCCGACAATCTCGTTCAATGACCGAAGCGTGGCAGGTGCTCCGCCGTTTGGCATACTGGACGTGCCTGGGCCTAGCCGTGTCCGCCTGCCACCCTGCAGTCCCGCACGAAGCGCGCGTCATCCCTAACGACAACCGCGCACCGGCCGGATCGCTGCGCGACGGTATCCTGACGCTCCGCCTCGAGGCCCGCGAGGCGCGCTGGTACCCGGACGGCGAGGGCGCGCCGTCGATCGTGATGCAGTTCTTCGCGGAAGCAGGCAAAGAGCCGCACAACCCCGGTCCACTCATCCGTGTTCCCGCCGGCACAACCATTCGGGTCTCGGTTTACAACATGCTCCGCGACTCGACGCTGATCGTATATGGACTCGCGAGGCGCCCGAGCGCGCTTGACGACACCATCCAGATAGCGCCCGGTCAAACGCGCGAGCGATCTTTCGGCGCGGGCGAACCAGGCACGTACTTCTACTGGGGATCCACGACACACCACGCGATCGTGGACCGAAGCGGCGTTGACAGTCAGTTGCACGGCGCATTCATCGTCGATCCCGCGGGGGGCACGCCGCCTCCGGATCGCGTGTTCGTGCTGAGTGATTGGGCAGGCCCGGTCGACAGCACGGGAAACAACCCCGCGCTTCGCACGATCAACGGGCTATCGTGGCCGCATACCGAACGCCTCACCTATACGGCCGGCGACACGATCAGGTGGCGCTGGGTGAATCCATCGGACAGCCCGCATCCGATGCACCTGCATGGCTTTTACTTCGACGTCACGCATCGCGGAAGCTGGGCGGCGGACACGGCGTTCGCGACGCGCGATGTCCCGCACGTCGTGACCCAGAGGCCGATGCCGGGCGACGCGTACGAGATGATCTGGGTGCCGGAGGAGCCCGGCAACTGGCTGATGCACTGCCACGTCGCCTTTCACACATCGCTCTACTTGGGCGCCACGATGCAGCCCGATCCCGACGATCCGGTCACGGTGGATCCGATGCATGGCATGCGCGGGATGGTGCTCGCCGTCCGCGTTAGGCCCGGCGCGTCGGGCGTTCGCCGTCCGACGTCGGTCGCCGGCGCTCGTGCGATCCGGCTTGTGGCGAAAGCCGCGCCCCGCCGCTTCGCGAATACGCTCGACGAGATGGCCTTCGTTCGGCAGGATGGTGACGTTGCTCCGCCGGGCGATTCCGTCCCCAATCCGAGCTCACTGCTCGTGCTCCAACGCAACGAGCCGGTGCGCATCACGATCGTCAACCATCTCCGTGCAGCGACCGGCGTGCACTGGCACGGCATCGAGGTGCCCGCGTACAGCGACGGTGTGCCCAACTGGAGCGGCAGCGGCGACCACATTGCTCCGGTGATCGCGCCCGGCGACTCGTTCGTCGCCGAGTTCACGCCGCCACGAAGTGGAACGTTCATCTACCACGCGCACTCGAACGAAGAGTTTCAGGTCGCGCTCGGGCTGTATGGCGCGCTGCTCGTCGTCGACTCCTCAACCTACGATCCATCACACGAGCGCCTGATCATTCTCGGCGCCAAGGGACCGGGCTCGACGTCGGCGCGGATCAACGGGCGCCTGGTGCCGGACACGGTCCGCCTAACGGCGGGCGAGACCTACCGGCTCCGGCTCATTGACATGGTGACGGACTGGAACATTCGCATCTACCTCGTACAGGCTGATACGATCGTGCAGTGGCGCGCGCTCGCGAAGGATGGCGCCGAGCTGCCGACGCACCTGCAGACGGTGCAACCGGCAGCGCTGATAGCCGGTACGGGTGAGACCATGGACTTCGAGTACCGCCCGGCAGTGCCCGGTCTGCTCCACCTCGAGGTGGGGCAGTGGCAGGGCATCTGGAAGACGCAGCTTCCGATTCTCGTCGAGAGGCCGCGCCCTCGCTAATCCAGCGCGAAAAACGCCAGCTCCTGCACGTCTACGTGACTCCGCTTCGTCAGCCGTGCGGCAATGGACGCCTTGCCAATGATCCCCTGATCGGAGAGGTACTCGCAAGCGGTCGTGACGTGCCCGACGTCGTAGGTCTTCTTGAAATACGACTCGAGCTCCGTACATGATCGCGCTTCCCCGATCTCGCGCAGATGCTCGAGTAGCGGAGCGAACAGGGCCCGCGCGCGTTTCGCGAGGTATCGGTCGATGGTGTCGAGGGCAAACTGTACGCGCTCCTCGGTCTTCTTCTCGTTGAGCAGGTCGACGTAGACCGTCGTGAACAGCGTCGGGTTCAGCTTGATCGCCTGCGGGATGACCTCGCGGTCGGCCAGCAGACCGGCACCGATCACCTCGATTGTCGCGAGCGAGCTCGCCGTGTGCAGGATCCAGAGGGTCGTGTAATTCAGGTCGCCGCGCGTGCGCATGAACTTGTGCGCCTTGTAAAGCGGCGGCAGCACGTTCGTCGCTGCACGAAAGAGCGCGATGCCGCGATCACGCTCACCCATCTCCTTGAGCGACTCGAACATCGCGCTGATGGTCTCGTCGTGCGTGTAGAGCAGGCGACCCTTCGCGAGGAAGGAGTGCATGAACGAGTTGCGAATGGAACCCTCGACGGCCTGGCGGAATTCACTGCGAGGGAGGAGCATGGCGTGGACGTTCACGCCGTCCGCGTAGAGCGAGAGGCTGTCCGATTCGACTTTGCGGTCATCGATCGTGATGAGCACGAGGTCGATGTCGGACTTCGCCCACACCATGTCGTGCGAGAGGCTGCCGCAGAGAATCGCTGCAAGGATCGCGCGGTCCTCGCGGATCTGTTCGACGAGCGCGTCGAGCGCGGCGGTGAATCGCTGCTGCTCGGCGTCGTTCGTGGTGCCAACGTTAGGTTCTTTCACGAGCCGGCCTTCGTCTTTTACCGCGGAGGTCGCAGAGGTCGCCGAGAGAGAAAGTTCCGCTCACAACGTGGCATTGCAAGCGGTCCTCCGCGACCTCTGCGTTTCTCTGCGTTCTCTGCGGCAAAAAATGGAGCCTTACGAGTCGCGAAGCACTGCTATGGGGCTCACTCGTACGGCTCTTGTCGCAGGCACTGCAGCCGCCAGAAACGCCGCGACCAGGACGAGCACGGGCCCCGCTGCGAGCGACAGAGGGTCGCGCACCGACACCCCATAAGCCAAGCTCGAGAAGAGCCCAGCCCCGGCGACCGCCCCTGCGACCCCGAGCAGCGCGCCAGCACCTGCCAGCAACACGCCGTCCCGCTGGACGCGCCACCAGAGCTGGCCGGGACGGGCGCCTAACGCCACGTGTACCGCGAGCTCCCGGCGACGCTCGCGCACGGAGAGCAAAAGCGTCCCCCCAACGCCGATCGTCGTGAGCACGAGGGCGAGGGCGCCGAAGAACGCCAGCACGAGCAGCTGAAAGCGGCGGTTCGCCATCGATAGCCGAACGACATCATCCATCGGCGCGACCTGGAACACGACCGCGTCGGGAAAGACACCGCGGACGATGCGCCTGATCTCGGCCTCCGCGCCGGTCGATGCGCCGCGGACCACGACGTCCATTCCCCAATCGAGATAGTGGCCCTCGATCGCTTGACTGAACGGCACGTAGATCGTGGGTCGCAACTCGGCATCCAGCTGGTCCATGTGAATCGACTCGACGATGCCGACGACCTTCGCCCGCGGCGGAGCATGATTCGGCGGCCCGTCGAACAGGAGCTCACGCCCCAGCGGATCTGCATCGCCCCACGCGCGACGCGCAAACTCGGCGTCGACGACAACCACCTTTTCGCCCCCTGTCACGTCGGTTCGCTCGACGCCGCGTCCGCGGAGCACACGCGTGCCCATCGCGTCGAGATAGCCCGGCGTGATGGGGCGGGTATACGTCGAGACACGCTCGCCATCGCCGCTCCCCAGTTGCTCGGCGAGGCGCACGCCCGTCGTCCACCAGCTGCCGGTGAGCGGCATCCGGTTCACCGCACCTGCCGCGCGAACACCGGGCAGCGTGGCGAGCTGCCGCAGCACGGCGTCGTAGCCCTCGACCGCACGATCGCGGTCCCGCATGAGCGCGGGGAAAAGACTGTCCAGCGGGGCCTGCAGGTTCACACGCCAGGGCGGCTCCATGCGAAACGTCAGCACGCGGCGCGAATCGAATCCCATCGGCTGTGTGAGCACGGTGACGAGCGTACGCACCACGAGCGTGCTCGCGATGAGCACGAACACCGCCAGCGCGACCTCGCCGACGACGATCGAGCGCTGCAGCCGGCGTCGCCCGCGCGTCGCGCTCGATCGTCCGGTCCCGAGCGCGTGCCAGAGGCTGCGTCCTCTCGCTGGCGACGTCGCGACGAGCGTGAGCAGCACGGTCGTGAGCAACGCGACCATCACGGCATACGCGATCGATCGCGGCCCGATGCCCACTTCGTCCATGCGCGGCACGAAGTTCGATGCGATCGGCCGCACCACCGACAGCAGGAGCTGGGCGAGCCCAAGGCCCGCGGCGGCGCTCACGAACGCAAGCAGCAGCCCTTCGGTGACGAGCTGCCTAACGACTCGGCCGGTTCGGGCGCCGAGGGCGGATCGGAGCGCGACTTCACGCTCTCGCTCGACCGCGCGCGTGAGGAAGAGGCTCGCGACGTTCGCGATCGCGATCAGCAGCACGAGGGCGCCGGCCGCCCACACGAAGAGCAGCGCCGTGCGCACTCTGCTCACACGCGCCGCGCGGAGCTCCTGGACCAGGATGCTCCATCCGTCGTTCGTCTTCGGGTTCTGCGAGGCGAGCGCCCTGCCGATGGCTGCCCCGACCGCGGCCGCCCGGGCCACCGGAACGCCAGGCTCGAGGCGTGCGACCGCCTGCACCGACCGCGCGCCACGATTCGCCCATTCGGCGTTGGAGAGCCCGATGGGTCGCCAGAACGCGGGCGAGCTGCGCTGCGACCAGAAGTTCGGCGGCATGACGCCGACGACATGGAGCTGGTCTCCGTCTACGTCGATGCGCTTGCCGATGATCGCCGGATCGCCAGCGAGCGCGCCCTGCCAGAAGTCGAAGGAGAGGAGGATGGCCGACGCGCCGGCGACGTCGTCGTCGGGACGCAGCACGCGTCCCATGATCGGCGACTCGGTGAAGACGCGAAAGAAATCGCCGCTCACCGCAGTGTACGACACGCGCTGGCGGTTCTCGCCGAGTCGCATGGTCCCCGAGCGTCCGCCGAAGATCGCCGAGGCCTGGAAGATGGTCGTGTCTCGCACGACGTCCCGGTAGTTGGCCGGCGAGATCCCGAAGTTACGAAGGTTGCGACCGAGGTGCTCCTCCGTGATGTCGACGATGCGGTCCGCGCCGGCGACGGGAAGCTGGCGGAGGAGAACGCCGTCCACGAGCGTGAAAAACGCGACGTTCCCGCCGATTCCGACGGCAAGCGTTAGGCAGGCGATAGCCGCGAAGGCAGGGGCGCGCCGCATCTGCCGAAACGCGAGCGTGAGATCCTGACGCAGGACGTCCCAGTGTGCGGCGGGCGACGCCTTCAGAATGTCGAAGGCGACCGCCGCGGTGGACTGCCTCGCCCCGGCGAGGTCATCGCGCAGCTCCCGGCAATGCTCCTCGCGCACGTGACTCGGGAGAAGGCGGAGGAGCAAGCGATGGCGGAGCGGGAGCTCACCGAGCGGATCGTTGGTGCGAGCCATGGTTCGCGAGCCTCAACGTGCGGGGCGGAGCTTGAGCTGTTTGAGTGCGAGCTTGACCGTCGCCTGGAGCCGAGCGGTCTCGGCCTCCAGCGCGGCTCGGCCCGTGGTCGTTAGGCGGTAGTAGCGGCGGCGAGGGTCGTCGAGATCGGCGTCGGGCCGCCAGGGTGACTCGTCGATGAGTCCTTGATCCTCGAGGCGTCGGATGGCGGCGTAGAGCGTGCCGGGTCCGAGCTTCATGGCGCCGTCGGTCTGCTGCTCGACGGCTTTGCGGATGAGGTAGCCGTGGCGGTCGCGGGCGGCGAGGGCCAGGAGGATCTGGTAGCCGATGGGCGACCGGGCGGCGCTGGTTTCGTCTGTCATAGGACGACTAGTACGGTTGGCGTACTAGTCGGACAGGCCATTGTTCGGAAAGGTTGCAAGCGCGGCAAGCTGCGCGCTGCTGCTATTACGGCGCCGGGGGTCATCCCGAGCGCAGCGAGGGATCGCGATCGTCCCGAGAGAGAGACCCCTCTACCCGCAGGATCGCGATCCCTCGCCTGACGGCTCGGGATGACACGCTCTGTTTCCGTCGCCCGTCGCCCGTCGCCCGTCGCCCGTCGCCCGTCGCCCGTCGCCCGTCGCCCGTCGCCCGTCGCCCGTCCCCGCGCTTCATGCGTTCCATCACGATCGCCACCAGGCGCTGAATCGTCTCCTTGTCCCCGTGCACGTGAGCGCCGGACATCCATATGAGCTCCTTCGGCTCGCGTGCACTTGCGTACAGCGCGTCCACCGCCGACCGCGGCAGGCGTTCGTCATCGCGCGCGTTCACCATCACGAACGGGCGCGGCGCGATCCACGGAACCCAGCGCACCGGGTCGAGCCTCGGACCCGCGATGATCACGTTCGCGAGTCCCGCGGCGACTACTCGCAGCGGGGCGAACGGAATGTTGCGCTTCATGTTCGCTTCCAGTGGGACGTACGAGCCACCGGAGCCGTGCAGCACCCACACGCGAGCGAAGCGTGGGTCGAGCGCGCCGGCAATGCACATGAACGGGGCCCCGAGGCTCACGCCGACCGCCTCGACGTGCTCGGGGTCGACGTCCGGGAGCGACGTGAGATAGTCGAGCGCGAGCATAACCGCCGGCGGCGTATCGAGGAACGCCCCGCGGATCCTGGGGATGTCGCGAAGGAAGGTCAGCGCATCGGGGCGCGGGTCGCCCGTGTACGGATACGACAGCGTGGCGACCATCACGCCGGGCGTCTCCCCCAAAAACCGCATCGCGCGACGCGAGCCGTAGTGTCCGCCGAGGATGACAGCGAGGGGCAGGCGTCCGGAGTCAGCCAGCGGGCGGCGCACCGTGAGCTCCACGGCGAGCCCGCTCGTCGCGACAACGCGCGCAGTCGTTAGGCGATAGCCGGCGCTGTCGAGCGATTCGCCGGGCTCGACCGACGCGAGGTGCGAGCGGCGCTCGACGAAATGGGGAAGGGGGTCACGAAGCAGGTACCCGCCGAACGCGACGAGCGCCACCACCAGCACAATGGCGATCAGCCCTAGTGTGGCGCGTCCGGATCGTGCGGTACCTGACTGAGGATGAGCACGAGCGTCCAGCATTGCCGCACCCCTCGCCCTCGAACGTCCGTCAATCGGGCGTCTCGCGGGCTAACCCTTCGAAGATGTCCGACACCGGACATGTGAACCCCGGAATGACCGTTCCGCCGTCGAGCGAGTCGCCTTCTCGCAGCCACCTGACGGGGGCGTCGGCAGCGACGATCATGACGGTGCGACGAACGGGGTCAACGACCCAGATGAGCGGCGTTCCCGAGAACAGGTAGTCGTCGAGCTTTTCCTCCAGCTCGGAGGCGCTCTCGCTCGGCGAGAGGACTTCGATCGCGAGGTCCGGAGCAAAGTTCAGGAGCCCCGCGCCGATGCCTTCGGCTGGCAGCCGTTCGGCGCGTACGAACGACCCATCCGGAACGCGGACCGTCCGGGGCAGGCGCACGAGCTCGTAGCCGAAGCTGTCCCCGAACACGCGCCCGAGCCCGTGCCTTCGCACATGCGTCGTAAGCGTGAACACGAGATTGCTGCCAGCAACTCCGTGCGGCGCACCAGGCGGAGGCGTCACGCGTAGCTCACCACGGACGAGCTCCGCCTTCCCGTCGGGCACAGAGGACGCGAGGAACTCCGCGACCGTCATCGACATCGAGGCTGCGCGAACGAGGAACGCCACGAGTGACTCCGGGCGAAAGGCATACGATGCCGAGTGTATGCTCGGCGCACGGGATCGGGCAAGGCATCGCACCCTACGCTAGCCAGCCGGCCCCGCCGGAGTGCCATCACTTCATTCTACGCATAGGTGTTCCGTCCCGGGAACGAAATCACGCTCCTCGTCGGCGCTCGAGTGCACCAGGCGTGCGTTGAAACGATGAAAATCGACTCTGACCCCAATTCACCGCCACTCCGGCGACCAAACCTGCTGGACGCGCTCCTTGACGCGGGTGAAGCGGGCGTCGTCGCGGAGCTCGTCGAAGCGAGGGTCCCACCAGACGGCCTGCGGCGTCCAGTAGACGAGAAACGATTCGCGCTCGAGGCATCGCAGCGCACGTTCTACATCACCGAGGCTCGCCCAGGCGAGCGCGAGGTTCAGTGGCATCGCTCCATGCGCGGTCGCCTCGAGCACGAGCCGGTGCGCCCGGCGCGAGTCGCCGAGGACGGCGAGCGCGGACGCGTGTTCCGCCAGGAGATCGCCGCGAAGCTCGCCGGACCTGGTCAGCCCGGCCTTGACCGTGGTCGTCACCGTCGCCCTGTCGCCCAAACGCGCCGCCGCGCGCGCGAGGCCGGCGTGTCCCTCCTCGAGATCGGCGTTGATGTCGATCGCCGGCTCCATGCTCGATCGCGACAGATCGTACTCTCCACGCAGATAGCGTTGCCAACTGAGGATCACCATCTGGAATGGCGACACGGGATCGAGACTCGCCGCGATCGACTGCTCCCGAATTGCCTCCTCGCGGGCGCCGAAGCCCGTGAGCCGCGTCATCGAGAGCCATTGGCGGGCGTCCGCGTTAAGGGGATCGAGGTGCGTCGCGCGGCCAAACGCGGCTTCCGCGTCGCGCCAGCGTCGGCGCATGATGTTGACTCCTCCGATCGACGCGTGCGCCGCGGAGAGAGCGTCGTCGAGTGCGAGGGCGCGAGCGGCGCTGGGCGCGGCATGTGCGATCGCGGCGTCCAGCGGTGCGTAACCGCGCCCCGCCATCACGACCCACGAATCCGCGAGTCCGCACCACGCCTCGGCCGCGCGCACGTCACGCTTGACCGCACGCGTGAAATAGGCGATCGCGCGTTCGACCGAGACGCGCGTGCGCTGCTGCCAGTGGTACCGTCCTTGCGCGATGATGCTTGCGGTCACCGAGTCGATGACGTGCGCGCGTCGACGATGCTGCTCTCGTGGCGCCACCACCACGATCGGCTCCCCGCCGCCTAACGTCCGGAAGTGGCGAAGGAACCGCATCGTCTCGCCCGATGGCGAAACGCCCAGCTCGAGCGCGAGTCGCTCGACGAAAGCGCGAACGACGGCTTCCGCCCGCGCACGGTTGCCGGTCGCGGTCAGCAGCCTGACGAGGTCGCGAAGCGACGGTTCGTCACAAGGCGACAGCTCGAGCGCACGTTCCGCCGCGGTGGCCGCTTCGCGAAGCCGACCGGCCCGCCGAAGCTCATCGCTCAGCGCCGACGCGGCTCCCGTGGCGAGAGCGCGAAGGCGATCTCGCTCGGCCATCGCCCAGAGATCGAAATCCACCGCATTGCGCACGAGGAACCCCTCGAGGAAATCGCCGCGGTACAACTGCAGCGCGTCGGACCACCGTTCTTCGGCCAGCGCGGTCCGAAACTCGACCACGTCGCACACGAGATCGGGCGACAGGCGCAACGACTCGCCCGACGCGACGATCGCATCATCGCCGAGCGTCCGTCGCAGGACATAGAGCGAATCGGCGAGGAGGTGCCGTGCGGAGTGCTCCTCACGGTCCGGCCAGAGGAGCCCCAGCAGACGATCGCGGCTGATCGACTGGCCCGGCGATGCCGCGATGAGCGCCAGCAGCGCGAGACGGCGCTGTTGGACTGCGCGTCGCATCGACGGCCCGTCGACACCTGTCAGGCAAACGGGCCCGAGAAGAGAGAGGCGGTTCGGCATGCTGCTCCAGAAACGCCAGCGCAGACGATAACCGGACGATCACCGCACCCTAACGTCCTCCACAGCGGTATGCCTCCACGGCATGTCGCGCCGAGCGGAGCGCATCAAAGCGCGCTGCGCTCGTGGAGGCCAACCTTTTGGAGGTGCAAAACATGTTGCAACGCCTGAGCTTCGGCGCCGCTCTGCTCGCCGTGTTCACCCTTGCGTGTTCGGATGACGAAACGAGCCGGATCATGACGCAGGGTCCGAAGACCGCATCGGCCGCCGAGAGCCGTTCGGCCGGCGCGAGCCACCAGATGGGTCACGACAATCAGATCCAGTGGGGACCAGCGCCGCCGATCTTTCCAGCCGGAGCGCAATTCGCCGTCGTGCAGGGTGATCCGAGCGTAGCCGGCCAGATCTTCACGGTCCGTCTTCGCTTTCCGAACGGCTACGTCCTGCCGCCGCACACCCACCCGACCGACGAACACATCACCGTTCTGCGAGGCACGTTTCTCCTGGGATTCGGCGAGGACTTCTCGCAACACGGCCTTGTAGCGCACCCGGCGGACGGGTTCGTCACCGCCGGCGCAAACATGCCGCATTTCGCCAGCGCGCGCGGGGTCACGGAGGTGCAGGTGCACGCCATCGGCCCGTTCCAGCTGACGTACGTGCACCCGGAGGACGACCCAACGAAAACGAAATAGAGCACCCCGACGGTGTCGGGCCTGGAAAGGCGAACGACTTCCCCGCCGCACGTTGGTGCGGTGGGGAATCGGTCGGGTCAGGCAGTCACGGTCGGTTGCTCGGTGCACGTGGCTCCGGCACATTCAACCCTCGTCACAGGACTGCCCCACGCCCAACGACGGTTGAGACCGATGCCCTGCTTCCGCCTGGCCGCTCGCAGCGCCGCACTCCTTCTCGTGCCCGCGCTCGCGATCGCACAAGAACCGCCGGTGCGCGCGTTCACGGGGCTCACGTTGATCGATGGCACCACCCGCGCTCCCGTACCTAACGCGACGATCGTCGTGCGCGACGGGCGTGTCGTAGCGGCGGGGCCGGGCGGCAGCGTGCGGATACCGGTGGGTGCTCGACTGGTGTCGCTCACAGGCAAGACCGTCATCCCCGGCATCATCAACGCCCACGGTCACGTCACCGACCCCAAGGACCTCAGCACCTACGCCGCCTACGGCGTCACCACCGTCTTCAGCCTGGGCGGCGAGCCACAGTCGGTCTTCGCAGCGCGTGCGGCGCAGAACACACCTGCGCTCGATCGCGCGCGTGTGTTTCTGGCCGGAACCGTGTTGACGCCAAAGACGCCTGACGAGGCGCGATCACAGGTCGCCGAGGACGCCGCGCAGCACGTCGACATCGTCAAGATCCGCGTCGACGACAACCTCGGGACCGTGCCCAAGATGACGCCCGACGTCTACCGCGCAGTCATCGCCGAGGCACACAAGCGGGGCATGCGAGTCGCCACGCACCTCTTTTACCTCGCCGACGCCAAGTCGCTCCTCGATGCCGGCTCGGACTTCGTCGCCCACAGCATTCGCGACGCTGACGTCGACGCCGAAGTGATCGGGAAGCTCAAACAGCGAAACGTCTGCGTGAGCCCCACACTCATGCGCGAGGTCTCGACGTTCGTGTACGAGAAGACGCCGGACTTCTTCTCGGACTCACTCTTCCTGACGCACGCGAATCGGGAGTGGATGGCCAATCTGGAGAAGCCCGAGGCTCAGCAGGCCATGCGCGCGAGCCCGGCGGCGCAGCGATACAAGGTCGCGCTCGAGGTCGCGAAACGAAATCTCAAAACGCTCTCGGATTCCGGCGTCCCGATCGCGATGGGCACCGACACCGGGCCGACAGGACGCTTCCAGGGCTACTTCGAGCTCATGGAGCTCGAGCAGATGGTGAGCGCGGGCCTAACGCCGCGGCAGGCGCTCACCGCCGCCACGCGCGATGCGGCCCGGTGCATGAAGCTCGACCGCGACCTCGGAACGCTCGAGCCCGGAAAATGGGCGGACTTCGTCGTGCTCGACGCGGACCCGCTGGCGAACATCTCGAACGTCAGACGAATCGCGTCGGTCTGGATCGCGGGGAATCAGGTCAAGCGCTAACGGGCTGACCGAACCCCAGAATGTACCCGTCTGTGTCCCGGACGGCGAATTCCTCCATGTGATACGCATCCTGCACGAGCGGACCGTACACGACGTCCGCACCGTTGGCGGCGAGCTCCGCGTGCAGGGCACGCACATCGTTCACCCAGAAAAAGACGTCCCAGGTCCCGCCCTGCCGCTCGTTAGGACTGATGGGGCCCGCGTCCGCGACCCGGCGAAGCATGATCGAGAAGCTGTCGCGGGTGACGATCGCGAACTCGGCCGGTGAGCCGGCCGAGTACTCGGTCTGGAATCCGAAAACGCGCTGGTAATGCGCCGCAGACCGGGCGACGTCTGCGACGGGAAAGTAGGGTGCGCTGCGCGTCAGCTTGGCGGTGGGCATGGTGGCCGTGTGTTAGGGGGTCAGATCGGAAGCGCGATTCAACACGGACTCGACGTCTCGATGCCCCTTCTTCCGAGCCCACGCCAGCGGCGTCGCCCAGGGGTCACCGGCAATGTTCAAATCGGCGCCGCGCTCGAGCAGGAAGTCGACCATGTCCTTGCGTCCCCACCGTGCGGCCATGCCTAACGGCGTCGATCGATACTCCTCATCGATCGCGTCGATCGTCGCGCCGTGGTCGAGGAGCAGGCGTGCCTTCGGGATGTCGCCGTCCGACGCGACGTGGTGCAGTAACGTCGTGTAGTGCCAGTTCATGTGGTTCGGATCCATGCCGTGCTGGAGGAGGAACGCGGCGGTGTCCGTGTGCTTGAAGTAATAGAACCGACCCCACTTCGTGACGTTCGGTACGCGTGCGCCGTGGCGAATCAGCATCTCGAGCATCGCGTGGTCGCCGGCGTTCGCCGGACTGGCGAGAAGGCCCTCGGTCCAGAATGCCGCGTCGTCGCTCACGAGCGAGGGATGCTCGCTGAGCCAGCGGTCCGCGGCGGCGACGTCGCCGTCACCGATGAGTTGTTGCAGCCGCTCGCGATCACTCGACTCGACGCGGCCACCGTGCGCGCGAAGCAGCGCGAGCAGCTCGGGATCCTTGCGCGCGTGGCCAATCGGCGTTCCGCTGGATTCGACCATCGCGTTAGGGTCGGCCCCGTGCTCCACGAGCACACGTGCCATCTCGCGGCGTCGATGATAGACGGCGGTCCACAGCGCGTGTCCACGTGGCGCGCCTTCCTCCGGCAGGTTCGGGTCGGCCCCATGCTGCAGCAGCAGCCGAACCATCTCCAGATCATCTTTCTCGGCGGCGATCGAGATCGGCCGGCGATGACAGGTGTCCTCGAAATTCGCGAGTGACGGGTCCCGCGCGAGCCCATCGATCGCGAATTGCCGGTCGCCTCTCAGCAGCGCCACGACGATGGTATACTGCGCGCCATGCGCGATGAGCGCGTCGGCCACGTCGTGCGATGCCTCGGGCGCTGGCCGCACGCGTCCTCGCGGCATGAGCGCGTTATGGACGGGGCGGTATCCGTCGCCCATCACCGCGTCCACAGGAGCGCCCGCGTCGAGCAGCGCACGCACCACAGCGAGGTGACCGTTGTTCGCGGCGGCGTGCAGCGGTGTCATGCCGATGTCATTGCTGCCTCGCGCCAGCGATGGATCGCGACCGAGCTCCTGTTCGACGCCTGCGAGGTCCCCCTGCTGCGCGGCCTCGAGAATCGCCGTCAGGCCGTCCTTGAGTGCGAAGCGGCTCGAGAGCTGCTCACGCAGCACCGCCGCCACGGCCGAATGCCCGCGATCCTCGGCGATCGTGAGGAGGGTGTCCTGGAAGGGATAGCTCCGGTAGGACGGATCGATACCGCTCCGGTCCACCAGGAACCTAACGAGTCGAGCGTGGCCTTCGCGGACGGCGAAGTGAAGCGGGGGCGTGTAGTTGTGCTCGTGCCGGGTGAGCCCGGAATGGCGAGCGACGAGCGCCTTCACCTGATCCAGATCGCCGGCGTGTGCCGCGAGGTACATGCTCCATACGGTATCTGCCGGAGCGGAGCCGCCATCGGGAAGTGTGATAACCCGTGTCGAGCGGAGCTCGAGTGGACGAATGGGCGGTCGGTGCGCCGGCGAGGCGCTGGATGGCGCGAGCCGCTCGAGGTGGTGCACGAGCGCAGCCCAGCTCTGGAAGCCGTACTCGCGCGCGAGAACGAACTGCGCGTCGGCGAGCGCCAGCGCTGACGCGCCATCGATCACACGTGGGAGAACGGCACGTACGCGGCTCGACGCACTGGCGTCGCCTGCGCGAAACTCACGCAGCAGGTGCTTGGCTTGTTTGCGGAGCTGTTCCAGCGATGGGCGCGCTGGCAGCCGCGAGGCGGGTTCGGTCATGGCGATCTCCTCTCGAGAGCCGCCCGCGTCCGCACGCCGGGCTGAAAGAAGATCGGAAATGTTGTGACCGCGGTCTGCACAGGTGGGCTCGGCCCTCTCCGCGGACGGGGTGCGTCCTGTACGCCCTGTCAGCTTAGCGCAGGCGCGGCGGGTCGTCCAGCGGCTGTCATCGCGAGCGAAGCGAGGGATCGCGATCTTCCCGGCAGAGGTCCTCCGTAACGAGGGTCTGCCTGCGCCGCTGCGTCCCGTTCGCCCCGAATTTCCGTGCACCCGTCCCGTGCCGACTGGTTGCATCACGGCCGCTCAACTATCGATCCGACGTCGCGGCGCGGCGGCGTCGCGTAGCCACCCTCCAGAGGGTTTCGTGAGTCGACTCGTCATGAGCTGCCTGACGACCATTAGGCGGCCGCCCGGCAAATGAGTCTGCTGACCGACACTCATTACGCGCTCCGCACGCTCCGGCGCGAACCCACCTTCGTCGCTGGCATCGTGCTGACGTTCGGTCTGGTCATCGGGACGAACGCCGCGATGTTCGGACTGGTGCAGCGGCTCATGCTCGCGCC
>Ga0207691_10003270_pt1 | contig 15785 bp, 14 predicted proteins | sample KBSM13metaG_FD_184327 | JGI IMG/M metagenome (GOLD analysis project Ga0207691, IMG submission 184327) | Miscanthus rhizosphere microbial communities from Kellogg Biological Station, Michigan, USA - KBS M1-3 metaG (SPAdes) (version 2) | ecosystem: Host-associated > Plants > Roots > Rhizosphere >... | reverse complement strand
CGCCGTGCCCTCGACGTCATGTGGATCGTGCGCGCCCTCGAACGCATTGGGGACCACGCCAAGAACATCTGCGAATACGTGGTCTACATGGTGCACGGCAAGGACATCCGCCACACGCGCCTCGAGGATGTCGAGCGCACCCTGGGCGATCGCACCAGCAGCTAGCCGCGCGCCAGCGAAATCAGCAGCGCGATCAACAACAGCGTCGCGACGATCTGCCAGAAGCGGGTGGGGTTGCGCTCATACAGGGGCTGGCGCATCACCGAGCGCGGTATGGCGCGCACCGAGCCGTGCTCGAGTTCGAACGCGAGCTCGATGGTGTCGGCGAAACGCGCCGCGCGATCGGTGGCGATGGCGCGAGCCAGCGTGTGTTCCAGCCAGGCGGGCAGTTCCGGCCGATGCTTGCTGAGCGGCGTGGGCTGGCCGAGGCGCGGCTGGGAAAAGGCCTCGATCTCGCCGTAGGGATAGGCGCCGCCCGAGAACGCGCGATACAGGGTCACGCCCAGCGCGAACAGGTCGCTGGCCTCGTCGGCTTGCGCGCCGGCAAACAGCTCCGGTGCCATATAGCTTGGCGTGCCGGGAGAACTCGACAGCTCCGTGTCTTCGATCTGCGGGAGCCGTGCGACGCCGAGGTCGATCAGCTTGAGGCCGCCGTCGGGCTGCAGGATCACGTTTTCCGGCTTGATATCGCGGTGAACGATGCCGGCGCGATGCAATGCCGCGACTCCCTTGGCGAGCTTGATCGCGATGTCGAGGCCAGCCGCGACGCTGAGGGCCGGACGCCGCAGCAGCCGCGCTTCGAGCGTCTCGCCCTCATAGCAGGGCAACACGCCATACACGCGGCTGCGCCGCTCGGCCGGGGGCTCGATGGCTTCGGTGACGAACGGGCTGCGCACCTGGCTGGCAATCCAGGCCTCACGCAACAGCGCCGTACGCTGGATTGCTTCGAGACCCGGACGCGGTTTCGGAAATTTCAGGATGACGCTGCGACCGTCCTGCTGGTCTCTCGCGCGGAATACGCGCGTGTAGGGTCCGTCGCCGAGCAGTTCTCCGAGCAGGTAATCGTCGATGTCTTCGCCACTCAGGGGCGGTGCGCAAAGCGGCCGGTCCCCGAGCGCATGCTCGAGGTCGGCGTATTGACTCGCCGGCAGCGCCAGCACATCGATGACGATGGCCGTGCAGTTGTCTGCATCGGGTGCCACCGCGGCCTCGTCAACCAGCCGGCGCGCGGTTTCCTGCGGCGCGGCGCGCTGGCAGAGTACAGCGTGGATCTGCAGCTGCGAAAGCGCGCCGTGCACGCCGTCGCTGCACAGCAGGTAGCGGTCATGGACACGAACAGTGTCGGTGGAGTGATCGGCGCGCAGGATGTCCTGCGCGCCCACGGCGCGTGTCAGCGCGTGAGTGGTGCCGGGCGCGCCCAAGGTGTGGTCGCGGGTCAGCAGGGTGAGCTTGTCATCGCGCAATCGGTAGGCACGGGAGTCCCCCACGTGCACCACATGGGCGCGGCGGCCGGAGAGTACCAGCGCACTTAGAGTGCAGGCCATCCCATTGAGTGCACCATCTGTGCGCCCGAGGGTGTGCACCCAGCGGTTGACCGCGTCGACTGCGCGCGCGCCGATTCGCGCGATGCCGAGAGTGCCTGCCTGACCCAGGCAGGCATCGATGAAGCCGCGAACGGTGACTTCCGCGGCGGTGCGGCCGCCGCTGGCGCCGCCCATGCCATCGGAAAGTGCCGCGATTACGCCGGTAGATAGCCGTTCGGCCGCGGTGCCTGCATAACACGCGGCGAAATCTTCGTTGTGCGTGCGGCTGCCGCGCTGGCTGGCCTGGCCCACCTCGACGAGCAATCCCGCCGAAGTTGTGACCGGGCTGGTCTGCAAATTGCAAAGGGTTTCACCCGACGCTGGCTTGTCGAGGGATTTCTGAGTGATCAATCGCGAGTTTCTCAAGGCGGGGCACCTGCCCACGCTGTTGTCGGCCTTCTTCTACTTTGACATGAGCTTCATGGTTTGGGTGATGCTTGGCCCGCTCGCGGTGCAAATCTCGCAGGACCTGCATCTCAACGCAGCCCAGAAGGGATTCATGGTGGCGCTGCCCGTGCTGGCGGGCGCCCTGTTGCGCGTGGTGAACGGCATCCTGGTTGATCATCTCAAGCCGCGGCGCGCCGGCCTCATCGGCCAGGTGCTGGTGATCGTGGGCCTGGTGGCGGCCTGGTCGGTGGGGATCACCACGTATACCGGCACCTTGTGGCTGGGAATCATCCTGGGCGTCGCGGGCGCCTCCTTCGCGGTGGCACTGCCACTGGCCTCGCGCTGGTATCCGCCGCAGTTCCAGGGCACGGCGCTGGGCATCGCGGGTGCCGGAAACTCGGGCACCGTCTTCGCCGCTCTGCTGGCACCGGGGCTCGCCGCCTGGATTGGCTGGCAGAACGTCATCGGTCTGGCCGCGATTCCACTCGTCGCCGCCTTCGTGGTCTATCTAATCGCCGCCAGGGACAGTCCCACTGCACCGCCACCCAAGACCTGGAAGGAATATCTGGACGTGCTCAAGGTGAGCGACGCGTGGTGGTTCATGTTCTTCTACGCGGTGACCTTCGGCGGTTTCGTGGGGCTCGCGTCCTCGCTGAGCATCTACTTCAATACCGAGTACGGTCTCAACGCGGTGCACGCTGGCTATTTCACCGCGGGCTGCGTGTTCGCGGGCTCGCTGGTGCGTCCGGTAGGCGGCGCGCTGGCGGATCGCATCGGCGGGATTCGCGCTTTGTCCTTCATGTACGGTATCGCGGCCGCGGTGCTCATCGCCGTCAGCTTCCGGCCAGAAAGCGCCGGTACCGCGCTCGCGCTCATGGTCGTCGCCATGTTGGCATTCGGCATGGGCAATGGTTCGGTCTTCCAGCTCGTGCCGCAGCGTTTCCGTCACGAGATCGGCGTGATGACCGGACTCGTCGGCATGACGGGCGGCATCGGCGGTTTCTATCTCGCGTCGAGCCTGGGGCTTTCGAAACAGCACACCGGCAGTTACCAGGCCGGTCTGCTGCTGTTCGCCTCGCTGGCCGTGGCGGCGCTGATCGGCCTGACCCACATCAAGAGTCGCTGGCGCACCACCTGGGGCGCGATCGGGGTCACCACCGCGCGCATTTGAGTATTGTCAGGCGCTCACGCGCCGCTCAGGAAAACGCCGCCTGAACGGCGGCGTCCATGAAGTGCGGCAAGACTTTTTGCCTGCCTGATAGACTCCCGCGTCATGTTTGACCGACGTCAGAAGATCAATCTCGCGGCCGCGTTGCTGTGCTTCGGCATGGTGGCGTGGGCCATTTTCTATGCCGAACGCGTGCTGGGCCTGGTGCCCTGTCCGTTGTGCATGTTCCAGCGGGTGTGCATCGGCGCGCTGTGCATCGTTTTCCTGATAGCGGCACTTCACCCGGCGCGGCGCACCGGCGCCATCGTTCATGGAGTACTCATTTTTCTCGTGGCGGGTGCCACCACCTTGGTGGCCGGCCGCCACCTCTGGATCCAGAGCCAGCCGCCGGGCACGGTCCCATCCTGTGGAGCCCCCCTCGATAACCTGCTGGAAATGTTTCCGCTGCTCGAGGTCGTCCGGCGCGTCATGACCGGCGGCGGTGAGTGCGCCGTGGTCGACTGGACCTTGCTCGGCATTTCGATGCCGGGCTGGGTCCTCATCATGGCGGTCGGGCTGGGGCTGGTCGGCGTCATCAACAACATCGTCTACCCCGCGCGACGCGCCTGAATCATGGTCGACCTCTCTGGTTTCGCCATCACGCGCCGATGGCCGGCGAGGTATCCCGATCGCATTCAGCTCTATTCGCTGCCCACGCCGAATGGGGTGAAGGCGTCGATCATGCTGGAAGAGATCGCGTTGCCCTACGAAGCGCACCTGGTCGACTTCAACACCAACGACCAGAACTCGCCGGAATTCCGGTCACTCAGCCCTAACAACAAGATCCCGGCCATCATCGATCCGGACGGGCCAGAAGGCGCACCGCTGCCGCTGTTCGAGTCGGGGGCGATCCTGCTGTACCTCGCGGAGAAATCCGGAGCGCTGCTGCCGCGGGCTGCCGCGGCTCGCTACCAGTGCCTGCAATGGGTGTTTTTCCAGGTCGGCGGCATTGGGCCGATGTTCGGGCAGCTCGGCTTCTTTCACAAATTCGCAGGGCGGGAATGGGAAGACAAGCGTCCACGTGATCGCTACGTGGCAGAGTCGCGCCGACTGCTGAAGGTGGTCGAGCAGCACCTGGCGACGCGTGAATGGATGATGGGAGACGAATACAGCATCGCGGATATCGCGATCTTCCCGATGGTGCGAAACCTGGTCGGTTTCTACGGCGCGGGTGAACTCGTGGTGTTCAGCGAGTTTCCGCAGGTGCGCCGTGCGCTCGAAGCATTCACTGCGCGGCCTGCGGTGACGCGCGGTCTCGGCATTCCCGCGCGCAGCTAGAAGATCAGACTGCCCATCCACCAGGCCAGCGCGGCGATGCCCGCCGAAGCTGGAATCGTGACGATCCAGGCGATCACGATGTTGCCCGCTACGCCCCAGCGCACGGCGGACGTGCCGCGCGTCGTGCCGACGCCGATGATCGCGCCAGTGATGGTGTGCGTGGTGGACACCGGGATGCCGAAGTGCGTGGCCAGGAAGATCGTGATGGAGCCGGCGCACTCGGCGGCGAATCCGCCTACGGGTTTGATCTTGGTGATGCGCTGGCCCATGGTCTTCACGATGCGCCAGCCGCCGAACATCGTGCCGACGCCGATTGCGAAGAAGCAGCTCATCACCACCCAGTTCGGCAGGTGATCCTGGGTGGTCACGCCGTTGGCGATCAGCAGCAGCCAGATGATGCCCATCGTCTTCTGCGCGTCATTGCCGCCGTGGCCCATGCTGTAGGCCGCCGATGACAGCAGCTGCAGTCGCCTGAAAAAGCGATCGACGCGGCGCGGCGTCTGCCGGAAGCAGATCCACGAAACGAGCAGCATGATGAGGGCGCCCAGCGCCATGCCGAGCAGGGGCGAGATGAAGATGAAAGACGCGGTCTTGATGATTCCGGGAGCCAGCAGCGGTGCAGTGCCGGCCTTCGCGAGCGCGGCACCGATCATTCCGCCGATGAGAGCGTGCGATGAGCTCGAAGGAATTCCGTAGTACCAGGTGATCAGGTTCCAGGCGATGGCGCCGACCAGCGCGCCGAAGATCAGCTGGCTGTCGACGTACGCCGGATCGATGATGCCTTTTCCCACCGTGGAAGCGACGCTCAGGTGGAACACCCCCCACGCCAGCACGTTGAAGAACGCCGCCCACAACACCGCCTGCCAGGGTTTGAGCACGCCGGTCGATACCACGGTCGCGATGGAGTTCGCGGCGTCGTGGAAGCCGTTCATGAAGTCGAACGCCAGTGCGAGCAGCACCAGCAGTATGAGCGTCAGGGAAAAAGCGCCTGAGTCCATTGGTTGAGGGCCCGATGCCGCTCAGGAGTTTTCGAGCACGACACTTTCGATGACGTTGGCCACGTCCTGGCATTTGTCCGTGGCGGACTCGAGCGACTCGTACACGGCCTTGAGCTTGATCAACTGGCGAACGTCGTTTTCGTTGCGGAACAACGCCGAGATCGCTGAACGCATGACGCGGTCGGCTTCGGATTCGAGGCGATCGATTTCCTGGCAGATCTTGAGAATGGCGGGGGCGTCGGCCATCGAGGCCATGAGGCCCACCGCCGACTGAACACGCTCGGCACAGCGCAGCAGTAACTCGGCGAGCTGCGTGGCCTCTGGCGTGACTTTCTGGATGTCGTATAGCACCAGCGATTCGCCCGTGTCCTGGATCAGGTCGAGCACGTCATCCATGCGCGAGATCAGGCGATGAATGTCGTCGCGGTCGAACGGCGTGATGAACGTGGTGTGCATCAGCTGCACGGTTTCGTGCGTAATGCGGTCGGCGGCATGTTCGGCATCCTCGATGGTCTTGATGCCCACCTCGCGATCCTTCTGGATGTCGTAGTGCCTGAGCACATCGGCCAGGGCGATGGCGCCATCCACGATCAGTTTCGCGTGGTTGTCGAAAAGACTGAAAAATCGCCCCTCGCGAGGCATGAGCCTGGAGATGAAGTTCATTGTTTGCCGTCGACCTGATTTTGGACGCGGAGTGTAATTGGGCGCGGCGGCGCTGTCACAGTAACGTCACATCAGGCCGCAGGAGGGCTCAGGCGAGCATTTCCTTCAAGGCATTCAAGTAGATGCGATGCAGCCGGTCGATGTCGGCCACGCTCACGCTTTCGTTGACTTTGTGGATCGTGGAGTTGAGGACGCCCAGTTCGACCACCTGCGCTCCCAGGGGCGCAATGAACCGGCCATCGGACGTGCCGCCGCCGGTGGAGAATTTGGGGGTCAGCCCGGTCTCCGACTTTATGGCGCGAGTCACGCCTGCCGACAGGGCACCGGGCGCCGTATAGAAAGGTTCGCCCGACACGTACCACTCCAGCGTGTAGCGCACGCCGTGTTTCTTGAGGATGTCTTCGACTATTACCTTCAGGCCGTCGATGGTTTGCACCGGCGAGTAGCGCAGGTTGAATCGCGCCTTGAGCTCGCCCGGGATCACGTTCGGCGCACCGGTCCCAGCATTGAAATTGGAGATCTGGAAACTCGTGGGCTGAAAGTGCTCGTTGCCCTGGTCCCAGACGCGCGCGGCAAGTTCGGCCAGCGCCGGCGCAAACGTGTGTACCGGGTTCTCGGCGAATTGCGGGTAGGCGATGTGGCCCTGCACGCCATGTACGGTGAGCCTTCCTGACAGCGAGCCGCGACGGCCGATCTTGATGGTGTCGCCCAGTTCCTTTTCGCTCGACGGTTCACCCACGATGCACCAGTCGATTTTCTGGCCGCGTTCGCGCAGGGTCTCGACCACTTTCTTGGTGCCGTCGACCGACGGCCCTTCTTCGTCGCTGGTGATGAGATAGGCGATCGTGCCCTTGTGCGCGGGATGCTCGCGCACGAACTGCTCGGTAGCCGTCACCATGGCCGCGAGCGCGCTCTTCATGTCAGCCGCTCCGCGGCCGTAGAGCTGGCCATCACGCACTGCCGGCTTGAAAGGATCGCTCAGCCACTCCTCGAGAGGTCCGGTTGGAACGACGTCGGTGTGTCCGGCGAGGCACAGCACCGGGCCACCTTTGCCGCGGGTCGCCCAGAAATTGTCGACATTGCCGTAACGGAGGTTCTCGACCTCGAATCCGAGCGCGGCAAGGCGTCGGGTCATGACTTCCTGGCAGCCCTGGTCGGCTGGAGTCACGGAGTTGCGGGAGATGAGATCGAGAGTGAGTTCGACGGTGGCAGACATCGCTGCGCGTTATACGGAACCGGCCCGTACCCAGCAAGGAGTTTGTTACGGGCAAATGAAATAGGAATGTCCCCATTTCATTTCCCACTGAAATATTCCCGCAATCTTCCAGTCATAAATTGCGGCGCGTCACTCCTGGAGGCCAATTACCGTGACTCGCAAAATTCTGATTCCTACGCTTCTGGCGGGCGTCATCGGCGCCTTGAGCGCCGCGGCACACGCACAGTCCGCTCGCGATTCCATCAACATCGTCGGTTCGTCGACGGTTTATCCATTCACCACCACGGTAGCCGAGCAGTTTGGCCGCCAGGGAAAGTTCAAGACCCCGAAGGTTGAGAGCACGGGTACCGGCGGCGGGCTCAAGCTGTTCTGCAATGGCGTCGGCCCGCAGTTTCCGGACATTGCCAACGCTTCGCGCCGCATCCGCCCCGCGGAGCTGCAGACCTGCGCGCAAAACGGCGTCAAGGAAGTCGTCGAAATCAAGGTGGGCTATGACGGCATCGTCATGGCCGAGAACAAGACCGGCAGTTCACTGACGCTGACGCGAAGGGATGTGTACCTCGCGCTGGCCAAGACTGTTCCGGACCCGGCGAATACGACCTCGCTGATCCCGAATCCTTACGTCACCTGGAAGGACGTCAACAAGTCGCTGCCCGCCACCAAGATCGAGGTGCTGGGACCGCCGCCAACTTCGGGCACGCGCGACTCATTCGCCGAGCTCTACATGGAAGCGGGCTGCCGCACCTTTGCGTGGCTGGATGCGCTGCGCTCGCAGGACGAACCGCGTTTCAAGCGTGCCTGCGACACCATGCGTGAAGACGGCGCGTACATCGAAGCCGGCGAGAACGACAACCTGATCGTGCAGAAGCTCACCGCCAATCCGAGCGCGGTTGGCGTCTTCGGCTACAGCTTCCTCGCGGAGAATCTCGACAAGCTCAAGGGCGCCGTGGTCGACGGCGTGTCGCCGACCTTCGAAACCGTGGCCTCGGGCAAGTACCCGGCCTCGCGTCCGCTCTTCATATACGTGAAGAAGCAGCACGTGAAGGTGATTCCGGGCATCGAGGAATTCATCGCCGAGTACACCAGCGAGAAGGCGCTGGGTGAAGAAGGCTACCTGGCGGACAAGGGACTGATTCCGCCCGCCAAGTCCGAAATCGACAAGATCCGCGCCGACGCGAAGGCGCTCAAGCCACTCAAGCTCTGAAGCAGGCTGGCGGGCGCGCGGGGCTCCCCCCGCCTCGCCGCCCGCCGGACTCTGCGTCAGACAAATGTCATACCCAAAAAGTCAGAGAACACCCATGACACGCAAACTAGTCTCCCTGGCCGTCTCCGGCGTACTCGCCGCAGCCGCTGGTCTCTCGCCCGCACCGGCATTCGCGCAGAACGCGGAGATCGAGTCGCTCAAGGCGCAGCTCGCCGCGCTCGCGGCGAAAATTGACACGCTCGAGAAAGCCCAGACACAGACCAAAAAAACCTCGGACGAAGCCCAGGCAACTGCTGATCACACCGCTGACGTGGTGGCACAAAGCAAGGCGGCACTGTCGTTCTCCGGTGACCTGCGCTACCGCAACGAGACGTTCGATGTCGAGCACGTGGAACGCAATCGGAATCGCGATCGTATCCGCGCGCGCTTCAACGCGAACTACCGCGTGAACGACACCATCACCGGCCAGGTGGGCATCTCCACCGGCGGCCCCGATCCGCGCTCCGGCAACCAGACGCTCACCGACCAGAATTCCCGCAAGGATTTCGATCTCGACCGGGCGTACATCACCTGGGCGCCGAACGCGAAGTGGAAGCTCACCGCGGGCAAGCAGCCGTATGCGTACACGCGTACCGGAAGCCTGTTCTACGACAACGACGTGAACCTGGAAGGCCTCTCGGCGAACTTCGCCACCGGCAATTTCTTCGCAGCCGGCTTCTACGACTGGCTGGGCGAGCGCGCACTGTCCTTCGGCAATGTCACCACGGGCACCAACACCGATTCGATCATGTTCGGCGGGCAGTTGGGCTATCGCATCCCACTCTCCGATTCGGCGCGCCTGACACTGGCCGGCACCTACATGAATTTCGACGGCGTGAAGGGTTACAACCCGTTCTTCGGCGGCAACTCCTTCGGGAACACGACGGTGAGCGGTACGGCGAATGGCTGCAGCGGGACGCTCCCCACCACTGGCACGCCTCCGGTCAACACTCCCTGCCTGGCTTCCGACTTCGACGTCGTGGAAGCGTCGGCTGACCTCACGATGTCGCTGGCGGGCAGACCGCTGCGCCTGTTTGTCGACTTCGCGCAGAACACGGCGGCCGAGGTCAACCTTGTTGCCCAGGAAAAGCTGGACACGGCATATGCGGGCGGCATCCAGTACGGTGCTGCATCTGCAGCGAAGGGCACTTGGGAATTCGGCCTCCTGTACCAGCAGATCCAGAAGGACGCGTTGTTTGGTCAGCTCGTCGATTCGGATTTTGGCGACGGCAACACCGACACTAAGGGCTTCGTCATCCGCGGTGGTTACACCGTGGCGCGCAACTGGACGCTCAACGCCACGCTGTTCGTCAACGAGCTGGCGAACGACGTGCCCCAGACCAATGTCGTGGTCTTCAATGGCGCTACCCCGGATCCTGCTGACACCATCACGATTCCGACGATTTTTGATCGTGATTACATGCGCTTACAGCTTGATTTGAACTTCCGGTTCTAAGTTGGAGAGGCGGGCGGCAGGGACGCCGCCCGGCCATTTCACAAAGCTGTAACAATTCTTGAGCAGAGTGGCCGCGGCCAGCGGCTGCTTCAGGACACAAGAATCGATATGACTCCGGCTGCCTTGCTCCTCGCACTCACGCTTCTGTCGGTGGGCGCATTCTGGATCGGCAAGTCGCGCTCGCTGGCGTTGGTCGGCGGTCATCGCGGCGTTCGCAACCTGCATTCTCTGCCCAGCCATTACGGTGTGATGACAGCCATGTGGTGCGCCCTGCCGGCGCTGGCCGTCATCGGGCTGTGGGTCATTTTCCAGGACGCCATCATCCTGAATCTGATTACCGGGCACCTGCCGGCGGGCGTGCGTGAGTTGCCCGCCAACGAGCTGTCGCTGGTGCTCAACGACGTCCGCAATCTTATTGCCGGGAACGTCGCGGCGGATACGGTCGGTGAGCCGGTGCGGATCGCCGCCGCGGAATACCTGAGACTGCGTGGCATCAGCCGCATGGCGCTCACGGTGCTCGTCATGGCCATGGCGGTGGGCACCGTGCTGGTGGTGCGCAAACGCATCACTCCGGAGCTGCGAGCGCGCAATGGTGTTGAGAGGGTGGTGGAGTGGTTGCTGATCGGCTGCTCGACCATCGCGGTCTTCACGACCATCGGCATCGTGGCCTCGGTGGCCTTCGAGGCTTTCAGGTTCTTCTCGCATATATCGCCGTTCGATTTCCTGTTTGGCACCAGCTGGAGCCCGCAGATGGCCATCCGCGCCGACCAGGTCGGATCGTCGGGTTCGTTTGGCGCCGTGCCCCTGTTCGCGGGCACGGCACTCATCTCGCTGATTGCGATGCTGATCGCGGTGCCTGTCGGGTTGTATTCGGCTATCTACCTGGCCGAGTACGCCCACCCTGCATTCCGCACCTGGGCCAAACCGCTGCTCGAGGTCCTCGCCGGTGTGCCGACCGTCGTGTACGGCTTTTTCGCGGCTCTCACCGTCGGGCCCGCGCTGCGCGGCTGGGGCGCCGCGCTGGGCCTCGATGTCGCCTCGGAGAGCGCGCTCGCCGCCGGCCTGGTCATGGGCATCATGATCATTCCCTTTGTATCCTCGCTGGCCGACGACATGATCAGCGCCGTTCCGCAGTCGTTGCGCGATGGCGCCTACGCACTCGGCGCGACGCGATCTGAAACCATCAAGCAGGTGGTGTTGCGCGCCGCGTTGCCGGGCATCGTGGGAGGCGTACTGCTGGCGGTGTCGCGCGCCATCGGCGAAACCATGATCGTCGTGATGGCCGCCGGTCTCGCCGCGAATCTCACCGCGAATCCGCTCGAAGCCGTCACCACCGTCACCGTGCAGATCGTGACGCTGCTGGTGGGTGACCAGGAGTTCGACAGTCCGAAGACGCTTGCCGCCTTCGCGCTGGGGCTGGTGCTTTTCCTCGTGACGCTGGCGCTGAACGTGCTGGCGCTGCACATCGTCAGGAAATACCGTGAGCAGTACGAATAAGCCGGTGCGCAGCGCGCAGGAAACCCAGGCCATCGTGGCGCGCAGCCTGCGCCGCCGCTATTGGGCGGAACGGCGCTTCCGTGCCTACGGGCTTGCGGCCGTGGTTGCGGGCATGACCTTCCTGGTCTACCTGTTCGTGGTGATTTTCTCGAACGGGCTCGGGGCCTTCCGCCAGACAGAGCTCCGCGTGGACATCTACTACGATCCGGCCATCATCGATCCCGCGGGTACGCGCAAGGTCGAAGATCTGCAGGCAGCCGACTACCAGGGCCTGATCCGCGCCGCGCTGAAGAAGCGTTTTCCCGAGGTCGAGGGACGCGCTGCGACGCGAGAACTCACGCGGCTAGTGAGTGGCAGTGCCGCGTTCACGTTGCAGCGTCGCGTCCTCGAGGACCCGGCGCTGATCGGGACCACCGAAACAAGCTGGCTGCTGGGCAGCGACGCCGTGGACCTGTTCAAGAAGGGTCGCGTCGAACGCGCCTTGCCCGAAGCCGAGCGGCCCCTCAGCGATCACCAGTTGGCGTGGCTGGATGCGCTGGGTACGGATGGCGCACTCAGTTTGAAGTTCAACCGCACTTTCCTCACCGGGGGGGATTCGCGTGAGCCGGAGCGCGCCGGCATCTGGGGCGCGGTGGTCGGATCGTTCTACACGCTGATAATCACGCTGCTGTTGTCATTTCCCATCGGCGTGGCCGCGGCCGTCTATCTCGAGGAATTCGCGCGCCGCAGCCGCTGGACCGACCTCATCGAGGTCAATATCAACAATCTCGCCGCGGTGCCCTCGATCGTCTTCGGGCTGCTGGGTCTGGCGGTGTTCATCGGATTCTTTGGTCTGCCACGCTCCGCGCCTCTGGTCGGCGCGATGGTGCTCACGCTGCTCACGCTGCCGACCATCATCATCGCTTCGCGCGCGGCACTGAAGGCCGTGCCGCCGTCGATTCGCGAAGCGGCGCTGGGAATGGGCGCCTCGAAGATCCAGATGGTCACGCACCACGTGCTGCCACTGGCCATGCCCGGCATGCTGACCGGCACCATCATCGGCATGGCGCGCGCGCTCGGTGAATCTGCGCCGCTGCTCATGATCGGCATGGTGGCTTTTATTGTCGATGTGCCGAAAGGCATTACCGATGCGGCAACCGTGTTGCCGGTGCAGGTTTATCTCTGGTCCGACAGCCCCGAACGCGGCTTCGTCGAGAAAACCTCTGGCGCCATCATTGTGCTCCTGGCCTTCCTCGTGGTCATGAATACGACGGCGGTCATCCTTCGCAAACGATTCGAACGACGGTGGTGAACTCATGGAAGCGGCGCAAGTGGAACGAGCCGGAATCAATCTGAAGCCCAGCGGCCGGGTGTCCGGCGACGCGTCGGTGGAATTGCCGGTTGAAGTGGGCAAGACCGTCGGGAACATCGCCGTCGATAACCCGGTGTTCAGCTGCCGTGACGTCGATGTGTATTACGGCGAAAAACACGCCATCAGGAAGGTGGGCATAGACATCGCGAGGAACCAGGTTCTGGCGATGATCGGTCCTTCTGGCTGCGGCAAGTCGACTTTCCTGCGCTGCCTCAATCGCATGAACGACACCATTCCCGGCGCCCGTGTGACCGGTTCCATCATTCTCGATGGCAAGGACATTCATGACCGCAAACAGGACGTGGTCCAGCTACGTGCCCGCGTAGGCATGGTGTTCCAGAAGCCCAATCCCTTCCCGAAGTCGATCTTCGAGAATGTCGCCTATGGGCCGCGCATCCATGGACTCGCCGGCGACCGCGTCGAACTCGACGAAATCGTGCACAGCTCGCTGCAACGCGCCGGCCTGTGGGAAGAAGTGAAGGACCGCCTCGCGCATCCCGGAACGTCGCTGAGTGGTGGCCAGCAACAGAGGCTGTGCATCGCGCGCACTATTGCCGTAAATCCCGAGGTCATCCTCATGGATGAGCCCTGTTCGGCGCTCGATCCGATCGCCACCGCGCGTATCGAAGACCTCATGGAAGAGCTGCGGAAGAGTTATGCCATCGTCATCGTGACGCATTCGATGCAGCAGGCGGCGCGTGTCTCGCAGCGCACCGCCTATTTCCATCTCGGCGACCTCATCGAGGTGGGCGAGACAGACCGCATATTCACGAATCCGCGCCACAAGCTGACCGAGGACTATATTACCGGCCGCTTCGGCTGAGTTGGATTTACCGCCATGTCGCTGAGTCTCGAAGGTCACACTGCGCGTGCATTTGACGGCGATTTGTCCTCGCTGCACGTCCAGGCTGTGGCAATGGGCGCGCTGGTCATCGACCAGGTGCAACTCGCGGTAAATGCGTATTCGAACTGGGATCGGTCCACGGCGACGCTGGTGCTGGAGCGCGAGCGGAAGATCAATCTCTACGATGCCGAGATCGAAGAGGCCGCACTCCAGGTCATTGCCCGGCGTCAGCCGGTGGCGCAGGACCTGCGCGCCGTGTTCGCCATCGACAAGGTGGTCACCGAGCTGGAGCGCGCCGCGGATGAGGCCAAGCGACTGGCGCTGGCTGTCCTTTCCGATACCGAGTTCGCGGGATTCCGTCCTGGGGCGGCCACGGCGCGCGAGGCGCGCCAGCTCGGGCGTGTCGCCATGCAGATGATCCGCGCCGCTCTCGAGGCGTTCGACCACCTGGATTCAGCCGCTGCGGTGGCGGTGGAAAAGGACACGGAAATGGACTCCGAGTACGCATCGGCGCTGCGCCGCATGATCACGCGCGCCATGGAAGATGCCCGCCAGGTCCAGGCGGCCATCGAGGCCGCCTTCATCATGCGCTCCCTGGAGCGCATAGGAGACCACGCGCGCAACATCGCGCGCCACGTGTCTTTCATCGGCGGGGATTTCGATCCCACCACGACCGGAGTCCTGTCTGCGTCGTTGGCCGTCAAGAGCTGACGTCGCGCGGAGGACTGATCAAGGGTAGATGCGCGCCGGCGGCAACACGCCGCAGCTCGTGAGCCTGCCGGCGATCCGGTGCCGCACTCGCCCGATCAAGTCGTAGCCGGCGTCAGCGATCGGCCGAGGGATCAGCCGCAACAATTTGCCGAGCAGCCACCACAGACCACCCAGGCGTTCCAGCACACCGGCCACTGCGCGGGATTTCACTGCGTGGCCGGCGGCGTCGATGAGCACGATGCTGTCGCCGCGCCATTCGCGGCCCTGCAGAGCAAGGCAGCCGAGCAGACGCTCGCCGGCCTTGCTTTCCAGGGCCGCGAAGTGCAGCTGGCCTTGCGTCTCTTCCATGTGAGCGAGGCGCACGGTCGCATGGCAGAACGCGCAGTTGCCATCGAACAGCAACACGGCCGGTCCCTTCGGCGCCCAGCGCTCCAGCCAGCGCGGATCGAAGGTGAGCAGGTGCGCCAGCAGCATCGGGAACGTGAGATCCGCGAAGTTGAGAAAGACCAGGAAACCGAGCTGCGCGCCCAGCATCGCCGCCCACAGGAAGGGCCGCAGTCTCGGGATGAGCACCAGCGGCGCAAACATCACTTCGACCAGCAATACGCCCCACGTGAGCAGCTCGAGAAACACCGGCGGCAGCGCCAGCACCAGGTCGCGCAAGGCGTGATCGCGCGCCAGCGGATTCTCGAGCACCAGGCGAATGGTCTGACCTTCGGTCCACGAAGGACTGAGCAGCTTGGTGATGCCCGAGTGACTGTACGAAAGCGCCAACACCACCCACGCGGCGTTGTGCAGGTGTCCTGGCAGCCGCCAGGAACCATTGGCGCCGCCGGCGCGCCGCGCGGCGAGTGAGCCATAGGGCCGCGGCGGCACGAAGGCGTGCAGTACCAGCTGGAAGCCGAGCAGTGGCAGGCTCGGGTTGGCGATGAGTGGATTGCGCTGGTACAGCCAGCCGAGAATGAGCGCCGCGAGCACCGCGGCCGCGCGATCCCACCAGCCAATGGCGAGCGCAATTCCCGACAGCGCACCGGCGATCAACAGGCTGGCGACTTCCGCCGGCGAATCGAAGGCGGCCAGCGGATTCGGCAACGTGCCGATATACGGGCTCAGGGACGCCGACGCCAGCGTGCCGCCGGAGCCGAACAGCTCGGACCCATAGGGCACGAGCGTCGCGAAGTGTGTAGTTAGAAACGCGCCCAGCAATGCGCGATAGAGGCTGTACTGGCCGCCGGTCCAGGGGTCATTCATGGCAGTCCACCAGCCATGAGAATTCCAGGTCGGTGCGTTTCACGGGCTGCACGGGTTCGACATGCGCCGTGAGATACAGCGCGTCGACGGGAATGCCAAG
>Ga0207691_10003269_pt1 | contig 15788 bp, 15 predicted proteins | sample KBSM13metaG_FD_184327 | JGI IMG/M metagenome (GOLD analysis project Ga0207691, IMG submission 184327) | Miscanthus rhizosphere microbial communities from Kellogg Biological Station, Michigan, USA - KBS M1-3 metaG (SPAdes) (version 2) | ecosystem: Host-associated > Plants > Roots > Rhizosphere >... | reverse complement strand
GGGTGCTCTGCGACAGATTCACCGACGCGACCCATGCTTACCAAGGCGGTGGACGCGGAGTCGATCGCAAGCTCATCGACCAGATCGCGCATGCTGTACACGGAGACCTGAATCCCGACTGCACGATCCTGCTCGATGTGCCAGTGAAGGTAGGCCTCGAACGCATGCAGGCGCGGCGCGGCGCCGTCGATCGTTTCGAAATCGAGTCCGCGCAGTTTTTCGACCGTGTACGCAATCGCTACCTGGAACTGGCACACGCCGATCCGCGCCGATTCCGGATCGTCGACGCCACCGAAAAGCTCGACGACGTCTGCCAGGCGGTCCTCGCGGCCGTCGAGGAATGCCTGAAACTTCCACCGGTGGCCGTCACGTGACATTGCCGCTGGTGCCGCCGTGGTTCGATATCGCGCGCGATGAAGTGAACGCCGCGCATGGCGCCGGACGTCTTGCGCATGGTTTGTTGATCCACGAAGACCCAGGCGCCGGCGGACTCGAGTTCGCGCGCTGGATTGCACAGCGAGTGAACTGCAATGTACCGGCACGCGCACCCTGCGGCGAATGCCAGGAGTGCCGCTGGGTCGCGGCGGATCAGCATCCGGACGTCAAGCGACTGTCGCCCGAAGAGGAATCCACGCAGATCCTCATCGGCCAGGTGCGCGAACTGTCTGCCGAACTCGCATTGACCGCGCATGGTCGTGGCTACAAGGTCGCGATCGTCGCTCCCGCCGAAGCGATGAATCACTTTGCGGCCAATGCCCTGCTCAAGACTCTCGAGGAACCGCCGGCGCGCACGCTGGTGCTGCTCGTCACCAGCCAACCCTCGCGGTTACTTCCCACGCTGCGCAGCCGTTGCTCGCGATTGCGGCTTGCGGGCCCGTCACGAGAGGATGCGGCCGCCTACCTCGAGGCGGCTCGCGGCGCAGGTCCGTGGGCTGAGGCGCTGGCCGCCACGGGGGCAGGGCCGTTCGCGCTGCTCGACGCCGATCCGTCGGGGCTGGCGAAGCTGCGCACCGACACGATTACCACGCTGCGCGACATCGGCAGCGGCAATCTTCAGCCGCCCGCGGTAGCCGAGCACTGGGCCAAGAACGACTTCGCGATACGCCTCTCGTGCCTTGAGAGCTGGGTCACAGATCGCATCCTCGAATCCGCGTCAATCCGCGACGTAACTCACTTGTCAGAGGCGGCCTTGGCACCCAAGATATGTCGCCTATTCGAGTTCTCGGACGCCATTCGCGACATGCGCAAGCTTGCCCACACATCTATCAACAAGACCATGGCCGTGGAAGCGCTGCTATGGCGCTGGGCCAGGCAATGACCGAGGGACGCACCGGGCGCACTGGCGCCAACAAGCCAGGACTGCTCACGCTCACCATCAAGGACAAGAGCGCGCTTTACCTCGCCTACATGCCCTTCGTGAAGAACGGTGGACTCTTCATACCGACCAACAGCAATTACCGCCTCGGTGACGAGGTGTTCATGCTGCTGAATCTCATGGGTGAGGACGAAAAGCTTCCGGTGGCAGGACGCGTGATCTGGCTGACGCCCAAGGGCGCGCAGGGCAAACGCACCGCTGGCATTGGCGTGCAGTTCTCCGACCAGGATCGTGGCCAAACGCAAAAGAAGATCGAAACCTATCTGGCCGGCGCGCTCGCCGGAGACAAAGCCACGCACACGATGTAGCGCCGGTCCCGCCAGGCTCGCGTTCACTTCACTCCGGTTCAATCTCTTCGCAGCCACGCGCGCCTCTCGCTCTAGCTACCTCCTCGCGAAGGCGCGTATGACGTAGCGCACATTTTGAAACCCCGCGTTTTCCGTTTTACCTAAGGTTCACCCACCGCCAAGCGTTTTTCGTGACCGCGTTCGCAGTCGCGTGCCTGATTTTGATAATCCGGTGGCCGCGGAAAGAAGCCGGCGATGGGACGATCAGCAACATGCGGTTCTGGTTGCTGTTCCTGACAAGTTTTCCGCTGCTCGGCTTCGCAGCGAGCCCCTGCGCGCCTGCGCCGCGAGTGCCTGGCACGCCGATCGAAGCACCCCACGCGGTCTTCGAGGCCTACGTGGTCGACGTCCATGCCCCGCAGGTTTCCTCGTCTGAATTCGGTGTGCTGCGTACGCGGCGAGCATTGGTCGAAGTCAGCCGCTCATTTCACGGGCCGTATAACCCCGGCCAGCAGGTCGAGACGCTCACGATCGAAGGGCCTGACGCCTGTGGCAGCGCCGTCGAGTCAGGCGCTCATGTGATGGTCCGTTCGGAGACCGGCGGCGCATTCGAAATCGTCGAAATATTTCCCGCCGGCGTGGCCAGGCCACACGGACTGTTCGCGGCGCTCGCGCTCGTTACCGATGAACCGCGCCACAGCCGGCGCGCATCGTTGAAGAATTCATCGCTGCGCGGAGATATCGACGCACGTCTCGCCGCGAGGTTCCGTGAACGTGCCCAGCCGGGACGGCGCGAACATTGTGATATCAGCAGCGCTGGCGACTATGCGCAGGTGAGCTGGGGCAAGGCCTTCGGTGGCAACGACGCCCGGCACAAGGTGATCTTCGAGCGCGTCGCTGGTGAATGGGTCGAAATCCTGCGCTACGAAGCGCCCACGCCGACGCCGGCTCGCGACCGACCGCGCCGCGGGAGCAAACGTACACTGTGGGTGCAGGAATCCGGCGTCAGGCGCCTGGCCGTCGCATCGGCAGATTCGACGTCGTGATGCCGCCTTTCAACACGTAAGCATCGAAGCCACGCTCGGAAAGAATGAACGCGGCGGCGGAAGATCGTCGCCCCGTATCGCAGACCACCACGTAGGGCATCTTGCGATCGAGCGCGTTGAGCTTCAGGCGCACGAAGTAGAGCGGGATGTTGATGGAACCCTCGATGGCGAGGTTCTGGAATTCGGACGGCAACCGCACGTCGAGCCATTGTCCGCGGTGCTGGATGATCTTGAGCGCCTGCGCCTCGTCCACCCAGCGCAGCAGCGGCTCGTGCATGAGGTCGCGGAAGTCCTGCTTGTTGAGCTTCATGAGCACACCGTCGGAGAGCATGGTGACGGTGGCGTTGCGTTTGGCTTCAGCGATGAGTGCTTCCTCACCAAAAGTCTCACCAACAGCGAGCTCGGCGAGCTTGATGCCCTTCTGGTTGAGCGGCGACTCACGCGTGACGAGGCATTTGCCCTGCACGATGGCGTAGAAGAAGTCGCCTTCATCGCCTTGCTTGATGACCACTTCGCCAGCGCGATAGGGCGTGCGATTCATGCGCATGAAGATCGCCTGCAGGTTCGCGGGCGGGATGCGATGAAACGCCTTGGTCTGAAGCAGCGTGGTCATCCAGTCGCTGTCTTCATTGTTGCCGCCGAACTGTGCCTGAAGTTCGCCGACCTCGTAATTGCCGGTCTGGTCCCAGGTGATCATGACGTCCAGCAGATCGGCGTCGATACCAAGGTAGTCGACATCTTCCACGGCACGCGCGGTGATCTTGCGCGGCATGGCCTGGTTGAGCGGCGCACGCGCGTCGGCGCTGCCACCTTCGATCATGCCCACCGTACGTCCGTTTTCGGAGAGCTCGACCATCCCGCGGATGATCCAGATGGTGCGTTTGTCGGAATCGCCTTCTTTGAAGAGCACGCGTCCGGCCGTCATCTGCTTGACGGTGACCTTCTTGGCGAGCGCGTGCAGGTTTTCCCGCTTCATGCCCTCGAGCGGGGTAAGAGTTCTCAGCAGTTCAACGCTGACTTCGCGAGCATCCGATGACATGAGGAAATGCTAGCACGCCAACGCGACGGCTTAAGGGACGCCCGCCACGCTTGACCAACCAATGTCAGGTGCGAAGCGCGATCCATACACTTTCGAGAGTTCCTGGAGCCGCGTGACCACCACCTCGACACCGCGAGCGCGGCAATAGGTGAGCGGCCCGCCGCGGAATGGGGCAAACCCTGAGCCGAAGATCACGCCGGCATCGATGAGGTCGGCGTCCGCCACGATGCCCTCGCGCAGTACCGCGGCGCATTCATTCGCGAGTATCAGCACCAGGCGATCCTCGAGATCGGCGGGAGGTTCTGCTGCCGGCGCGCCGGATTTGACGGCCTTGCCGTCCCGCCACACGTAGAAACCTTCGCCGCTCTTGCGGCCGAGCTTCTTCGCGGCGATCAGCGCATCGAGCCGCGATGTGTCGGGCGTTTGCTTGTTGAGCGCTTTGGACACGATGTCACCGACATGGCGGCACACATCGAGGCCCACGACGTCGGCGAGCTCGACCGGCCCCATGGGCATGCCGTAGCGCAGCGCGGCTTCGTCGATGACTTCGATCGGAATGCCGTCCTGCAGCGCGAACATCGCTTCGTACAGATAAGGCACCAGCACGCGATTGACGAGAAAGCCGGGCGCGCTCTTGCAGGGCAGGGGAAGTTTGTCGATCTTGCGCGTGAACGCGATAGCCTTCTGCACCGACTCCTCGCTGCTGGCTTCGCCACGAACGATCTCCACCAGCGGCATCTGCGCCACCGGGTTGAAGAAGTGCAAGCCGACCAGCTTGCCAGGATCCGGCAGGTGGTCGTCGAGTTGCTCGAGCATGATCGATGACGTGTTCGAAGCGAGGATGGCGCTGGCCTTCATGCGCGGCTCGAGCCGGCCAAACAATTCATGTTTGGCCGCGGCGTTCTCGAAGATGGCTTCGATGACGACGTCGGCGCCTGCCACGCCATCACCGGCAACGTCGGGTGTCATGCGAGTCATGAGCTCGGACGCCTTGCCGGCGTCCTTGAGGCGCTTTGCAAATGCCTCTCGTGCGCGCACCAGCGCCGGCTCGATGAATTTGAGTTCGCGATCCTGCAACGTGACGTTGAGGCCGCGCTGGGCGCACCACGCCGCGATGTCGCCACCCATCACGCCCGCACCCACGACGTGTACGCGCTTGAGCGGCAGCTTGCTCTTGCCGCCGAGGTTCTTCAGCCGCTCCTGCAGCGTGAACACGCGAACCAGGTTGCGCGAGGTCTCTCCGACCATGAGTGCGGCGATCGAGCGTGCTTCGGCCTCGTACGCGGCTTCACCACGCGCGCCGTGCTTCGCCCAGAGGTCGATGATGGCGTAGGGAGCCGGATAGTGCTCGGGGCGCGCCTTGGCGCGGACACTTGCGAGCAGGCGCTTCTTCACCAGCGAGCGAATGAGCGGCCAGGACAGCAGGCGATCCAGCAGTCGTGGCTTGCGCTGTTCGGGTTGCCGGCTGATCAGCTCACGCGCCGCGGCCTCCGCATCAGCGGGATAGACCAGTCTGTCGATGAATCCGGCGCTCTTCGCCTTGTCGGCGCGCAGCGTCTTGCCCGCGAGCATCATCTCCATGGCAGTGCTCACGCCGGCGCGACGTATCGCACGCACCGTGCCACCGAAGCCCGGATGGATTCCAAGCATCACTTCGGGCAGACCCACCGAGAATTTCTCGCCCCTGACGCCGATGCGGTATCGGCAAGCGAGCGCGAGTTCGAAACCGCCGCCGAGTGCGAATCCATGGATGATGGCGACCGTCGGGCAGGGCAACGCTTCGAGCCGGTCGAGAATCCGCTGCGCTGCGCGCACGAGTTCGAAGGCTTGGGCGGCGCTTTCGAGTTTCGCGAATTCGCGCACGTCGGCGCCGGCAATGAATCCCGAGGCCTTCGCCGACCGGATGACGAGACCGCGCGGCGGCGATTTCTCGTACCCCTCGAGATGCGAACTGAACTCCGCCAGTGTCTCGCTCGACAACACGTTGGTGGATGTACCTGGCTTGTCGAAGCTGAGCCAGACGATGCCGTCCGCATCGGTCTCGGCGCGCCAGGCAGGCGTTGTGGTCGACGTCATGGCCGCGAAATCTACGCGACGGCAGTTCGCGAGGCGACAGCTCCGCGTACGTTGAAGTCACAGAGTACGGGGCGATGGTCAGACCAGCGCACGTCGGGCACTTCGAAATGCGTGATGTCGATTTCCTTGCTCACCAGCACGAAGTCGAGCTCGATGCGCGGGATGCGCGCCGGAAACGAGGGCACGTTTTTCTCATTGGCGCTGCGCAGTCCCGCGGCACGCATGAACAGGTAGATTTCGTCGGTGCCCCAGAACGTATTGAAGTCACCGGTGACGATCACCGGCTTGTGAGACTTGGCGATGAGGTCGTGCAGGTAGCGCAACTGGTACTGGCGGTGGCGGTACTTGAGCGCGAGATGCACGAGGAAGATACAGACGTCGTCGAGCTCCAATTCGATGATCAGGCGCTTGATGCCCGTGTCGAAATAGTGGAATCGTTCGCCCTCGACTCGCGGCGCGGCCAGGAATGCATTGCCCTGTTTGCGCACGATGGGCATGTGATTGTTGATCGAGCTCTTGCCGTACTTGCACTCGTAAGTGGTGTAGTGCCCGAGCGCATCGGCAACGTGCTGCGCCTGGTTGCACATGCCACTACGAACTGAGCCGAGGTCCACCTCGATGAGGCCGACGATGTCCGGATCCTGGGCCTTGACGAAGCTGGTAATGCCGTCGAGGACCTTGCGGCTGGAGCGCAGGTAGCCGGCGCCCGGGAACGGCAAATGGAAAGCTGGTCCAATGCCCGTGGCGTAGCGAATGTTGTAGACGAGGAGTCGCAAGCGGATCGATGCTAACGTTGCGACGCACAAATGTGGAGAGGGCGCGCAACTTCAGCGACTAAACTACACTCTTGGCATAGCTTTGGCGGTCGACATGTCACAAAACAATCCGATTCGATTGTTCATCACGCACGCGTGGGACACCTCCGACGACTATCTCCGGATATTCGAGTACCTGGAGAGCGCCCGAAACTTCTTCTACAAGAACCTGTCAGCGCCCGACAAGGCTCCGACGGGTGGCAAGGAGGCTGATCGCGAAGAGCTGCGCCGCCAGATGGCGCAGGCCGAATGCGTCATTGCGCTTCCGGGTTTGTACGCCAAAAACAGCGACCTGCTGCAGTTCCAGCTCACCTTCGCCAAGGCGTCGGACAAACCGGTGATCCTCATGCGGCCCTTCGGCGCAAACGCCGTACTGCCCAAGGAAATCACTTCGCTGGCGGACAAGATCGTCGAGTGGGACGGGCGGGCGCTGGTGGATGCCGTCAAGACCCAGGCGCGGCACGAAGAGTCCAATCGCTGGGACACCATCGAGTTCAAGCTCGACTAACTACCGACCGGACTTCAACCCTCGGCGGCGAACAGCTGCACGACCGCCGCGCTCGCGGGCATCGGCAGCGCAAGTTCGAGCTCCTGCTGGCGCGTCATGCGGCAGAACATGCGCACGATCTTCGCGGACTGACACTCCGCTTCCTCGTTGGACATCTTGCGAATGGTCGCGCGGACGGCGTCTTCGCCGCGCAGCGGCCGTTCGCGCTGCATCGTCTGGCTGAGCTCCAGGAACTGAAGACGCAGCTCTCGCGGTACGTCCTCGGGTTCGATGCTGGCGAGGCATTGGCGCCAGGCGCCATTCAGACGGTCTTTGATGCCGCCCGCGCGGGCAAGCAGAAGCGTGGCTGATTCCAGCCGATCGTAAACACGCGACATGAGTTTTTTTTCGTTATCGCTAGGTGAGCGGCACGAGTCCCTATCTGCGTCGCAAACCTGACGTAACGCCTTATCGTTGTATTTGTAACGGAGACCCTGATCCGTCAATGGCGTACGGCGTGAATATAGCGCCACACCTATCAATTGCAACGGAAATAGTGCGGCACTCGCCGCTGCCGGGTTCGACCGAGCCACAACACGACGAGCATGAAGAGGGTCGTGAGGCCCAACGAACCACCACCACCTCCGCCGCCGCCGCGAGAATTCGGAGTCGGATCGGGCGATGGAGCGGGAGTGGAATCTCCGGGCGTGGGTCCCGAAGTGACGGCTGTCGCGCATGGCGTAGTGCCGGCAGATGCAGGAGCAGCGCTGGTCGCGCGGGTCGGTTCGACGTTCACCTCGGCCGTATCAACCCGGTTCAGGTTGTCGGTTACCGTGAGCCGCAGGGTGATCGCCCCCGTACTCGGGGCGATGACGGTTGCAGTCGATGTGTCCGCGCCGCCGATGGCGGGCGGATTGGTGACGGGTGACACCACGGTCCAGAGATAGCTCGCGACGTTCCTGCCGCAGGCCGCGGCGCTACCGGATGCTTTCAGCGTGACGTTCTGCCCAGCGGCGACATTTGCTGGAAGCTGCACGGCGGCGATGGGCCGATCGGCCGCCTCGAGCGAAGTGGCGGCATTTGCCATGCCTGCGCCACAGGTGCTCGTGGTGCACAGACACTGCGCCAGCTGGATATCCTGGTCGTTGAGGGGCACGTGACAGGCCTGAATGGTCGGATCGTCAGCGACAACGGTGGGGAAGGGCCGCGCGCCCTCCCGCAAGCGGGCGAGAAGTTGGCCGGTCGAGAGATTCGCATTGCGCGAGAGCATCAGCCCGGCGATGCCGGAGACGATGGGAGCCGAGAAACTGGTGCCGAGGTTGCTGTTGATCTGGTCGGTGTAGGTATGGGCGCCAGGGGCTTTCGTTCCGTTGTTGGAGGTCGTATCCAGCGAGAACAGACAGGGCCCGCCATTGACGTTGACGCAATTGCCGCCAGGAGCGGCGATTGCGACTTCGGTCCCGAGGCTGCTGAAACCGACCTTGCTGCCTGCGTGGCGTATCGCCGCCACGGCAGCGACCCCGGGACAGTTGCCGGGCGATGACACGACCGTGCCTTCGTTGCCCGCGGAAATCACCAGGAGAACCTTGCGCGCGGTGAGTTCCTCGATGACATCGCGATAGGACGGCTCGCAGACACCTGAACTGCCGAAACTGGCGTTGAGGATTCGCGCCGGAGTCGGATTGTCAGGCGCACCCGCGACGTGCAAGCCCGCGGCCCAGCGCATGCCGGCGAGGATGTCGCTGTCGACGCCACCACATTTGCCGAGCACGCGCACCGGCAGGATGAACGAATTCCAGTTGAGGCCAGCGACGCCGGCGGAGTTGTTAGTGAGCGCCCCGATCATGCCGGCGACGCGTGTGCCGTGCCACGAGCTTCCGGTGGTCACGCAATCGGTATAGATGGGGTTGGCCTTGTCGGTGGAATCGATCCAGTCGCCCGGATCAGAAGGGTCCGCGTCGCGAGTGTCGCCGTCATTGCTCATGTGATCCGGAGCCACGAAGTCGAAACCGGGCAGCAGCTTGCCGCCGCGGTCGCCACGCCCGAGGTCCGGATGGTCGTAGAGCACGCCCGTGTCGAGCACCGCGATCACGACTCCGGCGGAACCGCGATCCGTGTCCCAGGCGCCGATGGCATTGACGGCAGAAACCTCGGTGTCCTTCAGGTACCACTGGTTCGTGAACAGCACGTCGTTGGGATTCGTCGCGTGCGGGTATCGCCGCTGATCGATGGCCACATATTCGACGGCGGCGTCGGCCCGGAGCTGCTCCAGGACTTGCGCAGCGCTTAAGTCGCTCAGCTCGATATTCCCGGCCATCATCCGATCCGAGATCTCGCGCCTGAATTGCAACGCGAGCCCGGTGCGTTTGGCGAGCGCCTCGGTGCGGCTGGTGCCGTTCGACAACTTGGCCATCGCCGCGCCAGCGCCATCGCTACGCAGCTTGACGATCACTGAAAGATTGGCGGCGGCCACGTTGGCGACCGGTTGTCGCGCCACCGGGTTGTATTCAGTGGCGGCCAGCGCGAGCGGCGCACACATCGTCAGCATCACGGCCCGAAGGACCGTAGCTCTGAGCGATTGAAGGTGCATGGCGTTTCCTGCTGACGCGACGTGTGGCCGCTGCAATTCTGTGGTGATTGGAGGCCAAAAGGGTTCCCGCAATCTCAGAACTGAACACAGGCCGCAGAAAGCCTCCTGCTACGCATAATGTATATTATGGTAAATTAGCTATAGGCTTGAGTGCGCGGCGGCGCGTCTTTCCGACTTGCCACGTCCGTCATCTGGGTTCACGCATCCGGCGCAAGCGCCAGCCACTGCTTGGCCCGCCCTGCGTGATAACCAAACCAACTCGCGATTCCCAGGAGCTTGCAGCCATCCTCAGCGAGGTTCCAATAGCCGCCACCATTTAACAGGTCAAGCGTCATCGAACCGGCGAACAGGACAAGCGCGGTGACAAGCAGCCGGTAGTCGGCTTCCAGGATCAGGCGGCGATGCTGCAGCAGGTAAACAGCCGTAATACAGAAATAGCCGAGAAAGACGACCTTTTCATTGAGGCCGAGATGAACGCGCGCAAGATATTCATGGAACATGAAGAAATCGTCGATTAACAAGCCGGCGGTCATCAGCCCGGACCACAACAGGAAGCCCGCCGCACGATGGGCACCCCTCTGGCGCAGCAGATTGCTGCTGAACAGACAGATGGCAGCTGTGGCGCACCACAACAGAATGCCCGCACTCGATACCACGCCAGTGAGGGGATGCACTTTCGCGGTCGCCGCCATGTCGCGCGTCAGGCTCGCCACAGTTATCTTCGGGCTAAGAGCAGCGATCGCCACCAAAAACAACAGGGCGACGTTCGGCAGATAGAGGATGAGCAGCCCTTTGAGATTTGGCAGCCTGTAGCCACCTGCACTCGCACTCGACGCGTCCGTACTCATTGGTAATCCCCCCGCTCGGCCGCCGCGAGTCTCTTTTTTTCATTGGTGCAACTGGACGAAGTCGTTTCACTGGCGGATTCACGACCCCGGACCGTTCCCTAGCTACTCCGCCGAGATCACGTGAGCTAATCCGCTCTTTGCCGGAATAACTACTCTCGCCCGGCCAATGAGACCCCTCGCGGAATCCTACAGGGGGCGCGAACCGCGTTCGCGCAGCGCGTGCAGATGACGATGGATCGACCTCTCGCCGGTACCTGATGACGAATCAAGGGGTTAATGAGTTGGCCTGTTGCCTGTGCGTCACGCGTCCCGCATCCTCGCTCCATCTCGAGGGGGGATTTGAATCAATGCGAAATTCGCGGCGGCTCGCATACCTTGCGATGGGTTTTCTCGGGGGGATCTCGATCTTGAACACCAATGCGGCAGAGGCACCCTTTGCGCGGTTCGAATCGCTCGACAAGCGCTTCGATGCACTGATCGCGCCGGATACGAAAATTCAGAAGATCGCCGACGATCTGAAATGGTCGGAAGGTCCGTTGTGGGTGGCCAGGACCCGAACGCTGCTCTTCTCGGACATTCCGAGGAACGTGATCATGCAGTGGAACGCGGACAAGGGCGTCTCGACCTTCCTGGAGCGCAGTGGTTACACAGGCGCCGCCCCCTTCTCCGGCTATGAACCCGGCTCCAATGGCCTCACGTTGGACCTGCAGGGACGCCTGACGCTCTGCCAGCACGGCGACCGGCGCATCTCACGGCGCGAAGCCGACGGCACGATGATTCCGCTCGCCGTGAGCTTCAACGGAAAAAAGCTCAATAGCCCGAACGACCTGGTGTTCGACAACCAGGGCAACCTGTATTTCACCGATCCACCCTTCGGCCTGCCGAAACAATTCGAAGATCCGGGTAAGGAACTGCCATTCAACGGGGTGTTCCGCGTCGCCAGGGACGGAACGATTACTGCGGTCGTCACCGACCTGGAAGCGCCGAACGGGCTGGGCTTTTCCCCGGACTACAAGACCCTGTACGTCGCCAACGCGCGCGCCAACTCGCCCATCTGGATGGCCTACGCGGTGCGAGCGGATGGCAGCCTCGACAAAGGTCGCGTGTTCGCCGATTCGTCGGCGCTGTACAAGAAAGGCGATGGAGTACCCGATGGGCTCAAGATCGACATCCAGGGCAACGTCTTCGCGACCGGGCCGGGCGGCGTGCTCGTTTACGCACCCGACGGCACCCTGCTCGGCCGCATCCTCACGGGCGTGCCGACGGCAAACGTCGCATTCGGTGAAGATGGGTCGACCCTGTTCATCACCGCGAACCATCGAGTACTTCGTATGCGCACGCTGACCAAGGGCGTGCCGCTGCCTGCTGACCAATAGTTCAGACCATCATTCACACGAGGGGAATCCATGATCTCACGCCGACATTCGTTCGGAATCGTCGCGCTTGCCTTTGCGGCGCTCGGTTGTTCGCTGCCGTCCATCGCTGCCGAAAAGGCACGCGTGCTGGTGTATTCCGGAAGCACGGGCTTTCGCCACGACTCGATTCCGGCCGCCGTCGAGGCGATGAAATCGATTGGCGCCAAAGCGGGATACGTGGTGGATGCGACCGAGGATCCCGAAGTCTTCACTGCGGAAAAGCTCAAGGCGTACAAGGCCATCGTGTTCGTGAGCACCTCGACCGATCCGAAGAAGCCGGAATCGGAATGGTTCGTCGGCGCGAAACGCGACGCACTGCAGGGTTTCCTCAAGGACGGCAAGGGCATCGTGGCCCTGCACGCCGCAGGTGACTCGCACTACGGCTGGCCCTGGTACGGAAAGATGATCGGCGGCTATTTCGAACGCCATCCCAAGGGCACGCCCAAGGCTGTTCTGACCGTGGTGGACGCCAAACATCCGGCCACGGCCAAACTACCGAAGACCATCGAGCGCAACGACGAGTGGTACTACTACAAGGATTTCGACCCGACGATGCACGTGCTCATCACGGTCGATCCGGCCACCATTGGCGAAGGTGGCGAAGCCGACGTGAATCCGAATCCGCTGGTGTGGTACCACGACTACGGCGGCGGTCGCGTGTTCTACAGCGGTCTCGGTCACACCTCCGAGTCGTACAGCGAGCCCTACATGGTTTCGCTGCTCACGGGCGGACTTGCCTACGCCGTCCGCAAGTAGCGCGCGTTAAAACAAGAAAGCCCGCGAGTTACAGGCTCGCGGACTTTTTTTTGCGCAAAATTTTTCGGGGTGCTCAACCGTCGAAGTTCTGATCCCAGTATTTTTCGATGCGCGCGCGCATCGCCGCGTCTGGCATACGGCCACGCAGCGCCGCGAGATTTTCCTCGAGGTGCGACACCCTGGTCATGCCCGGAATGGCCGCCGTCACGGCCGGATGCGACACGACGTACTTCAGGAACAGCTGGCCCCAGCTGGACACTTCGAGCTGTTCGGCCGATTCGGGCAGGTCGCGGCCCCCCACGCGTGAGAACAGGTTGCCGTCCCGTCGTCCGCCGAACGGCGTGTTGATCAACACCCCCACGCGTTTGGCGAGCGCCGCCGGCAACACCTTGTCGGCCGCCGCGCGATTGCCGAGCGAATAGTCCACCTGGATGAAGTCGAGCGGTTGCGTGTTGATGAGTTCGACCATCGCATCGTGCTGGCCGATGTCGGAGGTGGTGATGCCCACGTAGCGGATCCGCCCTTTCCTCTTGAGATCGAAGAGATGCGGGAACAGCACGTCGACGCCCCGCAGGCTGTGGATCTGGACGAGGTCGAGCACGTCCGTCCGGAGGCGGCGCATCGATTCTTCGATCATCGCCACGCCCTCGGCCAGGTTGCCGTCGCGCGCTGTCACCTTGGTGGCGATGAAGGCCTGCTTGCGGTTGCCGATATCGGAGAGCAGTTCGCCGATCACCTGCTCGGACTGGCGGTATGCCGGCGCCGTGTCGATGACCGATGCACCAGCGGCGGTGAGGCCGGCGAGCACTTCGCGTCGCGCGGCGCGTTCGTCCACCGTCGTCGGGCTGTAGTTGTTAGTCCCGACGCCGATGGCCGCGAGCCGCTCGCCCGTCGAAGGCACGGCCTTCGTCATGAGCGGAGCCGACGGCGGCGGCCTCGGCTTGTCCTTGTCCTTTTTTTCCTTCGACTTCTCGGCCGACCAGGCCGGGAGCGCCTGGGTTGCCGCAAGCGTGGCCAGGCCGGCTTTGATGACGTCCCGGCGTCCTGTCACTTCTTCCTCCTGACGGCCTTCGATTTCTTGCGCGGCGCCGATTTCTTCTTCTTCGCCGCGCGATATTTTTTCACTGCGGCCTTCACCAATTTCTTCAGACCTTTCTTTGCCTTCGCGACTTGTTTCGCTACCTTCTTTTTGGCCGTAGCCTTTTTCCTCGCCGGCGCAGCCTTTTTCGGCGTGGCCTTCGCCTTGGGTTTGGCTTTTGCTTTGGGCTCGGCCTTCGCTTTCGCAGCAGGCTTCGCCTTCGGCACAGCTCCCATGGAATGCACGGCAAACGAGGCGCCCGCCGGATCGATCACGTTGGCGATTCGCCCACCATTCGGCACGTCCATGGGCGGCACAGTGCCCTTGGCGCCCTTCGACAATGCGACCGCGTAACCTTCATCGGCGTTGGGAACATGGACGTAAGGCAGCCAGCTCGGCGGCCCCGGATTCTCAGCCGGCTTGATGTAGATGCCGCCTCGCTGCACGCCGTTTTCGCCGAAGATCAGATAGACGCCGAGTGGCCCCATGTCCATGCGCTGTATTGCGTCCCAGCCAAACAAGCCACTGTAGAACGCGAAGGCGGCTTCGTTATCGCTGGTGGCGAGTTCGTGCCAGGAGAACGCGCCCAGCGGCGGAGCTCCCGCGGCTTCCGGTTTCGCATTCTCCGGATCGATGATGGCGAACACCGCGCCTTGCGGATCCTTGAGCACCGCGTAGCGCCCGGCGCCCTGCATGTCGCTCGGCGCTTTCACGATCGATCCGCCGGCGCGCACCGCGGCCTGCGCCGTGCTGTCCACGTCGCGCGTTCCGATGTATTGCAGCCAGTGCGAAGGCACCTCGGATGGCAGATCGGAGGGAATTTCCATGATGCCCGCGACCGGACCCGCGTCGGCGTGACACACCGTGTAAGCAGGATCCAATGGCCAGGGCAGCGTCTTCCAACCTACGAGCCGGGAGTAAAAATCTTTTGCGCCGGGCACGTCGCGGCTCATCAACTGGTGCCAGACAAACTTGCCACGCACATCGACAGCTTCCATGGGCGGATCTCCGTTGAGTGGGACGAAAACTTGGGTGCGTGATCATAGCCCCGCGCCGCGAATGTTTTACGGAGTCGCGGGTGCTTTTTCGGCGGGCTTCTTCGGATAGATACCGATGATGGCGCCATCCGCCTGCCGGCGCGCGAAGGCCAGGCCGTTGGCGAGCGCCACTGAACCTTCACACAACGAAAGCTCGGGGCGCGGCGGTATCGTCACATCGACGGTGGGTATATCGATCTCGATCTTTTTGACCACGACGCCCAATGCACCGGCAATACCGCGCAGATAGGTTTCGAGTTCTTCCTTGAAGTGCGCGCTCAAACCCACGTCATTGCGAAGAAAATAGGCGGTGAGATGGCGCGCCAGCGGCGTGGCTTTCTGCATCTCGCGCAGGACGATGGCCTGCTCGCTTTCGAGGGTCCAGAACGAAGTCTCTGCCATGTACTCGCCGACTTCGGACGGCACGGAAGGGTCGTCGGCGCGGATTGGCGGCGTGCTCACATGCAATATGCCGTCCGGGCCCAGGGAGAGTTTCGTCTCCGCCAGGTCGAGCTCGTAATTGAGTTTGGCGGGCCAGATCACCATGACCTGCGGATTGATGCCCGGCACCTCCGGGCAGGCCTTGTACCAGACCGTCACGCTGCGCTCGTGTTCGATGATGGCGCGTGTACGCATTTGCGTGACCATCACGTTGAGAGGGCTTTCTTCGGCGTCCTTGCGAACCCAGAAGCTGTATCCGATCGCGCCGAGCGCAACCGCGATGATGAGCGCGATGAGGTTTTTCAACATACCTCGAACAACCCGGCGGCACCCATGCCACCTCCAATGCACATGGTAACCACGACGAGCTTCGCGCCGCGACGCTTGCCCTCGATCAGTGCGTGTCCCGTAAGGCGCGCACCCGTCATGCCGTAGGGATGGCCGACTGCAATCGCGCCGCCATTCACGTTGAGGCGCTCATTCGGAATTCCCAACCGG